>Ga0210408_10004707_pt1 | contig 12142 bp, 10 predicted proteins | sample IncBWH4MmetaG_FD_155471 | JGI IMG/M metagenome (GOLD analysis project Ga0210408, IMG submission 155471) | Forest soil microbial communities from Barre Woods Harvard Forest LTER site, Petersham, Massachusetts, United States - Inc-BW-H-4-M | ecosystem: Environmental > Terrestrial > Soil >... | reverse complement strand
TTTTTCGGCTATTCCGCCTGATAGGGCGGTACAATTCCTGGAAGGCGCCGCGATTGAACTGACTGGTCGGGACGTTACCGGTCACCGCCATGAAGGGTGCGGAGTCGAGGAAGGCGTTGGCGAGCGAGATCGGCAAGTTGGCCGAGCCGGGGCCGCACGAAGTAAAAGTCGCGGTCGGCTGGCCGGACACGCGATAATACACGTCGGCCATAAAGCCCGCGACGCTCTCGTGGCGCACCGAGACGGTCTGGATGTCGTTCTTGCGCTCGTACAAAGCGTCGATGGATATTGCCGTGACCGCAAAGGCCGAAGACACTGGGTACCTTCTGCCGGATCAGATAGTCGACGATGATCTGAGCTCCGTTGAGCTTGTTGGTCGACATTTCGGTCTCCTGGAAAACGCGGCGCAATACGGCGGAGGGTGAGTGCGGCCGGCGCAAGCTATTTGTCGTAATGTTATGCGTCAATTGATATTGCGATATTCCACGCGCAGCGCCCGACTTCGCGAGCCGCCTACCTTGTCAGCCAGCAGCAGCGGTGCTCGACCCAAGCCGTGGTTCGTTGCAATCTGCAACCCCAATGCAAGCAGCTCCTACACGGAGGCCCCATGATTACACTCTATTCCTATCCCGAGCTGTTCGGCGTTGCCGACAACAATGGCTACGGCCTCAAGGTGTTCGCCTTCATGCGGCTTGCCGGCGTTGCGTTCAGGCATGAGCACATCTTCGACGCATCGGCGGCGCCGCGCGGGCAACTTCCCTACGTCGTTGACGATGGCGAGACGGTCGGCGACAGCGAGTCAATCATCGGCCATCTCGTCGGCAAATACCGTCTGACCATCGACGCCGCCCTGACCCCGGCACAGCGGGACAAGGATGTTCTCATCACCCGGATGCTCGATGATCTCTATTGGGTCATGTCGTACTCACGCTGGAAGGACGAGCGGTACTGGCCGGCGTTCCGCAGCGCGCTCATGAAGGAGCATCCCAGCGTCACCGAAGCCGGACTGCACAAGGCGCGCGAGTACAATTTTCAGCGCTACCACTTTCAAGGCATCGGCCGGTACCCGCCGGATGCCGCTTACGCCCGCGGCCTCGCCGATCTCGGGGTCCTGGCCAACATGCTGCCGGCCGCAGGCTATGTGCATGGGCCTCAGCCGACCGGCATCGATGCCGGCATCTACGGCTTCATTGCCAATATCTATTTCTATGACATCGACACACCTTTGAAGCAATTTGTGTGCTCGCATCGCAATCTCGTACGTCACTGCACTGACATTCACGCGGCAATCGCAGCGTAGGAGGCCTCAGGTTTAGTCAACGACGATCGCGGCAGATGCAATGCCGGGCTGCGCCTGGCTGTCTATCCCGCACAGCCCCCAGGATCTGCAGTGCCTAAAATCCGATTCAAAGCCGGCTGCGGTAACGAACTGGAGAGCGAAGGTCGTGAGCGATTGCAAAAGCGATCGGCAAGGGCCACGTGAGCAACAGCAAAGGCAGGGCGAGGGCCCGGCGAGCCGGAGAGAAACGTCAGCCGGACGCGGAGCGTCCGCCAATGCTGTTGCGGCAATCGATCCCGTCGAATTTTCGGGAATGAGGCTAGGAGGCCTGACCATGAGGTACGCGAAACACGCTTTAAAGCCGGTGAAGACTACTCTCCATGAGGAGGAAATCTCCGACGTCACGCTGGCGACGTTCCATGTTTTCGACAAGGACGCCTCCCGAGCGCGCGAACGCGCGGCCGGCGGCCGCCGAGGTAGAGCCCTTGGTGGCGGATGCGGCGGCTGCGGTTGCGGCCACGGCTCGACGGCCGGCTAAACCGTAGCCGGTTTTTACTACCGCGGCTGATGATCGCAGCGCGTTCGGCGCCGCAGCACGGGCGCGTGGTTGCCGCGGTGCAAGCGCTGCGCGTCGGCCCTGGCGCTTTCGCGTACGCTTCCGTGCGTTTGTCACCAGACGACGCGGCAGTCTTCGTGAACCAGATGCGGTTTTCAGTTCAGCCATTGGAGCTGAATGTGCGCTCCTTGGCATTGTTCCCCAACCGAGGCGCCAGCCGCCACATCAGAATCCCGGCGAGAATGATCCAAAGCAGCAGGACCGAGCTCGCGGTCATGCTTATTGTCATCGCCAAGGCGGAAAAGCCGGAAGAGGCTTGCGCGCCCCCGGCTGCCACCATCCCCAGGCCATCGAGCAGACCGATCACCCCCACCCAATGGGGATAGCGCATGCTTACGAGCATCGCGAAACTGAAAGCGATCAGTGCAAGTCCGGTCGTTATACTCAGGAGGGCCGCCAGACCGATCTCAATCTGGCGCACCGCGAGCGCCGCTTCGTAGACGACCGCGCGAACGTCCCCAGTGGCCGCTGCCCAGCGGTCCACACTGACCTTCAGGGCAATCCCATCCACGGCCTGGAGCGCGGCGGCGACCGCCACGCCGGCTACGGTACCGGCCAGGCCGATGCGCGCCCAAGCCGCCGCTCGACCCGGCTCGAATGTTGCCGCGAGTGCGACCAACGCCGCGCCGAGTAGTGCAAATCCTGCAAATTGACCGAGATGAGTCCAAACATAGAAAGAGTCGGCCGCATATTCGGCAAAAGCCTCAGGCGCGTTGTTTGGATCACGGCTCATCGGATGCAGCAGCGTCGACGCGAAAAGCACGGCCGCCCCGGCGACAGCGGTTACGCTTCCAAGACGGGCAAGTGACTGATTGGTACTCATCGATGGCCGCGGGAAAATCCATTCACAGACTGGCGCTCGGTACAGGGCGCCGGCGCGCGCTGACCGGTTCGCATCCTCAGCGCTTCGCCCGCGATCCCGTGTCGGCGCGAACCGAGTTGTCAGGCGGGCGAGCGAGATCGGCTTCGATCAGGGCGCGCAGCTCGCCCGTCACTTCGGGCGTCCGGCCGAACCATAGCGCAAAGCCACGGACCGCCTGATGCAGCAGCATGCCGAGTCCGTCGGCGGTCCGCAGATCGCGGGCGCGGGCCGCCTTGAGCAGCGGGGTCACGAGCGGCACGTAGACGAGGTCGGCGACGATGGCGTCGGCGGGAAGGAGCCCGACGTCGAGGTCGAGATCGGGCTGTTTCTCCATGCCGAGCGTCGTGGTGTTGACCAGGAGCCCGGCGCCGGCAAGCGCGGCGGCCAGCTCTTCCCAGCGCGCCGGTTGCACGGCGGCGCCGAACATTTGGCGCAACGCTTCCGCCCGCTCGAACGTGCGATTGACAACGACAATGCGCCCGATGCAGCGCGCGAGGAGACCGTGGGCGACGGCGCGCGCGGCGCCGCCGGCGCCGAACATGACCGCTTGCTTCAAGTTCCGATCCCAGCCCGGCGCGCAGGCGTCGAGATTGGCCAGAAATCCTTCGACATCGGTGTTGGTCGAGCGCAGGACGCCATGGTCGAGCCACAACGTGTTGGCGGCCCCGACGGCGCGTGCGCGATCGTCGGGCTCCGACAGCGCCAGCGCCGCCTCCTTGTGCGGCACGGTGACGTTGGCGCCGACATAGCCGCGCGCGGCGAGCGATCCGGCGAAGGCGGCAAAATCCTTCGGCATCACCGCTTCGCGCCGATAGTCGCCGGAAATCCCGTAGTGCTTGAGCCAGTAATTGTGGATCAGCGGCGAGCGCGAGTGCGCGACTGGCCAGCCGATCACGCAGGCCGCGGGCGCGACGCGGTTGGCGCCGCTCACGCCTCGTCCGCCACGGAATTGCGCAGCACGCCGATCTGCGGGCACTCGACCTCGATCGTATCGCCCGGCTTGAGCCATACCGGCGGATCGGCCTTCGCCCCCTTCTTGACCGGCGTGCCGGTGACGACGATGTCGCCGGGCTTGAGCGTCATGAAGGTCGTGATGTAGGCGATGAGGTCGGCGAACGAGTAGACCATGTTCGCGGTGGTGTCGTCCTGCGTCACCTCGCCGTTCTTGCGCACGACGAGGTGCAGCGGCTTTGTCAGCTCCACTTCGGTCTCGATCCACGGCCCGATGCTGCCGCTCGAGTCGAAGTTCTTGCCCTGGGTGACGTTGAACTGGCCGTGGCGGAGCCAGTCGCGGACCGTGCCTTCGTTGCACAGCGTCAGGCCGGCGATCACTTCGAGCGCGCGCTCCTTCGGCACGCGCTTGCACTCGCGGCCGATCACCATGGCGATCTCGCCCTCATAGTCGAGCTGTTCGGAAACCTTCGGCCGGATGAGGTTCTGACCATGCCCGACCAGCGAATTGGGCGCGCGATAGAACATGCTCGGGTATTTCGGGTTTTCGCTCAAATTGTAGTCCTGCCCGCGGTTGGCGTAGTTGATGCCGACGCAGAGGATCTTTTCCGGCGCCGCGAGCGGCGGCAACAGCTCGGCCTCGGCGAGCGGTGCGTCGGGACGAACGCCCGCGGCGGCGGCTTTCGCCTGATCGAGCGCCTGGGCGCGAAAGACTTCGATGAGCGTGGCGTACCGGCTCAGCCGCGAGCGCAGGTCGACAATGCCCTCGCCGACCACCACGCCGAAGCTCGGCCGGCCGTGCAGTTTGTAGCTCGCAAGGCGCATCATGCATCTCCCCGCGCGGCACCGCGGCGGTCGGGCGGCGGGCTGCCGATTTCCGGGCGATGTGTTAGAAGTCGGCGCAGTCACCGTCAACGGCACCCGAGCATGCCGATCCGCGATCCGGTTTTCGATCCGCCGTTCGCCATCGTGCGCGCGAGCCACGTCGAGCTTGGCGTCCGCGATCTCGCCCGCTCGCGCGCCTTCTACGTCGATTGCCTCGGACTTCTGGTCAGCGACGAGACTGGGGATGCGCTCTACCTGCGCGGCGTCGAGGAGCGCAACCACCATTCGATCGTGCTGAGGCGCTCACGCGGCGGCGAGGCGCATGCGCTCGGCTTCAAGCTCGCCAGCGAAGAAGATCTCGACCGCGCCGCATTCTGGTTCGGCCGCCGCAACCTGCCGACAGCGTTCCCTGAGCTGCCGTACCAGGGCCGGACGCTGCGCACCGCCGACATCTTCGGCATGCCGCTCGACCTCTATGCGCGGATGGACCGTTCCGAATGCATGCTGCAGAAATACGCCGCGCACCAGGGCGCGCGCATCCAGCGCATCGATCATCTCAACTGCTTCACGCCCGACGTGCAGGCGAGCTACGACTTCTATTCCGAACTCGGCTTCCGCCTCACCGAATATACCGAGACCGACGCTTCCGGCGGCGAGCTCTGGGCGGTGTGGCTGCAGCGCAAAGGCAACGTCCACGACCTCGCCTTCACCAACGGGCTGGGCCCGCGGCTGCATCACGTCGGGCTGTGGACGGCAGGCGTGCTCGACATCATCCACATTTGCGACGTGATGGCGACCTCCGGCTATCTCGCCAACATGGAGCGCGGGCCCGGACGCCACGGCATTTCCAACGCGTTCTTCCTCTACGTGCGCGATCCCGACGGCCACCGCGTTGAGCTGTTCTCCTCGGACTATCTCACCGTCGATCCCGACCACGCGCCGATCCGCTGGTCGCTGAGCGACCCGCAGCGGCAGACCTTGTGGGGCCAGCCGGCGCCGGGGTCCTGGTTCAAGGAAGGCTCGGCCTTTTCCGGCGTGGCAACGCGCGAGCCGGCGCTTGCGCCGCAGCCGGTCGTGGCGATGTGAACCGGGTCCGCGCTGCCTGCCGTTTCAGTCACCCGGCGAGGTCGCGGTGCGAGATCTCGACCACGCGAGCGCGCGCGGCAAGCGCGTCGACCAGCGCGTCCGCCTTGGCCTTGTTCGCCGCATCGAGGTTGGCGTCCCACTCGTCGAGCAGATAGACCTGGGCGTCGGTCGCATTGACGATTTCCTCGAGCGACTTGAGCTGGCGCTCGCCAGTGGAGAATCCGAGCTTCTTGTCCATCGAGTCGGCGACCACGATGGTCTCGCCGTCGTGACCTTCTTCGACCTCGACCGGAACGACGCCGCCGGCGAACTTGAAGGCGAGCCGGTCGGAAGGCGGCCAGTAGAAGGCGCGCCGCCTCATCTCGGTCTTCAAGCTCGCCAGCAGCGAGGACTTGCCGGTGCCGTTGGCGCCGCGGATGTTGATGCGGCCGGTTGGCTGCGCCGCGACGATGCGCAGCGCGTCGTTCACCGACGAGACGACGTTGGTGTGCTCGCCCTCGCGCAGCACCAGCCGATCGAATTTGATGCGCTCGTCGAAGGTCGCCGCGGGCTGCGGCAGCATGTTGGCGGCGACCCCGCCGAACCGCGTCCAGATGGAGATGAAGTCGTTCCAGCCGCTGGCCAGCAGGTGCAGCTCATAGGTCATCTCGATCTGCCGCGGCAGCGTCGTCGCCAGCGCGATCAGCAGGGCCATGTTGCCGGCGTTGTGTACCGCGACCACGCTCGTGGTGGCGAACACGATGGCGAGGCTGACAATGCCGCTCATCGCGCTCATGCCCTCGCGCGCGACAATGGCGCGGATTTGCGCCGCCAGCGCCTCGCGCAGCCGCGTCTTGAAGCCCGACAGCCAAAGCCGCAGATTGTAGCCATTGCCGCTGAAGATGTTGTCCCACGCGGTGTAGCCCTGCGCGGTCACCCTGTTGTTCATGCGCTGGTTTTCCAGATAGGTGCGCGCGATCGGGTTTTGCAGCGCCCACTGCAAGAACAGCAGGGCGGCGAACGCGCCGACATAGGCGAACGGCAGGCTCAGGTCGATTTCCGCGCCGAGCACGAGCGCATTGAACACGAGCCCGAGAAAGAGTTTCAGCGCGAATTCGAGCTCGTACACCAGGTTGAAGAAGCATTGGAAGGTCTCGCCGGTCAGGAACGGCTCGACTTGCTCGCGCGCCGGCCGGTCGTTGAACAGCTTGACCTTGCCGCGGTTCTCGCGCGCGAAACGCAGCATGAATTTGCCGAAGCCGCGGTAGCCGGCACGCTCGGCGAAGACCCAGCTGACGACGCCGGCGACGTAGGAGGCGGACTGCGCGGCCAGAATCCAGATCAGATCGCTGAGCAGGAATTGGCCGCTGGCGACTTTGCGCCCGGCATTGATGACGAGCCAGGTGGTCCCAGCGGCGAGCATGGCCTCCACCGTCATCAGCGCCAGCATCACGAAAAGTGAAGGCGACAGCAGATAGCTCGCCAGCTCCACGCGCGAAATCTGCCTTTGCTTCATGGTGATCCCGGATGAGAGAGTGGAATGCCTTAGTCGGCGGTGCAGTCTAGTGGCATCCAGCTTCGAAATAAATTAAGCGTGCGCGCAGCGGCCGCAAATTCGGCTGGCGATACGAACTCCGGCGGCGTAATTTGCCGTCAATGCCGGCTGCGGATCGTTAACGCGCGGCCGCCGCCCAGGCCCGCCTGATGTCAAAAGGCACGCTCTCCTACGTGACGCATTTGACGGCGCCGTGGCGCCGTCTCGGCGGCTCCGCGCTGGTGCCTCACGGCGTGGTCGTCGTCGGCCTGATCGCGATGACGGCGTTCACGGTGCCGGAACTGCGCCGGTCGGCGGGTACCTGGCTCAGCCTGGTGTTGTGGGGCTGCTTTGCCTTTTTCCTGATCGAGGGCCTGCTGCGCGCGCGTGCGACATTCCGCGCCGAAAAGGTCGAGAGCGGCCTGTTCTCGGCCTCGGGCTTCATCGACCTCCTCGGCGTGCTTCCGATCCCCGTGGCTTTGCTGTGCGGCGTGCCGCCGCCGACGGCATGGCTGTTCGCATCGCTTTGGGTCATCAAGTTCGCGCAGAACTCGCGTGAATTCGCCCGGCTCGGACGTGTCTTCGTCCTCGAGGCAAAGCCGCTGGCGAGCGTGGCGGTGCTGTTTCTGATCGTGTTGTTTCTGGCCTCGGCCGCGATGCACGTGATCGAGCGCAAGGGCCAGCCGGAAGCGTTCGGCACTGTGCCGCATTCCCTGTGGTGGGCGGTGGTGACGTTGACGACGACCGGCTACGGCGACGAGGTGCCGCAGACCCTGCTCGGCCGCTTCCTCGGCGGGCTGGTCATGGTTTGCGGGATCGCGACCTTCGGATTGTGGACCGGCATCCTCGCCAACGGTTTCGCGGCCGAGAGTCGGCGCAGCAACTTCATCCAGACCTGGGACATCGTTAGCAAGGTGCCGTTCTTCCAGACACTCGATCCGAGCGCGATCACCGAGGTCACCCATATGCTGCGCCGCGTGGAGATGCCCGAACGGACCGCCGTTGTCCGCCGCGGCAGGGTCGGCGATTGCATGTATTTCATTGCCGAGGGGGAGGTGCAGGTCGACATTGAGCCGACGCCGGTCCGTCTTGGCACGGGCGCCTTCTTCGGCGAGATGGCGCTCCTCGGCAATTCGGTCCGCAGCGCCAACGTCTCGACGACACAGCCCTCGACGTTGCTGATTCTCGACCTTGCCGATTTCCGCACCCTGACGGCGCATCATCCGGAGCTTGCCCGCATCATCGAAGCCGAGGGCAAACGGCGTCTGAGCGACAATCAACGCCGGCGCGAGCTGCAGCTGCACGGCGGCGCATCGTAAACCGCTGCCGTGGTAGCCGCGCAAGGGGCGATCTTGCCTAGGTTGGTCAAATGACAGTCCCGCTGAACGAGACGCACGATCCGGCGCGCCGAAGCTTCCTCGAAAGCGCGAACGCCGCCGACTGCGATTTCCCGATCCAGAACCTGCCGTTCGGCGTGTTCCGCCCGGTGCCCGGGGCGACCCCGCGCGTCGGCGTGGCGATCGGTGACGCGATCCTCGACGTCGCCGCAGCCGCTGCCTCTTTCGCCGGCGTCGCGGCCGATGCCGCGCGCGCGTGCGCCGCACCCTCCCTCAATCCGCTGATGGCGCTCGGGCCGCCGGTCTGGTCGGCCTTGCGGCTGGCGCTGTCGCGGGGTTTGAGCGCCTCGCATGGCGAGCAAAGCCTGCGCCGGAACCTTGTCCCGATGGCGCAAGCTAAACTTGAGCTGCCGGTGCGGATCGGCGACTTCACCGACTTCTTCGCCTCGATCTTCCACGCCACCAATACCGGCCGCGCGTTCCGGCCGGACAACCCGCTGCTGCCCAACTACAAATACCTGCCCGTGGCGTATCACGGGCGCGCCTCCTCGGTGCGCGCCAGCGGTACGGCCGTGCGGCGGCCGTGTGGGCAGCGCAAACGCGCGAACGAGACGGCGCCGAGCTACGGTGCTTCGCGGAATCTCGATTTCGAGCTTGAGCTCGGCTTCTACATCGGCGTGCCGAGCCGGTTGGGCGAAACCGTTCCCATCGCCCGGGCGGCAGAGCACATTTTCGGCTTCTGCCTGCTCAATGACTGGTCGGCGCGCGATATCCAGGGCTGGGAATACCAGCCGCTCGGGCCGTTCCTGGGCAAGAATTTCGCCACGACCGTCTCGCCCTGGGTGGTGACGCAGGAGGCGCTGGCGCCGTTCCGTGTCGCAGCGTTTGCGCGGCCCGCCGACGATCCGCCGCCGCTGCCGTATCTCGACGATCCGGAGGATCGCGCCCATGGCGGCCTCGACGTCACGCTTGAGGCCTATCTTGCGAGCGCGGCGATGCGGGAAGCCGGGAACGCACCGTTGCGCCTCGCGCAGAGTTCGTTCCCGACGGTCTATTGGACCGTGGCGCAGATGGTGGCGCACCACGCCAGCAACGGCTGCAACCTCGAGACCGGCGATCTCATCGGCTCCGGCACGGTGTCCGGCGCGGAGAGATCGAGCTGGGGAAGCCTCCTCGAACTCACCGCGCGCGGCAGCGAGCCGATCGCACTGCCGAGCGGCGAGAAGCGCGGCTTCATCGAGGACGGGGATGAGATCATCTTCCGCGGCTTCTGCGCCAAGGCCGGCTATCCGCGCATCGGCTTCGGCGAATGCCGAGCCATCGCGCTGCCGGCGCAATAGAGCGCCGCGGTCAAATCATTCGATCGGCGCCCATTTCTGCAGCCGTTTGCCGGTATCGACTTCGCCCGTATAGAAGTTGCCGCGCGAATCGAACTTGCCGACGTGCACCCAATGGAATTCGCCGGCGCCGCGGCCGGGCCGGCCGCTGGTGCCGACGATAGCGCCATCGTGGCGGCGGACGATGTCCAGCACGTTGTTGGTGCCGTCGATCACGACGAAGTAGTTTTGTTTCCTGTCGCGCGGCGAGAACGCGATGCCCCAGGACGAGCCGGAGCCGCGCGTCTTCGGGTCGAACACGAACTGCCGCACGAAGCTGCCGTCCTTGCGGAAGACCTGGACGCGATTGTTGGTGCGGTCGCAGACATAGACGAAGCCGTCCTTGGCAAGGGCGATGCAATGCACCGGGTTGGCGAACTGCGGTGAATCGGGGTTGTACGTCGGCAGATTCTCGTCGGTCGGCGGATTGCCGTAGGCGCCCCAGATCCGCTTGATCTCGCCGGTGTCGGCGTCGAACACCGCGACCCGGTGATTGCCGTAGCCGTCCGCCGCGTAGATTTCATTGGCCTGCGGATCGAAGTCCAGCGCGGCCACCTGGCCGAATTGGGTGAGGTCGGTGCTGCTCGTCAGCGGCCCGCTTTTGCCGATTTCCTTGACGAACTTTCCGTCAGCGGTGAACTTCAGCACCATATTGTCGCCCTTGCCGTTGCCGCTGAGCCAGACGAACCCCTTGTTGTCGACCAGAATGCCGTGCTCATGCAGCGGCCAGTCATAGCCCAGATTGTCTCCCGGCCCGCCCCACGACTTTACGAGGTCGCCGGCCTGATTGAACACGAGCACCGAGGGCGCCGGCACGCAGCACTTCGAGCGCGGCGGATCGAACGTCGCACCCTTCTCGTCGTCGGTGAGCGAGCGCGGCCGCTGGAACACCCAGATGTCGTCGTGGTCGTCGACCGCCATGCCGCCGACCTGTCCGAGGATCCAGTTGTTGGGCAGCGGCTTGGGCCAGTACGGATCGACCCGGAAAAGCGGGCTGGCCGCGTGCGCCGGCGCTGCTCCCGCCAGTGCGAGCGCCGTCGCGAGGGCGAATACGAGCGAGCGGATGTCAAGCATGGGTGTCCTCACCACTCAGACCTCAAGCCCGAGCGCGCGCAGCACGCGCTCGGGCGTGATCGGCATTTCCACGATCGGCGCGGCGCCGAGCGGGCGCAACGCGTCGTTGAGCGCGTTCATGATGCACGCCGGCGCCCCGGCAGTGCCGGCTTCGCCGGCGCCCTTGGCGCCAAGCTCGGAATCCGTAGTCGGCGTCACCACGTGGCCGACCTCGATATCGGGCATGTCGGGCGCCATCGGTACGAGATAGTCCATCATGTTGCCGTTGAGGAGCTGACCGTCGTCATCATAGACGCAATGCTCGAGCAATGCGGCACCGATGCCCTGCACGATGCCGCCGCGGATCTGCTCGTCGACGAGCTGCGGGTTGATCACGGTGCCGCAATCCTCGACGGACCAGTGCCTGAGCAGCGTCACGAAACCGGTCGTGGTGTCGACCTCGAGATATGACGCCTGCACGCCGTTGGTGAAGGCGAACGGCCAGGCGCGCGGGACGTAATGGCGCGTCACCAGCAACTCGGCCTGGAAGCCGGGCGGCAGGGTGTCGGGGCGGAAATAGACGATGCGCGCGACTTCCTCGATTCCCATGCGCTCGCGGCCGGTGTCGGCATCCACCACGACGCCGGCGCGGATATCGAGGGCCTGCGGATCAGCCTGCAGGATCGAGGCCGCAGCCGCGAGCACGTTGGCGCGCAGCGCCTTGCCGGCCTGCCAGGCGGCCTCGCCGCCGATGCCGGCCGCGCGCGACGCCCAGGTGCCGCCGCCATAGGGCACGTTGTCGGTATCGCCGGTGATGACGCGCACGCGCTCGATAGGGACGCCGACCGCGCTCGCCACGCACTGCGCGACGACCGATTCCGCGCCCTGGCCCTGTTCGGTGACGCCGGTGTGGCAGAACACGGCGCCGGTCGCGTCGAGGCGGGCGGTCGCGCCGTCCTGCGAAGAGATGCGGGCGCCGCCGACGCCGTAGAACGCGGCGGACGGATTGGTCACCTCGACGAACGAGGCGAAGCCGATGCCGCGGTGGATGCTGCGCTCGCGCAGCCGCGCCTGCTCGGCGCGCAGTCCGGCGTAGTCCATCATCGCCAGAATCTTGTCGAGCGAGGCGTGATGCGAGAGCTTCTCGAACCTGATGCCGGAGGCGCCGGTTGCCGGATAGCCGTCGTCGGCGATGAGGTTGCGGCGCCGCAGCTCGACCGGGTCCATACCGATTTTCGCCGCAG
>Ga0210408_10004706_pt1 | contig 12144 bp, 14 predicted proteins | sample IncBWH4MmetaG_FD_155471 | JGI IMG/M metagenome (GOLD analysis project Ga0210408, IMG submission 155471) | Forest soil microbial communities from Barre Woods Harvard Forest LTER site, Petersham, Massachusetts, United States - Inc-BW-H-4-M | ecosystem: Environmental > Terrestrial > Soil >... | reverse complement strand
GCGGGCGGCCGCCGGCGTATTTTTCATGCGCTCGGAGAGCGTGCCGTCTTCGCCGGCTACGGGAAGCGTGGAACGATAGAGCTCGCCCCAGGGCTGCGTGGCGGCATAGCGCAGCAGTTGGACTGTGGCGCGCGGCGTCACAAGATCTTTACGCGACAGGCCTGAACCGTCGCTGAGCACGACGTCGCCATCCGCGATGCCCGCCATTCTGAAAAAATCAGACTCAACTTTCAACGCGTCTTCGTAATCATTGGCGCCCGTTTTTTCGTGCGCGGCGAGTAGCAAAAGAAGCTCCGCGTGAAGGTTTTCGCTGTTCTTGTTGGTCAAGCGAATGTCCTCCGAGAGAGGAACAGAGGTGTGTTCGGCAAGAACCGTCTGCGGTCTGGTGTCGTCAACCGGAGGGCCTCCGGCATGGCGCGCACGGGCATTCCCATCGATTTTCACTCCTCGGGCGCCAAGAAGACGCACAAGAAGGTTGGCCGCGAACTCGGCGGGATCCTCGATGGCAATCGTGAGTCTGCGGGTCTTGGCATCGAGCGGCATCGTGCCGCTCAGATGAATCAGTCGCGAGCCGGGGTCGCGAGCCACGGCTAATTTTTCCTCGCTAGCGCGGGCGCCGGTGACTACTAAATTTTCTACGGTGTAAAAATCCGCGGCAAGTCCTGCTTCATACCGCGCTGGTTCGCCTTCATTTGCGGCGGGGCGCAATTCCAAGGAAAAAGTGTTGTCATTGACGGCGATGGCCGAGACAGCGCCGCCGTAGGACCACAAGATATCGTCAACGAGCCAGCCGCTGGGAAATTTTTCGTGCTGGAACATGCTGTCATCGGCGATCACGTCTCCGGTAATCTCTTTCACACCCCGCGATGCGACACTGTCGGCAAATTCGGCGAGGACTCTTTCGGGCGGCCCCTCTCGCTCTTCTTTCTTGTCGAACGGAAACTTTCGATTCGAGAGGTTTGCGTCACCGTGGCCCGTCAAAATCAAGTCACCGATCAGCACGCCGTTCGGATCAAGTGTGCCGCTCGACGCGACGGTTGTACGCACGCGGTAATCCGGGCCGAGCGTAGCGAGCGCGAGCGCCGTCGTAAATAATTTTGCGGTGGAAGCCGGCATGAAATAGGAGTCGGCATTGCGGGCGTACAAGATTTCGCCCGTGGCGGCGTCGCTTACCAGCACACCCCATGCGCCCTTGTCCGGCCCCGTGGCGGACAGCGCCATATCGACGCGCTGGCGGAAGCGTTCGACATCCGCGCGCGCCGTGGGTTTCACATTCCCCGCGCGGACGCGGGAATTCATAGATTTTGAGGGCCGCGACTGCGCAGTGGCGCGGGCTGCTCCCGCGAAGACAACCATGCCGAGAACTACGCATCCAACAAGGAGTACGCGCATTCTTCGGTTCCATGCCATTGGGCCGCTCCCGTGAATAATTCTCGAAGAGACGTCGATTATAGTCCACGCGGACGCGGGAACTCGAAACGAATGTGGATTTCCAAACCTTACTCGCAATTTAAAATTTCCTTAAATTTTGAGAGTGGGCCTCCCGCGCATTGCGCCAAGATGCCGGAGGTCATATGATGTTGTTGGCATCCAGCCTGATTTTTACCGTGCTCCATTTCAAGGAGGAATGAATTCATGAGAAAACTACTAGCCCTCGGGATGGTTCTCGCTCTTTCAGCCGCTCCCATGCTGGCTGCGCCGGCCGACAATGAAAAAGAAACGGACCGTCTGCAAAACTCCGGCATGGTAATGGAAGAGATCATGAATATTCCGGACAATATCCCACAGGACCTGCTCGACAAGGCGGAATGTGTCATCGTTTTCCCCTCGGTGCTCAAGGCCGCGTTTATTGTGGGGGGAAGTTATGGCCGCGGCGCGATGGACTGCCGCAGCGGCGAACATTTCACCGGCCCCTGGGGCGCGCCGTCGATGATGGCGCTTGAGGGCGGAAGCCTTGGATTTCAACTGGGTGGGCAGGCGACCGATTTCGTTCTCCTGGTTATGAATCCCCGCGGCGCGACCGCGATTTTGAAGAGCAAAGTGAAACTTGGTGCCGATATGTCGGCTGCGGCAGGACCAAAGGGACGGGACGCAGCCGCAAACACAGATGTCACGCTGCGTGCTGAAATTCTTTCCTATTCCCGGGCTCGCGGGCTTTTCGCGGGTATTTCACTGGAGGGTTCGACCTTGCGGCCGGACAACGACGGCAATGAAAAGCTGTACGGGAAGAAATTGACTGCGACGGAAATCATCCGCCGGGGTGCGGTGGCAGTGCCCCCTTCAGGGCAAAAGCTCGTTTCCTTGCTTGAAAAGAAATCGCCGAAGAATCTTTCTGATCCAAATTCACTGAAATAAAACCTCGCCCGCCGGCGGTTGCTTAGTTTACGCCCGGACACGGTGACTTGGCGGGCACTCGTGCGCTTGGAAGACGTGGATCTGGAAATACGAAGCCCAGGCGGAGAAATTTGGCTCTCCTGGAACGTGCTATTCTGACCGGCATGAATTCACGCGTGGCTCGCATCGACCACATTCAGATTGCTGCGCCTGAAGGATGCGAACCTGCGGCAAGAGATTTCTATGGCTCGGTGCTGGGAATGAAAGAAATCGAGAAACCTCCGGTCTTGCGCGCACGGGGAGGGTGCTGGTTCGAGTGCGGATCGCAGCAGGTGCACATCGGCATAGAACGGGATTTTCAGGCAGCCAAAAAGGCGCACCCAGCCTTCGTGGTGTTCCATCTGGACGAGCTGCGCGAAACGCTCCGGGCGCGAGGCGTAAAGGTCGTCGATGATGAGAATCTTCCCGGCGCGCGCCGATTCTACGCGGAAGATCCGTGGGGTAATCGGCTCGAATTTGTTGAACTTCCCGCATAGTATCGCCTTTCGCAGTGCGCAGAAATTGAAAAACCTAGAGAGCGCAGCGCGAATGATTCGCGGAGTAATCACGAGTGCCTGACAAAAAAATATGCCCGATCTGCAATAAAAGGCGCGCCGAGCGCTATTGTCCCGCCAAGGGTGAGAAAATCTGCGCGATCGACTGCGGGACCGAGCGCGAAGTAACCATCGACTGCCCGAGCGATTGCGCATATTTGGTTGCGGCGCACCGATGGGAGCAGAGTCATCCGAAACCGATCGCCGAGAGCGAAATCCCTTTCCCCGAAGTATCGTTCCCCCCAGACCTGATTCGCACACGGCAAGCCGTTCTGTCGGGGCTCGGATACACCGTGCTCGTCTACGCGGCAGAACAGCGATCCCTTGCCGACTCAGATGTGTTCGCGGCATTGCAGTCTTTGGCGGAGACCCGGCGCACACTCCTATCCGGGATCTATTATGAAAAACTACCGGACATTCCTGTTGCCGCGGGGCTATACGCCGCCCTTGCGAAGTTCATCGAGGAAGAAAAGAAACACGCGGCGGAGCATCCGGAGTTTCCCGCTCTAAAGGACGCAGAAATCTTTCACATTCTCGTGTTCTTTCTTCGTTTCGGCCGGTTGCGCTCCAATGGGCGTCCACGCACACGGGCGTTCCTCGAGTTTCTGCGATCGCAGTTTCCTAGCGAAGTGGGTGTTTCCAAGGAAGAGCCGCGCATTATCTTGCCATAGCGCCGATCCACACCCCTACTATCGGATCGAAATATGAACCGGAATCGCCTATTTGCTCCCTGCGAATTCTGGAGCCGTTAGATGAATCTCGCTTCCACCACCTTATTTCGCTTTTTTCACAAAGGGCAGAAGCATGGGAGTTCGTGTCCGGTATTGCCTGTAGGCGTCCCCGAAAAACGTGATCAGATCGTGCTCTTCCAATTGGATGGCGACAAGAATGTATCCTGTCGTGGCGACTGCAAACACCAGGTGTCCCAACGTCATCTTCGGCGTCGCCCAGAATGCGATTAAGAAGCCGAGGTAGATCGGATGACGGACCTGCTTGTAAAGCATCGGCGTCTTGAAACCAATCGGCAGGGGCTCTTCGCCCTTCAAGTATAGAGCGACCTGGCGCAGCCCAAAGAGGTCGAAGTGGCTGACCATGAATGTGCTGCCCAAGACCGTCAACCAGCCAACCCAATAGAGCCCCGCCAGCGCCATGTGACCTCCGAAGTTTTGCACGTCCCAAATGACATCCGTCATGGGGCGCCATTGCCAATAGAGCAAGTCCAGGCACAAGCTTGCCATCAGGACGTACGTGCTGCGCTCAATCGGCTTCGGAATAACTCTGGTCCATGCATTCTTGAACCAATGCCGCGCCATCACGCTGTGCTGGATCGCGAAAAGCCCCAGCAGCAGAGCGTCGACGACAAGGGCAGGAACAGAAAAAGCCCCTTCCGTGGAATCAATTGATTTGGGAACAAACACGTTGCCGACAAAACCTATCGCGTACAGGAATGTACCGAAGAAAAGTATGTACGCGACCAAACCATAGAGAAACGCCGCAACTCGGGCCATAGTCTGTACTCCTTTCGCAACGGATCTGGTTTGGAACGGGGTTTGATGCTCAGGGGTTATGTTTCGCCTGGACAATAGGAAAGCGACACTCTGATGTCAAGTTTTATTCAACACGGCCGCAGGGGGAGGGAAAGGTTGAAGGGAAAGAGAAAGTTGTTGCACATGCTCGGGCGGGCGTCCCGGGTCGAGGGGCCGGATGCCAAGACCGTATTTCTTGCGGAGGGCCGCGACTCGAGAGGAAATTTCCTGGCGATAGGTGTCAGGCGCATAGGCGGCACGGGAATACCATTCACGATATCGGCGCGCGACTTTCGGAAATTCCGCGTCCAGAAACGGCAGAAACTGTTTTTGCGCCGAGGGCATTAGAAACAACACGCTGGCAGTAAACCATTGCGCCCCGGCATCGCGCGCGGCGCGCGCCAGCGCGTCGAGATCTTCCTCGCGATCCGTGATGCCCGGCAAGATGGGCATGGCGAACACGCCGGCCGCGATGCCCGCGCGGCGCAGTTCTTGCACGGCGCGCATGCGCAGATCGGGGCGCGGCGCGCGCGGTTCCAGCATGCGCGCCAGGCGCGTGCGCAGCGTTATGATGCTCAAGTTCACGGACACGCCGGAATGTTCCCCGATGCGGCGCAGCAGATCCACATCGCGCAACACCTGATCGGATTTCGTGGTGATCGAGATACTCAATCCTCTGCGCGCGGCCATTTGTTCCAGAATTGCGCGCGTGGCGCCGAATTCGCGTTCGGCCGGCTGGTAGGGGTCGGTGGCGGTTCCAATGGCAATGTGCTCGCCCTGAATTTTTTCCATGCCCAGGTCCCGTCCCACGAGCGGTCCGGCATCCTTCTTGACGTAAATTTTCTTTTCAAAGTCGTGTCCGTCCAGTTCCATGTACTCGTGCGTGTACCGTGCATAGCAATACTGGCAGCCGAATTCGCAGCCACGGTAGGGATTCACGGTCCAGGAAAAGGGCACGCGGGTCGATTCGCAGTGATTCAATATCGATTTCACAGGCAATAGAAAATATTCCGTGCCCCGCTTGGCGTCAGCGAGCGGGGAGGAGAAGGCGAGACGGGCGATGCCGACGCGTTCGGGCGCGGCGCCTGGTGGCAGCAGGGCATCCGGCCCGCTGTCCCGTGGGTCCGGGACGTCGGGGAATAAGGTGGGAGTGGAATCGCTCCTGTGGCCGTGATGTACCTTCCTTCGGAAAGGAAGATTCTCGGAAGCCGCAGGAATCGATGTAGCAGTCGCCATCACTCGTCTCGCGAAGCACAGGTGTGAGTATTTCGCTTTTTGTTCGCTTTGTCAAGATCTATTTTCGTATTTTATTCGCCAGTGTAAGATCACGGTATCCACGGTTGCCGCCGATTTAGGGGACAGGTGACGCTTGCGACCGACGCACCCAGAAGGCCTGCAAATGCCGCAGAATCGCGATCTATACTCGATAGGCTCAAAGGGAGCAGAACTTGGCCAAGGTTGGTATACTGATTATTGAGAATGATGAGGCCAACCAGTCGGCCTTGCGACAATTGCTCGACTCGGAAGGCTGGCAAGTCCGCATTGTGCCGGTTGTCAGCCAGGCCCTCGCCGAACTCTCAACGGGGGAATGGTCCCTGGTGATCGTGAACATCGCGATGATAGGTCTGACGAGCCCGGTCTACCTAACACTTAGGGAATTGGCGCTGGCGCCGGCGGTCGAGGAAGGCAAGGTCCGCGCGCGCGTGCTTTTTGTCGTGCCCGAATCCGCGGCCGTGGGAGCTCTTCCAATATTTGAGCGGGAACGATTGCCCTACGTCGTGAAGCCATTCCAATTCCACGATCTGTTGGAAAAGGTGAGCGATCTGTTGATGGAAGCGGCCGCACTCGCCAACCCGATTCGCCGCGTCCGCCACGATTCCAATTTGTCGGAACGAAAGCGCAAGGAGGGGCGCGAAGGCCGCGAATCCGGCAACGCCTTTGCGCAGCGCAATACCAATATGTTTGCCAAACGCGACGAGTACGTCATGACCGAAGAAGAGATTGCGGAATACGAAAAGTCCGAAAAAGAAGAACGGGAACTGAAGAAGAAAAAGAAGCCTTCGGAAGACCGCTTCTGATTCCCTCCACATCACGACTCAATTTCCCTACGTTTGTGAACCATTGGCGCTCTTTAGCGGCTGCCAGACTCGCACGACACTGCGATCTTGCGTGGCGGCCAGCAGCTCGGAGGCTGTTGCGCGCAGAATGGGATGCTGCAATTCAGGAGCAATCTCGGCCAAAGGAACTAGCACAAAGCGGCGTTCCGCGAGGCGCGGGTGCGGAATCTCCATCCCGTCTTCATGAATCGCGGCGGTGTCATAGAACAGAACATCGAGGTCGATGATCCGGGGACCGCGCGGCACGACTTTTTTGCTGCCGAGTTGGCGCTCAATCTTCTGCAACCCTTCGAGCAATTGCCGCGGCGCGAGTAAAGTTCCGGCTTCGACCACGCAATTCAAAAACCAGGGCTGTGCAAGAAAATCGACAGGCTCGGTCTCATAAATCGAAGAGCGGCGCAGTACTCGCACGCCGATTTCCGGTAGTGCTTCGATGGCACAGTCCAGATGCGAAGCGCGATCGCCCAGGTTCGAGCCGAGAGACAGATAGATGAGTTTGCTTTCCGCCATACCGAAGAATGAAACCACAGATGAACACAGATAAACACTGATAAAGGCAAATCAAAAGCAAAAACAAGATTTAACACAGAGAGCACAGAGGTCACGGAGATTCCGCTCGGTAAGAATAGGTCCGACATCTGACGAGAAATCTCAGATTTGAGAATTTCAATCCCTAGGGTTTTATCAGTGTTGGTTGATCTGTGTTCATCCGTGGATTCAATTCAAAACAAGCCGGGCTGCCGGCGAGGAGGTTCGAGGGCGAAGTGTTTGTAGGCGAGGGCTGTCGCGACGCGGCCGCGCTGGGTGCGATCAAGGAGGCCGAGCTGCATCAGGTAAGGTTCGTAAATCTCTTCGATGGCGTCTTCCTCTTCGCTGATGGAAGCAGCAAGCGTGCTGAGCCCCACCGGTCCTCCGGCGTATTTTTGCAAAATGGTGAGCATGAGATTGCGATCTACTTCGTCGAGACCATGCTCATCCACACCCAGCATTTGGAGCGCTTCCTTTGCCACTGCGAGAGTGATGTGCCCCTGCGCCCGAACTTGCGCAAAATCGCGCGCGCGGCGTAGTAGCCGGTTGGCAACGCGCGGGGTGCCCCGGCTGCGGCGGGCAAGCTCGAACGCACCGTCGTCATCCACTGCGATTCCCAGGATGGACGCCGACCGGCGGACAATCGTGACCAAATCTTCCGGCGTATAAAACTCCAGCCGGTGCACGATGCCGAAGCGAGAGCGCAGCGGCGCGGTCACCAGACCCGCGCGCGTGGTCGCGCCGATCAGCGTGAAGCGATTCAAAATAAACGGATGAATTCTTGCGCCCGCGCCCTGCCCAATCACCAGATCAATCCGATAGTCTTCCATCGCGGGGTACAAAACTTCCTCGATCGCAGGAACCAGTCGGTGGATTTCATCGAGAAAAAAAACTTCGCGCAGTTCGAGTGAAGTGAGGATCGCAGTCAGGTCGCCCTTGCGTTCGAGAAGCGGTCCCGAACTCGTCTTGATGGTCACGCCGAGTTCGGCAGCGATAATTTGCGCAAGCGTGGTCTTGCCAAGCCCCGGCGGGCCGTAAAGCAAAACGTGATCGAGCGCTTCGCCGCGGGTGCGCGCCGCCTGGATGGCGATCTCGATATTTTCCTTCACGCGCGACTGCCCAATGTAGTCGGCGAATCGCTGCGGGCGCACGCTCGCGTCGATGCGCGCGTCTTCGTCCAGCGCCGCGCCCGTAACAATGCGGCGCGAAGGCCTCTCCATTCTCGGCTCGCTTCCCGTTCCGGAGGTCATCGCTGATCTGCCTCGCGCATCCTGATCCACAAACGTTTCATCCAATCGCGCCTTCCAAATCAACCGAAAGAGCGGGCTTCGATCTATGTAGGGCCTGCCTTCAGGCGGTCATTCGCACAATTGCAAGATTTCAACCTGAAGCTCGGCGCTACACTCGCCTCGGTATTTAAGCGCCGCTTCCTATCGGGCAGCTCTTGCGCTGGTTTGTGCGGGCGCAGTCAATTGTTGCAACGCGCCGCGTAAAAGCGTCTCAAATGTTTCGGGTCCGCCGTTCGTTGCCGCTTGCTTGACAGCTTGTTCGGCAGCGTGCTGATCATAGCCAAGGTTGAGCAGCGCGGAGACCACGTCGCCGGCAGCGCCCGTTGTGGCGACCGCTTTGCGCGCATCTTCGGAAATTTCCATCGCGGCAAGCTTGTCGCGCAGCTCGACGATCATGCGCTCGGCCGTCTTGCGGCCGACGCCGGGGATCCGCGTCAGCCGCGCCAAGTCGCCCGAGCGAACTGCGGGCACCAGATCGTCCACGCTCATTCCGGAAAGAATTTTCAACGCCAACACCGGACCCACGCCAGAAGCGGAGATCAGCAACTCGAACAAATGTTTTTCGCGAGCACTCAAGAATCCATACAGGGAAATCGCATCTTCGCGCACCTGCGTGTGAATCAAGAGCGTGACATTGGAATGCATCTCCCCCAGAGCGTAAAACGTCGAAAGCGGAATATGCACGAGGTAGCCGACTCCGCCCACGTCTACCAATATTTGGTTCGGCCGTTTGTCGCCGAGCGTCCCGCGAAGCTGCGCAATCATCTCGTGCCTACCCGCCCGCGATTATGGCGATGCGATGACGGGGTGTCAACGCGGCGCAGGGAATGTCCGTTCACAATGCTCACTCGATTGTAATTTTGAAATCGATTTGCCTTTATCAGTGTCCATCTGTGTTTATCCGTGGATTCGTCCCGCGAAATCACTTTTCATGCAAGTCGATTGCGTCAATCACCCCAATGACGGCAGAGTCGATGGGAGAGTTGGGACGTCCGACGGCGGTCATTGCAGAAAAGCCATCTGTAGTAAGCAAGACGCGGTCGCCGATGCCCGCATCCACGGCGTCAAGAGCGAGGACCGGATCGCCGCGGTCCGTGCCATCAAGCTGAAGCGGCTGGACGACGAGGATTTTCCGCCCTTCGTGGGATGGCACTTTTTGTGTGGCAACGACATCGCCAATGACGCGGCCGATCAGCATACGAGGGAGTGTAGAGTCCAATGCCCAAACTTGGAAGAGTAAAATTTGCAATCAGGAGTGGGCGGGAAAAACAAAACGAAAACTAGTTTGCCGGAACATTCACAGAATCCACGATGCCGACGATAGTGGCTTCCGTTGGCAAATCGGCGGGGAGGAACGGAAAACTGGCTTCCTTGCCGCGGCACCAGTAGATGGTTTCTCCGGTGCCCGCGCCGACGGCGTCAAGGGCGATAACTGGGCGTCCCTTATCGCGGCCCTTGCGGTCGAGCGGCTGAACGATCAGGAGTTTCTGCCCGATGAGCGCAGGATCTTTCATTGTGCAGACCACGTTGCCGATGATGCGTCCGAGGTGCATCTTATTTCCTTCTCGCGGCGGCGAGATCCGCTTCGTGCAGGGCGTCAAGCATCACTTCATCGACGATGCCGACGATCGCAGCATCCACAGGGCGGTCCTTGCACTCGGCGGCGTTGCGCGCGGAGCTGCCCGTCACGACCAGGACTGTTTCGCGGAATCCCGAGTCCACTGTGTCGACAGCGATCACGTAACCGGATTCATCGTCGCCTTGTGGAGATATCGGTTTCACGACGAGAAGTTTCTTGCCTTCCAGGCGCGCATCCTTGCGCGTCGAGACCACCGTGCCAACAATGCGCCCAAGAATCATGGAGTTCGCTTCAACCTCACAACAATAATTCAACGATGCAATTCACCGCTTACAACCGCATGAAACAAAGCAATCGCAAGAAACGATCTGTGTCGCGACCGGGCAGCGTTCGCCGACACGCCGCCATGCTCCACGCCGCGAGCGAACTCGCGACGCCGGCCCTCGCTCCTAGTGTCCGGCGGCGACGGCCGTCTTCCCGATGGGAAGTACGTCCTCGAGCGACTGATGCGGCCGCGGGATGACGTGCACGGCCACCAGTTCCCCGACGCGCCGCGCAGCAGCGGCCCCGGCGTCCGTCGCGGCTTTCACTGCGGCCACGTCGCCGCGGACCATGGCCGTCACATAACCTGAACCAATTTTTTCCCAGCCAACGAGCGTGACCTTGGCCGCCTTGACCATCGCGTCCGAGGCCTCAATCATCGCGACCAGGCCGCGGGTCTCGATCATGCCGAGTGCTTCGCCCATGCTTTTTCCTCCGTGCCCGGCCGCAGAAAAATTCCGGCCAGTGCGACTGCTGAATCACCTGATGGCCTGAAATTCAATCGCCGCTTCGAACGCTCATCGCAGCGCGCGGTCTTTGCGCACTGCCTCTTCTATCAATGCTTCGAGTTCTTGGCGCGTGACCGAGATACGTTCGGGCCGGTTCTCGCCGTCCCCCGTGTTGTCACTGGTCACGGGACAACCGGGAACCACCGTGGAAGCCGTTGTAGTGCCGTAGCGTGCCCGCGCGACGAGCAATTTTTCCACATCGCGCCCAGAAAGCAAGACTTGTTTGCCGAGTAACTCCGTGATCAGGGACACTTGCGCGAAATGCTCGACCGTTTCCATCCGGAAAAAAGCGGTCAGCAAATCGGGGCCGCAGGTCACAACCCCATGATTGGCCAGAAGAATTGCGTCGTAATGCTGAACCATGGGCTCGAGCGCATCGGAAAGTTCTTGCGTTCCCGGCGTGCCGTATTGTGCAACCGGAATGCAGCCCAGTGCGATAATCAATTCGCTGAGCAGCGCCTTATTGAGTGGAATTCCCGCGGCGGCGTGCGCAGTCGCAGTGGGCGGATGCGCGTGAACCACCGAGTAAACATCGGGCCGGCGATTATAAATTAGCAGATGCATCGCCAGCTCCGAGGAAGCCTCGCGGCGTCCGGCGATTTTGCGGCCCTGCAAATCGGTGATCACCAAATCGTCAGGGGACATCATGCCCTTGCTGATGCCCGTCGGAGAGGTAAGAACGCGGCGCGGATCGAGACGAACGGAAATGTTCCCGTCGGTCGAAGCTACAAACGCGCGGGAATGGATCCATCGGCCCGCCGTGCAGATGTCGCGGCGGTGTTCGTCCTCGGACTTCACGGCTCCCGGAGAAATAGTTTCGGCAATCATCGGATAAGGATGTCTAGCTGCAACCTCGCTCTTTTCGCGATGGCCCGGCGCGAGCCAAGTCTCATGCATCCGCCGGACGGGCCGCGATATCGTACTCCTGTCAGGCGTAAATTCCACGTTCCTTCAGTGCAAAGGCAACCCGGTCGATCGCCAACATATACGCGGCAACACGATTATTGACTTGATGAGTTTCCGCGTAGCGCACCACTTCCTCAAAACTATGATCGAGCACTTCCCTCAGCCGGTCATTCACTTCCTTCTCGGTCCAAAAAAATCCCTGGCGGTCCTGTACCCACTCAAAATAACTCACCGTTACGCCGCCGGCATTGGCCAGAATATCGGGAATCACGAAGATCCCTTTGCGGTCCACGATTTCATCCGCGAGCGACGTGCAAGGGCCGTTCGCGCCTTCGCACAGGATGCGCGCCTGCAACCGGTGCGCGTTTTCGGAAGTGATCTGATTTTCCACCGCCGCGGGGATGACGAGCTCAGCCGGTTGGAAAAGAATTTCGCCGGCGGG
>Ga0210408_10004703_pt1 | contig 12145 bp, 8 predicted proteins | sample IncBWH4MmetaG_FD_155471 | JGI IMG/M metagenome (GOLD analysis project Ga0210408, IMG submission 155471) | Forest soil microbial communities from Barre Woods Harvard Forest LTER site, Petersham, Massachusetts, United States - Inc-BW-H-4-M | ecosystem: Environmental > Terrestrial > Soil >... | reverse complement strand
AGCGTCGGGCCCTGCGCAAATTCTTCCGCGATCGCCATCGTGGTCTTTTCCAGAGCTTCCTCCGGCACCGTGAGATTGATCAATCCCCATTTTTCCAGCGTCGGCGCATCGTAGCGCCGCGACAGCATCGACATTTCCTTGGCGCGCGCAGCGCCAATCCGCTGCACCTGGCGCTGGATGCCGCCGAGCAGCGGATGCAGCCCGATCGTCGCCTCTACCGAGCCGATTTTCGCCGAAGATGACGCGATGATGTAGTCGCAGGACAGCGCGAGCTCGAGCCCGCCGCCGAGGCAGACGCCGTGGACGCTTGATATCAGCGGGATCGGCAACAGCTCCATGAAACGCAGGAATTCGACGCCGGTCAGGCGGCGGTTTTTCTCGGCTTGGTACGCGGCGCCGGCCGCGACCCGCTTGTCGAAAATATCAAGATCGGCGCCGGCTGAGAAATGCCGCAAGCCGCTGCGGAGCACGATCGCGCGGCTGCCCGCCTTCTGCGCCGCCTCGATCTGGTCCACGATCGCGTTAATGAGTTTTGGGCCGAGCAGATTGTACGGCCGGTAGATCATCGTCAGCACAGAGATATTGCCGCGCTCTTCGCGCGTCACCAGCACATCCTCGGACAAGGCTGCCTCCCGGATTGAGATACGTGGCTTGGTCGCGCCACGCCGTCGGAAGGTAGACTAGCCCAGTGGCTTGCATTATGCAAGTCAAACAATTCCAAAGAAGCCATTCGGGTTGGAGCGTGAGGCGCGCGACGCGCCGTCAAGCAAGAACTCCAATCTCCGGGAACGCTCTCCATAAACTTGGTTGGTATTTGTCGGGAGCGCCGCGACGCCATAATGGCCCTTACGCATGACGCGTCGGTGCATTCGTCACGCCGGACCGGCGACCAAATCGCTCCTTCAGACGCTCGCGGAGACGCTGGAACGTCGTATAGAGCATCGGCACCAGGAAGATGCCGATCGAGCTCGCGGCGATCATTCCACCGAACACGGCCGTTCCTACCGCGCGGCGGCTGATCTCGGCGGCGCCAGTTGCCACGACCAGCGGCACCAGACCGAGAATGAAGGCAACTGAGGTCATCATCACCGCCCGAAAGCGCATCTGCGCGCCCAAAACGGCCGCCTCGTCAATGTCCACTCCAGACTCGCGCTGCTCCTTGGCAAACTCCACGATCAGAATGCCATTCTTGGCTGCGAGCGCGATCAGGACGACCAAACCGATCTGACCGTAGAGATCGAGGCTAAGCCCAGCCATCTTGATGCCGGCGAACGAGCCGAGCACGCCAACGACAACAGACAGAAGAACAGGAATAGGAATGGTCCAGCTCTCGTAGAGCGCGACCAGGAACAAATAGGCGAACAAGACAGCAAGCGAGAGGATAATGCCCGTTTGGCCGGAAGCGGCCTTCTCCTGATAAGCGGTGCCGGTCCATTCGAAGTTGTAGCCCGTCGGCAAAGTCTGGTCGGATACCTTCTGCATGACCTCCAGGGCAGTGCCAGAGGAAACCCCAGGCGCCGGCCCGCCATTGATGGTGACGGCGCGATAATTGTTGTAGCGCGTGATGACCTGCGGCCCCCGCTCGAAACGCATGTTGGCAATCGACTGGAGCGGAACCATCTCGTTGCGGTTATTGCGAACGTAGACCTGCCAGAGGTCAGGGATATCGCTGCGATTGGCCGCCTCGCCCTGAACGTTGACCTGCCAGGTGCGGCCAAGCATGTTGAAATTATTGACATAGATGCCGCCGAACGTGGCCTGCAGGGCTGTGAACACGTCATTCATGTTGAGGCCGAGCGCCTGCGCCTTGCCGCGGTCGATGTCGAGATAGATCGAGGGCGTGGTGGCGGTGAAAGTCGAGAACACCCGCGCCAGCGAGCGATCCTGATTGGCGGCACCAATCAGCCCGCCCATGACGCTGTTGATTGAAGCAGGCTCCTGTCCCTCCAGGGCTTCCAGCACATATTCAAAGCCACCGCCGATTGACAAGCCGATGATGGGCGGAAAATTGAAGGCCACGACATTGGCCGCACGAACTTCTGATCCTTGACCGGACACTATGCGGATGAGCGCTTGCGCCGAAGCGGCGGCGGCAGTGCGATCCTCGAACGGCTTCAATCGCACAACAATAAAAGCGTCGTTCGGCAGATTGCCGCCATCCAGAAGCGAGTATCCGATGATCGACAGCGTGTGCTCGATCGCTGGTATTCCGCTCAGGATGTCCTCGATAAGCTTGGTGGCCTCGCTCGTGCGCGCGACCGATGCGCCGTCGGGCAGTTGGACCATCACAAAGAAAGCGCCCTGGTCCTCCTCCGGCAAGAACCCGGTCGGCACGATCCGCGACACGCCGAAGATGGCGCCAGCGAAAACAGCCACGGCCGGCAATGACAGAATGGACATCCGCAACAGCCGCCGCGCCCCGCCGGCATAGCGGTCCCGCGTCCAGTCGATCCCTGCCAGAACCTTGGCCATGAGGCCGCGGCGCGGCCCGGTGTGCCGCAGGAACAGCGCGCAGAGCGCCGGCGACAAGGTCAGTGCATTGACCGCCGAGATCAGCATCGCCGCGCTGATGGTGACCGCGAATTGACGGAATAGCGTACCGGAAATCCCCGGAATGAACGCGATCGGCACGAACACCGAAAGCAGCACCAGCGTGATCGCAATGATGGGCGCCGTGATCTGCGCCATCGCCTTCTTGGTTGCTTCTGCCGGCGACAGGCCGGGCTCTTCTTCGAGAACCCGCTCGACGTTCTCAACCACGACGATCGCATCATCGACCACAATGCCGATCGCGAGCACCATTGCGAGCAGCGAGACGGTATTGGCCGAGTAACCGATCGCGAGCAGAACGGCGAAGGTCGCGATCAGACTGACGGGAACGGCTGCGGTCGGGATGATGGTGGCACGCAAGTTTCCCAGAAACAGGAAGACCACGACGACCACGAGAACGAACGCCTCGGCCAGCGTCCGCAGCACCTCCTTGATCGTGTCAGTCACGAATGTTGTGGTATCGAACTGGACGAGATAGTTGAGCCCGGCCGGAAAGCGGGCGGAGGCCTCCTTCAAGGTTCGTTGAACACCGGCGGCGGTGGTCACTGCATTGGCGCCCGGAGCCAGATAGATGCCGATGCCAACGCCGGGGCGGCCATCGATGCGCGATTCGCTGTCGAGGTTCTGCGCGCCGATTTCGACCCGGGCGACATCGCTCACATGCACCAATGAGCCGTCCGGGTCGGCGCGCAAGACGATCTTGCCGAATTCGTCCGGCGTCGCCAATCGTCCCTGGGTCTGGAGATTCAATTGGAATTGCTGGTTATCGTCGACGGGGCGCGCACCGATCCGCCCCACCGGCGCCTGAACGCTCTGGGCACGAATCGCATTGACGACGTCCGACGGCGCAAGCTTGAGGCTTGTCAGTCGTTGCGTATCGAACCAGATCCTCATCGAATAATTCATCTTCGCAAACAGCGTCGCCTGTCCGACGCCAGGCGTTCGCGAGATGGCATCCAGGATGTTGACCACCGCATAATTGGTGATGAACACCGGATCCTGGGCGCCCGCATCGCTGTAGAGCACGATGAACTGGAGTATCGCCGACGATTTTTTCTGTACCGTCAGGCCCTGAAGCTGAACCTCGGGCGGCAGCTGCGCCAGCGCCGCTTGCACGCGGTTATTGACGTTCACCGTGTTGATGTCGGGATTGGTGCCGAGCGCGAAGCTCGTGGTCAGCGTATAGGACCCGTCGTCACCGCTCGTCGACTTCATATAGAGCATCTTGTCGACACCAATCACCTGCGCCTCGAGCGGCTGGGCGACGCTTGCTTCCACCACCGAGGCCGAGGCGCCCGGGTATGTAGCGGTCACCGTCACCTGTGGCGGTACGATGTCGGGAAATTGCGCGACTGGAATCTGTGTCAGCGCCAACAAGCCGGCGATGGTCATGACGAACGCGATCACAATCGCCAGCCGAGGGCGGTCGACAAAAACCGACGAGATCATATCAATCACCCGCCATCGCGCGTCATGGCCCGCTGCGCCGCATTTGAGTTGCCAAGCACCGATGCGCCCGGTCCTGGCCTAGCCCGCTCCGGCTGATTCATGGCGGCCTGAACTCCAGCACTGGCCGGGGCTGGTGCGACCACCTGCCCCGGTCGCACGCGCTGAATTCCTTCGACGATGACCCTGTCGCCAAGCGAAAGGCCGGTCGCGACCGCTGCGATCGTCGTCGTGGACTGGCCGACCTGGATGCGGCGCTGCTCGACCTTGTTCTCCGCACCGAGGACAAGGACGTAGTTGCCCTGCTGATCCGACAGCACGGCCGCGCGAGGGATGGCAGGAACCTCGACGGGCTCAGCGCCTTCAAGCATGACCGTGACCAATTCGCCGTCGGTAAGCTCGCGAACCGGGTTGGCCACCGAGTAAAGCGGCGGATTGGGAATTTTGCCGCGCAACAGCAAGGTGTCGGTGGTCTGGCTGAGGGAGTTGCTCTCGAAGTCCAGATGCCCGGTCTGTCCGTAGATGCGACCATCGGGAAGCCTTAGAACGATGACGACAGCGTCGCGAACGCCCTTGGCAGCATATCGCTCGCGCAACACCAACGCCTGCCTCACCGAGACGGGAAAGGTCACATACATCGGATCCTGGCTGACAATGGTCGTCAGCGTCCCCGTGGTGGGACTGACGACGTTGCCCTCGGTAACCGCCGTGCGTCCGATCTTGCCATCGATCGGCGAACGGATCTCCGTATAGTCGAGGTTGATCTGCGAAAGGCTGACCTGGGCTTCCGCTGCGCGCACCTGGGCTTCGAGACTCTTTTGATTTGAGATTGCCGTATCATAGTTCGCCTGCACTCCGGCAGGGCCGCTGAGCAGAATGCGCTGGCGTTCCGCCGTGAGTTTTGCATTGGCGAGGGTCGCCTCGAGCTGCGCAACCTGTGCCTTCCTGGCGTCAAGATCCGCCTGGAACGGGCCACGCTCGAGCAGATAGAGCTGGTCATTGGCCGACATCTCCGCTCCCTCGGTAAAGAACCGCCTTTCCAGGAAGGCCGTCACACGGGCAACGACGTTGACGCGATTGATCGCCTCGATGCGTCCGAGGAACTCGGTCTTCTCCGTGATCGACCGCTTGATCACCTCGACCACCCCCACCGCCGGCGCGCCCGCCGTACCCTGAGCCGACGCAGCGTGCGGCGCCGAAACTGCCATCCCCAGCCTGAGAAAAGCAGCGATTATTCTGGACACGCGTCGCGTCCTACCTCTGAACAAGCTCATTGCTGAAAATGACCTCTGTGGCGACAAACCTTGTACGTAACTATTGACTAGCCGCGGCCGGATGAAAATCTCATATCAATCCATCCAGTACTGAGCGGAATTCATCAATGAATCGCGGCGACCTCACCCTCCTCAACACCTTTCTCGCAATCGCCGATCATCTCAGTTTTCGTGCAGCAGCGGCCCAGCTTGGGGTGACTTCATCTGCCCTCAGCCATTCGGTACGGCAGTTGGAGGAGCGTCTCGGAGTGAGGCTCTTGCACCGGACAACTCGCAGCGTGTCGCTCACCGATACCGGCCTTCGCCTGCTGGAACGCCTGCGGCCAGGGATGGATCAGATCTCTGACGCGCTGGAGGAATTGAAGGAGGCGCGCCATCGTCCTAGCGGTCGACTGCGGATCTACACTCAACACTGGGCCGCAGCCGCGGTAATTGCACCGGTGTGGCAACGATTCCTATCGACCTACCCCGAAGTGCATCTTGAGCTTTGTGTCGAATCCGGACCGACGATCGATATCGTTGCGGGCGGGTTTGACGCCGGCCTCGCGGTGCGTGAGCGCGTGCCGGCCGAAATGATCGCAGTCCGCGTGTCAGGTCCGATGGCGGCGGCCGTCGTTGCAAGTCCCGGTTATTTTGCAAAACATCCCGCCCCACGCACGCCCGACGATCTCGCATCCCACCAGTGCGTCCTGTATCGCATTGGACGAGATGGCGAGATCTTTCGGTGGAGATTCGAGCGGAACGGCAGCAAGAAGGTTGTTTCTGCTCGCGGCAATATAACCGTCAACAACGCGGAAACGGCGATCCGCGCCGCGCTCGACGGACTTGGAATCGTCTACATGCTCGACGCCCTGGTAGAACCGTTCTTGCGCAGCGGCCACCTAGTACGCATCCTCGAACCCTGGTCGCCATGCATCGAGGGAGTTTATCTCTACTATCAAAGCCGAAGACAGCCCTCCGCCGCGCTGCGCGCATTCATCGACATGGTCCGCGCGCCAAAGGCAACGTCCGGCCGACGCTCGTTGAAGAACCCATTTTGATGGTTCTTAAACGCTCTAATCTGTGGCGAGCTTGTCCGAGCGGAATGACATTGGCATCAATTCCTGGGCACGAGAACCGCAAGGGCCGGAATAGGTGCGCGTTCAGAGCTTGATGCAAGCCGGTCGGCACGCGCGTCTCGGGGGTGATGTATCTTCTGCCGCACTCCCCGCTTGGCGGAATGCATGACGGCCTCGATCAGGCGCGCATTGTGAAGTGCGTGTTGAAATCCCGGAGTTCTGTGGGTCCCTTCATGCAAATCGCGGACAAGCTGAGCGTAGACCTCGCCTACATTGATTGCCGTCTCCATGGTCCCGCCCGAGACCGCGGCCGCGTCCGGTTCAACGAAGGAAACATTTGACGTCAGCTTGAGATCGCCGGCTTGGAAGCCATAGGGGTGACGACTGGTCAGGCTGAGCCATCCTGTCGACCCCCTGACGTCGAAGCTGAAGCGAACATTCGCTGGCCGCACTCCAGCGTCGATGTCGGCCGAAAACGGGGTGCCGGAACGCGTCTTTCCCAGGACGCCGACGTAGTCAGCGGTTTCACGCAAGCTATCCGCGCCGGTCTCTGTCAGCTTGACGGTGGGCCACCGAATCTCGGTTCGAGCGTCGACCTCAACAATCGGCCCAAGCACCGCTTCTACCAAATCGAGCGTATGCCCCCCGGTGATGGTGAGCAGGCTGGCGCCGGAAGATCGCTTGTTGAAAAGATCATGCGCAACCGGTATTTCCGATCCGAATCCGGAGGTCGGGGATACGACTCTGGCGCTGAGCGGACGCCCGATCCGCCCCGAGGAAACCAACTCGGCCGCACGTCGCACGGCCGGATTCCGCCGTCCCTGCAACCCGATCGCCGTGTGGTGCAAACGCACCGCGCGCGCCATCTCTTCGGTCTCGGTGACGCTGCATCCAAGAGGCACCTCGCAGTAGACCGCTTTATTCGCGGCCAGCGCCATCAAAACGAGTTCGCGATGTGCCGGCACGTTGACGGCAATTGTTACGATATCAATCCGGTCGTCGCGGATCATTGCGAAGGGGTCGGAATACCAGCGATCAGCACCGAAGGCTTCCGCCGCCTCCCGTGCACTCCGCTCGCTGCGTGTTGCCACTGCCGCGAGCCTCACGCCCGGGAGGCCTTTGATCGCCGGAACGTGCGACACCTTCGCCCAACTCGCCTTGGTGTCCGCACCCACGATTCCGACACGAATTTCTTCTTGGGTCACAGTTCAACCTCGCCATGTTGCAAATGATCGGCATGAAGACTCTTCAGCCCGATCGCCCGCATAGATGTTAGTCCTCAGCGAGAGGCAGGTGCGATGAAATGTGTTCAACACAGTGCTGAGATCGATGCAGCAATCTGGCTTGTCACGATGACCTGGCCGCGCTGCCGCTCGGTAGGCCCGCGCACGCGTTGCAGGCCGAACTTCAAGTCGTTGAGTACGCGCTCGGCCATGGCGACGAATCCGCGGCGAGCCGCACGCGTTAGTCGAGATCACCGATCCGCTGCACGCCGGCCTCCTGCATCCCGCTCCACGCAGCTGCGAGCGAGCCGGCCAGATCGATCGCCCTGCAGCCGGATTCGATGACGACGGCATCGAAGCCTAGCCGGCGCGCATCGACCGCGGAATAATAAACACAGTAATCCGTTGCCAGCCCGGCCAGAAAGATCCTTTTCAGGCCACGCTCGCGCAAATAACCGGCCAAACCTGTAGCCGTGCGTCGATCGTTTTCGTGGAACGCCGAGTAGGAATCGATTTCAGGGCGGAAGCCTTTGCGGATCACCAGCTCCGCACGCTCGGTCGACAATTCCGAGTGAAAGGCTGCGCCCGCCGTGCCCTGCACGCAATGATCGGGCCACAGCGTTTGCTGGCCATAGGGCATCGCGATGCTTTCGAACGGCGCGGAACCCGGATGGCTGGTGGCGAATGAGCTATGGCAGGGGGGATGCCAATCCTGCGTCAACGCGGTGTGGTCGAAACGCTGGGATAAGCGATTGATAATCGGAACGACGGCGTCGCCATCATTGACGGCCAGGGCGCCGCCTGGGCAGAAATCATTCTGCACATCGATGATGAGTAACAAATCCTCGCTTCGCCGTATCTGCATCCAAGCCTGCGTCAAGAATGGAGCTGCCGAACCCTATCGCAAAGTAGCACTTGCAGCTCAACTGATGATCGGCGCCCATATCGACGACCAATGCAAGCCGTCGAGCGCTGTCATCCCCGAAGTTCCGCTCAAGCGTTGAACACGCGCAAGCGCCTGTTCGGCCAAGTCATTTTCGTGGAATCCGTCCGGCTCCGGGGCTACTTCATTGCCGAAGCTTTCGGCTACATCAAGACGATTCCCCTCCCATGCAGCGGCGGTTCGGGATCATTCGGTTGACGTAAAATCCTACTAGCATACCGGCAATGTCACCGTTAGAGTTGCGCCGCAAAAAACCAAGTCGCCAACAATCTTTCACCAGGAGGAGACGTCATGTTCGGAGCGAAAGCCGCTTCCATTCAACGATTGCAAGAACCGGTGCAGCCGCGACCGTTGTTGCGGTGCACGCTCTTTCCAACGCTACTGCTCGGCATCGCTTTCGCATTGGCAGCGCCGGTCGACCGGTCGCTCGCCGCCTCCACGCTGGTGAGGGCGCCGGACGGCGCGTTCCAGGGCAAGCTCGACCCCACCGGCACCGTGCGGGAATTCCTCGGCGTCCGCTACGCCCAGCCGGTGACCCTCAATTTGCGCTGGAAACCACCGCAGCCGGTGACACCCTCGGTGGTCACGCAGGACGCGACCCATTTCGGCAACCATTGTCCGCAGAATTTTTCGTTCTTCGGCAACGCGACACTGACCGAGGATTGCCTGTTCCTCAATGTGTTTACGCCGAACAAGGGCGGCGATCACGATTTTGACCGCGACGACGACGGGCGCCCGGTGATGGTGTGGATCCACGGCGGCGCGCACGTGGTTGGCGAGAGCGACGAGTTCGACGCGACCAAGCTGGTGGGGCGCGGCGTGGTGGTCGTAACCCTCAACTACCGGCTCGGGGCGCTCGGATTCCTCGCCCTTCCGGCGCTGAGCGGTGAGTCTCCCGATCACATCTCGGGCAACTACGGGATTGAGGACTCGCAGGCCGCCTTGAAGTGGGTGCGGCGAAACATCCGCGCGTTCGGCGGCAACCCGGAGAACGTGACGATGTTTGGCGAATCCGCCGGCGGACTGAGCACGTTCACCAACCTGGTGTCACCGACGGCAAAGGGATTATTCCATCGCGCGATCGTCGAGAGCGGTGCCTATCAGCAGACGCAGCGGACGCTGGCACAGGCCGAGGCGGCCGGAACGGCCTTCGCGAACGCAGCCGGGTGCAATCAGCCCAATCCGGCCGACCAGCTCACATGCCTGCGCGCGCTCTCGGTTTCGGCGATTCTCAAGATCCCCTTCAGCCCGGCGCCGATCATCGACGGCAAGATCCTGACGCAGTCGATCGGTCCTGCGCTCGCGAGCGGACAGTTCAATCGCGTGCCGCTGATGAACGGCTCCAATCACGATGAGTGGAGGCTATTCGTGGGGTTCCAGCTCGATCTCGCCGGGCACCCGGTGACCGCCGCCACCTATCCGGCGGTACTCGCCGCCACGATCGGCGTCCCGCCCGGGAGCCCGGCGGCGAACGCCGTCCAGGCGCAGTATCCGGGCGGAGACTTCCCGTCCTTCGACCTCGCGGTCGGCGCCTTGGGAACGGACTCGATATTCGCCTGCCCGGCCCGCTTCGTGGACGAGCTGACGTCGGAGTTCGTGCCAACCTTCGCCTACGAGTTCAACGACGAGAATGCGCCGCAGAACTTCCTGCCTGCCGTCAGCTTCCCGTACGGCGCCGATCACACCGCGGAGATCCAGTACATCTTCCCGTTCGCCAACCCGTCGCAACTGGGTCTCAAGCTCCCGCAGACGCCGCTCAACGCCAGCCAGCAGCAGCTGTCGGACAAGATGGTCGGCTATTGGACTGAGTTCGCCGAGAGTGGCAACCCCAATGGCGACGGCTCGCCGCACTGGCCGCGCTTCCATCGCGAGCGTCAGGTGATGCTGTCGCTCAACACACCGACGCCGACCACGGAGACGAACTTCGCGACCTTCCACAAGTGCGCGTTCTGGGATCAGCTGGTGGGCCGAACCCTGCCGCCCGACAACGATCGCGATCACGACCATATGTCCGACAACGATTGAGGGCGACTGCTCTCGCTGAAGTTCACCCCATCGCGCACGCGCGATGGGGGTCTGGTGCAACAGCATGCGGGCTCGAGTCTTGCATTCGATCAATGGCAATCCAGGTCTCGCGTTGTTGCCGGCCGAGATCGTAATGGATTACGTCGTGAAATTCGGTCGGAGAAGGCAGGAGAAGTGAGATGACAGTGGTCATGGCCCGATACAAAACCAAGCCTGACGCGGCGCGCGAAAATCAACAATACATTGAGAAAGTGTTTCAGGAGCTTCAAAGCAATAGCCCGGGCGACGTGCGGTACGTGACTTTCAAGCTCAGCGATGGCGTGTCGTTCGTCCATATCGCTTCGATCGAGACCGCCGACGGCCATAACCCGCTGACGCAGAGCGCTGCGTTCAAGTCGTTTCAGGCTGGCATCAAGGACCCTTGTGAGGAGCAACCGGTTGCGACCGAGTTGACCGAAATCGGCTCTTATCGATTCCTCGGATAGTCCAAGCAATCACGACGCATAGCAGTGAATCGTTTGGCTTTGTCACGCAGCAGGTTGGCGTCGCCACTCACGCAGCAGCGATGGCGATGCTGATCGAGGCCGATGGCGGCCTATTCGGTCAGTGTTTGCGACGGCCTCGATCCGGCCAAGTCTCCTGAAGCTCCGAATGCGTGAGAAGCCATAGCTCTCGGCTTAGCGCTGGAATGCCGCCAAGCCTTCGCAGCCGCCCGTCGCCGTCTGCGACGATGCAAGGCAACAATGATCGACCAGCTCCGGCAATCACAGCTTCGAGCACGCCCTCGGCGTCATTTCGGTTGACGTAAAATCCTACTAGCATACCGGCAATGTGGCCGTTAGAGTCGCGTCGCGCAATACCAAGTCGCCAACAATCTTTCACCAGGAGGAGACGTCATGTTCGGAGCGAAAGTCGCTTCCATTCAAGGATTGCAAGAACCGGTGCAGCCGCGACCGTTGTTGCGGTGCACGCTCTTTCCAACGCTACTGCTCGGCGCCGCCTTCGCATTGGCAGCGCCGGCCGACCGGTCGCTCGCCGCCTCCACGCTGGTGAGGGCGCCGGACGGCACGTTCCAGGGCAAGCTCGACACCACCGGTGCCGTGCGGGAATTCCTCGGCGTCCGCTACGCTCAACCGGTGACCCTCAATTTGCGCTGGAAGCCGCCGCAGCCGGTGACACCCTCGGTGGTCACGCAGGACGCGACGCATTTCGGCAACCATTGTCCGCAGCCCTTCACGCCCTTTGGCAACGCGACGCTGACCGAGGATTGCCTGTTCCTCAACGTATATGCCCCTAACAAGGGCGGCGATCACGATTTTGACGACGACGGGCGCCCGGTGATGCTGTGGATCCACGGCGGCGCGAACGTGGTTGGCGAGAGCGACGATTACGACGCGACCAAGCTGGTGGGGCGCGGCGTGGTCGTCGTGACCATCAACTACCGGCTCGGGGCGCTCGGATTCCTTGCCCATCCGGCGCTGAGCGGTGAGTCTCCCGATCACATCTCGGGCAACTACGCGACTGAGGACCAGCAGGCCGCCTTGAAGTGGGTGCGACGGAACATCCGCGCGTTCGGTGGCAACCCGGAGAAGGTAACGCTGTTTGGCGAATCCGCCGGCGGACTAA
>Ga0210408_10004702_pt1 | contig 12147 bp, 13 predicted proteins | sample IncBWH4MmetaG_FD_155471 | JGI IMG/M metagenome (GOLD analysis project Ga0210408, IMG submission 155471) | Forest soil microbial communities from Barre Woods Harvard Forest LTER site, Petersham, Massachusetts, United States - Inc-BW-H-4-M | ecosystem: Environmental > Terrestrial > Soil >... | reverse complement strand
AAGGCCGCTTGTGTTTCGCAACTATTGATCAATCGCGGTCGATAACAACCGGACGACGGCCATGGTCTCTGTCTCGGTCGTGGTCACGGTCCTTCCTGATAATGACCGTTTCGTCACGATCTCGGCGGTCCCGATCCCGAAAATGTTCACGGTCACGATCGCGATCACGATCACCGTGACCTTCACCCACGGTCACGCCGCGAGGACCTACACCGATTCCGATGTCTTCCGCTGCAGCAGGAATTGCGCTGCAAATACCCACCACGGCGGCTACTGCTACTGCGTACTTGATCATTGCGTGCTCCTATAAATGTGAAACTCTGGAGCCAATCCCTTGCTACGACGAATGTTCCGGTCAGCGCCAAAGCAGTGAGGTCGCTCAACTGGCATACCCTTCAGCAAGAGCATCCACTACGAAATGTGAGTCTGTATAAAACTGACCACCTTTCGCTGCGCGGCGCCGCAAATTGCAGCTTGCGGAAAAGACTCCGGATTGAAGACTCCGGATTACAGCATTGGTTGCATTGTGCAAACGCGCCGTCCTATTGAGGACGGCGCGGCCAACATCTGGGGAAGAGGATTCGCGCTAGGCGATAGTTAAACGGCAGTCTGGTCAAAACAGCTCACCTGGTTTTTGCGCGAATCGATCACAAACTGATTTGCGTGTGTGGACCTTTTCATCGCACCAAGCATTTGGTTACTGCAGCATTTTGCTCTTGAGAGAGGCGACGCAATGTTTGTCCCTTTTTATTCCACCGTGTTCTTGGCGTTCGAGTCAGGCAACATTATTGGTCTTCGAATGATGAAGATGATGTCCGGTGGTAGCGGATCGCACGACGAAGCGCATTTGATGGTGATGGAAAAAGTGCACGCTATGTTTGAGGCTGGTGCAAGCCTTATGGCTGGCGGCACGGCAGGCAGCGTAGTTGATCGATACCGGGAACACGTCGCCGCAAACGCGAAACGACTATCACGCTAGATTTTACGCGGTTGCAACAGGTCGGGCCGCGCCGGTGATTCGCGCCGGCACAATCCGATAAACGAAAATGGCAGTTCGTATTGTCGATGCGATGCAATCGTATGACACGGGAAGCGTACGCCTGAGTTCCGAGATCATCATATGAACACATCGGCACCGCCTAACGAACGAACGGGAACTGCTGTCTTGAGCAACCTTTGGTGACGCGCACCGTTGGTTCGCTGTTAAACAAACAAGGAAAAATCCAAAATGTCGAATTCAAACCAGAACAGCTCAAATCAGAATTTCGCGCACCAACACAATGGCCAAGAACAAGTCGATACAGGGACCAATTCAGCCAGCACCTTCCCCGGCGGCTTTCAAGCGATTGCCACTGCTTATGGTGACTACACGACGAAATCGTTTGAAGACACAAAGTCGTTTGTTGAGAAGCTCTCGGCCGTGAGATCGTTCGACAAGGCGATTGAAATTCAAACCGAATTCGCGAAGACGGCTTATGAGACATTCGTAACTGAGTCACAGAAGATCGGCGCATTGTACGGCGATCTTGCCAAGCAATCCTACAAGCCACTCAGTGGCTTTGTTGCAATGATGACCCCGACAAATCGATAAGTCTTACCCCACGTCCCGCGATGTCAGAGCAAAATTGCCCTGCTCGTTGCGGGACTTTTTCCGATAATCACTCAATTCGTTTCCCGAGCAACTGAGAGCCTGCGCTCGCACCTGTTACGAGGAGCACCATGTCTAATCTCAATCCGCTTTTCCAAGATCTGTCCTTTGATCCAGAGGAGGCAAGCGCCGTGAACCAGGCATACGACCTGGCATGTCAAACGCTTCAGAATATCGGTCAGCTAGAGGTGGATCGCGAGATCATTGCCGGGGGGATTTTGCAGGCTGCGGAGAGCGGCGAGCGGGACGCCAACAAATTAGCGAGCGTGCCATCCATGGATTGACCGCGTACGATTATCGGCAGCATGGTGGCTAGGATATACCTGACCAACTGGTTTAGGTGCGAAGACGGAGATACAAAGTCGGGCGTTATCAGAGAAAGCCCCGCTAACCAGCGGGGCTTTCTGTTTCTTGGGAGTCCGCTTATCGAGCCCGGCCGTTAGACGTTGCTGGTTGAATCATCCCGCTCTATCTCGGGCTTTTCACGCAAAACGGCGTTTAACAGCGAATTATGAATCTCTATCTTTCCATTGTAGCTGATGAGTCCAAGTTTGCGGAATTTGTTCATGAAGTAGCTCACGCGGGAGCGGGTCGTTCCAATCATCTCAGCCAATGTTTCCTGGCTGATATCCAATAGAATAGGCTGAGGTACGCCTTCCGTTCCGAAATGCGCGAGCAGAAGGAGAAGGCGGGCGAGTCGTTTCTCGCTTGAATTAAAAAGCTGGTCGATCAAGTCCTCTTCAACTCGGCTGTTCCGCGTCAAGAGGTACGCCATGAACAGCTCGGAAAATTTCGGCTCGGAACGAAGGGCGGCGATCATCGCTTCTTTGGTGATCGAGGTGATCACACATTCATCCATCGCCGTCGTGGTCGCGATGCGCAATGTATGGCCATTGAGGCAGCCCTCGCCGAAGAACTGGCCCGGTTCTAAAATTCCGACGACTGCTTCCTTACCCTGCTCGGATAGGACAGTGAGCTTGACCCTGCCCTTTTGAATGTAAAAAACCGTACCCGCCGCGTCTCCTTGTTCGAAGACGTGCTGATTCTTCTTAATTTTCAAGATCGTTTTACCCGCCCCTACCCTGGCGAGAAAAGCTTTGGGATCGAACTCGTTTTTGGCTGGCTTTCCCATAAGAGCCTCCCTGAGCTCCGATGAACGAGCGCACCTCGTATTATACCGGTCCCAGCGCCGAAAATGAAGCAGCCTGTATAGGTAATGAAGGGAATTTGACCGGCTAGAGGGAGTCCAGCAGGAGGAAATGGGACTCTGGCATCTGGGTCAATCACGTCGGTCTGAAGATGTCCGAGTCACTTCCGCCAGACTCGGACATCGGGGCTTACTGAAAAATTCGGTGCAGGTCGTCAGCCGAAGCACCGATGGCTCACCTGAGAGAAAAGCCGCTTCGGTTGTCATGCAATGAGAGAAGGCTCATCATAAGGAAGCGGAACGCTTTTTTTCGAATGGAGCGCATAATGAACAAGGTCGCGCGCCGAAGCCGTTGCTGGCCAAGCAGTAATTATTTAGCAGCGTGTGAACAATCTTTTACGTGAATAACAGAATAATTTGTTTCACCGCCATCTCCAACGTCTCGGTCACAAAGTGCGACACTACAAGCGCGTTGGCTACAAGAATGACCGCCACAAAACCAATTGCCAGAACTATTTTCCAGTGCTCCCACTTAAGATCTGCGATGGATATGTGTGGCCCGCTCTTGATCTTTGTTTTTACATCCTAGACCCGACACTGAATATTGCATTTCGAAACCCGCTTTGGGAGGGAAAGTCTGCCGTTCAGGCGCAAGAGGCGACAGCGGCACAACATGCCGAACGGGAGCAGTCTCGGCACCAAGCAATCAGCGACGAGGAAATTGACTTGGATGCTGGCGACGACCCCGATGAGTGGAGCCTTTATTTAACGAGCATTCCTCAAACGAAATAATTTCCACGTAGCGACTGGCAGATCAAAGCCGACCCATAAGTAGCAATACGACCAGGATGATCAGGATGACACCGATGATACCGATCCCACCGTGACCGTAGCCGTAGCCGTAGCCGCCGAAGCGACCGCTGAAGCCACCAAGCAGGAAGATGACGAGGAGAATGACGAGTATAAGTCCGAGCGACATGCTCTAACCCCTTCGTTTGCGGCGCAAAGGCGAATAACTCGCGAACCGCGTTAGCTGTCGGAGCCCTCAACAGTATGTGTGTCTTGTCCTTGAGGAGCGCGCGGAACTTCAGACTCAACTTGCCGATGATGATTTCGTTCGGAGCCCGGCGGAAATGGGCAGGCATAGCGCAGAATGTTGCTGCTCAATAAGTTCCGCCTTGCTGTACAGCGGTTGGTCTAACGGCATTGCACGAGCAACAGACGGCATGGCAGCCACCTATTTCGAACCAACCGGGTGATGGCAGTGATTGAACCCATTCTGCGGCTACGGTCTCTCGAGTCCGTGGTCAATATTGCTCACTCTTCAAAAGATTCATGAATTAGGGCCACGCCAAGGAACCTATATCGGCTGACTCGATTTGCATCCTGTCCATTACGGACGGGAGGTTAACACCATGAAGAAAATTCTATTAGCGACGGTCGCTATTCTCGCATTCGCGGCACCCTCATTTGCGCAGGACAAAACTGTCGGTCAAGCGCCGCCATCAAGTGCTTCCTCGTTCTACCTGGCTCAAGATACCGCGACGATGAAATGTCAAGTCGTCAATGCGCAGCCTGCCGCTGGTGGCAACATGAAGGTTATCGGTGCTGCTCATCCGACACAGGCGGAAGCGCAAACAGCTTTGGCGGCTGACAAAACTTGCAAGTAATGAAGTGACGGCGCGAGTACAGGGGCGGGTCTATTTGGTTCGGCTCGGAATCCCGAAACTACTAACCCGCCACGTCTAACCGCCGGATGCCGTTATCCAAGACGATCGATGAATGACGGCCTCAGCAGGTACATCCACGCTGAGGCCGTTTCGTTGGGACCGGGATCGCCCTAGTCACGCTCCTTTAGTAGGGGCTTCTCATGTAGGACCGCGCTTAGCAGTGAATTGTTGACCTCGATATGCCCGTTGTAGCTGATGAGGCCTAGCTTGCGAAACTTGTTCATGAAATGACTGACTCGGGATCGGGTGGTGCCGATCATCTCCGCCAACGTTTCTTGACTGATGTTGGGACTGATCGGCTGCGAGGTGCCTTCCTTGCCGAAATTGGCGAGTAACAAAAGCAACCGCGCAAGCCGCCGCTCACTCGAATTGAACAGCTGATCAATCAGGTCCTCCTCGATCCGGCTGTTCCGGGTCAGAAGATACGCCATGAATAACTCGGAAAACTTAGGCTCGTCATGAAGGGCGGCGATCATCGCGGGTTTCGTGATTGCCGTGATCAAGCAGTCTTCCATCGCCGTGGTGGTTGCGATGCGAAGCGCATGACCATTCATGCAGCCTTCACCGAAGAACTGGCCGGACTCTAGAATCGCGACCGCGGCTTCCTTGCCATGCTCAGACAGGACAGTAAGCTTGACCTTGCCTTTTTGAATGTAAAACACCGTGTCGGCGATATCGCCTTGCTCGAAAACATGCTGATTCTTGTGAAATTCGAGGATCGTTTTCCCGGCACCGACTTTGCCGAGAAAAACCTTCGCGTCAAACTCGTCATTAGCTGGCTTTCCCATGGGAGCCTCCTTCGGCTCGACGAACGTCATCTCACCTCATCGGCGCGATCATGCAACATCTTCGCCGGTTGCTCAATTGAGGCTCCCCGTCTTTTCACACGACACGGGGCTTCTTTGCCAAAAAAGTGGCGTGGGTGACCGACACGGTCGTTCCCTCTGGGCCGGCCAAAGTTTCAACCTTGGCACCGAGCTGTTGCGCGAGCGCCTTGACGATGCCCGTGCCGAGCCCGGTTTTGGTTGAGCAACGACGACGTCCGGCTTGCCAACTCCATTGTCAGCGATCGAAAGCTTCCAATCTGTTCCGGCAACGTCGTACGCAACGGTGATCCGCCCTTCTTCTGTATTTTCGCTGAACGCGTGTTTTAGAGAATTTATTACAAGTTCTGTACCGATTAATCCGAGGCTCTCGGCCTGGCGGGAAGTCGCACTGCGGCCTTCGCCAGACACTTTCAGCGAGATTGGCCGGTTCTCCGCCGATCATCGAGGTCGCGAGGGCAAAAGTCGAAAACTCGATTGCCCCGAAAATATGACGAAAGTCGATTTTTAGACGCCGCTACTGCAGCAAAGCCCTCTACGGCTGATACGAGGACCGGTGGTCGGTTTTGTGCGAAATCATGTGGTCCCTCAAGTCACCTCACGCGAAACGCATCAGCAGTCATTGGAATTTTGGTTCTTCACCCACAGTATCACCTCCAGCAACGGACATCGGGTCGCCGCCATTTAGGGAAGTCACGATTTTCGTTTGTTGAAGGTGCGATAGGGCAAATCGACGCCGTGGTATCGGATCGCCAGCCGCCCGTCGGGGTAATCAATCACCATGACCCGTTTGCACGCCAGCGATCGTGTGATCCCGGTTGCTTCGAGAATGAACAGCACCTGGTCGTATTGCAGCGTCAGGTTCATCGAGACCGTGCGCTCTTCCTTCCGGGCAAAGGCGGCGTCGAGGTCGGCTTCAATGCTTGATTATTGGATTTGTCTTTGATGGAGATCAATCCGCGCGACCTTATATCGCGCGGTAGGGCAGGAGCTTTTGCTGGTTGACCCTATTTGCTCCGATGTCGGACGCACAACAATCAGTGAACATCAGCGCGCCGCCTGGCAAGTCCGCCGCACAGGAGGCCCTCAACTGAGGCAGCTACTTCCGCTTGTCTTGTTGAATCTGAGTCTCGATCTCGTCCGCCTTGGCCTCCAGCTCGTGACCGAGAGCCTCCAATTTATCGGCGCCCTCACGTTGAGTTTTTGCGCCCTCGCGTTGCGTTTTTGCGAGGCCGAAAACACGCTTCGCCTTTCCCATGAAGTATTGGACGTGTTTCTTGGTAAACATTCGGTTCCCTACCTTTCGACTACTGGCGTGAGAACGAGCGGTCCGGCGCCTGCGGGCAAAGCCTTGGTCGGTAATGCCCTTAAGGTGTGTGTGTGCGGCGCCCGAATAGCTAGTTTAGATGTGGATTTGGCCGAAGATGCGGTCAGGGCGATTTTTGATGAGATGGGGCGGGACTCAAGGTGTCCGAATACAACTCATCGATGGTCAGAATGATCTCCTTAATGAGCTGACTGAGGGACCGACATTCCTCTATCCCGTATTGTGGGACTTCCCGTCTTGTTGATCGTTTAGTTTTTCCCTTTTTGATTGTTCCCGGTTTCGAGCTGCTAGTGAGATGAAGAAGGAAGGCCTTGGTTTGCGGATGTCTCACCCACGTGCCGTGGGCGAGCAGGTCCCGCTGGGTCGTTGCTGAAAGCAGGGACTTCCGTAGACGAACTAGATCGACACCCGTCCTGACGTCTTTCAGGCTGATGAGATCACATATGAGATCAAACTGGTCGATGGGGCGGATATCTCTGCCCACCAGGCGGCCTAGGACTTTAGTCACGTGCAAGAAGTCATAGACGATCAAATTGAGCCGCCATTCAACGTATGCGTGGGAGAAAATGACGCGTCCGATCTCACCCATGAGATTGGGCGACAAGTCTCGAACGACCGGCACGTCGCGCGGGTGAGGGTTTTTCATGGCTGGGAAAAAATCCGATCCTACAAAAAGCCCTAAGTTCTGACAGGCGGTGCGGGGGTTTCTGGGAACTACTCCGTATAAGCCTACCGGAAAGCAGCGCAAATGTCCTCTCATCCTGCTTGATCTTGCCCTCGGCTTGATTGGCCATTCCGGAAGCCTTGTCGCTGTTTCCAGTCATATGAAATCCCTTTTCCGAGCCAACATACCTTGATCAATCAACAAGTGCTCGCGCTAGACGTTCCCAAAAAAAGATAGGTTGAAGATGCCAACAGGCAAAGGGTGTTGGACCGCTGCAGTAGAACAAACGGCTGGGCTCTCAAGCCGAGTTCGACGAACTGCCTCGAGTGGATAGTGCCGGGCGATCAGAGATAACCCGGCTAGAACCTGAAGAAATTAAGCGCCAGATCCCCGTCGCCATCGGAAGTTGGAGTGGCCGCATCGGCGGCTTGGTGCTTCGCTGTCCGTACTCGCGTTCGAAAAGTACCGTCCTTGGGTGAGCAAAATTGCACAGGCAACAAGCCACACCTAGTCACGATAGAAGGTGAAAACAGGGCCCCAAGCCGCAAACATCGCGCTTTATGGAAGGCTGATTTCCCAGAGCGAGCTTGATCCGCCGCGCGATGAAGATCGGCATAAAATGCTCATGTCCTTGCTTGCCGAGGACATGGTGAAGGACAATGAGCGGCCGGATGTCCGGTCGCGGGGCTTACTGTGCCCTCCACAACTCAAGGAGAAGTGGATCGCGAAATCATTGCCGGGGGAATTTTGCAGGCTGCAGAGAGCGGCGAGCGGGACGCGAACAAAAATTATGCGGGCGTGCTATCCATGGATTGACCGCGCTCGACTAGGTTCCGAAATCGCGCGAACCTAACGGGCGATCCGATCGCCCCGCTTTGGGGCGCGCCGCGCATCCACCGCGAACTGCTCAAGCTTGGGTTTGAAGTCGCGCAGTCGAGCGTCGTCAAGTACATGGTCAAACGACGGGGCCACCCAGCCACGGATGGCAAACCTTCTTGCGTAACCACGCGCCGGACATTGCCGCCATGGACCTGTTCGTTGTTCCAACTATCGGTTTCGAGCTGCTCTATGTCTTCGTCATCGTTTGGCTAGACCGCAGAGATCTTGTCTGGATCAACGTCACGGCACGTCAAACCGCCGAATGGGTCGCGCGTCAAATAACGGAGGCATTCCCCTGGAATGTGAATAAGCGCCCGAGAGTGACCCCTCCACCGCAAATTGGCTCAATAGCTTAACGTGCCGATCGGCGTCGGGACCCGCGCCGATTCACAGGTGCCAAGCCGCGCGATGGCGGGCAGCGCTGCGATATTTGGAGTCTCCGCGCCGCCCGCCATCGGTCACGCCCGGTCCTGTTGCGTTTCCTGCGAGATGGTGGACGCATCTGTCGCCCGTTCCAGAGCGAATGCCTCCTTTCCCTTTGCGGCCCAGAGCGCTCGCGCCTGTTCGCCTTGATTGCTTTTGAGCTTGTCTGCCATCCAGAGCAGCGCGCCGAGGATGATGGCGCGATCATCGCCGGTCAGGTCCACCACACGAGCCTTGACGACGAGGCCGCCCAATTCGATCAGGTGCCGCGTGCGCTTGCGGCGCTCGACTTGCCATACGCGCATATCATACCGCGCCCTTGCTGCCTGTTGACGGTTGCGCGCCGCCCGGTTGCGCCCTAGCGCCGCCAGTGTGGCGCTCAGCTGCCGGTGCAGTTCGCCGCGCCCGGCTCTGAAAGAACGCGGCTCCGCGCCTGGCCCATGCCTCCCTCTTTCCAGCATCTTTGGTCTCAGTCAGCGCGATCAGCGCGCCTGCCAGTTCATCGACGCTAAGGCTATCTGCCCCGGTGGAGATGACCAATTCGCCGAGCTGCTGCACCTTGCGGCTCTTGAGGTCGCGCGCCTTGTCCTGAAGCGCTTTCAGTTCCCCGTCGAAATCCCGCGGCTTGCGCATCACGTTCTCCAGCAATGTTGATGAGGGGATGATAGTTGAGCCCTGGGCATAATGCTGTAAGGTCGCCGGGACGGTTTGAGACGGTGTAATCCCGCCCGAGAATTTTTCGAGGGAGGGCGCGCTTATACGTCGTTCCGACGTGGGCTCTGGCGTGCCACTGATCTGATCGCGATGGCGATCTATCATCTTCACGTCAAGGTCATTGGCCGCAAGTCTGGCTCCAGCGCGGTGGCGTCGGCCGCCTACCGCTCGGGCTCGCGGCTGCGCGACGAGCGGCTTGATCGCAGCCACGATTTTTCCGCAAAGCGCAGCGTCGTCCATTCCGAGGTGCTGCTGCCGGAGAACGCGCCCGCTGTGTGGAAGGACCGCGAACGGCTCTGGAACGATGTCGAGGCGTTCGAAGTCCGCAAGGACGCCCAGCTTGCCCGCGAAGTGGAATTCGCCATTCCGCGCGAACTGACGCAGGCGCAAGGCATTGAACTCGCCCGCGACTTCGCGCGGGCGGAGTTCGTAGGTTTGGGCATGATCGCCGATCTCAACGTGCATTGGGATGTGGGGGAGGACGGCATGCCCAAACCCCATGCCCATGTCATGCTCACCATGCGCGCGGTGGACGAGAACGGTTTCGGCCCGAAGGTGCGGGACTGGAACCGCACGGAGATGGTCGAGCGCTGGCGCGAACGCTGGGCGGAGCTCGCCAATGAGCGCCTGGCCGAACTCGACATTGACGCGCGCATCGACCATCGCAGCCTGGAGGCGCAGTGCATCGCGCTGGAACCCCAAAACCAGATCGGCGCGCCCGCGCATCGCATTGAGGATCGGGGCATCGAGGGCGAGAGGATCGAGGCCGACCGCGCGGAGATGCACCGCGAGATTGCACGCGGCAATGGCGAGAGGATCATCGCGAATCCCGATCTGGGGCTGGACGCGATCACGCATCAGCAATCGACCTTCACGCGCCGCGACATGGCGAAGTTCGCGCACCGCCACAGCGACGGGATCGATCAGTTCAACGCGGTTATGGGCGCGATGCGGAGCGCGCCCGATCTGGTCGAACTCGGCAAGGACGGGCGGGGTGAAGACCGCTTCACCACCCGCGACATGATCGATACCGAACGGCGCCTGCACCATGCCGCCAAACTCATGGCGGAACGGAAACGCCATGAAGTGAACGACGCCGACAGGCAGGCGGCGCTGGCACGCGCCGAACAGCGCGGCCTTTTCCTTTCGGGCGAGCAGACTGACGCCCTGGTGCATGTCACGAATGCGCGCGATCTCGGCATCGCGGTCGGCTATGCCGGAACCGGCAAGAGCGCGATGTTGGGTGTGGCGCGGGAGGCCTGGGAAGCGGCGGGCTACGAGGTCCGGGGCGTAACGCTGTCCGGCATCGCCGCGGAAAATCTCGAAAGCGGATCGGGCATCGCCTCCCGCACCATCGCCAGCATGGAGCATGACTGGCAACAGGGCCGCGACCTATTCACGACCCGCGATGTGCTGGTGATCGACGAGGCGGGCATGGTCGGCACACGGCAGTTGGAACGCGTGCTGTCCCATGCTGCCGAAGCCGGCGCCAAGGTCGTGCTGGTCGGCGATCCGCATCAGTTGCAATCCATCGAGGCGGGCGCGGCGTTCCGTTCGATCCATGAGCGCCATGGCGGCGCGGAAATCGGCGAGGTGCGCCGCCAGCGGGAGGACTGGCAGCGCGACGCCACGCGCGATCTGGCGACCGGCAGGACCGGCGCGGCGATACATGCCTATGACCGCCGCGGCATGGTGCATGAGGCCGCGACACGCAAGCAGGCGCGCGGCGAACTGATCGAACGCTGGGACCGCGACCGGCAGGCATCACCGGATCGGACCCGCATCATCCTCACCCATACCAATGACGAGGTGCGGGCCTTCAACGAGGCTGCGCGCGAACGGATGCGTGCCGCCGGTGATCTCGGCAATGAGGAGCGTGTGACGGTCGAGCGCGGCGACCGCGGCTTCGCCAGCGGGGATCGCGTGATGTTCCTGCAAAACGAACGAGGCCTTGGCGTAAAGAACGGCACACTCGGGACCATCGAACAGGTGAGCGCGCAGTCCATGACCGTTCAGACCGACGACGGCCGATCCGTTCGCTTCGACCTCAAGGATTACAATCGGATCGACCACGGTTATGCGGCGACGATCCACAAGGCGCAGGGCATGACTGTGGACCGCATCCATGTGCTGGCGACGCCGGGCATGGATGCCCATAGCAGCTATGTGGCCCTGTCACGACACCGCGATGGCATGGAGCTGCATTATGGCCGCGACGATTTTGCCAATCCGGACCGCCTCACCCGAACCCTGTCGCGTGACCGGGCCAAGGACATGGCCTCGGACTACGAGCAGCGCGATCCGGCGCAAGGTTATGCCGAGCGGCGCGGGATCATCTTCGGCGAGCGCGTTGCCGAGATCGTGCGCAGGGTCGTGCCCGAGAGGGTGCGCAACATATTCGATGGCCTGCGCCCGTCTGCCGAAGCTGTGCCTAGCACGGGCAGCGCACGGAGGCCGGAGCGGGAAGCGCCGGAAAGGAAGGTGGTGGAAGATCCTGAAGCGGCGCTGCGCCAAGCCCGCACCAAGGCGCTCGTCCGCCATGCCCGAGCCGTGGATGCGATCTTCGAAATGCAGGAGCGGGGCGGCAAGGCTAGCCCGGAGCGAGTGAAGGAATTGCAGGAGGCCCGCAGGGTCTTCGAGGAGGTGCGGCCCTATGGCTCGCACGACGCCGAAGCCGCCTACAAGAAAAATCCGGAACTTGTCCGCGAGGCCGCTGGCGGCCAGGTCAACCGCGCCATCCGCGCTCTCCAGCTCGAAACCGAGCTGCGGACCGGTCCGAGTCGCCGCGCCG
>Ga0210408_10004701_pt1 | contig 12148 bp, 15 predicted proteins | sample IncBWH4MmetaG_FD_155471 | JGI IMG/M metagenome (GOLD analysis project Ga0210408, IMG submission 155471) | Forest soil microbial communities from Barre Woods Harvard Forest LTER site, Petersham, Massachusetts, United States - Inc-BW-H-4-M | ecosystem: Environmental > Terrestrial > Soil >... | reverse complement strand
CACCGCGCGGGCCACTCTTACTTGAACTGAAGCCGCCAAACGAATATCGACGCTCGGGCGGTGTCCTGAACGGACCTATCACCTCACTCAGGCTGAGAAACCTTTGAAGCAACTGTAGGGTACTCTGCGATGCGTGGAGAAACTTGCGGATGCGCTTCCTTGTCCTCAAGGGCTGGCGTACAAATGCTTTTCGCCTGATGTCAAAATAGGGAAAAAACGACTGCGGAAAGAACGACATGGCAACCGATTGACTAGGCAAGTCGTGCGTATATCCGCGCCAATGCTGTCGTCTTTCTCCGCCAGTCGTTCGCAAGAAATATGCAGATCCGACCCCCTCCACATTCAATTCAATTCTGCTGAGGCTCGGGCCAAATGGTGCGTCAGTGACAAATGACAGCTTCAAGGTTACGCTGCTCTTCCTCGGCAGGTTGACGGTTGGGAAGTAGTGGAATTGGCGACGCCTCAAAACAGACCGTGGTACATCCAAGTTAACCAAAGGTCCCCGAAGATCGACAGGTTGTCGCAATAGTGTCGATGGAACTCTGAAGACAAAGCCAATATGGGATTTGATCTTATGTGCGTACACCACGTCACGGAAACTTCCAAGGTCGCAATACGGCCCGGAGAGGAGGAGAGGGGTCACACGTGTGCTCATCCGTTCCTGTTCTAGGCTCTGTTTAAGAAGGAGAATCGCGGAGATAATTGATGATTTTCCGGTGCTGTTTGCACCAACTAAGCACGATAAGGGTGCCAAATCGAATTCGCCCGAGTCACGAAACGGCCGGAAATTCTCGAGCCGCATACTGACTGCGGCGGACCTGGCACGTTTTTGGCGGGGTGAAAATTTGGTAACCATATTTGGCACCCGCTTTCGCCACTCCCGCGAGGACGGCAGAGGCTAATCACTGCTTTCGAGTCATGACTAGGGTAAAGACCAGCGCGAGGGCACCTATGCTCATGAAAATCCACGCCTGGCGCGCCGGTGGAGCGGACTTCAGTACAAAATTGTAAACTGCCACGCCGAATGAGATGATAGTTACAAGAGTCCCGTATACGCGGAGCATCTTCCGGTCAAAAAAAGCCTCGAATTGGTCACTGAAGACCTCTTTCATCTTCTTCCCGACCGAATCGGACATATCCCCAATTTTTGCCGACAGCGTCGTTGTTTCCTTTTCGATCTTTCCTTCGAGGCTGGTTTCGACCCTCCCGAACTCTTCTTTTAGGAGCAACACATCCTTGGATACAATCTCGAACTTTCCGTGCAAGTTGATCAATTCAGTTCCGATATGGCTGAAGGGATAGCCCGCCTCCAGCAATTGTTTGGTCGGGTCAAGCTTTCTCTCTGTACGTCGGACAACCTGCCTGTCAGGAATATCAGCGGGAATCATCCTCGCGGATGGGACTATTCCATCGGAATCTTGGTAGGAATCCTTATCGCCTTCTCCGTAGAGCGTTTCGGGAATTTCATCGTCCTCAAGCTCAAAAAACGTCAACTTAAACAACCGTTCTCCCTGTCTCAAACGGACGGTCTTCACAGAACTGTTCCTAATTCCCCAATTGAGTACCCCACGAAAACCGGGATCAACCTTTGTTGTAGTGAAAAGAAAGCCCTCGCGCATCATGGTCGTGGTTGGAGTTATTAGACCGGCGATGCTTTTCTTTCCGATCGACTGCAATGTTTCGCGCCTGAAGTCCAGTCGTTCCCAGCTAGCAATGGTCACAAAATCTCCGGGCTGAATCTCCAAGAAATGCCCCTGTGGGATCTCTAGCTCTTCGCCCGTGGAATCAAACTTCACCCTCTGACCCAGACGCAATTCGTAACTGTTGGGACCAATGGAGGCGGGTGACGACCCAATGATCACCTTTTCGAGGAGTCTTCTTATCTCGCGGTCAGGGAGTATTATGGCCATGCAGAATCTTCGCGTGTTGTCCGCAGCAGAGAGTAGCACAAAAGGCACTAATTGCAATTGACGAAGTGATTTCCAATCCAGCTACTTTTGAGAGGCCATGGATGCTAGAGGGCGAGATTGTCGGCCTTAGAAACAGCCAACTTAATCCACTGCTCCCCCGCCTTTGCGCATAAAGCTTTCCCCTCTGCAATTCCAATCCGGAATTAATCCACAGCCGAGTACCACCATGTAGCATATATTGGAGGGCAACTAGCCGACGCGGTGGAGTTCCTTCGACTCACCCGGCGAAATTTTTCAAGGCATTGATGGCGGCTTGGGTGAACTGGCCGACTTCGATGATGTAGCCATGGGGATCGCGCATGTTGCAGCGGCATTCGTGGCCGTGATTGCCGAGCGGCTGGGGGAGGAAGTGGGCAAATCGAAGGGCAAAGAGAGATTCTTCAGCAAAACCAGCCTCAGAATGACGAGCAATTGCCGGAGAGCCGGCTGATTTAAGCGTCGCGGCACGAGAGCAAGAGGGGGAACTCGGAGCAGCTAAAGGCGCTGCTCCTTGTCGGGCGAGTCGAGCCTCGCCATATGAAAGCGGTGTCAAGCCACCGCACTCCATAAAATCGCGCCGCGATAAAAAAGCCAGCCCGACTCTTGCGGGCTCAGAACCCGTCTTAAAATAGAAAGGCCGGGCGCCTGGGCCCGGCCTTTTGGATCTTGGAATGGTTGCGGGGGTTGTCCGCTGCGGCGGAGAACCAACGACCTGCGGCCCTCGGCCCGATGGAATCGGGCCGCACTGAACAATGACAGCCCGACTCTTGCGGGCTCAGAACCCGGCTCAAAATAGAAAGGCCGGGCGCCTGGGCCCGGCCTTTTGAATCTCGGAATGGTTGCGGGGGTTGGATTTGAACCAACGACCTCCGGGTTATGAGTCTAAGGGGTCAACGCTAAAGGACGGCAAAGCTCGCCGAATCTGTTGCGCTTACCCCCGTGACCGGGCAAAAACCAAGGTTTCCGTAGAGGATTCCTTGCTCAAGTTTGCTCAACTTTTGCCCGATGACGGAACTGGTTCAATCATTCAAGTCACAGAACGAAGAGCTGGCGGCCGCGTTCTCACGTTACCTGCAGGCGCGTAATCTCTCGCTGCGCACCCAGAGCGCGTATGCGTGTGCCGTTCGTAAGTTTGTGGATTATCTCGGCTCTGAAAGTATCGCCGGCGCCGACTCGAAAGCGATCCGCGCGTTTCTAGTGGATCGCCAAGCGAGTAGCCACAGTGTTTTTGCTACGGCCCACTGTCGGCTCGCGCTGCGGGCTTTATATAGATTCCTGTGTCTTGCCGACGTCGTTCGATTCTCGCCGGCACAATTCATCGCCGCCCCGAGACTCCCGCATCGGCTGCCGCGCTGCCCGTCCGAGAAGGAAGTGGAAAAGCTGATCGCCGCTGCTGATAGCTCAGTCGAGCGGGCTGTCCTCGAAGTTCTGTACGGGTCAGGACTGCGCTTGGCCGAAATCGCCAGCCTGCGAATCGAAAATGTGAACCTGAACACCGGAACGCTGAGAGTTCTGCGGGGTAAAGGCAATAAAGACCGCGTGGCGCTATTTGGATCCAAAGCTGCCGATGCCCTTCGCTCTTATCTGGCCAGCCGGGAATGCGGTTTGGTTTTCGTAAATCAGCGCGGCCGGCCACTCGGCGGACCAGGGGTACAAAAAATTGTTCGCGAGTGCGGCCGTCGCGCTGGTCTGCCGTGGATCCACCCACATCTCTTGCGCCACGCGTTTGCCACGCACCTGCTCGATCGAGGTGCGGACCTGCGATACGTCCAAGAACTTCTCGGGCACGCTCTCGTTTCTACCACACAGCGCTACACACACGCGGCCACGGCAAGACTTTTTGAAGTTCACGCTCGCTGTCACCCACACGGAGGAAAAACCTATGAGTAAAAAATCAGATGCGATTGTCAGAGTTGAGATCGTTCCCTCGACGCCACTTTTCAAATCCCGAGAGGCGGCCGAGGCGCTGAAAAATTTCGTTCAAGCAGAATTTGCTCGTTGCATGGCCAACCGTGAAGACCTTGTTTTTCAACCCTTTTTCCAAGCGAAAAAGGTTTCTGACGAGATCCGCAGGATGCAGACGATTCCTGAGCAACGGAAATGGGCGCTGTACTTCAAAAAATGGGGCTGCCTGGTGTGTCGTAGCCAGCAGGCGCCGCACTCTTCTTGTGGGATGTGCGGGGACTGCCACGCGCGAACTGTCGGCAGGCTGAGGGGAATCACTGAGCGATACCGCCGGAAGTCAGAAAAGCACGAGGATTTCCCGGTCGTGGACCACGGGGAGCTGGCGCACCAGGCGCTCGCCGGCAGGGAAGCGGGCGATCGCGTCCGCGGCGCCGTGCCGGCCCGGGTCCATGAACCTTCGCTGGTTGACCGGCAGCACCGCCGGCAGCAGCGTGAAGCAAGTGGCCCGGGTCGGCAGGAATCTACGCGCATTGCCCGCCAGACGGCCCTGGCGCTCGCATCTCCGCGCCGGCGCCTGCCGGCCGCAGACTCACATGCAATTGAAAGTCAGTGACGGATAATCACTGAGTGGTCGCGCTATCTGGTTCGGTCACCAGCGGCCCGAGCTTGGCCACGAACAATCTGACTGCTGTGGAGTTTTCGTGGCCAAAAAGGCGGGCGCAGTGTTCGGAGGTAGAACCGGTCGTGATACGAGCAAAGCAGACTCTCGCTACTCCCGTGGCCGTCTCATATAGCAAACGGGTCGTCCGTAGCACATAATCCGCCCTTGGGCATCGCGTACTTCCCCAGTCAGGCAATCAAGCGTTTCGTGCTCAACATCTTCACAGTTGCCCAATTTGCTCGTCCAATGACCGTTTTTCAACTGCCTGGCCGCATGTGTGGGCCTTCCGTCAGAGGTCGCGTAGATGGCTATTTTTTCTATACCTTCTTCGAGGGATGAATCCGGGCTGGGCTCAAACCCTTTGGTCTGAAAGGCGGCTACAACGGCTGCCACTGTGACTTCTCGGGGAACACCTGGGGGCCAGTAGTATTGGTCCATCTCATCCGGGTCCCACCGCTGATCCACATCACCGACGGCCCACGCCAGACAGTTGTATTCCTCCGAATATTCGCTGGTAATTTTATAATCAGAATCTTTGAGGTTGGGGAATTCTCTGGCTGTCCAACTACCGGGCATAGTGTTTTTCGCGGGCCCACCTTAGCCACGCATCCCTCATTTCCCGCATTCTCCCGCGGCTTTCAGGCGTGACCGGGTCCTCCCCCGAAATCGCTTTGAGTGCCCAATACCAATGATCGTTCTTTCGCTCCAACTCGCGAACGATAAAAGGCAGCACTCTCGGACCCATTCCGATGATCCGTTGATACGCGGGATGAGTTGCGTTGACTACCACAAACGAAGATGCTGCCGACCTCTCTTCTCTCCATTTATCTAGCAGCCGATTAAACTCGACCTCTATGGCCTCCCGCTGCCAATCTAATGAAACCATCTCCTCGATAGCGTCAGTGCTATGCACTGATGTGAACGGCCTAAATTGCTGGATGTACAGAGACGTGGAAATCGTGTTGTCGGCCGCAGCGATGCTTGCGGGTTGTATAGACGGTATCATCAGAATACCCCTCTAATTCACTGTGCGCGGTGGACGAAGAAGAGCATCTGGAGCACTAAGGACATTCACAGCAGGTGAACTTAGTACTAAGTATACTGGTTTTCCATCAGGCGAATATTCGCCTTCGACCCGCAAAAACGCACTCGCTACGAACTTCACCTTAATCTTTGAGCCATCTTCCAGCTCATATTCCGCAAATGTCTCGGTCGATTGGTACGTCAAACACGTTGACGTCGTTTCCGAAAATCTTTATCTTCTTCTTTGTTTCCGGCATGTTCGGAAGCTCTTTCCTTTGCCCATCGCGCCTGCACGGCATTCCGAGCACTTGCGCTGCGCTGCTCTGGAGTCATTGTGACAGCCCGGGCGGGGCCGCCTTTCAGACCGCCTTTCCGTCCTAGGGCCACAGCATAAGGGTTTTTTCGCCTTCCGGCCACTTTTTTAGTCCGCTGTGCCACCCTTTGATTATACGTGACCGGTCAGGAATGTCAACGATTTGGGCCTTGTCCGGCCGCGGGGGTACCAAGCGTGTTTTGCTTGCCCTACATTGAGGTGTCAGCTCGTGTGTGAGCAGAGCTTGTCATGCGGAATGTATTGGCCAAACTTGAACCCAAACCCGGCGGACGGCAGTCCGAACGTAACACTAAGGGTGACGTCAAGTATCTTCTCCGGCGGCTGACCGAAGAGGAGCGGCTTTTGCTTTTCGTGCTTTACGGCGCGGTCAAGCGTACCAAAGGCATCTTCTCCGGACAACGAGGCGACCTCATCGCTGCGGGGCTATCGCCCTCAGAAATGAGAGCAGTGTCTCGATTCGTTCTATCAGCAAAAATTGCTGTCGCGGAAAATAGTGGGTGATCATGCCCGCCAGGGCGATATTCGGCGACCACAAACCGGGCTTCGGCGTGGATCTGTGGCACCACACCCCAGCACCACTGTAACCACCCGGATGCCTACCCTCCGTCGCTGGCAGGAACCTCAGCAAGAAGTTCCTTCGGGGACGGTAATCGGTGGGACGCCAGTGCCTGCCCCGTTCAACATTGCCCCACAGCGGATGCGCCGCGACGAATGTCGCACGTCCCAGGTGCTGACGACTGTCGACAGGGAACCCAATTGCTGCCACAGACGAAAGCGGTCTCGGTAGCTGCGCGACATCGCCCAGTTCAAAAAAGCGGACATTGCACTGATCTGGGAGAACCGGTGAAACCACCAGCGCAGCCACATCGGCCTTCGGATGACGAAAGCGGTGGAAAATGTCGATCGCCTGCGCGCCTTCAAATCGTCCGACCATGGGGTTCTTCTGCCACCAATCGGATCTCTTGAGCGTCCCGGGTGGTCGGAAGAAGAATCGCAAGTCTTTGTCGAACGTATTTTCTACGACATGGTTTGCGGTCAAAAGAAAGCAGTGATTGCGGAATCGAATCGTTGTCGCAGTACCCAGCCCATTACCGAGGTCTGTTACAACCCCTGCGGTGTGCCAATAGAGAGCCTCCTCAATCCCCTCCATGGCATTTACCTTGAGGTCGAAGGGCTCAGCTTGTGGTTGTTTTTGCATCCTAGTGCCCATGACTGTGTGCCGAGAAAGCGTGCTGCCATCCCCTAACCCCGAGCTTCGCAATTCAACTGTTTCTTCAACTCCGCGGACAGCGAGAAATCTTCGAGCGAAATCAGCATCTTGGAACGTGTGCTACGTAGAGGATTCTTGAACAACTACTATTCGACGGGCCAGTCAACTTGCGGAGCATCTGGGAGGGTCGGGAGCAAATCCCCTAGGTCCCGCACGACCTGCCTAACCGCCGGATCGACCGGGTTTGTAAACTTCCCTTTGCGCACATCATATTCAATACTTGCGGCTGCGACCATCAAGTAAGCGTCATTCATGCTCGTTTCTACTGGGCGACTCCACAAGTCGTATTCAGCAAGATCGACGTACAACGCCCGCATTCGCGCTTGATGATCTGCTCTCGGCGCGTGTTCCAGCGCCCTCTGATTCGCGTCTTCCAGTCGGCGTAACAGCTCGGCCATCTCCTCCCCGTTTGGCTCTGGGACATCTCCCCAAAAGCCCACGCACGCGCTAACCGTGATCCGGCCGCGTCCCGATTTGAGTTTTGTAGCGTGCCTGTCCAAGCCAGCCATTACTTCCTCGGCTGTCTTCGGCCCGTGCGCCGATGCGTCTATTGCTCGGTTTAGCAGAACTTCGGCTTTGCCGAGTTCTTCCAACGAAAACACAGCAAGTACCAAGCTGCTCGACCATCGTTTGAGGGCGTATAACTCGACCGCGTCTGTGAGAAGCTTCCCAGACTGTTCCATCGCATAATAGGCTCCTCTGAATATGCATCTGGCATCTACCATCAAACCCTCCACTGAACCCGTCGTTGCCGTTCAGCTATTCGCCGAGGAGTGTCTCGAAAACGCCTTCATCGTGGCGAAGACAGACCCTACAGAGACCTCGGATTCCCTGGCAATTTTACGCTAAGAAGCCCCAGTTGGGCCCAACACGCTCACTTGCGAGACTGCGAGGACGACGCGCGGTCGATCGACCCGCCTCCCCTTCGCGCGCGTTTCGGGGCCCGGCCTTAACCCGTTTTTCGACCAGGCTGCGCTCGAAGTCCGCAACGGCGCCCGGCACCATGACAACGGTCTTCGGAATCCGACTGGGCGCGCGAAGCACTCGTCGGCTTCTCCCCGCCGTGGACTTCCTTTCAACTGAGGGCCAGGGGGATAGTCTCTGTGGAAAACCTTGTGCAACCTGTTGATTCCAGGGTGATTTTTCTCTTGATAGTGGCGGGGAGGATCGCTTATGTCTTACTTGATCGGCGATGGACAAACTGAAAGGAAGAGGAAATGTCAGTGCGGAAAGCAGGCAAACAGCGCAGGCAAATCGTGAAAAAGAGAGCGGCAAAGCGGTACATTCCACGTATGTCACCAACAGGTGCAGAAAGTGTCCCGATTTCGGAGGCCGAACGGCGCACGGGCCTATCAGTCCGAACATTGAAACGGATGATTGCGGCCGGGCAGCTTGAAGCATTCAGGAGCCCAGGCGGACATGTCCGGGTATCAAACGCGGGCCTGGAAAAGTTACTCAGGGGCTCGGCGAGCCCCACACCGGTTCCGCGTTCCAGCGTGCTGCAAAACAAGCAAGAGCGCGTCGAGGAACTTTCGCTCGATTTGCAGGAGAAAAGGGCGAGGCGCGAACTTCGGAGGTTTGACGAAGAGGACGCTGATGTGGAACGCCGGCGTACGGACGCACAGCGGAACCAGGAACTCGCCGACAGGCGTGCAGCTACGCAACGGCAACTAGACCGTGCGCGCGCTGAGGAAATCCGTAGGCGGGAGGAGCGCGAAGCAGATGCGAGCCGCGAAAGTGCCGAGTTTCGTGGTCGCTGGATCTTGTGGACGACCCAGACGATCCCCCGTTGGTTCTCTCCTGACCAGGCTCAAAACGTGACCTCTGCAGTCGAATCCGCGCTCTCTACTTTTCAACCTAGCGCGTCTGATGCAGATGTCCGTCGTCTCTTGGAAAATACAATTGATCGCATTAGTGAGCCGTGGGAGGCGGAGCGCGCCGAGCGGACCAGGCGTGACAAATTGGTCGAAGATGCTGTGAGAGGGCTTCCGTGGGGTGCTACGGACGTGGAGAAGGCGCGGACGGCCGCGGATACGCGTGCGGCACTGTCGCGCGTGCCTTTGAAGGCGCCCCACTGGGAGACGGCAGCGGCGATCGGGGCGGCACTTGCGCCAATCAATGCAGCGATCGAGGAACGGGAACGTGCGGAAAAGGTTCGGGTTCAAGCTGATCGCGAACGGAAATCCCGCGAGATCCAAAAGAGTGTCCTAATCGGCTGGGCTCTGGCTGAAATTTCCTCCTATCTTTTGGAGCTGTACAGCCACAATGATATCTCCCGCGAGGCGTACTACGACGGCGAATGGAAACGCGAACTTGAAGGCGCAGCCCGCAAGCGCGCCGATACTGAGATGACTGGCACCGAAAGTTACGAAGATGCGAAGCGGATCGCACGCGAAGTCGTGGACGAAGAATTGGGGGACTGAGCAGCGATGCACAAAAATGGGAATGGATTGCTAGGGCTTGAGTCGGCTGTGGTGCTGGCGAATTCTCCTACGGTGCCGGCCACGGTTAGCCAAGAAGCCGTCGAGCTAAAGGAAGCGGAAATTCCCGCCGCGATTTTCGCCTCGGATCGGATGCGGGATTGGAATCTATTTCAGATGGGGGCCTGTCATCTTTTCTTCCAACTGCAGCGCAAAATTCAGCCCTCAGCGCGAAAACACCTTCATAATCCAAAATCATTCGTGCGCCGCCTCAACGTTTGTCATGCTTCTCTGTTAAAGCGCGATCCTATCTATCGTCAGAATTTCCAGGTGTTCAACTACTATGCACAGCGGCTCGGTCTCGATTTCGAGGTCAGAAGAGAGTCAGACGGCGCGGCAAGCTCTTCGTCGGACGTTCTTGAAGAAATGTCACCGCGTCGGTTCCAAGCGGCCAATGAATTCCTGCTGCTTATGAAACGCATGTTGAGCAGCGCTCCTCTTGCGGAACAGATGGCAGAACTAGACCCCAAAAAGTTGGTGAAGAACTTCCGTACGTTGACTGCGGACCGGCCAGGCCGAAAGCACAGGCACATGACGGCCGTCGAACTGTTCGAGCGTGGCGATAAATCCATTCACAGCATATGCCGGAAGGTTGACCCGAACTACGCTCACAAAACGCTGGCAGATCAAAAGCGTTATCGTCGTAGTGTCCAGGCCGCTATAGACCGAGCAATTTCTCGAAAAGCGGTCACGAAATAGCTCTTCTATTCCGTGACTTTATTTGATTCCCCCTCCTCTTTGTGACTCGACAGTGGATTTTTCTCGCCGCACACTGCCCCTGTATTCGCCGCTGAACCAGGAAGGACATCAACCGTGCTTGAACTTTTCTGCATTCCAACTTACTTGCTAGTGCTCGCCGGCGTCGCGGTTTTTATCTCCGGTGTCGTGGTGGGCGGGATTGCTGGGCGCAACCTGGCCAAGGCATCGGCGGCGCACGACGCCGCGCTGGCAGTGGCGAAGTTAAGAGCGCAGGAATGGGCAGAAAAAACGAAACCTGTTGCCGAGGGATCCTTGGCGAACCCGGAGAAAACGCCGTGAGTTATCTACCGCGTCCTGTTTTTGTCCAACGGCGTGTGCCCGGCTATCTCGGCTGTGGATGCAGGCGTGGTTTGGGCGATGTGCCGATGGTGGATGATCTGGGAAATCCGATTGTGGATCCCAGCACGATCCCAGGACCGTCCTATCCGGCGAATCTGCCGAATCCAGTTATCTCTGGCGGAGCAGCAACGAGTCTTGTCGCTGCTGAAAATTGGTTCAAGGGTTTGTTTGCACCCGGTTCTAGCGTTTCGGATGTTCTGGCGAACGCCACCGGCACTGTCAGCACTCCGAACCAAGTTCAAAATCAAATAAACGCGGAAACGAAGTCTTGTATTGGTGCTGGCGGAAGTCCAGCGACATGCGCAGCGCAGGCGCGGGCGGACCAGACTGGAATAGCCGCGATTACTTCTAAGCCTGGTGCGTTTCCCACGACTGAACCGCCTCCCGGCACAATGCCAACTTGGGCTTGGGTCCTTATTGTGATTGGTGGATTTGTCATCATCAGAGATGTGTTGTAGGAGAAAACGAAAATGCCCGAGGTTACGTTGATTAACCCACGCAGAAAAACAGCTCTCACTGAAGACCAAGTTGCGGCCCGCCAGGATAAAGCCGTGCGCTTCGCTCGAAATGTACTTGGCGATGATGACCTGGCCAATGAGCTTGAGGAACTTACGCCGGCGGAATACGCCGAGCGGAAGGGATTGAATTTTCAAAATCCGAATCGAAAGGGGGTGAAAACCAACATGAGGCATTTGAATCCTGAACGCGAGCGGTCCAGCGACATCGCGGATCGACTCACTGCGATCGAGGAGAAGATCGACAAAATCACCAAGGGCGCGAAGGGGAAGCCCGAAAGTGGCGGACTCTTCAATCCTCGCCGCGTCCGACCGAATCCTCGCGCGGAGCGGGTCGAGGAAGAATTGCTCACTGAGCGGGACGAAATCCTCGAAGCGCTCCAAGGGGCGCAAGAGGCTCTCGACGATGACCGAGTGGACGAAGCCCAGGAAATCCTCGATGAAATCCTGGAGGACTTCGACATGGAAGACGGCGAGGAAGCTGAGACAGTCGGGAAGTGAAAAAAAAGGCGGGCGCTAGAGGCACCCGCCGGTTAGATCGAAATTGTGTGAACGAGGTAAGCCTACCCAATTTCGCCCGCCGGCGCAAGTCCTTTCTGCCGTCCACCCACTGAGGAGACCCACGGAGTGGGCAAATTACCGGCTTTTCAATTTTATCCGGCTGACTGGTTAGAAGACGGTGTAGCTGGCTGTTCCCTCGCTGCACAAGGACTTTGGCTCAGGATGATGATCGCTGCGCATGGAAGCCCGCGGTACGGATACCTCTGCAACAGTCTCGGCTCGCCTATGCCTCCAGAAGCAGTCGCGCGTAAGTGCGGCTGCACTGTCGAGGAGTATGAAACGCTCCTGGCGGAGCTGGACCTAGCAAGTGTTCCAAGCCGAACGCGTGCCGGCACAATCTACTCTCGCCGAA
>Ga0210408_10004700_pt1 | contig 12148 bp, 10 predicted proteins | sample IncBWH4MmetaG_FD_155471 | JGI IMG/M metagenome (GOLD analysis project Ga0210408, IMG submission 155471) | Forest soil microbial communities from Barre Woods Harvard Forest LTER site, Petersham, Massachusetts, United States - Inc-BW-H-4-M | ecosystem: Environmental > Terrestrial > Soil >... | reverse complement strand
ACTCTTCGCCATCTACGGGGTGAACGCGGAATCCGTGGCCGTGGTGGTGAGCGCCTTCATGTTGGGACTTGGGCTTGGAAGCCTTGCCGGCGGATGGCTCTCGGCGCGCTTTCCGCAGCTTGCGATTGTCCTGTTTGGAGCCGCGGAGCTGGGCGTGGCCGTCTTCGGGCTGTGCTCGCTCAAGATTTTTCATTGGGCGGCCGGACTGACGGCCGGGGCGAGCCTGCCCGCTACATTGATATTGAGCCTGGCGTTGTTGATCGTGCCGACGATGTTGATGGGCGCGACGCTGCCCTTGCTGGTGGAGCACCTGGTGCGCACGTCGGGGCGCGTCGGCTTCTCGGTGGCCACGCTCTACTTTGTCAACACATTTGGTTCGGCGGTGGCGTGTTACCTGTGCGCTGCTTTCGTGCTGCGCGAATTCGGGCAATCGGGCTCGGTGTCCATTGCGGCGTGCTTGAACACGCTGGTTGGCGCGACGGCGTTTCTCTACGGCCGCAGCCAGGAAAAACATTCCACCGACAGCGCAGCGCAACCGGCGCCCTCCGCGGCGGGGAAGCCGGCATTCCCGCTTGCTGCGGCCATGCTGATTTCCGCGATGTCAGGTTTCGTCGCGTTGGGCTTTGAAATTTCCTGGTTCCGGGTGTTTTCGCTCGCTTCCGCGGACCGCGCTCCGGCATTCGCACTGTTGCTTTCCACTTTTCTTGCCGGGATCGCGGCGGGAGCGTATCTGACCGAGAAGGCGGCGGAAAAAAGCGACGGCGTCACAATCGTACGGCTGGTCGGACTGCTGCTGCTCGCTGCCGGAGCCATTTCTCCCTATCTGCCGCCGTTGGTTGGCTGGTTGATGTGGCACAACATTCCTTTTCTTTGGAGCGCGCCGGCATTTTTCCTCACCGCTGTGCTGTTGGGCGCTGTCTTGCCGCTGCTCTGCCAACTGGCTGTTTCTGCGGACCAATTTGCCGGACGCAGCGTGAGCTGGATTTACGTCTCGAACATTTTGGGCTCGACGCTCGGCAGCCTGCTGGTCGGATTTGTGCTCATGCATCATTTCGGGCTTCGCCAGGTTTCGCATCACCTGGCACTGGCGGCTGTCCTGACCGGCGCAACCGTGCTGCTGTTCCACGCCAGACAATCACGCGGGGCGCTTGTTGTTGTGTTTGCGGCAATCATCCTTGCGGCTGTTGCCGTGCCCATTGCCTCGCACCGGTATGGAAACCTGTTCGAGCGGTTGATTTTCGGCCAGCGCCCCGAGGCCAATATTCCATTTGCTCACGTGGTGGAAAACCGGAACGGAGTGATCGCCGTGACGCAGGATTCCGCCATCTTCGGCGGCGGGGTGTACGACGGCTACTTCAACATTGACCCGCGGCATGACGTGAACATAGTTGCGCGCATTTATGCTTTGAGCGCCCTGCATCCCAACCCGAAACACGTGCTGATGATCGGCCTGGCTTCCGGCTCGTGGGCGCAAATCGTCGCCAATCATCCGCAGGTCGAATCGCTCGACGTGGTGGAAATCAATCCCGGCCACCTGCAATTGATTCCCCTGTTTCCTGAGATTCGCACGCTGCTGGACAATCCCAAGGTCCACATCTATGTGGACGACGGCCGCCGCTGGCTACAGGCCCACCCCGAGGCGCGCTACGACGCTATCGTCGCCAATACTAGCTACTACTGGCGCGATCACGGTTCCGATCTGCTTTCCGTCGAATTTCTTGAAATCATTCGCCGTCATTTGAACCCCGGCGGAATTTTATACTACAACACCACCACGTCGGATGATGTGGTAGCCACCGGCCTGCACATTTTTCCCTACGGCCTGCGCGTGGTGAATTTCCTGGCCGTCAGCGACTCGCCCTTTCATCCCGACGTGGACCACTGGATGCGCATTTTGCGCGACTATCGCATCGACAATCACACCGTGCTGCCGGTTGAGGACCCGGCCTCGCAGGTCACGCTGTCCGCCTACGCGGCGCTCGCCGAATCGCTCAAGAAGACGCCGCGTTTTGTGGGTATGGAGAGCTCCGAATCGCTCAACTCCCGCCTCGGCCGCCGCTTGATCATCACCGACGACAATATGGGTTGGGAATGGCGCGGCGGTATCACCATTCCTTGGCGCTCAGCAGAGCCCGTCGAATGATGGCGTTCTCGGTAAATTGATTTGCGGTCATGTTGATGAGCCAGCCCGCAATCTGCTCACTTGGTTCAATTTCAGATTACGTCCCATTGTGAACCATGAGGTTCTGACCCTGCGTGCTGAAGGCCGCCTAAGGCACCTGTTCTCCGCGCGCAGAAGCAGAGCATATGGCCCCCCAGATGCTCCCATAGTAGTTGGTCATGCGAACAGCATCCACGCGTGTCAATTTGGGGCGACGCCCGCCAAAGCGCTCTAAGGGTGCCGGACGCGCGGGCCGGGATACGAATCTGTGCGCTGGATTTTCCCTGCCGGAATTGACGATCGTAGTCGTGATCGTGCTGATCATCTGTGCGATAGCCATCCCCAGTTTTCTGCGCATGATGAATGCCTACCAGTTGACCGCGACGGCCCGCAGCGTCTCGGACTTGCTGGAGCGAGCGCGCTACGAAGCCATCAAGCAGAACACCAAGATTACTTGCCATTTTTCACTGGGAGCCGTGCCGCAATCGGCCTGGGTGGATGTGAATGGGACCGGGACGCTGGCCGGGAACGATCCGAAAGTGTTCTACACAGCGCAGGTATTATCCACCGGCAGCGCGCTGCCTCCAGTGTCGTCCATGAACTTTCCAGTGGTCACGCCGGTAACTAACAGCGGGGTCATTGTATTCGACTCACGCGGTGCAGTTGATTTCACGGCGGTTCCCGGCGGACCGACGGTGTGGGTCCTGTATTTCACTCTGAACAATGACCCGTCATACGGAGCTAAGGCGGTGACTGCGGAACCGTTCGGCCGATCCAGGGTATGGTTCGCGCCGCCGTCGAGCACCTGGCAGGCCCAATAGGTGAACATAATGAGCAAGCAAATCAAGAAGCGGAGAAGCAACGGCGAGGGTGGATTCACGCTGGTTGAACTGCTGATCGCCTCGGTCGTTTTCATGGTCGGCGTGGTGGCGGTGTTCCAAGTGGTGCCGGCGTCAACGCAGTCGAATTTGCGGACACGCGTGGATACTTCGTCGGTGGTAATTGCGCAGCGCGAAATGGATCAGATGGTCAATCAGCCGCTCAGCAACTCGAGCTTTACGGATACGGACGGGAACGTGTGCAGCCTGGGAAGCAGCGCCAGCCCCAACACGGTCGTGGGAAGCCCGCTGGTGCAAGTCGGACTGTTTGTAAAGATCGATTACAGCGCGGCAAAAACTGCGGGGTACAACTTTCAATTCACCAATCCGCAGAACCCCAGCGACGGGAGCTACGACGTTCGCTGGGCGGTGATCACTCAGGTGAATGCCGGCGGGAGCGCGGTTTCCAAGCGGTTCATTATCGGAGCCCAGCGCCAGGTGGGTCCGCAGATACTGCCGCCGGTTTCTCTGGATACCTGGCAACAAAAGACCCAATGAACATGCGCCCGAAACGAAATACCGGATTCACACTGCTGGAATTGATGGCGGTGATGTCCTTTGTCGCGCTGATCACCGGCTCGGTTCTGTTGGTTCTTAATGTTTCGGTGCAGCGCTTCCGGGTGGAGTCGCAATTCCTGGATTCCTTCCAGATGGCCAGGCTTGCCGTTGACCAGATGACCCGGGACATACATGGCGCGGGTTATCCTCCGGCAAATACAGGCTGGAGCTTTCCCGCATCGCAACCCACGGCGGTGGCATTCGCTTGGGCTCCCGGGTACGTGGCCGGCACACCCTGCACGGTGGGGGTGACATGCACCATGCCGGTTCCCTCGGACTTGATCATCGAAGTCAACACCAACCCGGCGACCAGTGCTGGCGTTCAATGGATTCGCTACACGCTTACAGGCACCACGCTGATGCGCGGGGTGGTGCCCAAGGCGGCAGCCACCGATGCGGTGGCGGCAACCTCCGTGGCCGGGGTCATGTTTCCCTTCGTCACCAACGTGATTAATACCGCGCAAAATGTCCCGGTTTTCACTTTTATCTGTCAGGACAGCTCCAGCCCTCCGGTGCCGAAGCTGTGTACCGACGTGGCGGTCACGGCGCCAAATAATACCGCGCCGTACATCCGTCAGATTGAAATCACGCTGATCGTGCAGTCCGCGCAGCCGGACCCAAAGACGGGCAGATTCCAGACCGCGTCGTTGAATTCCGACGCGCGCGTGCTGAACCCAATTCAGTAAGCCAGGAGCACACTATGAGCCGGCCACAAGATTTGCGAAGGGAGCGATCACAAAATGGAATTGCGCTCCTGATTGCTATTTTCATTTTGATGCTGGTCAGCGTGGTGGGGCTCTCCCTGCTGCTATCGTCTGGAACGGAAAGTTCCATCGCCGGCAACTACCGCCTGGCCACGCAGAGCTATTACGCAGCGTATGCTGGCCTGGAGGAAGGGCGGGGGCGCATGTGGTCGAAGCACCCGAACGCGCTGGGGGCGGCGCTGGCGAATCCGATGGCCGTGGGTCAGGCGCTCTATATAATCAACCCAGCGGGAAGCGAATCCGTGCTCCCCACGAATTCCGGCAACGCTTATTACGACAGCGAGTACAACTCCGAATTTGGGGTGCCAGCCAGCTCGCTGGGAGCTTCGGCAACGGCGACCAGTTCGGTGTCCACCACCGCCGGTTTTCCCGGCCCGCTCTATAAGTGGGTGCGCATCACTCCCAAGACAGAACAATCTGAAAACATGGACATCGACAATGATGGCAACATCAATGCAACACTGCCGATCTATTTCAATGGACTCCATCAATATGTTCAGGGAACTCCGCCGAATTTGGCAAACGAGCCCAGCGGACAAAAGCAGGTTTATACACTGACTTCTTTTGCCGTGCTTCCCAGCGGCGCAAGAAGATTGCTACAGGAAGACGTGGCCATGGGCCTTCTGAACTTTACATTCCCCGGCGCGCTGACATTGGACGGCAAGAATCCCAATTTAACGGCACCTACTTCCGTCCCGTTCGTCGTCAACGGCGACGACCATTCTCCGGGCGGCGCCGGTTGCCCGCCTCCCCAGCCTTCCCGACCCGCTGTGGGGGTCACCGGAGCCGCGGCTGTTGGACAGGCTGTCGCCGGCATCCCGTCAAATCGCCTTGGAAACTACACTGGAGGAGGACTGCCAACACCAAGTGTGGGAGTCGTGGATACGAATCTTCCTCCCAGCGAGACTACTCCGGCAGGACTGGAAAGTATTGTCCAACAGATCGAATCCAGCGCCGACTATGTGGTGCAAGGTCCGGCCAGCAGTCTGCCGAATTACGGCACAGCCAACAACCCGGTGACCGTGGTAGTGGATTCCGCGAACAACGGCGCGAGTGGAGATCTGTCGCTTTCCGGAAACATCACCGGCTATGGCACCTTGGTTGTCCGTGGCACCTACAGCCCTGCCGGAACCGTGGGCTGGAATGGAATCGTCCTGGTGGTCGGTCAGGGAAATGTCCAGGGCACCGGGGGCGGAAACAACTCGTATAACGGCGGCGTGTTTGTAGCCAAGACGCGGGACTCCAGCGGGAACCTGCTGAACAATATGGGAATCCCGACCTTCAATTGGAGCGGCGGTGGCGGAAATGGAATTTTTTACAACAGCTGCTCGATCAACAAGGCATCCAATAACCGGACCTATCAAGTTTTGTCATTTCATGAAATTCCTGAGTAAGGTATGGAGGCGGCCATGAGGACGACGCTGCGGAGCTGCTGGCAAATCACGGTCATCATATCGCTCGTGGGCTGTGGCCCGCTGGCCGCGCAAACCACCTCAGAAAGGCCGCCTGCGGCTGAAACTCAGCAATCCAGCGAACCCGCGAAAAAAACGAAATCCACTCGGACGTGGACTGACGATACCATCATCAGCCTCAGAACTCCGGCCGACACCTACATAGCGAAAAAAGCTGCGGAATCGGAAAAAGCTGCTTCCGATTCTCTCTTGGAAGAACAGAAAAAGACCTCCGCTTCCACCGCCGATCCTTGCCAGCCTCCTGGAACCAATTGCGCCCCCCAGCCAACCGACAAACCGGAAGCCGTGGAAGCGCTGATTGCAAAAACAGAACAGGATATTCGCCGGAAAGGGGATGCTTTGGACCAGGCATCGTTTAATGTCCGTCAAGCCACCAGCGATTTGGAACGGTCCGCACTGGAATCCAACGTGGAAATTGCGAAAACAGACCTGCAAGCCTCGAAGGACGAATTGAAGCTGCTGCAGGCTCGACTGGCACAATTGAAGTCCAAGAGCGGAATCGCTTCGACACCTGCCGAGGTGCCTGCCAAATCGTCGTAACGGCTGCGCTCGTCAATTGAAGCCACCTTCCAATAGACAATCCCGAAATTCAGGATAGAATCGTCACTTCTGGATGCGTTTGGCGGAGGAGGGAACCACCTCTTCCGCTTTTCCAACCCCCTTCACGGCTTTTGAAATCGTCACCCAGGCACCCGCTTGCGCATCGCGGGATGCGCGATTAGTCTGTGTGGCCCGCCCGCAAAACGATGGTCCGGGCAGGATGAGATGGCAAGCAGGACGGAGGGCTGTTCATGATTGTCGGCGTTGCGCGCGAAACATTTCCAGGGGAAAGACGCGTCGCGCTGGTCCCGGCGGTTGTTCCCACGCTGAAGAAGTCCGGGCTGGACGTGATTGTGGAGGCGGGCGCAGGTGTGGAGGCGGGTTATCCGGACACCACGTACGCGGACAAGGGCGCGAAGATAGCAAGTTCGCGCGCTGAAGTCTTTGCCTCGGCGGACATCATCACGCAAGTTCTCTGCTACGGCTCCAACGACAAGACCGGTAAAGCCGACGTCCCGCTCTTCCGCCGCGACCAGATCCTCGTCGGATTCTTGCGCCCGATGGGCTCACTCGAAATATTGCAGGAAGTGACCGCGACCGGCGTGACCTCCTTCGCCATCGAGCTGATGCCGCGAACCACGCGGGCGCAGAGCATGGACGCGCTCTCCTCCATGGCCACCATTTGCGGTTACAAATGCGTGCTCATTGCCGCGGACACGCTGCCGCGCATTTTCCCCATGCTCACCACCGCCGCCGGAACCATCACGCCCGCGCGCGTATTCATCATCGGCGCCGGTGTTGCCGGGCTGCAGGCCATCGCCACGGCGCGCAGATTGGGAGCTGTGGCGTCCGCGTATGACATGCGCCCGGCGGCCAAGGAGCAGGTGCTCAGCCTGGGTGGCCGCTTCGTCGAGCTGGCCATTGAAGCCAAGGACGCGCAGGACGCTGGCGGCTATGCGCGCGCGCAGGATGAAACTTTCTACCAGCGGCAACGCGAGTTGCTGGCGCGCGTGGTGGCGGAAAGCGATGTGGTCATCACTGCCGCCGTGATTCCCGGCAAAAAATCGCCCGTGCTGGTAACACGCGAGATGGTTCACAGCATGGCGCCAGGTTCGGTGATCGTGGACTTGGCATCGGAGCGCGGCGGGAATTGCGAGCTGACTCGCGCGGGCGAAAAAGTGGTGGAGCACGGCGTGACGGTGATCGGCCGGATCAATCTGGCGAGCAGCGTGCCCTACCACGCCAGCCAGATGTACGCTCGCAATGTCAGCGCGTTCCTCGGTCTGCTGGTGCAGGGCGGCAAGCTACAGATGAATCTCGAGGACGACATCATCCACGACACCATGGTCACGCGCGGCGGAGAGATCGTGAACGAACGCGTGCGCGAGTTTTATGCGCTGCCCGCGCTGGCCACCGCGGCCAAGGGGGAGGCTAAAAAGTGAGCGGAGACCTGCTGACCAGCCTGTACGTCTTCATGCTTGCGGCTTTTATCGGCTTCGAAGTGATCCGGCGGGTTTCGCCGCTGCTGCACACTCCGCTCATGTCCCTCACCAATGCGCTCGACGCCATCGCCGTGGTGGGCGCCATCATCCTGGCCGGCGAGCACAAAAGCACGCTGGCGACGATTCTCGGCACCATCGCCATCGTCGCCGCCACCAGCAACGTTGTCGGCGGTTTCTTCATTACCGACCGCATGCTGAAAATGTTTAAGTCCAGCCGCCCGCAGAAACCGTGAACGGGATGCCAGCGACCAACACCATCATTGAAATTATTTACCTGATTGCTGCGGCGCTTTTCATTTTGTCGCTCAAGTGGATGAGCTCCCCCACCACCGCGCGGCACGGCGTGTGGGCCGGCGAGCTGGGCATGGTGCTGGCCATTGCCGGAACACTGCTGCATCACGGGATTGTGGATTACCGCTGGATCGCCATCGGCCTGGTGCTCGGAACCGTTATTGGCGTGCCTCTCGGCATGGTGCACATGACCGCCGTGCCGCAGCGGACGGCGCTGAGCCACGCCTTCGGCGCGCTGTGCGTCACGCTCGTGGGCACCTCTGAGTTTTACTTGCGTGCCCCGAATGTGCCGCGCTTCATGATGGCGGTGCTCTCGCTGGAAGTGATCCTCGGCTCGCTGACTTTCACCGGCAGCTTGATGGCCGCGGGAAAACTGGAAGAAGTGCTGCCGCAGCGGCCCATCACATATAAAGGACAGAACATCGTCAACTTGGGAGTTTTGGCGGCGGCGATCGCCGTGGCGGCGTACCTGGTGGTTCACCCGGAACGCACCGCGTTGTTTCCCATCATTCTTGGCGTGCCGTTACTGTTCGGCGTGCTGATGATCGTGCCCATCGGCGGGGCGGACATGCCGACTGTGATTTCTCTGCTGAATTCCTATGCCGGGCTTTCCGCTGCGGCCATGGGCTTCGTTCTCGACAGCAAACTTTTGATTATTGCCGGCGCGCTTGACGGCGCTTCGGGCTTCATTCTGTCCGTCAATATGTCGAAGGCCATGAACCGTTCGTTCAGCAACGTCCTCTTCGGCGCGTTCGGGCAGGAGCAACCCGCCGCAGCCGGCGAACAGAAAGCGCGTCCCGTTCGCAGCGCTACGCCGGAGGAAGCTACCGCAATTCTTGCGGCCGCGAACAAAGTGGTGATCGTGCCCGGCTACGGCATGGCCGTGGCGCAGGCGCAGCACAAGGTGCGCGAGCTGTACGACTCGCTGACCAAGCGCGGCGTGGACGTCAAATTCGGCATTCACCCGGTGGCCGGACGCATGCCCGGGCACATGAACGTGCTTCTGGCGGAGGCGGATATTCCCTATGACAAGCTGCTGGACATGGACGAGATCAACGGCGAATTCCCGCAGACGGACGTGGCGTTGATCATCGGAGCGAACGACGTCACGAATCCCGCGGCGCGCAACGACCGCAGCAGCCCCATCTTCGGCATGCCCATCCTCGACGTGGACAAGGCGCGCACGGTGATGGTCATCAAGCGCGGCATGAGCGCAGGTTTCGCCGGCATCGACAATCCGCTGTTCTACCTCGACAGGACCCTCATGCTCTTCGGCGACGCCAAATCCTTCGTCGGCGACATCCTCCGCGAACTCGGCGGCGGCCACAGCTAGCCGCGCCTAGCGGACGGTCACGGTGAGCGAGGAGGTTCGCGTGTTGCCGTGGCCGTCTTCGGCGGTCAGCGTGTATTCCGTGGTTTTCTGTGGCGCCACGTTTAAGCAGCGCGCCTGCGAGGGCCACACTTCACCCGATGGCGGCTCGAGCCGCACCGTCTTCGCATTCGATACGCCATAGCACAGTTGCACCGCGTCGCCGCGGCGGATTACGCCCGGCGCGGCGTAGAAGTTCAGGATCTCGAAGCGCTCGCCGCCCAGTTGTTCAAAGGTCTGCGCGGCCTCCTGGCGCTGTTTCTCGCGCGACTTCTGCTCCAGGTCGCGAGCCTCTTGCCGGCGCATGGCCATCACCCAGCCGACGTACGCCATCGCACCCACGAGCAAGATGGACGTGTATAGCATTGGATTGCGAAAGCCGGTTAGTCGCTTTTCTTCTGGGGAAGGGGACATTTGGATTTCGGGCCAGACCATCGGTACATGGCGGAGAGGGGGGGATTCGAACCCCCGTCACCCTTTTGGGGTGAAACTGCTTAGCAGGCAGCCCTGTTCGGCCACTCCAGCACCTCTCCGCGGTGATTGACAACTGGTGAGGAGACGGCCTGCCGGCCTAGTATAACATCAAGCTCTGAGCCGGTCTGCCGTTGCCATTTCCGCCGCGCGCGAACCGAGGAGACCCAAACTTGGCGTGGATACGAACCATCGCACCGCACGAGGCAACAGGCCGGCTAAAGCAAACCTTCGACGAAGCCGTCCGCCGCGCCGGCCGAGTCTTCAATATCCTGCGCGTGCAAAGTCTGAACCCGCCGATCCTCGAAGCTTCTCTCGAACTCTACAAAGCGATCATGTTCGGCCCGTCGCCGCTGTCGCGCGCGCAGCGCGAGACGCTCGCTACCGTCTCCTCCTGGGCCAACAATTGTTTTTATTGACTGGAAGCCCACGGGGAGGATCTCCGTGCCGCCACGAACGATGCTGTTCTTGCCGCGCAGGTGAAGAAGGATTATCGCCGCGCAAAGCTTGACCCGAAAACGCGCGCGCTGTGTGATTGCGCTGTGAAGCTCACGCGATATCCGGAACGCGCGGCGGAAGCGGATATCCTCGCGCTGCGCGCCGCCGGCTGCACCGACGAAGAAATTCACGACGTCACCCAGGTCATCGCCCTGTTCAATTACTACACCCGGCTGGCGCATGGATTGGGAGTCGAGCCGGAAGATTTCATGCCGCGCAAGGCAGCAGCGATTAAGCCTCGAAAAAATTATTCGGACGGCACTGCGCGGAAGCGCACAAAAAAGAGGTAGCCCATCGGATTCGAGCCGTACAACGAATCGAGCGACGACGGCTTGGCATACAGCGTGTATTGCCCGCCCAAGGCGCTCGCCACATGGGGAATAAATCGGAACTCGCGGTCGTACCCGAACGAATACGCCTGCACCCGCGCCAGAAACTTTTCGTCGAATCCCGGCGGCAGCGGATTGTTTCCCAGAAGCAGCTCGTTGGTGCGGTCCACGTTTTCGATCCGGGTCCACGCAAAATTGCTCTTTGCAAATCGCAGCGTGCTCTCCGCCAGGTAGCTGTTCAGCACCTGCCCGCTGGGAATGTCGCGGTTGCGTCCCCACACCAGCGTCGAAGCCCAGTTGCCGCGCGCGAGCGGCCGGTTGTAGGTCACCGATGCCGTCATGCGCAGCGTGCTTTCCTTCGGCACTAGTTGCTCCGGGCTTTTGAGCCGCGTCAACGAATATTGCCCGCTCCAGTTGCGTGCAGGATTAATCGTCAGACGGGCGGACCAGGAATCAATCCCGCCATAATCGATATTCCAGCGGAATTCGTCTGGCTCGCGTCCGTGAAACGCGGAGGCTTCCACGCGCACCTTTTTGTACGTTAGGCCCACGGTCAGCACGTCGTTCGAAATGTGCGTCGAATCCTGCAGATGATGGCCCAGCGGCGCGAGCACGTCTTCACTCGCCGACTCGCGATGCGCATACGCTTCCGGGCCCATCGCCGGATCGCCCACCGGCGCGGCGTAAAACGAAAGTAGCGCATCCTTGCCCAACTTCAGGTCGTACAGCGCCGCCACCTCCATGAAAAAATCGTGCGGGTGCTGCCCGTCCACAATGGGCTTGCCGAAGGCCGTCTCGCCGAGTTGGAAAAGTTCCGGATATCTCCGCTCGGTGATCGTCGCCGGGTCCAGGCTGATCATCACGCGCGCTGTAAATGTGCCAGGGCCCAACTCGCGCTGGGCCATGGGCATGAACCAGCTCGCGCCGAACACTTTGTCGCCGCCGCGCGCGCCGGTTTGTTGCTGCGCGACCAGCGACCCGCCGCCGTGAAACATCAACATCCAAGATCCTTTTTCTGTCATCAGCATTTCGTGCGGCGTGGATGCAGGCTCGGCGCTGGTTCCCGCTGTCCCGTGATGCAGAATCTCCTCGGTGAACGTTGTGGGATGATGCGCATGCGCGCCGTGGCCTGAGCCATGCTGCATCCCCGGCATTCCCTGCATTTGTTCTCCCGGGTCCTGTTGGACACTCATGGCTGCCAGCGTTTCCGGGCAGCAATCTGCAAACGTGCAGGCACCGCACGACACATCGTCCGCCAGTGCCGGCGTCGCCAGCAGCGCGCCACAAATCAACAGCAGAAGTTTGCGTTGAATCA
>Ga0210408_10004698_pt1 | contig 12150 bp, 11 predicted proteins | sample IncBWH4MmetaG_FD_155471 | JGI IMG/M metagenome (GOLD analysis project Ga0210408, IMG submission 155471) | Forest soil microbial communities from Barre Woods Harvard Forest LTER site, Petersham, Massachusetts, United States - Inc-BW-H-4-M | ecosystem: Environmental > Terrestrial > Soil >... | reverse complement strand
GAAGGGCGCGTTTCGCCCGAGAAGATCGCACGCAAGCTGGTCTTGATCGGGACCTCCTCGGTCGGGCTCAACGACATCAAGACCACGCCGGTCTCGCCCGCGATGCCTGGAGTGGAGGTCCACGCGCAGGTGCTGGAAAGCGCGCTGACCGGCGCGATCGTGTCGCAGCCGAACTACGGCATCGCCGTTGAATTTTTCAGCGCTCTGCTGCTGGGTCTTCTGGTCATCATTTTCGCGCCGAAATTCGGGCCGACCACGCTGGTGATTGTCGGCGCGATGTTTGCTTCGCTGCTGGTCGGAACCTCCTGGTATTTCTTCAGCCATCACCGGCTCTTGATCGACTTCACCTATCCGCTGCTGTCGACCACCGCGATCTACCTTACGCTGATTTTCTTCAGCTTCGTGCGCGAGCAGGCACAGCGCCGGCAGATCCGCTCGGCGTTCGGTCAGTACCTGTCGCCGGCGCTGGTCGAGCAGCTTGCGCAATCGCCGGAAAAGCTCGTGCTCGGCGGCGAAGAGCGCGAGATGACGATCATGTTCTCCGACGTCCGTGGCTTCACCACCATCTCGGAATCCTACAAGAGCGATCCGCAGGGCCTGACCAAGCTGATGAACCGGTTCCTGACGCCGTTGACCAACGCGATCCTCGCCCGCAAAGGCACCATCGACAAATATATGGGCGACGCCATCATGGCGTTCTGGAATGCGCCGCTCGATGACCGGGAGCATCAGCTCAACGCCTGCGAAGCCGCGGTCGACATGCTCGAGAAGATCGACGCCCTCAACAAGCTGCGCGAGCAGGAAGCGCAGGAGGGCGGCCACGCCTATTTTCCGCTCAATGTTGGCGTTGGCCTCAACACCGGCACCTGCGTCGTCGGCAATATGGGGTCGGACCTGCGCTTCGACTATTCGGTGCTGGGCGACAGCGTCAACCTCGCCTCGCGGCTGGAAGGGCAATCCAAGGAATACGGCTTCCCGATCATCGTCGGCTCCAAGACCGCGCTCGCAGTCAAGGACAGGTTCGCGATTCTCGAGCTCGATTTCATCATGGTGAAGGGCAAGAAGGAGCCCGAGGTCATCTACGCCATTGCCGGCCGCGAGGATACCGCTCACTCGGGCCGTTTCCAGCGGCTGCGCAATCTTACCATCGAGATGCTGGCCTGCTACCGCAGCCGCGACTGGGACGGCGCGCTGGCTGCGATCGAACGCGGCCGCAAGACCGATGAAGCCCGCGTACTGGAACTTCTTTACGACCTCTATGAAGCGAGGATCCTCGGCTATAAGAACGAACCGCCGCCGGAAGACTGGAACGGCGCCTTCGCACTATTGACGAAGTAGAGCGCCGCGGGTTTCGCGCGCGATCGGCGTGCGGCATGGCGATTGCTGGTTGAGGCCATAGCCGCGCACCAGCAAGGGACACAGAGGCCCCATGACAAGACCTACCGCAAAAGAGATCAAGGCCATCGCACCCGCCGCAGGCGTGCCCGTCGATGCCGACGCGGCGACCCGCATCGCCAATTCCATTGGACCCGCGTTCGAAGGCTTTGCGCCCGTCGCAGGCACGCTGCCGTTCGATCTGGAGCCCGCAGGCTTTCTGCTGGTGCAGGCCGCGAAGGTGTCGAAATGAGCACCGAGCCCGCCCTGATGTCGCTGGTCGCGGTCGCGAATGCGATCGCCGAAAAGCGGCTGTCGTCGCATGAGGCGACGAGGTCCTGCCTGAACCGGATCGCGCAATGGCAGCCCCGTCTCAACGCGTTCATGTCGATCGAAGCTGAAGCCGCGCTGAAAGCGGCCGATGAGGCCGATGCGGCGCTGGCCAAGGGCAACACTCGCGGTGCGCTGCATGGCGTGCCGCTGGCGCACAAGGATATGTATTACGAGGCCGGCAAGGTCGTGACCTGCGGCTCGAAGATCCGGCGCGATTTCGTGGCGAAGACGACTTCGACGGCGTTGCAGCGACTGAAGGACTCAGGCTCGATCCGCCTCGGCGCGCTGCAGATGGCGGAGTTCGCCTATGGGCCGACCGGCCACAACTTCCATCATGGCGCGGTGCATAATCCCTTCGCCTTCGGCCACATCACCGGCGGCTCATCGTCGGGATCGGGCGCGGCGGTGGCGGCGCGGCTCACCTTTGCGGCGCTCGGTTCCGACACCGGAGGTTCGATCCGGATGCCCGCGCATTTCTGCGGCGTCACCGGATTAAAAACCACCTACGGCCGCATCAGCCGCGCTGGCGCCATGCCACTGTCGCAGTCGCTCGACACCGTCGGGCCGCTCGCGCGCACGGTCGAAGACTGCGCGCTGCTGCTCGGCCTGATGGCGGGGGCCGATCCTGAGGATCCGACCGCAGCGACTTTGCCGGTGCCCAACTACTTGGCGGCCACGTCAGGATCGATCAAAGGCGTGAAAATCGGCGTGCCCGCCACCTTCTATGTCGACGATCTCGATGCCGACGTGGCGCGTATCCTCGACGATACGATTGTCGCGTTGAAACGCGAAGGCGCAGAAATCGTGCAGGTCGAATTGCCGGATCAGCGCCAGCTCACGGCGGCCTGCCAGCTGGTTCTCGCTGTTGAAGCTACTGCCCACCACAAGCGCTGGCTGATCGAGCGGCCGCAGGACTACGGCCCGCAGGTCCTGATGCGGTTGCAGAACGGGCTTGCGATACCCGGCGTGTTGTATCTCGAAGCGATGCGCTGGCGCGGTCCGGCGCTGGCGGCGCACATCGCCGCGACCGCCTATGTCGATGCGGTGATCGCGCCGGTCGCGCCCGTCGCCGCGCCGACCATCGCCGAAAGCGATGTCGGCAACAGCCCGGACGCGGAAGCCGTGATCCAGCGCCTGACCCGCTTCACTCGCCCGATCAATTATCTCGGCCTGCCGTCGCTTTCGATCCCCTCGGGTTTTACCCAGCGCGGTCTTCCCGTCGGCATGCAGTTGATCGGCCGCTCCTTCGATGAAGCGACACTGCTCAAGGTCGGCGCTGCGTTCCAGCGCTCAACCGATTTCCATGAGAAAGTTCCGCAAGCAGCATGAGTTCGTTCGTCGAGATTGGCGCCGCCCTCGCTCGATCAGGGCACGTTGTGTCGAGGCAATGCCGCCCAATATCGAGGTCGGACCGGACCGCGTCGCAAGTGCATGCTGGCCGAAGCCGCCTGGCTGTTGCTGCGACGTAACAAGCGCTGAGCCGCCACCAAAACCCGGCAGATTCGAGTCGTCTTGCCCCGGGATTGCGGCTAGGTTCCCGAACGGCGCGTCAAACGCGCAGCAACCCGGGGGACGCTCATGCAAATATCCAACGAAGGCATTCTTGTTATTCTGTTTGTCGGCCTGATCGCCGGCTGGCTGGCCGGCCAGATCGTGCGCGGCACCGGCTTCGGCATCATTGGCGACATCCTTGTCGGCATCGCCGGGGCGCTGGTCGCGAGCTACCTGTTTCCCAAGCTCGGCATCCACATCGGCAGCGGCTTGCTATCGGAGATCATCTATTCGGCGATCGGCGCCATTTTGTTGTTGCTGATCGTGCGGCTGGTCCGCACCGGCGGCCGGTTATAACGCTTTGCAGGAGGGCTGTCGCAGCAGGGGCCATCTTGGGATGGCCCCTTTCGACGTGCTGTAATATTTCCTGGCGGATTGTCGTGCTATGCTCTGGCCCCTGAGCTGTTTCGGCTCGATCGATTGGGTCGGCCGGCGGGTATTTAGGTTAACGTGACTTCGTTGGACCATTTCGGCTAGAATCTGTAATATATTCAAGCGCGTGCGTTCAAAACCCCGGCGTGATTCAGGGGCCGCGCGCACCCCAAGAATTGCGCACCTTATGAGAAGAGATCAGGATTGATGGCAGCCGTCCCCGGTGTCCGGCGTACCGAACTCGGTGATGCGCTGCGCGCCTGCCGCACCGCGTTCGTTGGCGTAGGCGTCATGAGCTGCATGATCAACCTGCTCTATCTGACCGGCTCGATCTTCATGCTGGAGGTCTACGACCGGGTGCTTCCGAGCCGGAGCGTGCCGACCCTGGTCGGCCTGATTGTGCTTGCCGGCGGCCTCTACATCGCGCAGGGCGTGCTCGACCTGATCCGGGGCCGGATCCTCGGGCGGATCGGAACCTCGCTCGATGAAGCACTGAACAAGCGGGTGTTCGACACCGTCGTGCGGCTGCCGCTGGTGGTCGGCGGTCGTAACGAAGGCCTGCAGCCGCTGCGCGATCTCGACAATGTCCGTTCCTTCCTCGGCAGCATGGGACCGGGCGCGTTCTTCGACCTGCCGTGGCTGCCGTTCTATCTGGCGATCTGTTTCGCGTTCCATTGGCTGATCGGCGTCACCGCGTTGATCGGCGCCATCATCCTGGTGACGCTGACCTTGATCACCGAATTGTTGTCGCGTCAGCCGGCACGTGAGGCGATGGGGCTCGCGGCGCGCCGCAACGATCTTGCCGCCTCGAGCCGGCGCAACGCCGAGGTGCTGGTCGCGATGGGAATGTCGGGGCGGTTGAACCGGCGCTGGAGCGAGGCCAACGAAAAATATCTCGAAGGCAACCAGCACGCCAGCGACGTCGCGGGCGGTCTTGGCGCCATCGCCAAGGTGTTGCGCATGACCTTGCAGTCGGCGGTGCTCGCGGTCGGCGCTTATCTGGTGATCCACCAGGAGGCGACCGCCGGCATCATCATCGCAGGATCAATCCTGAGCGCGCGGGCGCTAGCGCCGGTCGATCTCGCGATTGCGCATTGGAAGGGTTTTGTCGCGGCGCGGCAGAGCTGGCACCGGCTCAACCAGCTCCTGGAGCAGATCCCCGCGCCGACCGCGCCGACCTTGCTGCAGAATCCGGCAAGCCGGCTGTCGGTCGAGGCCGTCAGCATCGTGCCGCCGGGCGATCAAAGGGTCATCGTTCAGGACGTCAGCTTCGCGCTGACCGCGGGTAACGGATTGGGCGTGATCGGGCCGAGCGGTTCAGGCAAGTCGTCGCTGGTGCGCGCGCTGGTCGGCGTGTGGCTGCCGTTCCGCGGCAAGGTGCGGCTTGACGGCGCGGCGCTGGACCAGTGGTCCTCGGACGTGCTCGGCCGCCACGTCGGCTATCTGCCGCAGGATGTCGAATTGTTCGCCGGCACCGTTGCGCAGAACATCTGCCGGTTCGATTCCGAAGCGTCCTCCGACGGCATCATCGCGGCGGCGAAGGAGGCCGGCGTGCACGAGATGATCATCAAGATGCGCGAAGGCTACAACACCCAGATCGGCGAGCAGGGCGCCGCACTTTCCGCCGGCCAGGCGCAACGCGTGGCGCTGGCGCGGGCGCTGTACGGCAATCCGTTCCTGATCGTGCTGGACGAGCCGAACTCCAATCTCGACATCGAGGGCGACGAGGCGCTGACGCGGGCCATTCGCGGCGCGCGCGAGCGCGGCGCCATTGTCGTGGTGGTCGCCCATCGCCCGATCGGCATCGAGGCGGTCGACCAGATCCTGGTGCTGAAGGACGGCCGCATGCAGGCCTTCGGTCCCAAGGAGCAGGTGCTGGCGCAGGTGTTGCAGCAGCGTGTGGCGCCGCCTTCGCCGATCAAGATCGTATCCGAAGGCGGGGTTACCAAATCATGATCGCCTTCGGCATCGACTTCGGCGGTGATGAGAAGGGCGCACGCGCCTCGATCCGGCTGCATCTGATCGTAGGCCTTGCGGTGGTCGTCATTCTCGCCGGCGGCCTCGGCGGCTGGGCGTCGACGGCGGAGATTTCCGGCGCGCTGATCGCGCCGGGTCAGATCGTCGTCGAGTCCAACGTGAAGAAGGTGCAGCATCCGACCGGCGGCGTCGTCGGCGAAGTGCTCGCGCGCGACGGCGATATCGTCAAGGCCGGCGATATCCTGGTGCGGCTCGACGATACCGTGACCAAGGCGAGCCTCGCCATCGTCACCAAGAATCTCGATGCGCAATGGGCCCGCGCCGCGCGGCTGGAGGCCGAACAGCGCGGGCAGGACAAGATCACCTTTCCGCCGCAACTGCTCACCCGTATCAATGATGCTGACGTCAAAAGTCTGATCCTGAGTGAGACCAAATTGTTCGAAGTCCGCGTCACCGGCCGGACCGGACAGAAAGCGCAATTGCGCGAACGCATCACCCAGCTCAACGAGGAGATTTCGGGCCTCTCGGCGCAGGAAAAGGCCAAGGACCAGGAAATCGCGCTGGTGGAGAAGGAGTTGGCCGGCGTTCGCGATCTCTATGAAAAGCATCTGGTGCAGATTTCGCGCCTGACCACGCTCGAGCGCGACACCGCCCGGCTCAACGGCGAGCGGGCGCAATACATCGCCTCGCGGGCGCAGGCCAAGGGCAAGATCACCGAGACCGAGTTGCAGATCATCCAGGTCGACAAGGACATGGTCAGCGAAGTCTCCAAGGATCTGCGCGAGACCAACGACAAGATCGGCGAATTCGTCGAGCGCAAGGTCACCGCCGAAGACCAGTTGCGGCGAACCGACATTCGCGCCCCTCAGGACGGCATGGTGCTGCAGTCCGCGGTGCATACCGTCGGCGGGGTGATCACCGCCGGCGACGCCATCATGATGATCGTTCCGCAAACCGACGACCTCCAGGTCGAGGCCAAGGTCAATCCGCAGGACATCGACAAGCTGCAGATCGGCCAGAAGACCCTGCTGCGGCTGTCGGCGTTCAACCAGCGCACCACGCCCGAGTTGAACGGCGTTGTCACCCGCGTTTCACCCGACACAACCACCGACCAGCGCACCGGGCAGAGCTATTACACCATCCGCGTTTCGATGCCGCCGCAAGAGGTCGCCCGTCTCGGCGACGCCAAGCTGATCCCGGGCATGCCGGTGGAAGCTTTTGTGCAAACCGGCGACCGCACCCTGATATCCTACCTGATGAAGCCCTTGAGCGATCAGCTGATGCGGGCGTTCCGGGAGAAGTGACGGCATCGCGCGGTCTCACAGGCTAGGCAAATCCATCCCAGCCGTCATTCCGGGATGGTGCGTTAGCACCAGACCCGGAATCTCGAGATTCCGGGTTCGATGCTTCGCATCACCCCGGAATGACGTTGCTCATTAGCGTCAACGCAATCCGCCGTTAGCGCCCGCCGAGAGATGGCGGATAGGCCTCGATTGAACGGTTAGGGCTTAATGGCCTCCAGTTGCCGTAGTATCGATAATTGATCAGCCAAGCCCCAGTGTTCAGCTATTTTGCCATCCCGAATTTTCAGGATGTCAAAAACTTCATAAGTAACCTTGTTTCCAGTAGCTGCTCTGCCTCTGAGCGGACCTGTGTGAGTTCCGGAAAATGATTTGCGGGTCCAAACTTTGTTTTCACTCGATACTTGATCTTCAACGACCAGAACTCCGTCCGGAAATGCAATGTGGGTCATCGAAAACAGATGACGCATCCCGCTGCGGTCATTGGCAATACCATGCAAGGGCGTGTGATTTAGGAAATCCTCGGAAAAGATCTTGTCGATCAGCTCGATATTCTTCCTGTTCTGAATTTCTTCAATCATAAGATTTACAAGATCACGATTGGCGTCGGACATGCTTTTCTCCCTCCATCGTCGTCCCCGCCTAGTGCGCAATTGCGCACGGGGCGGGGACCCATAACCACAGGCAGATGTTGTAATGCTCGCTCGAGCTCCAGCGCGTGAAACAATCAAGGCCTGTGGTTATGGGTCCCGGATCGCGCTCGCTAGCGCTCGCTTGTCCGGAACGACGGCGATATTTAGGGTGCTGTCATCCCAAATTCTGCAGCAGCAACTTCAGCGCGGTCGCCGCGAACACCCGCATGTTGGCCTGTCGGTCATTGCTGCCGGTCTCCAGCGTGATGACGGCGGCTTGCCGTCCCGCCACCGCCATGCAGCTATGGCCGGCCGCGTCGCCATAGCGGTTACCGACCGGCCCCGTGGCGCCGGTCTCGGAGAGGCCCCAATGGCTCGAGAAACGCCGGCGAATCTGGTTCGCCAGCAATTGTGCATAAACTTCCGAGGCCGAGCGGATTCCCTTCATCGCCTCATCCGGGATGTCCATCAGGATACGTCGCGCGTCGCGGGTATAGACCACGGCTGAGCCTAAGAAATAAGCGGATGCGCCGGGCACGGCGAGCAGCGCCGCCGAGATCAGGCCGCCGGTCGAGGATTCCGCGACCGCGATGCTCTCGCGCCGCTCGATCAGTTTTGCCGCGATCTGTTCGGCGATGGTGACGAGCTCTTTCATCTCACGTCAACTCCGGTGCAGGATTCGTTTCAGCAGCGTCTTCTTTGCCTCGCCCTTGTCGGCCAGCGAGTGATAGACCACGCGGATAAAATTGGTGCTGGCGAGTTCGGTTGGCGCCCATTTGGCATCGAGGTCGGCGAACGGTTTTGCCGCCACCACCTGGTCTTCGCTTTTACCCTCTCTGACCAGTTTCTCCATGCGGTCGCGCGCGGTGACCAGCATGGTGCGGTATTGCGTCAGCGCCGCTTTGTCCGCGATCGGTCCATGGCCGGGCACGATCCGGCTCTTGTCGTTAACAAGCTTCAGATAGCCGTCGGTCGCGGCGATCATGCCCTTGATGTTGCCGCCATTGGCGAAGTCGATATTGGGATAACGGCCATTGGTGAAAGTGTCGCCGGTCGACAGCACGTTCGCGGTCTTGAACCAGACATAGGTGTCACCGTCGGTATGGGCGTTGGGGGCGTGCTTGAGGTCGGCGACGCGACCCTGGAGGCGGAGCTTGAAAGCGCCGGTGTAGGTTTTTGATGGCAGCGCGTCTTGCGGCGCAGGCGGCGTTTTCTCGCCGGTCAGCCCACTGCTCGTACCAGCCGCGAGCCTTTTCTTGACATTGACCTCGGCGACGACAATGACGCCGTCCTTGGCGAAGGGCGCGTTGCCGCCGGTGTGGTCGCCATGGAAATGGGTGTTGATCAGATATTTGATCGGGAGGTTCGAGATCGTCGCGATTGCGGCCTTGATCTTGTCGTGGAGGGCCGCGTACTCGCCGTCGACCATGATGATCCCGTCCTTCGCCACTGCGACGGTGATGTTTCCGCCCTGGCCCTCCAGCATATAGACGCTGTCGCCGAGATTGGTGGCCTTGATCTCTACATTGGAGAAATCGACCGGTGGTGGAGCGGCCGGCGGCTGCGGCTGCTGCTGCGCAAGGGCATTTCCAGCCATCCAGGCGGTGGCGGCAGCAACAGCGATGGCGGTCCGGATCATGAAAATTCTCCCCAGCGTCGGCGACGAGACTCCTAGCACAGGAATGCATGGCTTGCCGAGTTGCGGGCCGGAGATGGGCCTGCTTGAATGCATGCAGGGCAGCAACGCGGCCAAGCACCCCGAAGAGGAACGCCCAAGGAAAACCTCTAAGGAAACCTCATGACCTCACCGATCGCAGGCGGCGTGGATTGCGACCTGCATCCGGCCGTTCCCCATTTGACGAGCTTGCTGCCCTATCTGAACGACTACTGGCGCGACCAGGTGACCACGCGAGGCATGACCGACCTGGTGTCGCAATCCTATCCTTCGAATTCACCGATCACGGCGCGGCCGGACTGGCGGCCGCCGCAGGGCAAGCCGGGGTCCAGCCTCGAGGACATGAAGAAGCAGGCGCTTGATCCCTTCAAGGTCAGTTATGCCATCTGCAATCCGCTCTATGGCGTGCAGATGGTGTTTTCGGAAGACACGGCGGATGCGTTCTGCCGCGCCCTGAACGACTGGCTCGCCAAGGAATGGCTCGACAGGGACGAGCGCTTGCGCGGCTCGATCGTGATCCCCACCCAGAGTGTCGAAAAATCGGTCGCCGAGATCGAACGCAGCGCTTGCGACAAACGCTTCGTCCAGGTGCTGATGCTTGTGATGGGCGACATGCCCTTGGGCAAGCGTGTCTACTGGCCGATCTATGCCGCGGCCGAACGGCATGGCCTGGCCATAGGCATTCACGCCGGCAGCAATTATCACAACCCGCCGACTTCCGTTGGCTGGGGCTCCTATCATATCGAGGATTACGTTGCGCAAGCGACGGCGTTCCAGACCCAACTGACCAGCCTGATCGTCGAAGGCGTGTTCGCGCGCCATCCGGCCTTGAAAATGGTGATGCTGGAAAGCGGCTTCACCTGGCTGCCGCCCTTTCTGTGGCGGCTGCACAAGTTCTGGCGCGGCATCCGCATGGAGACGCCGTGGGTCGACCGCGCGCCGCTCGAAATTGTGCGCAGCAATATCCGCTTTTCCCTGCAGCCGGTCGATGCGCCGGGCGATCCCGAGACATTAAATCGCCTGTTTGACCATATGCAGTCGGACGAATTGCTCTTATTCTCAACGGATTATCCGCACTGGCAGTTCGAAGGCGATAACGCTCTGCCGGAAGGATTATCGCCCGGTCTCGTGCGCAAGATCATGATCGACAATCCGCACGCGACCTACGGCCGGCTGAAGCAATCGGTGATCAAGGAGGCGTCATGAACATCCAGGTCCGCGATCGCCCGAAAGAGGCCGCATCCGTTCAGGCCAAGACGGGGGCCAAGACCGCGATCGCCGATTGCGACATCCATCCAGCGCGCGCCACCAAGACCGAGCTTTATCCGTATCTCGCCAAACGCTGGCACGCGCATCTCGAGACCTACGACAAGCGTCCCTACCACGGCATGATGGAAGGCCCGCCCTATCCGAAGGCGCAGCCGAACGCGTCGCGCCGCGACGCCTATCCGCCGGAGGGAGGTCCGCAAGGGTCCTCGCTGTCGTTCATGCAGAAGCAGCACCTCGACCCGAACAATGTTGTGCTCGGCGTGCTCAACCCGCTCGCCACTGGGCAGGGCATCCGCAACCACGATCTTGCCGCCGCGATCTGCTCGGCGGTCAACGATTGGCAGATCGAGAAATGGACAGCCAAGGACTCTCGCCTGAAAGCTTCCATCGTGGTTGCCAACGAGGACGGCCCGGCTGCGGCTGCTGAAATCAGGAAGCGCGCAGGCGACAAGAATTTCGTGCAGGTGCTGCTCTTGAGCCGCAATGTCGAACCGCTTGGCCAGCGCCGCTACTGGCCGATCTATCAGGCCGCGGAGGAGGCCGGGCTTCCCGTGGGCATCCACGCCTTCGGCTTTGGCGGCAATCCGATCACCGCATCCGGCTGGCCGAGTTTTTACATCGAGGAAATGGTCGGCCACTCGCAGTGCCAGCAGACCGTGCTCGCAAGCCTCGTGCTGGAAGGCGTGTTCGAGCGTCATCCGACGCTCAAGATGATCATGATCGAGGCCGGCTTCGGCTGGGCGCCGTCACTGGCATGGCGGCTCGACAAGACTTTCGAGCGGTTGCACAGCGAGGTGCCGCACCTCAAGCGCAAACCGTCGGAATATATCAGCGACCACATCTGGTGGACCACGCAGCCGATGGAAGATCCCGAGCGGCGCGATCATCTGTTCGAATTGATCGACTGGATCGGCTGGGACAAATTGCTGTTCGCGACCGATTACCCGCACTGGGATTATGACGAGCCGTCGCGGGTGCTGCCGCCCGGTGTTTCCGACGCCAACCGCGACGCGTTTTACCTCGGCAACGCACGTAAGCTGTATGGTATCTCTTAATGACGCGTCACGTTGTCGCCCCGGTGGACGAATTGCCGCCGGGCACGCGCAAATTCCTCACCATCGATGAACGCCCGATCGCGATCTTCAACATCAACGGCGAGTTCTTCGGCCTTCTGAACCGCTGTCCGCATCAGGGCGCCGCGCTCTGTGAAGGCTCGCTGATCGGGCTTGCGCAATCCTCCGACCCCGGCGCGATCGAATACACCAAGCTCGGCGAGATCATCCGCTGCCCCTGGCATGGCTGGGAATTCGATGTCCGCACCGGCCAATCCTACTGCGACCCCAAACGATTCCGCGCGCGGGCTTATCCGGTTCACATCGAGCCGGGGGCAGCCGTGGTGAAGGGGCCGTATGTCGCCGAGACCATCGCCGTGTCCGTCGAAAGCGACTACGTGGTGGTGGATCTCTGAGGCGTAGGGCCCGTAGCCAAACGTGGATAGCTGCCAATCGGCAAAAAGCGGACAACCAGCATTTCCGAGAACACCCTGCCGGCTCAACCGGTCGACGCAACACAGGCGTTAAATCTCTCTGCTGGGGTTTCAAATTGCAAGGTCTCACGTGGTCGTTCGTTGAGCTGACGAGCCACTTTGTTCAGATAGGCTTGGGAG
>Ga0210408_10004696_pt1 | contig 12152 bp, 13 predicted proteins | sample IncBWH4MmetaG_FD_155471 | JGI IMG/M metagenome (GOLD analysis project Ga0210408, IMG submission 155471) | Forest soil microbial communities from Barre Woods Harvard Forest LTER site, Petersham, Massachusetts, United States - Inc-BW-H-4-M | ecosystem: Environmental > Terrestrial > Soil >... | reverse complement strand
ATCGTGATCGCCGCCATCGCCCGCGCCTTAGTCATGGTCATGGCCCTTTCGCAATGTTACCGGTGTGGGAAGCCCCTCCGCCAATGGAAGCGCCGCAGGTTGCTGGGCGCCCGAAAGCACCAGCACCGCTCGGCGGTTCGGCAACAGAGCCACCAGCGTTCCAAACACCACCACCGCTCCGCCAAGCCAGATCCACTTCACCAGCGGATTTAGATAGGCATGCAGCACGGGCATTTGCGTATCCGGACTGGTTCCCGCGTAAACCACGTACAAATCTTCTTTCAGTGTCGAATGGATCGCCACCATCGTGCCGTTCTCCACCGTCGTCGCAAACCGCCGCTTTTCGGGATAAAGCATCATCGTCGGCTTCCCGTCCTGAAGCACTTCGACAAGTAGCCGTTGAGCCGTGTAATTTTTCTGCGGCATGGTGTCAAAGCCCTGCATCAGCAAGGTGTACGGCCCGATTTGCAGCGTGTCCCCCTGCCGCATATCTTTCTGCACGTCGCGGTTGAACGCCGCTCCGGCCAGCCCAATAAAGACAAACACCATCCCCATATGAACGATGTAGCCGCCATAACGGCGCGTATTGCGCATCGTGAGGTCCACTGCCGATGCGACAAACGAGGCGCCCGACCGCGCTCGAATCACTTTCGCTCCGCGATAGAATTCCAGCAGTACCGTGGACGCCACAAACACGCACAAGATCAGGCAAATCCACGAATAGAACTGACGGAAGCCAAAGGCCAGGGCAATCACGCCCGCCACCACTCCAATTCCCAGCGGCCACCCAAAATTCCGCTTCAGGCTTTCCGTCGAAGTCTTGCGCCAAGCGAGCAGCGGCCCCACTCCGGTCAAAAACAGCAGCAGCAGGCCGATGGGAATATTCACCTTATTAAAAAACGGTGCGCCCACGCTGATGCGGTTCCCGGTGAACCATTCCGAAAACACCGGAAACAGCGTCCCAGAGAGCACCGCGACGCAGGAAACCAGCAAAATCAAGTTGTTGAACAAAAAACTCGATTCGCGCGAAACAATCGAGTCCAGTTGATTCTCACTCTTCAAATAGTCGCGATTCTTAAAATACGCCCCGAAGCACACCAGCAGGATGATCACGATGAATCCCACAAACCAACTGCCAATGGCGGAATTCGCGAACGCATGCACCGAGCTGACCACCCCGCTGCGCGTCAAAAATGTCCCAAGAATGCAGAGTAGGAACGTGATGAAAACCAGCCATACGTTCCACACTTTCATCATCCCGCGCTTTTCCTGCATCATCACCGAGTGCAGAAACGCCGTGCCCGTCAGCCACGGCAGCAGCGAAGCATTCTCGACCGGGTCCCAACCCCAGTAACCGCCCCAGCCGAGCACCGCGTAGGCCCAGTGCGCGCCGAGCAGAATTCCCATAGACTGGAACATCCACGCAATCATCGTCCACTTGCGCGTCAAATGAATCCACTTCTCCCCCGGGTAGCGCGCCAGCAGCGCCCCCAGCGCAAACGCAAACGGAATCGTGAATCCGGTGTAACCCGAATACAGGTTGGGCGGGTGAATCACCATTTCCGGATACTGCAGTAGCGGCGTCAATCCATTGCCATCAGCCCGCGCGACCAGGTCCATCGCGCCGTTTGCTCCCGCCACCCCCAGCGCCTTGAACGGATTTTCGACGAAATTGTTCAGCGTCAGGAAGAAAATCTGCACGCCGGCCATCACTACGCCGACGTAAGGCATCAGCTCGCCATTCTTGTTCCGGTAGGTGAGCAACACCGAAATAACGTAAACAGCCAGCAGGAAGCTCCAGAACAGCAGCGAACCTTCCTGCCCCGCCCATAGTGCGGCGATCTTATAAAATGTCGAGAGGTCGCGATTGCTGTGCGCAACCACGTAGGCGACGGAAAAATTATCCGTGAAGAACAGATATTCGAGGCTAAGCGTGGCAAGAAAAATCAGGCCGCAAGTGGCGATTCCGGCCTGGCGCGTACTCTTAATCAGCAGCGGATGCCGCGTGACGATCGCCGCAATCCCGCCGACGAACGCATACACCGCGCAAATAAACGCCAAGACGAGTGCAAAGGAACCGAATACATCCACGGAAACTCCGCCTATCCCCCGGAGAGCCCGGGCGCCCTACCTGCCGCCCCCTACATCCCACTAGGTTCGGTGGATTTGGGCGCGGCCCCACCTTTGCCTCCAGGCGCTGCTTCATACTTGGAAGCGCATTTCGCCTGCACCACTTCGGCCACAAATCGTCCCTCTGGACCAGGCCGCCCCTCCACCAGGGCTTGGGACTTGTCGACAAATGTATCCGGCAATGGGTCGTTGCCGATGTAGCTGACCGGAAGCGTCTTCCCTTCACCCTCCAGCACAAAATCAACGCGCCCGGCGAGGTGACGAATGCTCCCCGTAGCAACCGTGCCACCGACGCGCATGCGCTGACTGTTTGCGGAGCCGCTCAAAGTCTGCAGTTCGGCGATGGTGTGATAGTAAGTCTTGCTCTCTCCATACCCAAGCCAGGCCAGAAAACCCATGGAAGCTACGATGACTCCGATTCCCACGCCAAATTTTGCTTGTTTCTTCATAGCGGCACTCCGGCAGCGTCCTCAACTCGTCAATGCGCTTGATTCTACCACACTAAAAAAACTCGTCTACCTGCTTCGAGTGCCACCTCCACTTCTCCCAATGACCAGTGCCAGCTTGCCCATGTGTTCAGTCCCCCGCCGGCCCTGCGAGAGCTTCCCGCAACCGCTCAACACTATTTTCCCCGGCGCCGCATTCCAGTCGGAATGGCTTCCCACGATCCAAGAGCACCGGGCAGCCTAGATTCAGCGCAAAAATATCATCCACGAGCGGCCCAAGCTCTTCTGTGATGAGCATCACGCGCTTCGGTTTGAGCGACCGCCGGATCCGTGTCGCGACCGCCGCCAGCCGCGCCTTCAGCGCGGCGACCGCGTCCGGCGGCAGCCCCTCCTCGCCCTCGAGCGGGCATTCGAGAACGTGGGTCAGAAAAAATCCCGCCCGTTGGAACTCAGAATGTACCGCGTCCCGCGCCTTCCCTGCTGTCGAAATCCCCGCCGCATCCAGCAACAGCGCCGCTTCCCCGCGGAACTCTCCCCCCGGCGCATACAGAAAATTGTTCTCCTCCTGCGGCGAGAAAGCCCCCAGCAACAGCGTGTGGATGTGCACCGGCCGGTACCGCGTCGTCCATTCCAGCCGCCGCAGCCGACGCGCAATATGTTCCCCCGAAGCGGCCTGCCCGCACCCGTCACACACCAATGCCTCTGTCGTAGTCATGACGTCTCAAAATGTAGTGGAATGTCCCGGAGACTGCAAATCAAGCTGTGAGGTACGCGCTGTGACTCGCACCAAACCCATACTGCGTTGCCTTAATTCGTACGCCTACTCATCCACCCGCTATATTCCAATTTCTATTTTCCATTTTCTATTTTCAGGACGTAACGGGCGTATCCGCCGGCAGCTTCGCCCGCAAACACCACTTCAATTCTTGGCTCATCTCAGTGATTTCCATTCCGGGCATCACGATGAACTTGCAGCTCAGCATCTCGTGCGGCTCGTCCTCATCCGGCAGTTGGCAAGTCACCCGGCAATACTGGCAATCCTGGTTCCAGCAGAACCGCCCGTAAGGAATCGTTTCCGGGCTGATGAATTGGAAGCACCGCAAAAGCGAATTTCGCTCCGGCACCTGAAACTTCTTGCCGAAGATCGAGATTTCCACCAGCTTTTCATAAGGACGGAAGGGTTCCGACATGACCAATCCTGTTCTCCGTGAACCGGCCGCTGCTTCCGCGCAGCAATTTCCCCTGGACCGGAACACCAGAATAAGTGCCTCATCAGAGTAGTCCGCGTTTTTCACCCGCACAACGCCGCCTCTCGCCCGCGTTCCCAATCCGCCACGGGGGTAAAATTGCCGGCCTCGGCCTGCCGTCACGAACTCCTCCATGGTCGTGTCGTCGTTTTCGAGGGTTACGCAGCTTGCTCAGGACCCGGCATTGGCTCGGATATCTCTCTTGTGAGGGGCCTGAAGTAGAGCCAGCGCAGAAGAACAAACCAGACCACCAAGAGTAAAGCGAAGCTGATCACCTCCGGCAGCGCATCCTGGAGCGAAAAGCCCGGCAAGCCAGTCCTGCCAGGCACCAATCCTCCATATTGCTTTCGCGAAATCCAGTGTGCGACGGGCGAAGCAAAGATATTCACGAAGTGCAGAATGCCTTGGGCGAAGAGATACCCCAGAGCGATAGCACCAACATAGCTGTCGACCAAAGCCTGCTTCAATCTATCAAGCATGGTTTCTCCTTGCTAGTCTGGCGCGGTATTTGCTTAAGCTACCGAGTGGCCCCATGCCATATACCCAACGGGACAAGAGCCGGGCTGCGGTCAGGTACACGAAAGAGTTGAAAAGATAGGAAAATGTAAGGAATAACGCGAAGGGGTCGGTCAGATGTAACGTCTTCGGAACATTTGGAAAATAAAAGGGTGCCACGGAAAACGGATGCCATAAAGCCCAGAATGCGGAGTCGAGCGAGCGAAAGAGAAGAACCGCGATAGCAACGGCAGAGACATGGGAGTCAGCCAACATTTTCCGAAGAGAAGGATTCACATTTTCACCGCCGGCTGGCATTTTCGCAGGTCGGCACGATTCAGCCAATCGAAAGTATGGCGAGGGTTTCTTACTTTCAGTGGAGATATATCGTAGTTACCGGACAATCTTATCTAAATTTTCCTTCAGTCCTTTATCCCTCCAGTACATCAGCCTGCAGGTAATCCTCAACTAAGGTGTAGGTAAACTACTTACGAAAATGCTAAGTCCTTTAGGTGTAACACTTACAAAAACCAGGGGGTGGGGCAGTTATTGTTAACTAGAAATCGCAAGATACCAGATCCCGGTCCAGTCGGGACAACCTCCTATGACCCCGTTATTCGGCGCGTCACGGATCACGGAACAGGGAGCACGCGCAGCGAGTCACCAGTCACTGCCCCTTCGCTACCAACTGATAGCTGACAAACGCGAACTGCTTCCCGTCCGGCGACCACGACGGCACATTCATCGTTCCCTGCCCGCCGAACAATTTCGCTAGCACGGTGATCTTCTTGTCCTTCAGCGTCATCATGCGCAGCATCACATCTTTGTTCTCCGGATGGCCCTTCACGCTCGCGTCGTAGGTCAGGAAGACCATCTCCTGCCCATCTGGCGAGAAGTGCGGAAACCAATCGTTGTCATCGCCAAATGTGACTTGTTCTTGTTCGCTGCCATCCGCGCGCATGCGCCAGATTTGCATGTGCCCGGTGCGTTCGGAATTGAAGTAAATGTACTTGCCGTCCGGCGTGAATTCCGGCCCATCGTCGAGTCCCGGCGCGGTGGTCAGTCGCGTCTCCTCTCCGCCAGTGGCAGGAATTGTGTAAATGTCAAACTCACCGCTGCGCTCGCCGACGAACGCCAGCGTCTTCCCGTCCGGCGACCAGCCATGCCAGTACGAAGGCGATTTTTGCGTGATGCGCCGCGGCGCTCCGCCGCCGATCGGCACGATGTAAACAAGAGACTGGTGGTCCTCCTGCGAGTTGTCGCTGATCGCCAGTTGCGTGCCGTCCGGTGAAATCCCGTGGTCGTTGTTGCACCGCGTCGCGAATCCGGTGTCCAACACCTGCGGAGTTCCACCTGTCACGGGAATCTCCTCGATGCGCCCGTTTCTGTTGAACAGCAGATTTTTCCCATCCGGCATCCAGTTCGGCGCCTCGAATCGCTCCGGAGCAACGTAAACCACGCGCCGGTCCGTGGATGCCACCGTGATGATTTCGAGAGTGCTGTAAAGCGTCGAACCTGCAGCAGCAGCCGCAGGCGGAGCTGCCTTCAACTCGACATTTGAAAACACCGCTTTTTCCACCGCGTCTTTATCGTGGCTGCACACGCCAATGCCCACGTAAAACGGCTCCTTCAATACGATTCGCGTCGACCCGCCAGCGGGGCGAAATTCGCCGCTCGCATCCGCGAGCCAAAGGGAAAAATACGCGCCGCGCTTTTCAATTCGCGCGCGCTTCGGCGCGGAAACGTTGGCCTGGATTTCGTGCGTGGCCGCGCCCTTTTCCTCGCGGTACTGCAAAGAGGTCAAACCGTTGCCATGCAGCGCCACGTCCGCATAAGGAGAATCCGCGTCCAGGCTTTGGCGGATCATCAGCACCGCCTTGCGATGCTCGTTCACCCCTTTGCCGAGAAAGGAGATCTCCGCCGTCAGCGTCACGTCGCCGGACATTTTCTTCCACGCAAATTGAAAAGCGTCCCTGCCGAGCCACATATTCTCGCCGCTCCCCGAAATGGTGTAGCTTAGTTTCGCTGCGTCGTATTCCATGGAACCTGGATGCAGCACTGCTCCGACATCGCCGTGACTTTCAAAAATACCGACTGGCGCGGCCGTCGCCGCGCCGGATTGCTGCGCCCGCGCGCCATTCTCTGCGGCAAGTACCAACACCGCTACGAAAGTCAGAGCCGTCATCCAGACAATTTGCTTTCGGTCCACGATGAAATCCTCCATTCGCCCAATCGAAGGGCAACGTTAGGATGCTCAATATCAATTGTCAATTCTTCGGCCCCGCGCCAGCGGGTTGGAATGGGCTATGATTGATGCTATGGGCGGCCCTTTCCGTTATAACAAGAAGGCGCGCAAGCGATTGCGACGCTTCGCAAAAAAAGTAGCCATTACAGCAGACAAATTTGAAACTGAAGGGATTAAGCCAAATGCCGTGCAAGTCTTGCGAGGTTTAGCTGAATCTAAGATTATTCGTGCCAAGAGCCGCAAGAAAAAGAAGCACAAGAATCCGAGTTAGATCAACTCCCTTCCCGGCAGTCATTTCCCTTTTCTTCGCTCGCGTGTTATCTTCGCCGTCGCAAGGGGGATTCGTTCATGTCTGTCAACAAAGTCATTCTCGTCGGTCGTCTGGGCCGCGATCCCGAAACCCGCTACACCGGCGGCGGCCAGGCCGTCGCAAATTTTTCCATGGCCACCGATGAAAGTTACAAGGACAAGAACGGCGAGCGCCAAAAACGGACCGAGTGGCACAAGATCGTGGTGTGGAGCAAACTGGCCGAAATCGCTCAACAGTATTTGAAAAAGGGTTCTCTTCTCTATCTCGAAGGCCGCATTCAAACGCGGGAGTGGCAGGACAAAGAAGGCCAGAAGCGCACCACCACGGAAATTGTAGCCACCAACTTCCGCATGCTGGGAGGCCGCGCCGAAGGTGCTGCCGCAGGCGGCGGTGGCGGCGCATCCCGCTCCAGCGGCGACGACATGGAAAGCCACGCGGCGCCCGCTGAGGATTCCTACGGCAGCGGCAGCGGCGGAGGCCACGCCCCCAGCGGACCCGAAATCTCCGACGAAGATATTCCCTTCTAGATGGCACAGCCAATCTTGGCTGTGCTCTTCAGTAGGAAGCAGCACGCGGCAATCACACAAATTTGAGCAATGAACGACAGATCAGTGGTGAGACGAAAGAGTAGGCCTGCGGATCATGCCAACAACCAATCGTCAGCTTCGCCTGCATTCGCGTCCGAAAGGACTGCTTGCGCCTGGGGATCTGCAGCTCGCAGAATCACCAGTGCCCGAGCTGAAAGACGGACAAGCCCTCGCCAAAGTCAAATACCTCTCGATCGATCCAACCATGCGCGTCTGGATGGCGGTCGATAGCTACCTTCCCGCTGTGCCGATTGGCGAAGTCATGCGCGCGGGCGGTTTCGCCGAAATCATCGAGTCGCGCCATCCCGATTACAAGAAGGGCGATCGCGTAACGGGCCTCACCGGTCTTCAGGAGTACGTTGTCATCGACGCGTCCGCGAAGAGCTTCTTCCAAAAGTTGCCGAAGATTCCCTTCGTCTCGGACACCGTCTTCCTTGGTGTGCTCGGTTTCAACGGCCTCACTGCTTTTTTCGGCATGGAAATTGCGGCGCCAAAGAAGGGCGAAACCCTCGTCGTCTCCGCTGCCGCTGGCGCCACCGGCAGCATCGCCGGGCAAATTGGAAAGATTCACGGCTGCCGCGTCGTTGGTATCGCCGGCACCGACGATAAATGCGCCTGGATCACCAAGGATCTCGGCTTCGACGCCGCCATAAATTACAAGCATCCGGACTGGAAAGAAAAGCTCGCCGCGGCCACTCCCAACGGCATCGATATCGATTTTGAAAATGTCGGCGGCGAAATCATGCGGGAAGTCTTGAACCGCATGAATCTTCATGGCCGCGTTGTGGTTTGCGGCTTCATCTCCGGCTATACCAAAGAAGATCCCAATATGGCCAGCCTCGCCACCGTAATAGTGAAGCGCCTCCGCATCCAGGGCTTCCTAATCATCGATTACGCCTCGCGCTTCATGGAAGCCGCGACGCAGCTAGGTCAATGGAAAATGTTCGGCAAGCTCAAGGACCGCGAAACCATCGTGGAAGGTTTGGAAAAAGCTCCCGACGCCATCAACATGCTCTTCACCGGGGGGAATACTGGAAAACTGATCGTGAAAATTTAACCGTTCAGCCGCTTGCCGCGGCCTACTTCGAGCCGCTGCGTTTTTTTTGTTCGTCGAGGTTCTTCAAAAACTCTTCAAACTTGGGCTTCTGTTCGGGCGTGAGGATCGCGCGGACTTGGTCGCGTCCTTTTTGACGGACCTGCTCGATCTGCGCATCGGTCTGATCGTGAATCGTTTTCGCCTCGGTGTGGCGTTGCAGCAGGATCGCGTCTAGTTGTTGACTCTGAGCGCTCGTTAAGCCCAACAACTGCGTGAGTTGTTCCACCCTGTGTGAACGCTTCACCGGCTCCGGCAATGGAGTACTTGCCGCAGACACGACATGACGCGCATAAGAGTAGCCTAGTGTTCCACCCAGCGCCGCACCCACAAGGAACACCACGCCCACCCACACGGCCGCTTTCCGAGTTGCCGACATTTCGCTCATGGATTGTTCTCCTGCGCCGGAACGAACACATCATCCTGATTCACGGGAGATGGCGTCTCAAAAAGCGATTCCTGCGCGGCCAGTGTGCGGGTTTGCTGGTTCGCCGCTGGGAGCGGCCTTTCATACAACCAAATGCTCGCCACCAACAATAGGGTGCCCGAAGCCAGTGCCAGCCGCGAAGCAAACTTCGGCACCGCCAGCCACGTGCTCGCCGCTTCCGCAAATTCCCTTTCACGCGCGGCAATGGCCGCCATGACCCGAGTTGCAAACCACGGCCTGGCCATCTCTGTGGCCGAACCGATGCCCTTAAAGATTTCACGGGTCGCCAACAGATACTGCACCGCTTCCCGGCAGTTCCCGCAGGCCGCCACGTGGTTGCGCTGCGCCTCCGGCCACTCTGCAATCAACTGTTCGGCGCTCGTAGCCTCAGGAAGCGCGGCCGCGGATTCTTCCAGCAAATCCCGCAGCTTCCCGCACTCTTCATCATTCTTCTTCAGCAGGTTCCACATACCCGCCTCCTTACTGCTCTTGCTTTCGTCCTCAATCTCCGCGCTTCCTCGCCTGGCTTACCACCCGCCGCCGGGCCCGAAAAAGCCTCACTTTCACCGTATTGCCGTTCAGATTCAGCACTTCCGCGATCTCCTCGATCGAAAATCCTTCCACTTCCTTCAGGATCAGCATCAACCGGTCCCGTTCATCCAATCCTTCCAGCAGCCGCTCGACGTGCTCCCGCGCCGCGATCCTCTCGCTGATATCCGGCCCGGGGTTCGCCTTTTCCCCGGATGTGATGACCTGCCGGGCCTGCTCTTCGCTCAAATCGGATTCGTACACCAGGGGCCGAACCTTCTTCTTTCTCAGCAAGTCCCAGCACTCGTTCACCGTGATCTTGTACAGCCAGGTGCTGAAGGCCGCCCGCTGATCGAACCGTTTCAGCGAGAAATAGGCTTTAACAAACACTTGCTGCGCGATATCTTCGACGTCCTCCCGCCGGCGCAGGATCCCGCCCGCCACCGCAAATACCCGGTGCTGATGGCGCCGCACTAGCTCCTCATACGCCTCCTGGTCCTCGCCCTGCGCCCGCCGAACCAGTTCGCGATCGTTCGCCGCGCTGGCGGCGCTCGGCCGGGAGGCATGCCCCGGCACGGCTCCCGCCGAGGGGGGAGGGACGATTGGCTCCACTTTTGGGACGCGCGCCATAGGCATTTGGTTACGGCGATTTTCTCCGGAGTGCCCGTGCCTGCATCAAAGGTTTTATTTCCACATCTTCGGTTTCTACTTGATTCCTATCTTACGTATAGGTGATAATACCTCCATGATTATTGGTGACCGTCTTCGCGCACTCCGCGAAGAAAAGAAACTCTCCCAGGGCGACATCGAAAAGCGTACCGGCCTGCTTCGCTGCTACATCTCTCGCGTGGAAAATGGTCATACCGTCCCGGCCATTGAAACGCTGGAAAAGCTGGCTCGCGCTCTCGAATGCCCACTCTATCAACTCTTTTATGACGGTGAGGAACCGCCGCAGTTGCCGAATCTTCCCAAGCGCAAGTCGTCCGATGACATTGCTTGGGGCAGCGTCGGTAAAGACGCACGCTTTCTCAACAAGCTTCGCCGCTTGCTGAGCAAAGTCGAAGACGGGGATCGCAAGCTCATCCTCTACATGGCCCAGAAAATGGCCAACCGCTAGTCGTACGATTTGACTCTGCTGGTTGTCGCTTCTTTTTATCATTCACACCTTACTGAACAGGCCGCGCGCCCCCGCTGCGCGGCCTCTTTTTTTGCCGGTCTCCAGATTTTCAGCAAAGTTGCGTTCCGCGTGTCCCTTCTGCGCTCCTCGCTCCTGAATACAGTCTTTGGCGGAGCACTACTCCCACTCGATGGTGCTGGGAGGTTTGGAGCTGATATCGTATACCACGCGTGTGACGCCGGTCACTTCGTTGACAATGCGCGTCGATATGCGCTCTAGTACTTCGCCCGGCAGCCGCACCCAGTCTGCCGTCATGGCGTCATCGGATTCCACCACCCGCACCGCCACGGTTAGCCCATAGGTTCGCCCGTCGCCCATGACCCCCACGCTTCGCACCGGGAGCAGCACTGCAAAGGCTTGCCACACCTTGTTATACAGTCCCGCCCGGCGAATTTCTTCGACCACGATGGCGTCGGCCTCCTGGAGGGTTACCAGATGTGGGCGGCTGACTTCCCCGAGTAGCCGCACGGCCAGGCCCGGCCCCGGAAACGGGTGTTTCACCAAAATTTCCTCCGGGAGGCCCAGTTCCTTGCCAATCCGGCGCACCTCATCCTTAAACAGATCGCGGAGGGGCTCGATCAAGGCGAAGGGCATTTTCTCCGGCAATCCACCGACGTTATGGTGCGTTTTAATGGTCGCCGAGGGCCCTCTTACGGATACCGATTCGATAACATCCGGGTAAAGAGTGCCCTGGACCAGGAATCCAATCTCGCCGTGCGCTTCGCCGGCCTGGAGCTTCTGTGCTTCCTCCGCGAAGACGGCGATGAATTCCCTGCCGATGCGCTTGCGCTTTTCCTCGGGGTCGGTGACTCCTTTCAATTGAGCGAGAAAGCGTTCGGAAGCGTCCACGCCGATGACGCGAAGTTGCAGGCGGTCGCGTAGCATTTCGAGCGTCTGCGCAAATTCGTTTTTTCGCAGCATCCCGGTGTTCACGAAAATGTTGGTCAGCCGGGTCCCCATCGCGCGATGCACCAGGACCGCCGCCACGGTGGAATCCACGCCGCCGCTCAGCCCGCAGATGGCCCACTTATTGCCAACTTTCTCGCGGATGGCCCGCGTGGTCTCCTCGATAAACGCAGCGCCGCTCCACTTCGGCTCCGCTTCGCAAACACGAAACAGGAAATTGCGCAGCAGATCGGTCCCGTGGTCGGTGTGATTTACTTCCGGGTGAAACTCGACCGCGTAGATTTTCTTTTCTGGATTTTCTACCGCGGCGATGGCGTTTTCCGTTCGCCCAATCGTGCGAAAGCCTTGCGGGAGCGTTCGAACGTGGTCGCCGTGGCTGTTCCACACGCGCAGCGAGGCGGGCACGCCCGTGAACAAGCGGGATCCGCCATGTTCTTTCGAATCATCGACGCTCAGTTGCGCGCGGCCATATTCGCGCCGCTCCGCCTTCTCGACCGTGCCGCCGAGCGTATGCGTGAGCCACTGCATCCCATAGCAAATTCCCCGCACGGGAATTCCCAG
>Ga0210408_10004695_pt1 | contig 12153 bp, 9 predicted proteins | sample IncBWH4MmetaG_FD_155471 | JGI IMG/M metagenome (GOLD analysis project Ga0210408, IMG submission 155471) | Forest soil microbial communities from Barre Woods Harvard Forest LTER site, Petersham, Massachusetts, United States - Inc-BW-H-4-M | ecosystem: Environmental > Terrestrial > Soil >... | reverse complement strand
CAAATCGCGTGCCTTCGGTCGATTCATCTCGCTGCCCGGTATGTCAGCGGCTACCTGCGGACTTACCCCCCGCCCGGACAGCCAAGGCTGGTCGGCGCCGACGCCTCGCACGCATGGGTGTCGTCTTACTGTCCTGGCTTGGGCTGGCTCGATATCGACCCCACCAACAACGTGGTGCCGTCAAACGGCCATGTGACGCTGGCATGGGGCCGCGACTTCAGCGACGTGAGCCCCCTGCATGGACTGATCCTTGGCGGCGGCGCTCACACACTCAAGGTTGCGGTCGACCTCGAGGCCATCGAACCCTGATTCGCACTCTCATCTCGGTGCCGCAGATCCTCGCTCGCGCCCTGCAACCGTTCAACCTCTTCTTCTGAAACCACGAAGAAGTGAACCAGGTCTGCCCGGCCGAATGAAGTAGTGATCGCAACATCGGCAGCATCCCTTCCCGTCGCCATCAAGATTCGTCCAAACCGAGGCTCGTTGTTTCGCGCATCGAATGCCCACCAGCGGTTTTCGAGATACACCTCGAACCACGCGCTGAAATCCATCGGCAGCCGCAGAGGAACGCGGATGTCCCCCAGGTACCCCGTTGCATAGCGCGCGGGAATATTCAGCGCGCGGCAGAACGTGATGGCAAGGTGCTGGAAGTCCCGGCAGACACCGATCCTCTCCGTGTAGACATCGAGTGCGGTCTTCGTAGGCCGCGCATACTGGTAATTGAACGCCACTTTGTCGTGTACCCAGTTGCAGATCGCCTTCACTCTGCCCCAGCCCGGCGCGATGTGCCCGAAGAGTTCGAACGCAATCTTCGACAGGAGATCGACCTCGCAATAGCGGCTGTTCAAAAGATAGACCAGGAGATCATTCGGCAAATCCCGCACCGCGACTTCCCGCGCCGACCAATCCTCTTCGTCCGGGTCCTCGGAGCATCGCACCAGCGTCGAGTTTGTCAGCTTCAGCAAGCCCGCAGGCGCAACAAACCGCGAGCATCGATTGCCAAACCCATCGTTGTAATGCGTGACCGGCAACTCCGGTTCCGTATGTAAACCGTCTGACTCCATCAGATCCGGCACACGGGACGGGTGGACATTGAGGAGCGCCACCATGGCGACCTCTGACGGAATGTGGAAATGAATGTCGAATCCAACCCGAATCAACACAAGCGGCCTCAATTCAGAAACACGATGCAATTGCTGAAAAATCTTGCCTTCTAGGAGATTTGATGCGCCCGCACACGAGCCGGGCTGCGTTATTCGACAGCCGCCTCCCTTGACTGGAATAGCTGTACCCCTGTTGTACAATTTTCGAGCCGGGAGCTGCTAATCACTTTGCTATTCCGGAGGGAAGCGAAGCCTGACGATGCAATGGGAGAAAAGTGTAGTAGCGCAACTCCGGTGGTCTCAAAAGATTGATAACCTTGAGGCCAAACGACGCGTCGGCGCACTGCTCGCAAGTAAGGTCAATGATGGCGACGTCATCGGATTCGGTTCCGGTTCCACCTCGTTCATCGCCATACAGGCCATTGCTGAAACCCTCAAGCAAAAACAGATCTCCTGCACCGCCATCCCCACCTCCCAGGAAGTATCGTTCGCTTGTGCCGCGCTAGGCATTCCCACCCTCTCCCTCGTCGATGCACGCCCCTCATGGGCTTTCGACGGCGCGGATGAGGTGGATCCCGCGCACAACCTGATCAAGGGCCGCGGCGGAGCCATGTTCAAGGAGAAGCTCATCATCGACAGCTCTCCGAAAAGCTACATCCTCGTTGATAAATCCAAGCTGGTCAGCCGGCTTGGCGAGCGATTCCCGATCCCCGTCGAAGTTGCCCCCACCGCCCTCAGCTTCGTCACCGACCGATTACGCAAACTCGGTGCAACCAACATCGAGCTCCGTCTCGGCACGGGCAAGGATGGCCCGGTCATCACCGAGAGCGGCAACATGATCATCGACGCGCGCTTCGAAACGATCCAGCCCCACTTCGAAGCCGCTATCAAGTGCATCCCCGGCGTAATCGAGTCCGGCCTCTTCCAGGGCCGCGAACTGGAGATCCTCGTCTCGGAGTGAAGTGTCCGGTCGCCTGCAGCAGACACTCCTGCAGACTTCAAGTCCAGTCCAATCTGCATTGCCCCGATCTGCGGACCTGCCCTGCGGCCCTCATCTGACCACTCCCTTCTCTCTTCATTTTGCGATCCTCGCCGAACGGGTTCATACTGCCTACACTGGCACTCGATCAGCTTCCCCATATCGCGCTTCGAGCGGCCAGACTTCGAACACCACGGTTCGTGCAGCGCTGTTCGCGCACGCTGCCTGAATACGGAGTTCGACCTCAATTGAGGTTGCGCCTGCCCGCTTGGATCGAACTACGATCGTGTGGCGTCTAAAGATAACGCACCGGCTGCCGGCGACCCGGCCCGGAGGAGGCCTAAATGCCCGCAGCTCATCCCCTTCCCCTCACCCTCGGGGAACTGCGCACCAGTCCTGCCTTCCCTGAATCTCTGCTCCGCGTCCGCACCGTCAAGGACGAGATGCGGAGCAATCTGATCGCCCTGCTGCAGGCCGGCCAAACTATCTTCCCGGGCATCGTTGGCTACGAGGACACCGTCGTCCCCCAGATCGTGAACGCCGTCCTCTCCAAGCAGAACTTCATCCTTCTCGGACTGCGCGGCCAGGCCAAGAGCCGCATCCTCCGCGCCCTCACGGGCCTGCTCGACGAGCGCCTTCCCTACATTGCCGGCTGTGAAATTCGCGATAATCCCTATCATCCGCTGTGCAGGCGCTGCCGCGATCTGATCGGCGAGCGCGGAGACAACACGCCCATCGCCTATGTGGCCCGCGCCGACCGCTACGTGGAGAAGCTCGCCACCCCTGACGTCACCGTGGCCGACCTCATCGGCGATCTCGATCCCATTAAGGCCGCCCGCGGGGCGCAGGACCTCTCCAGCGAACTCACCATGCACTTCGGCCTGCTGCCGCGCGCCAACCGCGGCATCTTCGCCATCAATGAGCTGCCCGACCTCGCCGGCAAGATCCAGGTCGCGCTCTTCAACATCATGCAGGAGGGCGACGTGCAGATTAAGGGCTACCCGGTGCGCCTGGAGCTCGATCTGGCCCTCGTGTTCAGCGCCAACCCCGAGGACTACACCGCGCGCGGCAAAATCATCACTCCGCTCAAAGACCGCATCGGCTCGGAGGTTCGCACTCATTACCCCGAAACGCTCGAGCAGGGTATCGCGATCACGGCGCAGGAGGCCTGGCAAGAGCGCGGCCATTCTGCGATCGAGATTCCGCAATACGTGCGCGAGACTGTAGAGCAGATCGCCTTCTCTGCTCGGGAAGACAAAAAGGTCGACAAGCGCAGCGGCGTCAGTCAGCGCCTGCCCATCTCCACCATAGAACTGGTCATCTCCAACGCCGAACGCCGTGCCCTGACGGCGGGCGAATCCATCGTGCTTCCTCGCGTCAGCGACATTTATGCCGCCATGCCCGGCATCACCGGCAAGCTGGAGCTCGAGTACGAGGGCGAAATGCGCGGCGCCGATACGGTAGTGCAGGACCTGATCCGCACAGCCGTCGGCAAGACCTTCGACCGCTACTTCTCCGGCGTCGACACCGAGCAGATCGAGCTGTGGTTCAACCTGGGCGGCACCGTCAAGTTCGATGACAACCAGCCCGCATCTTCGGCACTCGCAGATCTCAAGGAGATTCAGGGCCTCTTTGAGAAGCTTTCCGCACTCGAAGTCAGGACCTCCGATCCCGCGCCCAAGGTGGTCGCGGCGGCAGAGTTCCTGCTGGAAGGCCTTGTGGCCCACCGCAAACTGAGCCGCAGCGAGGAACACGGTTTCGCCGCGCCCGAGGCCCGGGAGCGCAAGCAGGAGAAACAGAAGATGGAGATCGACTACGACGAGTGGCAGCGCTCCCGCCGCAATCGCCGCGGCGGGCTCAACTGATCGTCAACGCCGGTCCCCCCAGGGTCCCTCGCATTTGGGGACCTGGGACGAAAATCAATAGAACTCCGAATTAGGCTGCTCGGAGAGAAGCTATGAAGCGCATTCGCTATACCAAATATCGCGGCGACCTCGCCTCCGAAATCGATCTCGAAGACCTGCTGCAGGCCCTCTCCGACTACCTGCTCGACTCCGGCTTCTACGACCCTTACTCACGCTTTCAGGAACTCGATCACGACCTCGATAGCCTGCGGGAAGCGCTCCGCCGCGTGCTCGAATCGGGCGAGTTTCTTGATCCCGAGATGCAGCAGAAGCTCGACGAGCTCTCCACCAACGGCAGGCTCGACGAACTGATCGAAAAGCTCATGGAGCGCATGGAGCAGCAGAACTACATCTCCGCTGCCCGCCCCGATGGAACCATCGACCCCGCGCAGGCAGGAGGCCAGAACGGACCGCCCGGCAACGTGCGCTTTGAAGTCACCGACAAGAGCCTCGACTTCCTCGGCTTCAAAACCCTGCGCGACCTGCTCGGCTCTCTGGGCAAGTCAAGCTATGGCCGCCATGACACGCGCCACTTCGCCACCGGCATCGAATCGAGCGGCGCATCGCGGCGCTACGAATTCGGCGACGTGCTGAACCTCGACACCACGGCCACGCTCACCTCGGCCATCGCCCGCGACGGCATCAGCCTGCCGCTCAACCTTGAGTACGACGATCTGCAGGTGCACCAGTGCGAGTACCAGAGCTCCTGCGCCACCGTGGTAATGCTCGATTGCTCGCATTCCATGATTCTCTACGGCGAAGACCGCTTCACCCCCGCCAAGCGCGTGGCCATGGCGCTCTCGCACCTCATTCGCACCCAGTATCCCGGCGATTCTCTTTCCCTGGTCCTCTTCCACGACTCCGCCGAAGAATTGCCGGTTTCGCATCTCGCGCGCGTCAAGGTCGGTCCCTGGCACACCAACACCCGCGAAGGCCTCCGCGTGGCGCAGCGCGTGCTCGCCCGCCAGCGCAAGGACATGAAGCAGATCGTGATGATCACCGACGGCAAGCCCTCCGCGCTCACGCTGCCCGACGGACGCATCTACAAGAACCCTTACGGCCTCGACCCGCTCGTGGTCAGCGAGACCCTTGAAGAGGTCGCGCGCTGCAAGCGGTCCAACGTCATGATCAACACCTTCATGCTGGCGCAGGACTTCGAGCTGATCCGCTTCGTGCACAAGGTCTCGGAGATGTGCCGCGGCAAAGCTTACTTCACAAGTCCCGACCGCCTTGGCGAGTACCTGCTGATGGACTACATGCGGCGCAAGTCGCAGACCATCCATTGAGCAAGTGAGCCTACACTAACGAATAGGCGAACAGAGGGCAAACACCACTACGGCATGGGGACTATTTTTCGCCTTGGCTACAGGACCTGTTCTCGCGAACAGCCCTTTGTTCTCTAGTCCCTGGCATCTGACCCCGCGGCGCTGGTTTGTCGCTCATTTATGCTGAGGACCATGGCTCATCGGCCCTTCCTTCTTTCTCTTGTTACAACTGTCTTTTTGGTCAGCGCAGCCGCGCAGCAGCCGGATAGCGCCATCGCGTACCGCGGCGAACAACCGGTGCGTGCGCTGCATGGGATGGTGGTGAGCGTCCACCATCTTGCGTCGGACGCGGGGCTCGAAATCCTGCGCGCGGGCGGCAATGCCGTCGATGCGGCGGTGGCCACTGGCTTTGCGCTTGCTGTCGTGCATCCCGTGGCAGGCAATCTGGGCGGCGGCGGATTCCTCCTGCTCCGTACCCACGATGGCCGCACCACATTCATCGACTACCGCGAGAAGGCTCCGCTGGCCGCTGCCGAAGCAATGTACCAGGACGCGCAGGGCAAGGTGATCCCTGACGCCAGCATCACAGGCTATCGTGCCATCGCCACGCCAGGGTCCGCCGCGGGATTGGCTTATGCAGAGAAAAAGTACGGCAAGCTCGGCCTTGCACGTGTCATGGCGCCTGCAATTGCACTGGCATCGAAGGGCTTCGAACTCACTGCCGAGGAAGCCGGCGAATTGCACGACTCTGACCTGAGCCGCTTCGCCGACTCCAAACGCATCTTTCAGCGCAATGGGAATTACTACAAGGAAGGCGACACCTTTCGTCAGCCCGAGCTGGCCCGCACGCTCCAGCGCGTCGCCGCCGATCCTGACGATCTCTATCACGGCAAGATGGCGCAGGAACTCGTCGATGATTTGCAGAAGGGCGGCGCGCTGCTTACCCTCGACGATCTCGCCCAGTACAACGTGGTGGAGCGCCACCCCATCATCGGCAGCTTCCACGACTACACGATCATCAGCGCCCCGCCACCGTCGTCGGGCGGGATAGTGCTTCTCAGCGCGCTCAACATCGTGGAGAGCTACAACCTGGCCAAACTCGGCGACCGTTCGCCGCAATGGATGCACCTGCTCACCGAGGCCTATCGCCGTGCCTACATGGACCGCTCCGACTACCTCGGCGATCCGGACTATAACCACATGCCGGTAAGCGAACTCACCTCGAAGAAGTACTCCGCGGCGTGGCGAGCCGGCATTTCCCCGGCAAAGGCCACGGCCAGCAGCGCCCTCCAGCGCCCGGCAGGATTTGTTCCTCCCGCCCCCGCCACCGCGGGCCAGCGTCGCGAGTCTCCCGACACCACCCACTACTCCGTCGTCGATAAGGACGGCAACGCCGTCGCCGTGACCACCACCCTCAACAACGGCTTCGGCTCCGCAGTGACCTCAGGCACGCTCGGATTCCTCCTGAACGACGAGATGGACGACTTCGCGTCCAAGGCCGGCGAGCCCAACATGTTCGGCCTCGTCCAGGGGCCGGCCAACGCCATCGCCCCCGGCAAGCGCCCGCTGAGTTCCATGACCCCGACCATAATTCTCGAAAACGGCAGGCTGCGCTACGTGCTGGGCTCCCCGGGCGGCGGGCGCATCATCACCACTGTGGGAAACATCTTCCTCTCCGCAGCCGAGGGAGGCTTGAACATCCAGGAGGCAGTAGACGCGCCGCGATTCCACCACCAGTACCTGCCCGACAGGCTCTACCTCGAGCCCGGCTTCCCGGCGGCCACCAGGGCTGCCCTGCAAGCCCAGGGCTATTCCCTCGCCGTCAAGGATGGCCACTGGTCCAACGGCGAGTGCATCGCGGTCGACCCGAAGACCGGGGAACTGGAGGGCGGGCAGGACCACCGCAGCCTCTACGGCAAAGCCGCCGGCTATTGAGTACTCAACCGCTCGCCGAATCGCCCCGGCCCGGAAATGGACAAATCCTGTCGCGCAGGCCACAAATTTTCTCCTTGATGATGGCTCTAATCCTCTGCTAAAACGTTTTCGCAGCGTATCTGCGTGCTTTTTTCGTACCCGAAACGCGTCTTCAGGAGTTCACCCATGAAAGGCATTACTCGTCGCCTCTTCGGCAAGACTGTTGCCGCTTCGACTGCCGCGGCTCTTTCCGGCGTTTCCTTACCTAAAGTTGCCTTCGCCGCACAGTCCGATTCCGATCACCACCGCTACCCCTATCCCAAGGGCTTTGTCTGGGGATGCTCTACGGCCGCCTACCAGGTGGAAGGCGGCGCCAAAGACGGTGGACGCGGGCCCTCGGTATGGGACACTTTCTCGCACACTGCGGGGAAAACCCACAATGGCGACACCGGCGACGTCTCCGCCGATTCCTACCATCTCTACAAAGACGACGTGCAGCTGATGAAAGGCCTCGGCGTGCAGGGATACCGCATGTCCATCTCCTGGTCGCGCGTCTTCCCCAATGGCACCGGCGCTCCCAACCAGGCGGGTATCGATTACTACAGCCGTGTCATCGACGAGCTGCTCGCCAACCAGATCACTCCTTACGTCACGCTCTTCCACTGGGACCTGCCGCAGGCCTTGCCCGGCGGCTGGCAGAACCGCGACACGCCAAAAGCCTTCGGCGACTACGCCGCCTACGTGACCAAGCACCTGGGCGACCGCGTCAACCACTGGATGACCACGAACGAGTTCGTTTGCTTCACGGATCTCGGCTACAAGATCGGCCAGTTCGCGCCCGGCCTCAGGCTGGGGCCCGCCGCGGTGAACCAGGTGCGCCACCACGGCATCCTCGCGCACGGTCTTGCCGTGGGCGCGATCCGCGCCAATGCCCCCTCGGGCACGCAGGTGGGCCTTGCCGAGAACGCCGCCGTCTTCTGCCCGGTGATTGAGACGCCGGAGCATATCGAGGCCGCCAGGCGTGCCACGCGCGTCGAGAATGCTGCGTTTCTCACCGCCCTCATGGAGGGCAAGTACATCGACGAGTATCTGCAGCAGGAAGGCGCCAACGCGCCCCAGGTGCAGGCAGGCGATATGGAAGCCATCGGCAGCAAGCTTGACTTCGTTGGCCTGAACATCTACGTACCCCTGTACGCCCGCGCCGCCGAGAATTCCCGGCGCTACATTGTCGATAACTTGCCCGAGTCCTATCCGCACATGTGGTCGCCATGGCTCTCGCTGGGTCCGGAGTGCATTTACTGGGGCGTGCGCAACGTGTGCGATTTATGGGGAGCCAAGGCCCCGCAGGTCTACATCACCGAAAACGGAACCTCGTCCTCTGATGTTCTTGGGCCGACCGGGCAGATTTTCGATACCGACCGGGTCATGTACCTGCGCAACCATCTTGCCAACCTGCATCGGGCTATTGCCGAAGGGTATCCGGTCAAGGGTTACTTCCTGTGGAGCCTGATGGATAACTTCGAGTGGGCCGATGCCTACTCCAAGCGTTTTGGCCTCCACTACGTGGATTTCAAGACCCAGAAGCGGACGCCAAAGCTGAGCGCGGAGTGGTACAAGCAGGTGATCGCGCAAAACGCGGTGCTTTGAACAAGCCGCAGAACTTTGCGAAACGCCGCTGGATGCAATCCTGGGCCCGTTGACCTTGCCCCTCAAACCCGGTAAACTACTCTAGTTTGGCGATTCCTGCCTGTCGCCGTGGAGCCAGACGCTCGCCTTGAGAGGAAATCTTTCGGGCTTGAGCGTACCGCGGCGCGGAAGTTTCCGCCCGAGTTTCTTGATTTCGTGGGGCAGATCCGCCGTGGCGCGATCGCTGCTCTGGAGGATTTATGTACGCAGTTCTACGCACCGGTGGAAAGCAGTATCGTGTCGCTCCCGGCGACGTTGTGAAGATTGAGTCAGTCCCCTCGTCTGAGAACAAGACCATCGAGTTCAGTGACGTGCTGGCCGTCTCCGGCGCCTCCGGCGTGGTGAAGCCAGGCTCGGCCAGGATCACCGCCGAAGTCGTGAGCGAGGGCCGCGGTAACAAGATCCTGGTCTTCCACCTGAAGCGCAAGAAGCAGTACAAGAAGCTGCAGGGGCACCGGCAAAACTTTACTGAGGTGCGCATCAAGACCATTGTGGCCGATGGCGTAACCTACAGCGCCTGAGGCAATCCGGCGGGGTTGATTGACCGAAATTCGCCAGCCAGCCCAAAGCTGGCCGGCCATGATTCAGAAGGGAAACGGCAATGGCACATAAAAAGGGTGGAGGCAGCTCCACAAACGGACGCGACTCGAATGCACAGCGGCTGGGTGTGAAGGCCTTCGCCGGCGAACTCATCACCGGTGGATCGATCATTGTCCGCCAGCGCGGCACGCGGATCAAGCCGGGCCTGAACGTGGGCATCGGCTCCGACGATACGCTCTTCGCCAAGGTGACCGGGCGTGTGAAGTTTTCCGACCGCGGCAACCACGGGCGCTTCGCCTCGATCGAGCCCGCCGCAGCAGAGTAAGCGACTCCCACTTTCCAGGGAAAGCCGCGGCTCAGGCCGCGGCTTTCTTGCGCCCGCACCCGAACGGGCTCCACCTCGGCCGCTGGAGAGCCGCAAGCCGTTGTCAACTCACGATTGTCCGTGGCAAAAGAGCGAACGGCCCGGAGAGTCCGGGCCGTTCGCTCTTTTGCATGCTCCCCCGAGCAGGCCAAACTTAACTTGCTGCAAATCTAACTTGCCTTCGACTCGTTCTCTTTCAGGTTGCGGGTCAGCACCTTCTCCACCACCTTCTCCACATCGGTAAGGAAGAAGCTGTTGGCCGGCTGAGGAACCGCGACGTTGGCGCCCTTGTGACCCAGCGCCGAGGCAATCTCATTCCAGCGATAGATGGTTGAGTTGGCGGCGACCACGATGGGCCTACGCACCGGCTCGGGCATCGCAGCATAGGCCACCCAGATTGACAGCGCCAAGAGAATGAGCGCCTCGTAAACATACTGGAACGGCTCGTTGAGCGACGAGTTGCTCTTGATTAATGCTGAGCCGATGAAGTCGCCGCTGGCCAGTACCCCGAATCCCAACGAGATTCCGAACGCGACTTCCCGAACCGGAAGTTGGAGGGCGCTCATGCACAAGCAGAGGAATGCGAGAAGGCAAAGCTCAAGAAGGCTGACTGAGCGGGTCAGACCAAACCCGATGTCCGCCAGTACCAGGGGTCCACGATGGGCAAATGAGACGGTGGTCAGGCTCAGAATCAGCGACACCACGGCCGCCCAGCGGAAGACCACGATGCCGAAGCGCACCAGACCAGAGAACCCCGACAGCGCCGACCGAAAGACCTCAAGGCATATGAAAAAGAGCAGGACGGCGCTCGCGATATAGACCGCGTAGTAGGTGTAGAAGTAGACGGGATAGAACCAATCCCCCCCGGGCCGGCTCTGCATCAGGAGGGACCCCAGCAGAACTGGCATGGAAAAAACGCGCAAGCCCAGGTAAATGCTCATGGCTGGGAAGCGCTTCTGCAGCTTCTTGGTCCAAAAGAGATAACCGAGAGAAGCCCAGAGCACGAATTCAACCACGCTCATCACAGCCATTGCAGTGCTTAGAGGCATAGGGGACCTTCCGCCATTCCGAGAGTGACCTCAGGATAGCGCCGATTAACCCCTTGCTCAACGAGAAAAGTGCCTAAAGGACTAGCACTTTCGTGGGAATTACCCCTTACCCTTACCGAAGGCTTGGTGCGCCACTCGGCTGCGTCGGGCAAATGTGGGGGCCGCAAGGCGGCATCGGAGTAGCAGCCGACACAACCTGGCGGCTCGGAAGCGCATGGGGCGTGGAGGACGAAACGGAGGCAGCGGCAACACCGGCGACGACGACAGAGAGAGCGAAAATCCGGACAGCGAGTTTCATATTCAGTTACCCCTCGGAAGGTTTGGGTTGACTTGAGAACTCCTCCTCAAGTCACCTACGAATACTAATGGAACTTCGGCGTCTAAGCGCATTTTTTTCAGCGTTTTTGCTAACTTTTTTCACCGTACTATTACCACGGTAACTGCTGACCCCGGTAACCAGGGGTTGGTGACCGTTGTGGGACACGCGTTCCACACCTTTTTTTCGCTCTCTACGTGCTAAAATAGCTATAGGCAAATTCGTCCACAAGCCCTCGATTTTTCAAGCGCTTAATCCCAGGCAAGCCCCTTCCGTCAAGACCCCGCGCGCGGCAAGTTACCTTCGAGGGCCGGAGCGAAAGCCGAAATGGAAATCTATGGCGACTGAAAGCATCCCGATTCCCGAAGATCTGACCCCCAACAACAGCTACACGAGTGAAAACATCAAGATCCTGGAAGGGCTTGAGGCGGTTCGGCTGCGTCCGGCCATGTACATCGGGTCGACCGGCGAGATGGGACTGCACCACCTGGTCTACGAAGTGGTGGACAACTCCGTCGACGAGGCGCTGGCGGGCTACGCCAAAAAGATCGAGGTCATGATCCACGTCGACAACTCGATCACCGTGATCGACGACGGCCGCGGCATCCCCGTCGACCCCATGCCGGTAGGCAACGGCGAGATGATGCCGGCGGTGCAGGTGGTGCTCACCAAGCTGCATGCGGGCGGCAAGTTCGACTCCTCCACCTACAAGGTGTCAGGCGGGCTGCACGGCGTGGGCGTGAGCTGCGTGAATGCTCTCTCCCAGGAGTTCAACGTCGAGATCTGGCGTGATGGGCACACCTGGGAGATGGATTTCAGCTGCGGGCTGCCGGTCAGCGAGTTGCGGAAGGCCGGCACGACCAAGAAGCTGGGCACCAAGATTCACTTTCTCCCCGACAAAAGCATCTTCGCCACCACCGAGTACAACTACGACACCCTGGCCCAGCGGTTACGCGAGCTCGCCTTCCTCAACAAGGGCCTCGAGATCATCCTGACCGACGAGCGCACCGCCGACGCCAAGACCGGCGAGGCC
>Ga0210408_10004694_pt1 | contig 12154 bp, 6 predicted proteins | sample IncBWH4MmetaG_FD_155471 | JGI IMG/M metagenome (GOLD analysis project Ga0210408, IMG submission 155471) | Forest soil microbial communities from Barre Woods Harvard Forest LTER site, Petersham, Massachusetts, United States - Inc-BW-H-4-M | ecosystem: Environmental > Terrestrial > Soil >... | reverse complement strand
CTCTGGCCGGTTCTCGGCACGAGCTACATCGGGTTTCCGATTGAATCGGCGCGGTTGATCACGCTCATCGGTTTCGCGCTGAGCGTTTTGGTTTTTGAACGAACACTCGTTGGCGGATTTCATTTTCTCACGCGGGCGACGAGTGAAAGCGGACCCGTCGAATTTTCTCCGCCAATCGGACGCCGCGCGCTAATTTTAGGCGGACTCGGCGTGCTGATCGCCGGCGGCGGCGCTGGATTGTTACGAAAACTTTATCACGCGGCCACGTTCATGTACGACGGCACGCAGTACAAGGGCCTGGTCGTTCAGCCGATCACGCCGAACGGTTTGTTTTATTGTGTGACCAAGAACGTGATCGACCCGCGCGTGAACGTCGATCTTTGGCATTTGGAAGTGAACGGCTTCGTTCAAAATCGCGCGACCTATCGGTTCCAAGACTTGAAGACGTTAACCACTGTCGAACAGGAGACGACGCTCATGTGCATTAGCAACGGACTCGACGCCGGCCTGATGAGCAACGCTCTTTGGACAGGCATCGCGCTGCGCGACATTCTAGAGACGGCGGGCCCGCTGGCGAGCGCGGCGCGAGTGCGTTTGTCGGGCGTCGACAATTATACCGACACGATTCCGATCGAGAAGGCGCTCGACCCAAAAACGATCCTCGCCTGGCAAATGAACGGGCAAGATTTGCCGGATCGGCACGGTTATCCGTTGCGCGCGATCGTCCCCGGCTATTTCGGCGAGAAACATGTGAAGTGGCTGACTCGCATCGATCTCCTCGGGCCGGAAGCGAAAGGCTTTTATGAAACTCAAGGCTGGGGCCCGGACTTCATTGTGCCGACACGATCTCGAATCGATGTTCCTTACCACGAGTCGCATTTTTCGTTAGGCCAACTCGCCGGCACGCCGATTCAAATCAAAGGCGTCGCCTTTGGTGGTGATCGCGGCATTTCCCGCGTTGAAATCAGTGATGATGATGGCGAAACCTGGACCGATGCGAAGATCGATTATCCCGGAACGAAATTAACCTGGGTGCTTTGGAGTTACGATTGGAAACCCGAAGGCGCCGACGATTACACTCTCGTCGTCCGCGCGACCGACGGCGAAGGCGAAGTCCAGGTATTCGAAGAAGACCGGGGTTGGTTCTCCGGCGTCACCGGGTTTCATAAGATTCTAGTCCACGTCATCGCCTGAGGTTGACATTAGTTCTGGCATTTCGGGCACCAGGCGGTGGTGCGGCCACCGACGGTGGCGTGGCGAAGCGGTAAGCGGTGAATCGGGCAGATGCCGTTGCGTTTCCATTTTTGGTGAATCAGCCAGTTCTTGGGCGGATCGGAGAAATCTTTGCCGAGCATCTCTAGCGATCGACGGACAACCCACTTGGTTGTGCGGAAAATCGCGGCGCGTTCATCGGCAGCTAGTTTCCGGATTCGTTTCGCGGGCAAAACTTTTGCGCGCCAGAGAATTTCGTCGGCCATCCAGTTTCCAATTCCGGGAAAACCGTTTTGCATGAGCAGCGCGGCTTTGATCGGCGCTTTCCGATGTCGATCCAGGAATCGGTTGAAGAATTTCTGATCGAATTCGCGGGAGTCGATTTCCGGCGGACGATTCCTCCACCAATTGGGCTCGTCGTTGCCGTGATGAAAACGAATCTGACCGAGCTGGCGGGGATCGGTGAAGACCAGCGCGCGGTCTCGTTGATACAAAACGAGATGATCGTGTTTGCCGGGCTTAAAATCAGTCGACTCGACATGCGTCTTTCCAGTCATGCCGAGATGAATCCCGAGCCAGCTCCGAAAGCTTTCGCGAGCCCCGATTATTTCCGGGTTGTCGCCGGAAAACTCGAAAAGCATTTGTTTGCCGCTGCGTTTTGATCGCAGCAGCACTTGTTCGATCAAATTTCGGCGGAGCGCGTCGCTATCGGTTCCGCGAAGGACATATTTCCGTGCGTGCGCCTTAACATCGACAATCTCGTGGCCGAGTCCGGCGTCCCATTGTTTGCGAAACCATTCAACCTCAGCCAGCTCGGGCATGCATTACCATGCTTCAATCACGAGGGCAGCTGTCAATTCAATCGGAACGGAAAGATCGTGGACAATCCAGCGATCCTTTGGTCGCCTCGCTGACTGGACATCAAACGGCGCTGCGTCCGCCGGAACTTCGAAGTTTGCCAAATCGTGACGCAATCCTTCGCCGGTCGCTTTGACGTAAGCTTCTTTGCGCGTCCACATCCGTAAGAATGCTTCACGGCGCTTCAACGGATTTAGAATTGCGTTCCAGATTTCGAGCTCGGATGTGGAAAGAACGCGCGCGGCGAGTTTCGATAATGATTCGTCGTCATCTGGAAGCGATTCGGGAGATTCTAAATCGATTCCCAATTCATGATCCCAACTGATTGCAATCAACACCCAGCCTGCAGCGTGAGAAAGATTAAACTTCAAACGTCGCTCGTCGTGCGGACTTTTGCGGAGTTCTGGCTTTCCCTGCGCTGATTCTTCGAAGACGAGCGCGTTCGCCGGACGGCCCAAAGCTTCGCCAAGGACAAGACGAAGGAAGCCGTGAGCGGAAACGTAGCGATGTCGATCTTGCATTGAGCGAAACTTTTCGGCGCGGTTGCGCTCTGACGTATCGAGGAACTCGACAAAATGCTCAGTTTCTTTCGGTGAGACGGAATCGAGATGGGCAACCCAGATTTGGACATCGCTTTCCGGAGACGACAACGGCTTAAGACGTTGCCGCGCTTCTGAGATGGTTTCTGTTGAAGCGGCGCAGTTCATTTTCGAGAACTAATTTCTTCGGGAACCGAAGACCGTGGCGAGCGTGGATTCACCAAAACCCGTCGCAGGCAACGATCGATTGTTTCCGCCAAGGGAACCACGTGCGCGGTGATGCATTCGAGATGGCTGCCCTTTAGTTGATATACCGTGGCCTTATGCGCGAGCCGCCGCCATGCGCGGTCGAGATGATCTCCGCGTTCCAGCAAATCTTCGGAAAGCAGCACGGACATTGGGCGACGGTAAGGCTTTGGCCGATAACCTGTGGCGGCCCAGAGAAAACTTGAAGCCACGTCGCGTTCCGGCATTCGCGGATCTTGGACAATCGATGTCGTTGACGGCTGACGAGACGAAGTAGATACGATCCGATTGCGGATTTTGCGCATCACGGAACGGAATTTTTCGGACAGATCCAGTTTCCACCACCAACCAAATTTTGCCCGAAGCAGCGCCCACTGCCGAAATCGCTCCAGTTGCGTTGCGTCGTTCCACTTGAACAATCGAGCAACAATCTCACAAAGACGGTGCACCGCTTGCATCGGCTTGTCTCGCGGTTCGGCATCGATCAGGACCAACATTTCGACGGTTTCGCCGCTCGCGATGATCTGCTGCGCCAGCTCATACGCGACGATGGCACCGAGACAGAATCCTCCAATGATGTAAGGCCCGTTCGGCCTAACCGAACGTATCGCCTCCAGATGTGCCGCGGCCATTTGTTCAATGCCGGGGGTCTGTGATAAATCGCCGACTTGGTGCGGCGGTAGAACGTAAAGGGGTTGATCCTCTCCCAAAGCTCGCGCCAGCTTCAACGTATAGAATCCGCCGCCAAGGAGATCGCCGTGCAAATAGAAGAACGGAGTGCGCGATCCGCGTTCTTGAATCGTCAGCAAGCTGGCTGATTCGTCGATTACTTCGCGCACGATCTCTGCGGCCAAGGCTTCGATCGTGGGATTCTTCGAGAACGGTGACGACGGATCAATTGTCGTGCCGCAAAGATCTTCGGCGCGTTGCAACATGCGCGCCGCCAACTCAGGATTGCCGCCAAGTTCAAAAAAGTTGTCTCGGATTCCAATTCCGCGGACACCGAGCAGTTCTTCCCAAATAGCGATGAGTTCCAGTTGAAGGCTCAGATATGGACGCACCTTTTGTTTCGAGCGGCGCCGGCGCTTTCCAACCCAGCGCGCGATCGCATCCGGATATTTCTCTTCCAGCAATTTCGCCATCGCAGCCACGGTTGGCGCCTCGATAAAAATCGCCGGCGACAAACGCTGGCCGAGATTTTCTGACAGTTGATTTACCACGCGCAGTCCGGCCAGCGAATGGCCGCCCAGATCGAAGAAGCTCTCGAACGGACTGACGTTTTCCAGCCCGAGAACCCCGGCCCAAATCGCGGCGAGTTTTTGTTCCAGCGACGTGTGGGGAATAGGAACTCGCGCCGTCGGTTCGTCATGAAAATCGGGGATTGGCAGCGCGGCCCGATCCAGTTTTCCGTTGGCTGTGCGGGGCAGCGCCGGCAACGTCGTGACAACCGCCGGCACCATGTATTCTGGGAGCGATTGACGCAGTTGCGCGAAAAGTCTCTCCGACGATATCGATCCAACCACATAAGCAACCAGGCGCTTGTCGCCGCTCGCGTCCTCGCCTGCGATGACAGCGGCATCGCGAACATCCGGCTGCTGTTTAAGCGCAGCTTCAATTTCACCGGGCTCGACTCGAAAACCACGGAGTTTGATCTGGCTGTCTTTGCGGCCGAGGAACTCGATCACGCCGTCATTGCGCCAACGTGCCAAGTCGCCGGTCTTATAAAGTTTTGCTTCCGAGCCGCGGCTAAATGGATCTGCCACAAATCTCTCAGCGGTCAATTCCTCGCTCCGCCAGTATCCCCGTGCCAGTCCATCTCCGCCGATGCATAATTCGCCGACTGCACCGATCGAGACCGGCCTAAGATTCGGGTCGAGAATGTAAACTCTGGTGTTGTTGATCGGTTTTCCGATTGGAATGGAACGGTCTGGCGACACGATCGCCTTGATTGTGTGGCAACAGGCGAACGTCGTGCTCTCGGTTGGCCCGTAGCCGTTTATCAGACGCGTGTTCGGCAAAGCATCAAGCGCCTTGCGAACGTGCGGAACGGAAAGAACGTCGCCGCCCGTGAGCAGTTGGCGCAATGGCCGCAGATCTTCTACGCGTTCATCGACCATTGCGTTAAATAAACCTGCCGTAAGCCACGACGTCGTCACACCGTGTTCCGCAATGGCACATCCAATGTCTTCGAGAGTTGTCGATGCCGGTGGCATGACGGCCAATTTCCCGCCATTTAAAAGCGGGCCCCAGATTTCGAAGGTCGATGCATCGAACGAGATCGGCGCGAGTTGGAGGAACGTCTCATCGGGCGAAAACGAGGCGTAGCTCGTATTCTTTACCAACCTAACGACTGCACGATGCGGCACCGCAACACCTTTCGGGGTTCCGGTCGATCCCGAGGTGTACATAATGTAGGCAACGTCGCTGGCATCGACTTGCGCCGGTGGACGCGTCTCGGTTTGTTCGGAGAAGTCTTCGGTATCGACGCGGAGAATTTTTGCGCTCGATTTTGAACTGGCGAGAGCATTTTCGATTTTGCTTTGGGTGAGAATTACCGGCGTCTCAGTGTCGGCGATCATCACGTTGATGCGTTCAACGGGATACAACGGATCGAGTGGGACGTAAGCACCGCCCGCTTTCAGAATGGCCAACAGCGCCACGATCATTTCCTGGGAGCGCTCCATGAACACCCCGACTGGGATATCACGCCCAACTCCAAGCTTCTGTAATCGCGTGGCCAAAGAATTAGCCCGGCGATTTAGCTCTTCGTAAGTCATTCTCGTATCGCCGAAAGCGATCGCCACCGCCGAGGGCGTCTGCGCAACCTGCTGCTCAAAGATCTGATGAATCGTCGCGTCGCGCGGGTAATCCGTTCGTGTTCCGCTCCATTCGATCGGTGGTAGCGAGGATGTATCCTGCCAAACCGCCGCGACCAGTTCGGTCACAGTTTCAGTTGGCGTAACAACGATTCGATCGAGCAGCTTCAACCAACGAGATTTGAGCAGCTGGATTGTTTCGGGTTCGAAAAGGTCGGTGTTGTAAATGAAACTTCCGGCCAATCCTCGATCGCGATCCTCGAGACCGAGCTGGAGATCGAATTTCGCCGTGTCCGCTTTGACGTCCATGTAGGCGAATCCCCAGCCGGGCGGAAGCGGGTCAAGTGGCGGTTCCATCACCATTAGCACTTGTAGCAACGGGGCGCGGCTCGGATCGCGTTTGCGGGCGAATTTTTGGACCAGCAACTCGAACGGCGTTTCATGCGAGAGTACATCGAGAACCGTACCGCGCATTCGCGTGATTAGATCGACAAATTGGTCCGCTTTTGAAAACACACAGCGGATCGGGATCGTGTTTAAAAAACAACCGAGCAGATTCATCGTCTCGGCGCGATCGCGACCGCTGCTGATTCCCCCGATGACAATATCCTCCTGCTCGGTGTAGCCGTGAAGCAGGCCGGTGAATGCCGCAGCCATCACTGCGAACGGCGCCGCTCGTTGTTCCCGGCTCAACGCTTTGAGCGCCGCGCTCGTTTCGCTGGAAATCTCAAACAGCTCCATCGCTCCGGAGAAGGTTTGCGACGGCGGGCGCGGATGATCTGCTTTCAAGTTCAGCACCGGCAGATTCGCCAACGTGCTTTTCCAGTAAGGTAGGTGTTCCGAGAGAATCTCTTTGATAGTCTGCCGCTGCCAGGCTGCGTAATCGGAATATTGAATAGGCAAATCAGGAAGCTGCGGTGATTCGTTTTTGGAGAACGCCTCGTAGGCGGTGACGAGCTCGGGCAACAGCACCCGATAGAGCGAGACGCCGTCAAAAATAATATGATGAAGCGTGATGTAGAGGCGGTGCTCGTCGTCTCGCAAGCGCACGAGACGAAGCCGATACATTGGACCCGCGGCCAGATCGAAAGGTTGATGCATGTCCGCGGTGGCGAGACGAAGCGCTTCTGCTTCGGGTTGCGGATGAGTGCGAAGATCGACAATGGGAATCTCGACCTGCTTCGGTGCTGGCTGAACAATTTGCACGCACTCGTCGCCGTCCCACTTGAAGGTGGTTCGCCACGCTTCGTGCCGGCGAACAATTTCTGTGAAAGCCCGTTCCAAAGCCGAAGCGTCCAGTGACCCGTACCGATAGATGGTTATCGGTTCGTTGTAGATCAAGGAACCGGCGGCGAGCTGTGAATGGAGCCAAATCTGACGCTGCGGAAAAGAAAGCGGCGCAGGCCCGGATTCTCCTCTCTTTGGGATCATTGCCGGCTTGGCCCCGCGCAAATACTTCTGCAACAAAGCGCGACGTGCTTCCGAAACCGCGGTTTCGCTTCTCTCGCTACTCTGCATTCAATTTTTGGAAAATGTTACCGGGAACGCTGTTAGCCCGCGCAAGCCTGAGTTTTCTCGCCAGGTCAACGGCCCCGGCGTTAGTTCCAAATTCTTTAACCTGCGCAAAAGGATTTCGAAAGAAATCTGTCCTTCCATGCGGGCCAGCGGTGCACCGAAACAGAAATGACTCGACCAGCCGAAGGCAAGGTGCTTGTTGTCTTTGCGATTCAGAATGAGCCGATCTGGATCTGGAAAACGTCCCGGATCGCGGTTAGCCGCGGCCATGATCGCCATCACGGCCTGGCCCTTGCGGATTTTCTTTCCACCAAGATCGACATCTTCACGGGCGATGCGACCGGTGTGCTGGCTCGGGCTCTCGTAGCGCAACAATTCCTCCACAGCGGATGGAATGAGATCTCGACTGTTCCGCAGCTTTTCAAGTTGTTCGCGGTTCTGCATCAACGTGAACAGACCGCTGCCTATGAGATTCGTAGTCGTCTCTTGTCCGCCGACCATCGTCACAATGCAGTTTGCGACGATCTCCTCCTCGGACAACCGATCGCCGTCCACTTCGGCCGTCATGAAAGAATGAATTAAACCTTCTTTGGGGTGTTTGCGCATTCCGTGGATGGCCTCCTGAAAATATGTAGCGAGATTGTTTGTGCTCGCGAGCACGCGCGAAACGCGATCAGGATTGTGCTGAAAATTGCCGAGCATCTCGGCAAAGTCCGCCGACCATTTCTTAAGATTCACGTGATCTTCGGTCGGCACGCCGAGCATTTCCGCCGTAACAATTGCCGGCAACGGTGCGGCAAAGTCCGCAATGATATCCATTCGTCCGCGATCCTCGACTTTATCGATCAAATCTTCTGCGATTTCCTGGATGTGCGAGCGCAACGCCGCCACGCGCTGCGGTGTGAACGCGGCCGACGCCAGGCCGCGCAGGCGGGTGTGAGCCGGAGCATCCATGAAAAGCATTTGCTTCACCATCACCGTGGCAATCGGATTGAGCGCCGAAAGCCCCATGCTGGAGAGTTGTTCCGGAGTCGGTGTGCGATCGGCCGAGAAAGAACTCAGCACGGTCACTACGTCATCATAACGGGTCACGACCCAGGTTTGCAGAAAACGATCCCAGTGGACCGGATCTTCCGAGCGCAGCTTATGATAGAGCGGATAAGGATTCGCCAGAACTTCCGGTTCCAGTAATCGGACAAGACTCAGACTGGCGTCGGATGAAGCCATTACCTTTTCGCGTTTTCATTCAGTGCGGTCATGGCCGCGTCAATTTCTGCTTCGTTCATCGCATTGATCTTGCGAGCCAGAGCCTGTTCGATTCTTCCTGAAAGCTGTGCCACCGTCGGAGCATCGAACACGTCGAGTAATTTTAGGTCTGCACCAAAAACATTGCGCACATGCGCGACAATCTGAGCTCCCAAAAGCGAATGCGCGCCGAGGTGGAAGAAATCGTCATGCACACTGACTCGCGGCACTTTTAGCACATCGCTGATAATTTCAGCCAGTGCTTCCTCCGTTGAATTTCGCGGAGCAACAAACTCCGCATCAGTCGCCCCCAGTTGAGCATCTGGCGGCGGCAATGCTGCGCGGTCGATCTTGCCGTTTGGGGTAAGCGGCATCGCCTCCAACCAAACGAACGCGGACGGCTCCATATAATCGGGCAGGCGTTGGCGAATCGAGTCCCGCAAAGATTGTTCGTTCGGCTTCGATCCAGCCTTTGGAACAACGTAGGCGACGAGTCGCTTTTCTCCGAAATTGTCTTCTCGCGCCGTGACTACGCTCGCCTGCACCGAAGGATCTCTGTTGAGGATGGCGCTGATCTCGCCCAGCTCTACGCGATAACCGCGAATTTTTACCTGATCGTCGACGCGCCCTAAAAAATCGATTTCACCATTCGACAAAACTCGGCCAATGTCTCCGGTTCGATAAAGTAGGCCGCCGCTGCGAAACGGATCGGTGATGAATCGTTTTGCGGTTAGATCTGGACGATTCCGGTAACCGCGGCCGACGCCCATTCCTCCAATGAAAATCTCCCCGGCAGTATCTTTTGGCACGGGTTGAAGCTGCTCGTTCAGAATGTGGATATGGACATTGTCGATCGGAGATCCAATGGACGGCAACGAATCGGAGCTTTCCTGCGGCGCAATGGTTCCTGAAGTTGCGACGACCGCGCATTCCGTCGGGCCGTAATTGTTCACGAATGCAAATGTAAGACCTGCGGGCGGATATCGATGCAACGTGTCGGCGCCGGTAAGCAAAAAGCGCAATCCAGTTTCCTTCGGCCATGCCAAATCCAGCAACTGCTCGGCAATGGCGGTGGAGACAAAACTGATCGTAATTCGGTTGGTTAGTAACCAATCGCGCAACGACTGAGCTGACATCCGTGTTGACTCATCTGGTATATAAATTGCCGCACCGGCAGCCAGATGCGGCCAGATTTCCCACACTGCGGCATCAAACGCGGTGCCCGCTTGAAACGTCGCGCGCGTCGACTGGTCTACCTTGAACGCCCGCAAATGCCAGGCGATCAAGTTAGATAGATTTCGATGCGCGATCTCAACACCCTTTGGCTGACCGGTCGAACCCGAAGTGTAGATGACGTAGGCCAGGTTCTCTGGACGGATGTCGATCTTGATCGGCGCAGTCGATTGTTGTTCGATCTCTTTTTGATCCACATCTAACCGGACGATCTTGATGTCCATGCCGGCGAAGTGCCCCGCGAGCTTTCGATTCGTGATTACACACTGTGCGCCCGCATCTTGAACCATGAAACGTGAACGCTCGGACGGATCGCCGGCGTCTATCGGAAGATAAGCGGCGCCGCATCTCACCACAGCAAGAGCGGCGACAATAAATTCCGGTGATCGCTCGAAGCAGATACCGATCAACGGTTCGGGGCCCAACAGCGAAGGATAAAGGCGATGCGCGAGTCGATTTGCCCCCCGTTCTAACTCTCCGTAAGTCAGCGCGCCAGATTCCGACGAGATGGCGATGCGGTCGGGGCCAAGTTCGGCCTGAGCCGCGATCAGTTCCGGTGTCACTTTAAGAGTACTATGCGTCGTCATAGCCCCGTTTTTAGGGTCATTCTTTGGAAATTACGTTGTAGGATCGAGTACTATCAACTGTTTGAAGCGGCATTCGTGCCGTCGGCTTTGCGCCCTTGCGCCGCATGCTAGATTGATCTGTGGAAAAAGTAATCATCGTTGGCTCTGGTTGCGCCGGTCTTACCGCCGCCATCTACGCCGCCCGGGCGAATTTGAATCCCCTGGTCTTGGAAGGCCGCCAACCAGGGGGCCAGCTTTCCACCACGACGCTCGTTGAAAATTTTCCAGGATTTCCGGAGGGCATCGACGGGCCGCAGTTGATTCTCAACATGCATCAACAGGCCGAGAAATTCGGCGCGCGTTTTTCCTACGCCGAAGTGACCGACTTCGAGCCGATGAACAATCACATTCGAGTCAAAGCCGACGATGACTGGCTCGAAACCCAAACGCTGATTATCGCCAGCGGCGCATCGGCGCGCTACCTCGGACTTGAGGACGAAGAAAGACTGATCGGCCACGGCCTGACAAGTTGCGCAACTTGCGACGGCGCATTTTACAAGAACGTGCCGGTGGCTGTGATCGGCGGCGGCGATTCGGCGGCGGAGGAATCGATCTTCCTGACACGTTTCGCGTCGAAAGTTTATCTGATTCATCGGCGCGACCAGATGCGGGCGTCGAAGATCATGCAGGAACGCCTGTTCGCGAACAAGAAGATCGAACCGATCTGGAACACGGTAGTTACGAGATATGTTCCCGACGAAAAAGGCGAGATGCAGGCGGTTTGTTTGCGGAACGCAAAAACTGGCGAGGAACGCGAGCTCCCGATCGCGGCCGTCTTTGTCGCGATCGGTCACGATCCAAACACGCAAGTGTATCACGGTAAACTAGAAACGGATCCCGACGGATATTTGATCGCGAAGCGCCTTGTTGAAAGCAAACATCCCGGCGTTTTCATCGCCGGCGACGTGGCCGACCGCGTTTATAAACAGGCGGTGACCGCGGCAGGTTCCGGCTGCGCTGCCGCACTCGAAGCGGAGAAATATTTGAGCGAGCTCGAATCGCATAGCTGAATTCCGCGATCGATTGTCGATTCTTGAAGATTGTCGATCTAACGCAGTTTTACTCGCCGGTAAGCGGCGGCGTGAAACGTTATCTCCATGAGAAAATCGACTACATCGAGAAACATTCGCCGCGCGATCAGCACGCGCTCATTGTCCCCGGTCAGAAAACTAAGGTCGAAATCAGAGGACGGTCGCGCATTTACTCGATTCGTTCACCGTTGATCTCGCGGACCGGGCGTTATCGTGCGTTGGTGAATCTCCGTGCGGTCGGCAACATTTTGCGGCGCGAGCGACCGGACATCATCGAATCGGGCGATCCGTATCAACTTGGCTGGCGCGCCGTCCGGTCCGGCCGAACGTTGAAAATTCCGGTCGTCGGTTTTTATCATTCGCACTTTCCGGAAGCGTATCTGCGCGCAAGTGCAAAGCTTCTTGGAAAGCGGGCGGCGGGACGCGTGATGAAGTTATCTCGCGGCTATGTGCGCAGACTTTACAATCGCTTCGCGGCCACACTGGTGGCGTCCGACCGTTTGGCGGACGTGCTTCGCGAATGGGGCGTGCGCAATGTCCAGGTGGTCGAGCTCGGCGTAAACATCGACATCTTCCGGCCGGATAAATCGGATCGAGAACCGATTCGGCGGTCGCTAGAAGTCAACGCAGGCCGCAAGCTCTTGCTCTACGTCGGCCGGCTGGCAAAGGAAAAGAATTCCGCGCTCCTGTTCAACGCGTTTGAGATTTTAAATAAGCGCCGACCGAATGCTTTTCATTTGTTGGTGATCGGCGAAGGACCGCAGCGAAAACAACTCCGTCAATTGCAAGAGCGCCATGAAAACATTTCGTGGATTCGTTATTGCGCAGAACCG
>Ga0210408_10004692_pt1 | contig 12157 bp, 10 predicted proteins | sample IncBWH4MmetaG_FD_155471 | JGI IMG/M metagenome (GOLD analysis project Ga0210408, IMG submission 155471) | Forest soil microbial communities from Barre Woods Harvard Forest LTER site, Petersham, Massachusetts, United States - Inc-BW-H-4-M | ecosystem: Environmental > Terrestrial > Soil >... | reverse complement strand
TCGTAGAGGCGTTCGCCGTCCAGCTCCCGGCCTTCAATCCGAGCGATCTCCGCGCCGACCAGCGCAACGCGGTTCGCAAAATTCTCGGGGCAATTCTCCGACCACGCCTCGAGCTGTCGGTGATGGACTCTCAAAACATCAACATGCTCCCGCCGCTCGCCGCTCGCCCCGCTGTCCCACGACGCCGCGCGGGACAGCGCGCCATAGAAATGAAACTCTGCTGTTTCGAATTGTGATGGTGACGTCCAGAGTAGCCGTTGGGCCCTCACCGACGCGTCGACCGCCGACGGATAGTCTCCCGCGAAGAATCGAGCTTGCAGCTTTCGTACCGAATACCAGCACTCAACTTCCGCCAACCCCGTGTTGTCAGCCAGATGGCGCTCGAAGCGAACCTCGTCGAATCTCTCATCGTCGAACACGCCAAACTGTCGTGTCACTCCACGAAGCGTTCGGATAAGCCCGAGCTGGGCGGTGATCTGGTCAATCACGAGACCAAACCGCACACTTTGCGCGAACTCGAGCCCATTCTCGGCTTCACGTTGTACCACGTCCAGCCGATCACCCGCTGCCAGCATGTTCTTCACGAGGTGGTCGCAACAAAACGCGGCACAGGTAACGTCTCCACTTTCGCTCGCGGCCTCGAAGGCCTGTCGGACGAGATCTCGGCCGGCCCTTACATGTCTCGTCCACGGCAGAACGATATCTCCAAACGCCATATAGGTTCCAGCCTGAACACGCTTGGACCCGCGTCTTCCAGCCAGATCATAGCCAAGCTGCCCGAAACGGAATCCGCCCTCATAGTTCCCGAAGCGCGGACCGGCTATGATGCCAAACCATACAAAAGCGAAGTACGACACATCCGTGTTGCCGTACTCCAGACTCAGATTGACCATTCGGCACATCACGAGTGAATGCAACTTCTCGTCAGTAAACAGTGCCGGGGCCATGACCTCGGCCAACACATTGAGCGTGTCGAGGAGGTCTAGCTTGGCCATCAAGGGCCAGTCAATGAGTTCCTCGACGGTCCGGCTTCCAAGTTGGGCCCAGATACGATCGTATTCGATCTGCACCTCATCGCTGGTTGGATGCGGCGACCAATCGGTGCCGACACGGCGGAGATATTCGAGGCATACCTCCACGGCACGGTCGCTCCGATCCAAAGTGGTATAAAGTGTAATGCGCAAACGGGCAACCACTGCGCTATCGTGTGTGCTTCTCGCACATCGCCCCAGCACCGCCAGCCGATTGTCGGCCGCGAGCGTATCCCCGGTCAGCAATTCGCACTCGGCCATATGACATTCAAGATTGAAGGTGAGCTCGTAGTTATAATCCCAGCTCTCCTCCGTCAACAACGCGCGTCCCGCCACGAAGTGGGCGTGCGCCGCCGCGTAGGCGGTCGACATCTTCGCGCGCCTGCCGGCCACGAGATTCAGTTCGGCGACGCGCCGACGTTCCTCCGCTGATGTGATGCCAGGAGACCCTCGGTTGAGCTGATTGACGATTTCGAAGATCGCATCCTCCCGCTCCTGGGCAGGCATGTGCGTCGCGAGCAGTCTGCCTATTCGAAGATGGAGCTCGACGCGTTGCTCCTCCGGGACCAGCGAATAGGCGGCGTCCTGAATGCGATCGTGGACGAACCGGTACGCGCCTGTCACGTGCTCGACTAACCCCTGACCGACCGCCGGCAACAGAGCCGCATGGACCTGCTCGTCGGAAGTCCCGAGGGCGATCGACATGGTCGTGATCTCGGTGATACTTCCGAAGCAAGCCAGCTGCTGCAACGCGTGCTGCGTGTCGATCGGCAGGCGGGTGAGCTTACCGACCATGAGGCCCACGACGTTTTCGGTGTAACCCTTGGCGTGAATCCGGTCGAGATGCCAGGACCAGCGCGCTTCATCATGATCGAACGTGAGCATGCCCTCTTCGGCGAGCGACGACAGGAACTGAATGGCGAAGAATGGGTTGCCGGCTGTCTTCTCCTGCACCAGGTCCGCCAGTGGCGCGGCGTGCTCCGCCTCGCAGCGAAGAGCATCCGCAATCAACTGCCCGAGATCTTCACGGGCGAGTGGTCCCAGGGTGATCTCCGCCACCTTTCCGCCAGCGGCTTTGATCGCGTCGAGCGTTCGCACCAGCGGATGAATGGCCGTGACTTCGTTGTCCCGATAGGCGCCGATCAGCATGAAGTGCTGCAGATCCGCCTGGGTCAACAGATCCTTCAGCAGATCGAGCGTTGCCGAATCGAGCCATTGTAAGTCGTCGAGGAAGAGTGCCAGTGGGTGTTCCCGCCGTGCGAAGACGCCAATGAACCGTCGAAACACCCGCTGGAAACGGCGTTGCGCGTCCTGTGGGGGAAGCTCAGGGACCGGTGGCTGGTCTCCGATAATGAGCTTCAGCTCGGGGACGACGTCGACCATGAGCCGCCCGTTCGGGCCCAGCGTCTCTAGAAGCGAATCGCGCCAACGGCTCAGTTCGAAGTCGCTCTTGGCGAGAAGAAGCCTCACGAGGCTCTGAAAAGCCTGCACGAGCGTCGAATACGGGATGTCGCGTTTGTACTGATCGAACTTGCCGGAGACGAATAGCCCGCGCGGTGGCACCAGCACCCTATGGAGTTCATTGACGACCGAGGATTTCCCGATGCCGGAGTATCCGGACACCAGCACCAACTCCGGCACGCCGCTCTTGACGATACGATCGAAGGAAGCGATCAGGGTCTCGACCGCTCGCGTTCGTCCGAACAGTTTCTCGGGGATCAGCAGCTGGTCGGGTATGTCGTGTTCGCCGAGAGCAAACTCGACGATCCGGCCCTGGACCTCCCACCCGGCAAGGCACCGTCGAAGATCACTCTCGACACCGGCCGCGGTCTGGTAGCGGTCCTCGGCGGTCTTAGCGAGCAGCTTCATGATGATGGCCGAAATCGATGAAGGGATCTCCTTCAACCGCCCGGCGGGCGGCACCGGCCGCCGCGCGATATGGCAATGCACCAACTCCATCGGATCGGAACCCGTGAAGGGCAGAGTGCCGGTCAGCATCTCGTATAGGGTGACGCCGAGCGCGTAGAGGTCGCTCCGCGAATCGATCGAGCGGTTCATGCGCCCCGTCTGCTCGGGCGCCATGTAGGCGAGCGTGCCGGCAATGATCTCGGGCGGCTCGGGCGACTGCCGCTCGCGGCGAAGACGTGACGCGATCCCGAAGCCGGTGAGCCGGACGTCGCCGGTCTCCGAATTGACCAAAACGTTGGCCGGCTTGATGTCCTTGTGGATCAGGCCGGCGGCATGGAGGCTGCCGACGGCCCGCGCGACGCCGATCGCCAGGCGTAGGAGCCTTCCGACCTCCATTGGCGTGCCGACCAGCCGCTCCAGCGGCTCGCCGCCAGGGTCCTCGAGGACGAGGACGGCGCGGCCCCGGTAGCGGTCAAGCCCGACCGGCCGAACCGCCCATCGCGGATCGAGTTCGCCGGCCAGCGAGTATTCGTGCTCGAGACGCGACAGGGTTGCGGGCGAGACGTAGTCGCCCGTCGGTCCCACGACCAGCGCACTGGGAGCGACCCCATCCCCCGGGCTGGCATGCACGGCTCGGTACAGGACGAGCTCTCCACCCTCATGGAGAGGCTCGAGCGTGCAGTGCAAAAGATCAATCATCCCGCGACTATTGAGGAACGCAACCTTCAATCGATGCCACGGGCCGGTGACCATGCCGGGCGCCTTGGATCGGCGGGCTGTGAGAGCGTCGCGTCCCGGAGACTCGCCCGCAAGAATTGGCAAGACCTGACGCAGGGTCGCATCCTCCTCGAATCCCGTTGTGTCACGGCCCGGAGTGTACCAGCACCGGCCAGCGGGCGGGACTGGGGAGATGTGCCTACTCGAGACCTGGCACTCCCGTCGTCGCGAGCTGCTGCGCGCCGTCGTCGCGACGGCCTGAGACATTCAGCCGGGGAAGTCGGCGCACTTACACCGTCACCGCGGAGGGTGTCCAAGCCTCCAAGGATAGGCACTCTACGCCAGCCAGCGTGTGACTGGATTCTCTGCCGCAGCCGGGTGCTCGTCCCTGCCGTTGTAACCGACCCCCCTAACGCTACGTCGTAGGGGTAGCAGGTGGGGGCAGCGATTACACGACTGGCCGTGGAGACCCACTTGTAGCGATCGCACGCATGCTCACTCTCCCGGCCGCTAGGGCCGTACCCTTCACAGGAGGATCGCCATGATGAAGAACCTGATATCCGTGATCACCATACTCACCCTCGGCGCGATTGCGACCGTGGTCTTGGCTCAGCGACCGGACACAAATACCGCTACGGCGACCAGGCGCTATCTGCCCGAGTACACGAAGGAGGGCGACCTGATCCTGCCGAAGAACTGGCGCTCATGGGTATACGTGGGATCGCCGTTGACGCCCGACGGCCTGAACGACAGCAAGGAAGGGTTCCCCGAATACCACAACGTGTACATCGAGCCGGGCTCCTACGAGATCTTCAAGAAGACCGGCGAATTCCCCGAGGGCACGATCATGTTCAAGGAGCTGCAGCGGGTTCTCGGCCCCCAGGACTTCCCTGACGGCTCGCTCACGCAACCGTCGGGGCGGGGGTACTTCCCTGGGGCCTTCAACGGCGCCGACGTGACCGTCAAGGACTCCAAGCGGTACGCACAGACCGGCAGCAACTGGGGCTACTACAACTTCAATCATCACGAGCCGAAGGCCCCGACCGCCAAGCTGCGGCCCAAGTCGGAGTGCTCATTTTGCCATCTGGCCGGCGCGAAGAAGGACGAGACCTGGACCCAGTTCTACCGCCTGCTGGACAAGTGAGCCGAGAGACTCTTCACCGTGAAACTCCTCGCTCAGGTCGCTTCTCTGGTCTTGCTAGTGGCAGCTGCCGCCGTCGGGCCGGCGCTTCGGACATCGCCCGCCGCCGGTCAGAGCGAGCCGAACACGCCACGTGCTGAAAGGACATTGGAGGCCGTGGTCGATGTCCAGGGCAATCTACATGTCCCGTCCAACTATCGTGCGGCTTCCGAGTTTCTGGGCACGTGGGCCATCGCGGCCGACAAAGGCGTCGGATCCCGCGAGCTGCACAATGTCTATGCGACCCGGGGCACGATCGCCGCGTACCACGCCAGCGGCCGTTTCCCTGACGGAACGGTGCTGATCAAAGAGGTCTATGAGACATCGACAGCTCCGATGACGACGGGGACCGTCAGTCACGCTCGGACGCTGAAGGGCTGGTTCGTGATGGTGAAGGACAGCAACAACAGTCACCCGGAGAGCTTGTGGGGGGATGGGTGGGGGTGGTCCTGGTTCGACGCGGCGGATCCCATGAAAACGACCTCGACCGACTACAAGACGAATTGTCTCTCCTGCCATATCCCCGCCAAGTCGACGGATTGGATCTATACCGGCGGGTACCCCGCCCTCAAGTAGAACACCGGACGTGAACTCTAACTGTGCAGCCGACTCTGTAACCGAGTCGCACCACGCTACGTCGAAAGTGCGAAACAGCAGTTAACTCTAAATGGCGAGTGGCCAGGAGAACGACCATGGCGAAGGAGATGACAATGTCGAACCACGGTGGCGGACACTTGTACACGCAGACGAACGAGATCGGCAACGCGGTCATCCATTATCAGTGGTCTGCGACCGGCGCGCTCACCGAGATAGAGCGCGTGCCCACGGGCGGCGCCGGGTCCGGAACGTTCAAACCGATCAGCGGCCAAGAAAGCGCTCCGAACTCCTTCGAGGGCGCGGGGAGCGTCCACATCACCGCGGATCGACGGTTTCTGTTCACGACCAATGGCGGCGACAATTCGGTTTCCAGCTTCAGTCTCGACAAAGACGGCCGGCTCACGCCGCTGGATGTCAAGCGGACGGGAAACCCCGTCGAGGGGAAGAGCGGCACCGCCAAATCAGTGGTCTATGCCCCCGCGAAGGGCATCCTCTACGTGACGCACTCGTTCGGCCCCGACCATGTCCGGCTGATGTCGGTCGACCGCCAGGGCAAGATCACCGCGCGCGCTGAGCGCTACACGGTCAATACGAAAGACAAGACCGACCGTGTGCCCACCATGGCCGTTCTCTCGCCCGACGGGAAATTCCTCATTGTCGGCACCACTTTCGATCAGCCAATCGCTCACACCGGCTTGTATCCGGATGGCTCACCGATTCTCTGGGTCCAGCAGCCGAACGGCACCTTCAGGATCATCGCTTCGAATGCGCCAGATCCCGACGGCATCGTCGTATTCCCAGTGCGAGAGGACGGCACGCTGGGCGCAGCCAGCTTCCAGGACGGGAAGGCGGGCTCTCCCTTCTACATCGCCTTCCTGAAAGGCCGGCCAGATACCTTCGTCGTCGGATATGCCGTCGGCGACGGCTGCGCCTTGGGAACCATAGATTCAGCTGGCCAGCTCAACATCGGCCCGCTCGTGAAGGTCGACACGAGCCTGGGCCTGCCGTCTGAGCTGTGCTGGCTCTCGGTCTCCCCGGATGACCGGCTCGTGTTCGCCACGAACTTCGGTTACAGCTACCTCAGCAGCTACCGGATCGACGGCACCAGGCTCAGCATCGCCAAGGATCCGGCATCCCCGAAGGTTCCAGGCGATGGCACCGCCAGAGGTCTCAACGGCACCGTCATCAGCGGACCCAGCGATAGCTGGCTTACCCCGGATGGCGCCTATCTCTACCAGATCTACGGGAATGCCTCGAAGCTGGTGGGCTACGCGACGCAGCCGGACGGCTCGCTCAAAGAGATCGCCAGCGCGAAGATTCCCTACAACAGCCCGCAGGGCTTGGCGGGATTCTGATGCGACACAACGGGGGCGCGATCGCGCGCCCCCGTTGATCTTGCACACCACAGACACGACAAAGTCATGACGGAACCATTCGTCTCCCGAGGATTTCGCGGCCGCCGACAACCCGAGGCGACCGCACGCCGGCTCCCGCCCGGTCAGTACGAAACAAGGGACTTCCCCGTCCTGTCGGCCGGTCCGACGCCCCGCACGGACCTCGCATCGTGGGATTTCACCGTCCGAGGCCCGAGCGGACCCACCGCCCGCTGGACGTGGGACGAGTTCCAGGCGCTGCCCCACGAGACCGTCACGACCGACATTCATTGCGTCACGAAGTGGTCCAAGCTTGACACCGTCTGGGAGGGCGTCTCCGTGGACACGCTGCTGGCGGAAGCCCTCACTCGCGGTGTGCAGTCGGCGCCGTACCTGCTCGCGGTTTCCGCTGGTGGCTACACGACCAACCTGCCGCTTGCCGATGTCACCCGCGGCAAGGCATGGGTGGCGGTCACATACGCTGGTGCGCCCCTCGCGCCCGAGCACGGCGGCCCCGCGCGGCTCCTCGTGCCGCACCTCTATTTCTGGAAGAGCGCAAAGTGGGTGCGGGAGCTGCGCCTCACCGACCGCGAGGAGGCCGGCTTCTGGGAGTCTCTGGGCTATCACAACTACGGCGACCCGTGGCGTGAGCAGCGCTACAGCGGTGACCGGTAAGGGCTTCCCCGTGCACCTGACTCCGCGCGAAGTCGACAAGCTCATCATCTTCAGCGCCGGTGAGCTCGCGAGACAGCGACGCGCCCGAGGGCTGAGGCTCAATCACCCAGAGGCAGTTGCGCTCATCACCTCCGAACTCCTCGAGCTCATACGCGACGGCAAGTCGGTCGCCGAGATCACGAGCATCGGCCCGACGATCCTTCCGCTGGACGCCGTGATGGAAGGGGTGGCCGAGATGATCGCCGACATCCAAGTGGAAGGTACGTTTCCGGACGGCACGAAGCTCGTCACCATCCACCAACCCATACGGTGATGGCATGATCCCCGGGGAATACCTTCTCGCCACCGATCCGATCGATATCAACACCGGGAGACTAACGCGGCGCGTCGCAGTCGCCAATACCGGCGACCGACCGGTACAGGTCGGTTCCCACTTCCACTTCTTCGAGGCCAATCGCTGCCTCGTGTTCGACCGGGAAGCGGCGTACGGCACGCGCCTGAACGTCGCCTCCGGGACGGCCGTCAGGTTCGAACCAGGTGACACCCGCGAGGTGGAGCTGGTGGCGATCGGCGGCACCCGTGAAGTGATCGGCCTGAACCGCCTAGTAGAAGGCGCCCTCGACGCGGCAGCCGTCCGCGCGGCGTCCCTCACCGCACTCGACCGCTTCCTGAGCGCCCAGCCGTGAAGATCGACCGCGGTACGTACGCGAGCCACTACGGCCCGACGACCGGCGACCGCATTCGCCTCGCCGACACCGATCTCTTCATCCTCGTCGAGCACGACGCCACGGTCTACGGGGACGAAGCGAAATTCGGCGGTGGCAAGACGATTCGGGACGGCATGGGGCAATCGGCGACGGCGAGCCGCGCGACGGGCTCGCCCGATCTGGTCATCACCAACGTGGTCATCCTCGACAGCTCTGGAATCAGGAAGGCCGACGTCGGCGTCCGAGACGGCCGCATCTCCGCGATCGGTAAGGCCGGCAATCCTGGCGTGATGGACGGCGTGTCGCCGGCCCTCGTGATATCCGCGTCCACGGAAGTGCTGGCCGGCGAGGGCCACATCTTGACGCCCGGCGCGATCGATACGCACGTGCACTTCATCTCGCCGAACCAGATCCCCGACGCATTCCACTCGGGGATCACCACCCTGATCGGCGGCGGCACCGGGCCGGCCACGGGCACCAAAGCCACGACGTGCACGCCAGGGGCGTGGCACATCCGTCGCATGTACGAGGCGGTGGAGGGATTTCCGCTCAATTTCGGGCTTCTCGGTAAGGGGAACACGTCGGGACCCGATGCCCTCCGGGAACAGATTCTCGCCGGCGCCCTCGGGCTGAAGCTGCACGAAGACTGGGGATCGACCCCCGCCGCCATCGATCAATGCCTGTCGGTCGCCGATGAATTCGACGTCCAGGTCACGATCCATACCGACACGTTGAACGAAGCCGGCTTCGTCGAGGACACCATCCGGGCCATCGCCGGCCGCCCGATCCACACCTACCACACCGAGGGCGCCGGGGGCGGACACGCGCCCGACATCATCCGCCTGTGCGGAGAGCCGAACGTGCTTCCGTCGTCCACGAATCCGACGATGCCGTTCACGCGAAACACCCTCGACGAGGTGCTCGACATGATGATGGTGACCCACCACCTGTCGCCGAGCGTGCCCGAGGATGTGGCGTTCGCCGATTCCCGCACCCGCCGCGAGACGATCGCCGCCGAGGACGTGCTGCACGATCTGGGTGCGCTCAGCATGATGTCGTCGGATTCCCAGGCGATGGGACGCATCGGCGAGGTGATCTGCCGCACTTGGCAGACGGCGGACAAGATGAAGCGGCAACGTGGCCCGCTGGCCGGGGACACGGCCGGCAGCGACAACTTCCGCGTCCGGCGATACGTCGCCAAATACACGATCAACCCGGCGATCACTCACGGCATCGCCCACGAGGTGGGCTCGATCGAGGTCGGCAAGCTGGCGGATCTCGTGCTCTGGAAGCCGGCCTTCTTCGGCGTCAAGCCGGAGCTCGTCATCAAAGGCGGCCTCGTGGCCGGCGCGATGATGGGCGATGGCAACGCCTCGATTCCGACACCCCAGCCGGTCATCGCGCGACCGATGTTCGGGGCGTTCGGCCGCGCGCGGCAAGCCTGCAGCGTCCACTTCGTCAGCCAGGCCGGCCTTCAGTCGGGCGCCCTGGCCGGGCTCACACGCAGGTTAGTGCCGGTCCGGAACTGTCGGACAATCGGCAAACGCGACCTCGTCCTCAACGACGCGCTGCCGACGATACAGGTGAACCCGGAGACGTACGAGGTCCGCGCGGACGGCCAGCTGCTCACCGGCGAGCCGGCGGTGGTGCTGCCGCTCGCGCAACGGTACTTCCTGTTTTGAGCACGCCGACGCCCCACCCCCTGCTCGCCCTCTTACATCTGTCTGACAGTCTGTTCCCCATCGGCGGCTTTGGCTATTCGGACGGCCTCGAGGCGGCGGCAGCGGCCGGCCTCGTCCAGACCCCCGCCGATCTGCAGGCGTGGCTGGACGTCTGTCTGGACGAGGTCCTCGGCCGGACGGACGGTCCCGTCGCCCTTCGGGCATGGTCCGCGTTCGGCCGACGAGACTGGGACGCGATCTGCGGCCTCGACGAAGAGATCACCGCGATGCGGCCGGCGGCCGCCACACGCCGTTCGAGCCGGTCGATGGGCCGCAGGCTCGTCACAACGTGGAGTACGCTGTATCTAGACGACCGCCTGGAGCACCTGCTCGATCTGGTCCGCCTCCGGCGTCTTGGCCCCGCTCTACCGATCGCCTTCGGCTGCGCGTGCGCGTCGGCCGGCATCGAGATGCGCGACGCCGGCGTGGCCTTCGCGTACACCCGGCTGGCGTCCACGACCTCGGCCGCCCTGCGGTTGATCCGGATCGGCCAGACCGATGCGCACGCGCTGCTCGCCGAGACCCTCACGCGCGTACCGGCGGTCGTCGACGCCATGCTGACGCGCGCTCGGCCTGAATCGTTTACCCCGGCGATGGATGTGGCGGCCATGGCGCAGCAGTACCTCCACTCTCGGCTGTTCCGATCATGACGACCAGCCCTCTTCGCATCGGCATCGGCGGACCCGTCGGTTCCGGCAAAACGGCGCTCGTCGACGCACTCTGCAAGACAATGCGTGACCACTACCGGCTCGCCGTCGTCACGAACGACATTTTCACGCGCGAGGACATGGAGTTTTTGGTACGTAGCCAGGCGTTGCCCGACGATCGCATCATCGGCGTGCAGACGGGCGGATGCCCGCATACCGCCATCCGCGAGGATGCATCGATGAACTTCGACGCACTCGACGAGCTGTCGGCGCGGCACGTGAACCTTGAGATCGTGTTTCTGGAGTCCGGGGGCGACAATCTCGCGGCAAGCTTCAGCCCCGAACTTGTGGACGCGTCAATTTATGTCATCGACGTCGCCGGGGGCGACAAGATTCCGCGCAAAGGAGGTCCCGGCGTGACGCGGTCCGACCTCCTCGTGATCAACAAGATCGACCTCGCCCCGCACGTGGGCGCCAGCCTCGACGTCATGGCGCGAGACGCCCGGCGCATGCGCGGCGACCGCCCCTTCGTCTTCACGAATCTCAAGAGCGGCGCGGGTTTAGAGGAGGTGGTCACGTGGATTCGGCGGGAGTTGCTGTACGAGGATGCGCGACATGTCTAGCCGGAGAGTCGGAGCTCTGCGTGGGCCCGGCGGGTTCGCGCGACAAGCGGTCACCCTCGGCCGTCGGCCGCCACGCCCGGCTCGATCTCAGCTTTCTGTACCGCAATGGCCGCACCGTCTTGGACGCGGCGTACGCTGAGCCGCCATTCCGCGTCGGACGATGGTTTGCCGAGGGTGAGGGGCTGTACATGATCCTGGCCTCGTCGGCCCCCGGGGCGTTCGGCCACGACCACCTGCGGCAGAACGTCCGCATCGGGCGGGGCGCGCGCGTGCGGCTGACGTCGCAATCGGCGATGCAGGTCCATCCGTCGCCGGATGGCGCGACTGCTCTTCTCGAGACCTCGTATCACGTCGAGGACGGCGCTCGTCTGCACTGCGAATGGCCTCCGCTCATCCCCTTCGCGGAAGCGCAGATCGACCAGCGCATCGACCTCACCCTCGAGGGCGACGCCTCCCTTTATTGGAGCGACGCGTTGATGAGCGGGCGCTTGGCGCGCGGCGAGCGATGGCAATTCGCCTCCCTCGCGCACGAGCTCTCGGCGTCTCGAGATGGCTCGCTCGAGTATCTGGAGCGTTACCGGATCCAACCGAGCGATCTGGCCGTTTCGCAACCGTGGGCTGCGAGCGATGCGTCGTACCTGGGCACGACCCTGATCACCGGTCGACCGATCGAGCCGGGTGCTGCGGAACGTCTACACCTGGAACTCGGGCGCATCGCTGGCGTGCGAGCGGCAGCCGACCGCCTCGACGATCGAGCTCTGCTCGTACGACTGCTGAGCACGTGCGGACCTGCTTTTCACGAAGCCCGGCGCTGGATCAGAGATCGTAGCGGAGCCCGCTAGAGCCTGCCACATTTGGCGGTGAGCAATGAGCCAGGCTTCAACGTCGGTTCAGTCACCCAGAGCGGCCATCGCGTGGCGGCTCGCGACCGTCGTGGACGTCCTAACGGAGACGCCCAGGACGCGAACGCTCGTCCTC
>Ga0210408_10004689_pt1 | contig 12160 bp, 11 predicted proteins | sample IncBWH4MmetaG_FD_155471 | JGI IMG/M metagenome (GOLD analysis project Ga0210408, IMG submission 155471) | Forest soil microbial communities from Barre Woods Harvard Forest LTER site, Petersham, Massachusetts, United States - Inc-BW-H-4-M | ecosystem: Environmental > Terrestrial > Soil >... | reverse complement strand
AAAGTCGCCCTCGACGCCGACCACCACGTGATAGGGAGTCTGGTAGTTGAAGCCAACCTGCGCACCGCCAAGGAAACCGTTTGCGTGGCCCGTGGGGAAGACGGTCCCGGTCGGAAACGCCGTCGTACCTGGCGGGAGTTCGGTATCATCGACTCGACTCCATCCCCAGCCGATATTGCCGCCCACATAGAGGCCGGTCCAGTCGTAAACCGGTGGCGGGGGAGGCGGAGCTTTCACCGGGAGGTCGGCGGCAAAACCGGGCGATGCAAAAAGCGCCAGTGCCGCACTCGCCAAAAGTACCTTTTTCACCACGTAACCCCCTCCGAAAAAGCAATTAAATCTGATGGAAGTTTAGTCTGATTGTGGACATTCGGATGTAACGCGAATGCAACACTCGCGCTATTTTTGCCCGATACAACCTGTAAGGTTTGCGTAAGCAAACGCCGCTAGAGCAGCTGTCGCTCGAACCCTCACCGAAATGCCATTTTCCTGCTTCTGCGCAGCCATGCTCTGAATTCTAAAAGGCGCCGATGCGTCAAAAAGAAACTGCGCTCAACGCGGCGCTCAAAACAGCCGAGACAAGAGCCATAAGCCTCGCCCTCGATGAACTTGTGCGTGGCTCATCCAACGCACCTGCGCGGCCAAAGTGACGTCGAGGACAACGCTCTGCGCCTTGCCGCCCGATCCGATGATCTCCGCAACGTTTTCCGCAAGCGCCTCGGCGCGGCGCGGCGCCACCGTTATGTGGGCGCCGTTATTGGCGAGAAAGCGCGCGAAATGCTGGCCCAGGCCGCCGGAGCCGCCGGTGACCAGAATGTGCCTGATCAATCTCGAACACCGGAATCTCCCACGAAGGGTTGCCAGGAGGAAAGTCATGCATCAGGACGCTCGCCATTTGCGCTCGGCCTCGTCCCACGCCGCCAGCGGCTGCAGATCGGGCACCCAGGCCAGGCCGGTCTTGCCGTCCGAGGAAATCGCCTCCGGTGTCACCACCATGTCGAGCAGCGCGGGACGGTTGGCCAATGCCCGTTCGATCGCGGGCTTGAGCTGCGCTTCGGTTTCGACCCGCTCGGCGTGCATGCCGAACGACCTCGCCATCCCCGCATAATCGGCGAATTGCAATCTTGTGCCGACGACCTTGCCATGCGTGACGGTTTGATCGTGGACCTCGATCTGCCACGCACCATTATTGGCAACGACGATCAAAACGGGAGCCTTGTGACGCACGGCGGTGTCGACCTCGATCGCATTGAAGCCGAATGCGCCATCGCCGGTTGCCACCACCACCGGCTTGTCGGGAAAGGCGAGACTGGCGGCAATGCCGTATGGCACCCCGATTCCGATGCAACCGAACGGACCGGGATCCAGCATTCGCGGCGCGTTCAGCCCGACACGCGCAAAGGAGAGAAAATCGCCGCCATCGGTGATGACGACGGAGTCGTTGCCAACGGCTTCCTGCAGCGCCGACAAGACCTTGTTGGGGTGAAGTTTGCCGTCGGAGCCGCTGGGCGCCGAGGCCATGGTCTGCTGAAGCTTCCGCGCCCGCTCTTCATGCCCCTTGCGGAGTTTCGCAGCCCATTCACGGTCGACTCCTGAAGGCCGATTGCCCGCATGCTCGACCATTGCGCGCAGCGTCTCCGCCGGCGATGCCAGGATTTCGACGGCACCGCGGCGATTGTCGCGGATCTCCGTCGAGGTATCGCTGATACGGATGAATTTCGCCGACTGGAAAACGGCCGGCGATCCGTAGGCGAGCTGGAAATCGAGCCGTCGTCCAACGGTCAGAACGACATCGGCATCGCCCATGACGGAGCCACGCATCGCACCCACAACGGAGGGATGGCTGTCGGGAACCAGGCCGCGGCTTTCGCCCGTATCTAGGTACACGGCGCCGAGCCTGTCGAGCAGTGAAATCAGTTCCGGCCCTGCACCGCGGGCGCCGCGACCAGAAATCACGAGCACGCGGCGGGCCGACCACAACAGGTCGACCGCCCTTTCGATCTGTGCGGGATCGGGATGCGTAACAGTGCGCGGCTTGTCGCAAAGATGCTCTTCGAGCTGCAGCGCCTTAGGTACGATTCCCCGCAGCGTGTCGGTTGGAAAATCGATGTAGGAAGGACCGGGGTCTCCACCCTCGCCGAAAGCACGCGCGATCGCTTCATCGAGTTCCTGCAGCACCAGCGACGGCTCGCGCACCGTGCGCGCGTAGCGCGTGATCGATCGCACCAGTTGCGTGTGATCCATGTCCTGCAGGCCGCCCCTGTTCTCCTGCGGGCGCGGATTGCCGCCGGATACAACCAAAATCGGCGCCCGCGAAACGTGGGCGTTGGCGATCCCGGTGATGGCGTTGGTCATGCCCGGACCGGCGGTGACCAGCGCCACCCCCAGCTCGCCGGTCAACTCCGCATGCGCCTGGGCCATGTGGACCGCGGCGCGCTCGTCGCGGACGTCAATGATGCGGATTCCTTCCGCATCCAGTCGCATCCAGATCGGCATGATATGCCCACCACAAAGCGCGAAGACATGTTTCACGCCGCGCTGCTTCAACAGCTGGGCGATCAGTGCGGCGGCGCTGTCAGGAGAGACTTTCATCACTACGACTCCGATTGGTTGAAACAATTGATTTCTGGACAAGCTTCATGCGAGCCACGCCACGAGCAGCGAGACGGTGAGAACGCCAAAGACATGCGAGGCGAGAATGGAGCCCGATGTCACGCCGGCTTCGAGGCCATAGAGCTTGGCAATGGTGAACGGCCCCGATCCGATCGGAAGGGCGCTCAAGATCACGGCCGAATGCGACCAAAGCGGTGGCATCGTGAACACGTAGAAGGCGAGGAACGCCGTGACGGCAGGTTGCAAGATCAGTTTCATCGCCACGAGCTTGGCGATGGACACTGCGTCGCGGCTCACCACACTTTCCTGCGCAAGAAAGAGCCCGATGCAGACCAGCGCAACCGGCGAAGCGGCCCCGCCAAGCAGCGTGGTGAAACTCTCGAAAGGCGCCGGGACTTTGATACTGCTGAGGCCGATGCACAGCCCTGCAACGGGCGCGATCAAAAGCGGGCTGGTGAGCAAGGCATTGGCGACCTTGGTCCCGGTCGACCAGAAGCTTCTCCCTTTCTGCAGATCGATTTCGACGACGACGACCGCGAACAGAAACAGGATGCAGGCCGTGAACAGCGTCGCAATGATCGAGGCTGGCGCGCTTTCGGGGCCGAACACCAGAAGGCACATCGGAATTCCCATGAATCCAACATTGCTGTAGCCGGCGTCGAGTCCCTCGATACTGGCATTTGCAACGCGTCGCCCTCGAATCCGGCTGATCGCGAAGGCAACCGCAAAGGTGATCGAAGAGCCGCCGCAGAAAGCGCCGAGGAAGCCGAACTGACGGACCTGATCCGGCGTAATCTTCGACATCGCCACGAACATCAGCGAGGGCAGCGCCAGATAGACCGCGAAACGATTCAGATTGTCCGTCGCCGTCTTGTCGAAGACGGAGAAATACCCGCAGATGAATCCGGTCAGGATCAAGGCGAATATCGGAAGTGCGGAGTTCAATACGGCGTGCATTTGACGGCGAGCCCGAGGCGGAATGACGCGGACGGTTGACCATGGTCAGTTCGTGAACTTCTTCTTCAATTCCCGATGCAACACCTTGCCCGTGGCGTTGCGCGGAATTTCGCTCTCAAGCATGAAGGCATACGACCGTGGACGCTTGTATCCCGCCAGGCGCTCCTTCGACCATTCCATCAGGTCGCCCTCCTTCAGATCGGCGCCTTCATGCAGCACGATCACCGCGTGCACGCGCTCGCCCCATTTTTCGTCGGGCAAGCCGATCACCGCGACGTCCTTCACCTGCGGGTGCGCGCCGATCAGCGCCTCGACTTCGGAGGGATAGATGTTTTCGCCGCCTGAAATGATCATGTTGCTCTTGCGATCGGACAGATGGATGTAGCCGTCGGCATCGCGCCGGGCCATGTCGCCGACCGTGCAGTAATCGCCGCGGAAGGCCTCCTTTGTCTTTTCGGGCAAGCGCCAGTAGCCGTCGAAGGTATGGGCATTGCAGGAGTACAGCTCGCCCGCTTCGCCATCCGGCACCTCGTTGCCTGCTCCATCCAAAATCCTGATCGGCGCTGCGCCCACGCACTCGCGGCCCACCGAACCAAGCTTGGTGAACTGTTCGTGTGGATGCAGCATGGTCACCCACCCGGTTTCTGTGGCGCCATAGAGTTCGAATAGGCCGGAGTTCGAAAACATCTCCATGACTTCGCGCTTGGTCTCAGGCCGCGCGGGCGCCGAGGAGATCATCAGCTTGGTCACGGCGTCGAAATTGTATTTGCCACGGACGGCGGCCGACAAACCGAGCATCATTATGTAGTGAGTGGGCACGAGCGAAGTGAATGTGGAGCCGTCCTCCGAAAGGGTTTGAACGCAATGTTCAGGGTCGAAGCTCTTGCGGGAATAGATGAAGTTTGCGCCGCCGCAATAGCCGAATGCGCCGAAAAAATTCAGGGAATTGGCGTGGCACATCGGCATGACCAGCAGGGCCCCGTCATTGCGATGCAGCCCGAGCTCGATCTCGGTGACCATCGATAGCAGCACGCCGCTACGATGGCTTCTCACGACGCCTTTTGGATTGCCTGTCGTGCCCGAAGTGTACATCAGCGTCCAGGGGTCAGACAGCTGCACGCGCTGCTCAGGTTCACTCGCGCCGGCGGCGGCGAGGACTTCTTCGTACGCGCGATAGCCCACCGGGCACGCATCAGCGCCAAAGTGGATGTAGCGGTCCGGCTTGATCGAGAGGTTGTTGCGGACCTCTTCGACCACGTCGACAAGCTCGTCCTGGACGATGAACGCAGAGGCTTCGGCATTTTCAAGGATATACTGAACTTCCTTGCCGATCAGACGAAAGTTGATCGGCAACGCCACCAGGCCTGCCTTTGCCGTGGCGGCAAAGATTTCGCACCATTCGACACAGTTATAGGCGAGGATCGCGACGCGCTCGCCTTTGGTGAGGCCAAGGCCGATCAGGGCATTGGCGAGCCGGCACGAGCGGTCATTCCATTGCGCGAACGTCATCGAACGTTCGAGATCGCGCGCGCCGACGCGATCAGGCGACAGCCGCGCATGAACCGAAAGCATTTGTCCGAAATTCAGGAGGTCTTTCACGTTCTGCTCCTAACGGGTTTTCAAAAACACTGGTGGTAACGGTTCAGTTCAAAAGGCCGATCGATATCCAGGGGACGGCGGCAATGACGACGGTTCCGATCAGAAGCGCCAGCATGTAACCCAGCATCGGTTTGATGCCTTCGTCGGGATGGATCCGGCTGATTGCACAGGCCGCGTAGTAGCCGACGCCGAAGGGTGGAGCGAACAGGCCGATGCCCATAGCCAGAATCACCACCATGGCGTAATGCACTTCATGCACACCGACTTGTTTGGCGATCGGAAACAGCAGCGGACCGAACAGCACGATCGCTGGAATACCTTCCAGCACGCTGCCCAGGACGATGAACGCGATGATCGTCACGCCGAGGAACATCGGTGCGCCGCCTGGCAGGCCGGTCATGAACGCTGCAAGCGAGGTGGAGAAGCCCGATTGCGTGAGCGCCCACGCCATTCCGGTCGCAGCTCCGATGATGAGCAGGATCGCGCCCGACAACGCGGCAGTTTCGGTCAGCATCGGATAAAGACGACGCCAATCGAATTTCCGATAGATCAGTAGCCCCGCAAGCACGGAATAAACGATGCCGATGGTGGATACCTCGGTTGCGGTCGCGACACCGCCGACGACAGCGGCGCGGATCACGAATGGCAGCGCGATCGCGGGCAAGGCGACAAGGAAGGTGGAGCCGACCTCGCCCCATCGGGCGGGCTTTACGTGGGACAGGTCTTCGTTGCGGTAGCGGCGCCAGACCACGACACACAACATGATGGCAAGAACCAGGCCCGGCAGCAATCCACCGGTAAAGAGTGCTGCGATCGATACTCCGGTGACCGATCCGATGGTGATAAGGACGAGGCTCGGCGGGATCGTTTCGGTTTGCGCACCGGTGGCCGACAGCAGCGCGACGAGATCGCCGGGCTTCGCACCGCGCTCAATCATTTCCGGAAACAGCACGGGTGCCACCGCTGCCATGTCGGCCGCTTTGGCGCCAGAGATGCCGGAAACCAGGTACATCGCAGCGACCAGGACGTATTGAAGGCCGCCGCGGACATGGCCGAGCAGGCTGGCAAGAAAGCCGACCATGGCGCGCGCCATGCCAGTCATCTCGATCAGAAGGCCAAGGAATACGAACAGCGGCACGGAAAGAAGGATCAGATGGCTCATGCCCTCGTCCATGCGACCAATTACAACGGTCGACGGCGTGCTCGTCGTCAGCGTGATGTAGGCAAAGGTGGCAAGTCCAAAGGCAAAGGCGATCGGCACCGCGGCAAAGACCATGATCGCCACAAGCACCACGAAGAAAATCAGGAGATTGAGGTTTCCAAGCGGCACCAGCACCGGTCCGAGCGCATAAAGCACTCCGCCAACGACCGCGACGGTAGCTACCGCCAATCCGATCTTTCGCCCATCGCCGAACGACGCGAGCCGCAACAAGGCGATGATCAGCATCAGGCCGAGGCCGACTGGCAACGCGGCCGCGCGCCAGAGGCTGGAAATGTCGAGTGCCGGCGTCGAGACGAAGGCCTCATCTGACGCAAACTCAAAAGCGGGCTGCAGGACAAGAACGAGGAATGCCAGAGGAGCAGCGATCGCCAGCACGTCGAAAAAGGCGCGCCGCTGCGGGCTGACCATGCCGACGAAGGCGGTCATCCGCATATGCTCGCCGCGTTGAAATGCGACCACCGCGCCGAGCATGGCCAGCCATAAAAAGAGGATGCTGGCGAGTTCGTCCGACCAGATGATGGGCTTATGAAACAGGTATCGCGCGGAAACACCGCTGAACAAGACGATGATTTCCGCGATCACAAGCAACGCCGCGACGGCCGCGACGATCGAGCCAAGCCATTGTTCGGCTTTTTGCAGGGCGCCCGCTACCCCAGTCATCCGGGGCAGCGTGACGCTGGTTTCCTCCACTAAATGCATGGCGATCACCCGATGTTGCCGGCGTATTTTTGCAGCAATGCCCAGGCTTCGTCGCCGAATTTCGCTTTCGCATCCTTGTAGAAGGACGTCTTTGCAAGCGCCGCCTGGAACGCCTCGGGCTGGGTTGTATTAAAGGCGAGCCCCTTAGACTCGAGGGTCTTCTGGTAGTCCGCGTTTGCCTGGACGATGTCCGCACGCTGCTTGATGGCAGCGGCGTTGAAGTGCTTCTGCATCACTTGCTGGGCATCTTGAGGAACGCCCTTCCAGATCCGCGCGCTGGCGATAAGCCAGAAACCATCCCATGCGTGATTGGTCAGCGAACAGAATTTCTGAACCTCGTAGAACTTTGCAGACTCGATCAGTGCCAGCGGATTTTCTTGACCGTCCGCGATCTTCGTCTGCAGGGCGGAGTAAGCCTCGTTCAGAGGGATACTCACCGGCGCCGCGCCCAACGCCGAAAACATAGCGACCCACAGCGGCACGACCGGAACACGAATCTTGAAGTTGGCGAGATCCTCAGGCGCCTTGATTGGATGGGTGCTGCTGGTGATCTGCCGGAAGCCGTTGTCCCAGACCGAGGTGAACGGCACCAGACCCGCCTTCTCGATATTGCGTCGAATGAAATTGCCGACTTCGCCGTCCATCGCTGCCCACACCTTGTCGTAGTTCGTGAACGCGAATCCGACACCTGTCAGAGACGCCGTGGGGATCAGGGTCGACAGAACGGTGCCCGGCATCGTGGCGAGCTCGAGCGCGCCAGAACGCAACTGCGTCATCATGTCGGTGTCGCTGCCGAGCTGGTTGTTCGGAAACAGGCTGATCGCGACCTGGCCCTTGGTCTCGTCGGTGATGGCGTCGATCGCTTCCTTCAGCCGAACGTTGACCGAATGGGTCGCAGGAAGGTCGTTGCCGAATTTCAATTTGACGGGAGCGGCCTGGGCCAGGACAGCCGGACTTTTAAGAGAGGCGGCACCGAGCGCGCCTCCAACAGCGCATTTCAAGAGCACACGACGGCTGACGGCCTGCATTGCATCCTCCCTGTGAATTGGTTTTATTGAATTCGAATACTGAATTCGTATACTGAATTCGAATGCAAAGCAATGGCTTTTTTTGCGACTCGCTGGTAAAAAACAAAAAAGAGCCGCCTGAGGTTTCCAATGTCGCAGCTTCAAACCCAGCCCACCCTCGTGGAACAGGTTGTAAACGCTATCGTTTCCGAGATTGTCGACGGCGAACTGCCGGCCAATGCCCGCCTCATCCAGGACGAGCTTGCCAAGGCCTATGGCGTCTCCCGACAGCCGGTCCAGCAGGCCCTTCTGCTGCTCAGGGACCGGGGGCTTGTTCGCGAGGCGCCCGGCCGAGGCCTGATCGTTTCCCCGTTGGACGTGGGTTTTGTCCGAAATCTCTACGAGATTCGGGCGATGCTGGATGGACTTGCGGCCAGGCTCGCGGCCGAACGGGGTTCGGAACGGGCTAAGTCCGAGGGACCCGCATTCCTCGAACTAGGTCGCGCCGCGGTCAAGAGCGGCTCCCTGCACGACCAGATTGAGGCCGACATGAAATTCCATGGCTTCCTCAACGAACTGTCCGGCAATCCACTGATCGGTGAGACGACCGCGCCGCATTGGCCTTATCTGCGTCGTGTCATGGGCGAAGTCTTGCGGGACGACGTGCAGATGCCGCAAACGATCCTGCAGGAGCACGTGGCGATCCTGGATGCCGTCATTGCGGGCGACGGCGCATTGGCGGAAACCCTCAGCCGCAACCACATTTCGCGCGCAGCAGATATTTTCGTTCAACGGCTTCAGGCGCAGCACGACGCGTCAGAAGAACAATTGCGTCAGCGGCGAGCCCGGATCATTCAGCGTTGACGACAAAAGCTCGCGGGCCCTCAACGCGCGGCCCTGCCTGTGCCTTGGTCACATCCAATCCCTTCGTCTGTGCTACATTTCCGACAGGAGAATGCGCCAGGGAGGAAACCCATGAAACTCAAATCTGCACTTTTTGGACTTGCCGCCCTTGGTGGCCTTGCGGCGGCAGGAACCGCGTCTGCAATGCCTCTCGCCCCACTTTCCCCAGCTTCGAATCTCGAGAAGGCCGCTGCAGTCTGTGGCCCTAATGGCTGTGTCCAAACGGCCCCCGTCTACCCATATGGCTACGTGCTCTACATTCGCCCGTATCCCAATTACACCCGCATTGTTCATGACAGGCGTTATCGGAGTGTCAGAACAGGGTGCTTAAGAATTGGCTATGATCCCCTGCCGTACCGCTTCGGCTCAGCATCGGTAAGGGCGCCGCCCGTCCGGTTTTTCTGTGGAGGCTAGCACCCTACAACGTCGCTGAAATTTCTAGCACTTGTGCAGCAGCCCTTTTTACACGTGAGGCGTTAGAGGACTTCGGCAAGACGCTTTCAGCGCTCAAGCACTGTGGCGCACTTATATACCCGAACATGGAACGCGAGCACGCAGCGTTCGAGTATATAAAGCAAGACGGCGAGCCGGTGCGCTCGTTACACCCATGCCATGAACTCGAAGGTAAAGCGTGCTGTGGACTTCTTTTTGGAGATCTGCATCGTTCTAACCGCTCTTCATCCGGGTGAACCAATAACATCTCAATGCGTCGGCTTCCTCTTAAACTTCTGAACTGGCTCAGGACAAAAAGAGCACTTGAGGATCTAAATAGAGGGGAGTCTAAAAATGGATTCCTTTACTGTTGCACCCGAGCTGAGGGGTACGAAAGGCGATATCCTCGCTGCCAGAATCGAAGTGCCCATTCTTGCTGCAATGATTTACGGTATTGTCGAATTCATCCGATTGGGTTGGTCCCTAGATCACTACTTTTACACTTACGCACTGGTTCTAGGCGGCGTTGCTGCCTCAGTAGGTCTTTTTACTTATTTTTTTATTGTATCGGTGAGGCGCAAAAGGAGCTGGAAAAATCTCTTAGTTCTGCTCGCATTTCTTCCATATTTCTATTCGTTATACATCATTGGTGTTCTTGGGCTGTACACTATATTTGAAGGCATCGTCGGAATGTTTTCGTTTTGGTCAATGCTCAGTGGGATCTTTTGGGTTTTTATGGGATTTCATCTGATCTATCGGTTTTATCTGATGACAGAGATCGTCAGGCAACACGATGAAAAAACGGCGCTGGCTTCGCAAAAAAGTGCTATGAGTTGAAAATGGTGTGGATGCGTCTTGCGTCATCACCTATGTGTTGCGCGAGTCCCTACCGAGATGTGATCTGGCTTGGCCCTACTGCATCGGCAAGGCGTTTGGCATCGCGCACGACCGAGTAATCACAGCACCCGTGATTGTGCTCCAGATGAGCACACCAAATCTCAACATGAAATCGGTGTCGGTATTCGTATCGCTTAGGTGCGCCATACCAAAAACCAAGGAAATCATAATGAAAAAAATGTAGGACCAACCCTGATATGTTGCTCTATAGGTCTCCTCTACGTCGAAGCATTAGTGAGTCATGATCGCTGCCGACAAACGGACGATTTGGTTAGCCGCGGGCGTTCGTACTCCTTTTGTAGGCGTGGACGGGCCGTTCGCTGCTCGTGACTCATTGTCTTTGTCGGTGCCTGTAGTGCAGGCAATGGCGGCTCGGGTGGCCGGGTCCATTGATTTTGCCATTTGGGGCGCGGTGATAGTCAATCTTGCCTACGCCAATCTGGCCCGCGAGGTCTGGCTTGAAAGCAAACTCGATCCGCACGTGCCGACATTCACCACGATCATGCAATGCAGTACCAGCATGGTCGGCGTATTTGAAGCGGCTGGAATCATCGAGCGAACGAAAGCGGCGCTTGCTCTGGTGGGCGGCGTCGAAAGCATGAGCCGGGTACAGATCGGCCTCGGACAAAATTTGTCAGATTGGCTGCGGCGCATGTTTCAAGCGCGCCGTGCGGCACAACGTATCGGACTGCTTCGAAAGCTACGACCGTCGGACATCCGTCTTTTCGTACCTGAGGTAAAAAACCGCGTTACCGGCCGGAGCATGGGCGAGCACACCGAAGATATGGCGAAAACCTGGAATATCGACCGTTTCGAGCAAGATGCGCTTGCGCTACAGAGTCATCAAACCGCCATCGCCGCCCAAGACCGCGGGTTCTTTGTAGATCTGATTGTTCCCCTGGACGGAATATCCAGAGACCATTTTCCACGCCGCGATACGTCAATGGAAAAGCTTGCGAAACTGAAGCCGGTGTTTGACCGGACCAGCGGAAAAGGAACCATCACAGCCGGCAGCAGCTCGCCGCTCACGGATGGCGCAGCGGCGATCTGGGTTGCAACCGAAGGCGGCCTGGCCCGTCTGCCCGGCGGCGTACCGCGCGTGCGTCTTGTGGACTTCGAAAAGGCGGCCGTTGATGTCTTCAACGAAGGACTGCTGATGGCGCCGGTATCTGCAATTCCAAGGCTGCTCGCACGCAACAATCTGACCTTTAATGACATCGCATTGTGGGAAATTCACGAGGCATTCTCGGCCCAGGTGCTTTGTCACATCAAAGGTCTGGAAGACAGGGACTTCGTTCGCGACAAGGCCGGTGTTGAACATACATTCGGAAGTTTTCCCCGCGATCGGATGAACCCGAACGGCGGCAGCGTGGCACTTGGTCATCCATTCGCGGCGACTGGAGCACGTATTTTGAGTCAAGCCGTAAAGGAACTTGCCGCCAAACCAAAAGGCGCGCGCGCAATCGTCAGTATTTGCGCCGACGGCGGCTTGGGCACTGTTGCGTTGTTGGAAAACTGAACAAGCCGTCGATTGGCGTCCAATGTCCGCTTCGGGCCAAACGCAACCACCCTATGGCACTTCGATGCCGCAGAGTGGGCGCCGTCCACAGCATCAAAACGGAAGTCGTGGCCTGGCTCCGGGACGTATGCTTTGCCAACAGAAATGCTGCGACCACTACGGGATGCCCGTCTCGGGCCAAAAGAAGACTCATGCGCTGCAACAAACAGCATCTCTATTCGATCACGTCGCAAAAGCTCAAGCGTCAACTGATGATGGATCAGTGCAACTTCATCGCCAATTTTACATCGCGATTTTGGCGAGACGAGTACG
>Ga0210408_10004687_pt1 | contig 12164 bp, 19 predicted proteins | sample IncBWH4MmetaG_FD_155471 | JGI IMG/M metagenome (GOLD analysis project Ga0210408, IMG submission 155471) | Forest soil microbial communities from Barre Woods Harvard Forest LTER site, Petersham, Massachusetts, United States - Inc-BW-H-4-M | ecosystem: Environmental > Terrestrial > Soil >... | reverse complement strand
GTCGCAACTTGTTCAAATGCACAAGTTGATTTTGGCGATGGGGTACTGGCGATGTTGAAGGATCGACCGGCAATTGAGTTTTCTCCTGCTAAATCCACAATGTTAAAAACATTGCGAGACTTAACGCCAGCGCCAGTACAATGATGCACCATTCCATAAACACCGTTCTGTCCTGGTTCGTTTTCTCCATTCACACTCTCCCCAATGTGAACTTAGCGCGCGACCTGAACGGGCTTCCACGAACGCTACCCACCCGCCTTAGAGTAGGTAGCTTCGGATTCAGTCGCCCGAGTGTGAGTCGAGCGGCTTGCCGATTGAACTCAATTAAAGCCGGTCATGCTTCCCCAGCCGCCCATGCCGCCGGAATCCGTCGGGGGCAAAACGGGCGCCGGTTGGAAGGCTGGTTGGATTGGACCGACCCTGATCGGCCCGTTCACCTGATTGTAGGCTCCTCGAAAATTGCTGAGGTGGACCTTGCTGCGGTGGTGGTGCGGGGAAGCCGCTGCCATTTGGACCGCCAATCCTGAGATCAGCAGCACACCGAAGACGGTGAGTGCAGTTTTTTTCATGGTGGTCTCCGTTGGTTATACTGGGAGAAAGGCCTCGCGCGCCTCGCTCCGTGGATGACGTCCGAACCTTGATGCGACACATCAATTGGCTCAAACGTAAGCCGCGCGTTCATGAGTGATGTGTTGGTCATCTCACATTTCACGAAGACTTGACGGCCACGCGTGTCTATCCCAGGACGATGATCAACGCGGTCAGTAAGACGATCTCAACTTCGCAATCATCGAGCTGGTGGGGTTCGATGTGGATATCGCCGTCACCGTGCTTGCCTCGCTGCGACCCCATGTCTAGCCTTCGCCTCGCTTAACGGAGTTTCCTGGATCTCCGTCGTAAGCTCCCAGAGAACCGGACCCTCGCAGCCGCACACATCTTGGCGAGGCGTCCGGTTTTTCATTATCCGAACTACTTGCGACGTTGCCGCACGACGCTTGCAACCAACGCGCCATTCGCATGAGCCCGATAGATCCGCGGCTATACTCGTCGTTTGCTGGGATGGCGTATGCCCTGATTGAGCTTGGTCGCTTTGACGAGGCCATCGTCGCAACGGCGACGCCCTCAAGCATCGCCTCAAACGGACATTGGCTCGATAATAATTGCTCTTCTCTCGCGAACCCTTGAGGAAATTGTGTCCAGCTGCTCCCGAAGCCCCGTAGCTGATAAAACAGGGGGAAAACAGTTGAGGCCTTTCCGCCCCGGACAATCTGGAAACCCAAAGGGTCGACCGAAAGGATCGCGCAACGCGACCACCCTGGCGCTCGAATCGCTACTGGATGGTCAGGCGAAGGCCTTGAATGCGTCGCGTTGGATGATGAGGGTGCAATGTGCCCGCTATCAACACCCAGTATGACGGCTTCGGCATCGAGCACGAACCGCTTCTCGTGCTTGTTCCCGGTGTGGCAGAATGGACTCCGTCCATTTCTTGTGGACTAACGCAACCACGCTGCTAAAGAACGCTTCGGTGGGGGATCGGAATTCAACAGGCCGGGCTCAACTTTGCTGCGCTGGAAGCCTCTCTGGCAAGTACCAGGCCGAAGGCTCCTGACCCGTGGCATCAGCGGCCAAATTGGCTTTTCCGCTTGACCCGCCGAAGTTGATTTTTGGCGAAGATTCGCATCCATATGGCAGTATGGACAAGCGAGTTCTAAGCGAACGCGACATTTGCACCAAGTTTATTACGCCCGCCCTGCGCAACGCCGGGTGGGACGAGATGCTGCAAATCCGCGAGGAGGTGAGTTTCACCAAGGGCCGTATCATCGTGCGCGGCAAGCTGGTCAGTCGCGGCCGGGCCAAGCGCGCCGACTACGTCCTCTACTTCAAGCCGAACATTCCGCTGGCGCTGATCGAAGCCAAGGACAATTCCCACAGTGTTGGCGACGGGATGCAGCAGGGCCTCGAATACGCCGCCACGCTCGACATCCCCTTCGTGTTTTCCTCGAACGGCGACGGCTTCGTGTTCCACGACCGCACCGGCGCCAGCACCGCGAAGGAAACCGATCTCGGCCTCGACGCCTTCCCGTCGCCTACCGACCTGTGGGCGCGTTATGCCAAGTGGAAGGGACTGGAGGACGAGGCCGAGCAGATCGTCCTTCAGGACTATTTTGACGACGGCAGCGGCAAGGCCCCGCGCTATTACCAGGTCAACGCCATCAACGCGACGATCGAGGCCATCGCCAAGGGCCGCGACCGCATCCTGCTCGTCATGGCGACCGGGACCGGCAAGACCTACACCGCCTTCCAGATCATTTGGCGATTGTGGAAGGCCGGACGCAAGAAACGTATCCTCTATCTCGCCGATCGCAACGTGCTGATCGACCAGACGATGGTCAACGACTTCCGCCCGTTCGGTGGTGTCATGGCAAAACTCAGCGCCCGGTCGAACACAATCGAGAAATTGGACGGCACCGTCGCCGACCTAACCGCCGCGATCGACTCAAGCCGCGCGATCAACAAGTCCTACGAGGTCTATCTTGGCCTCTACCAGGCGATCACCGGCCCGGAGGAGCGGCAAAAGCTGTTCCGCGAATTTTCGCCCGGTTTCTTCGATCTGATTGTAATCGATGAATGCCATCGCGGCAGCGCCGCCGAGGATTCCGCGTGGCGCGAAATCCTCGAATACTTCTCATCGGCCACCCAGATCGGCCTTACCGCGACGCCCAGGGAAACGAAATACGTTTCCAACATCGCCTATTTCGGCGATCCGGTGTTCTCCTACTCATTGAAGCAGGGCATCCGTGACGGCTTTCTCGCGCCCTATAAGGTGGTCAAGGTCCATATCGACCGCGATGTGGAGGGCTACCGGCCCGAGAAGGGCACGCTCGATCGTGAAGGCGAGGAGGTCGAGGACCGCATTTACAACACCAAGGACTTCGACCGCACGCTGGTGCTCGACGACCGCACCAGGCTGGTTGCCAAAAAGGTCACCGAGTTTCTCAAGGAAAGCGGCGATCGGTTCCAGAAAACCATCATCTTTTGCGTCGATCAGGAACACGCCGCGCGGATGCGCCAGGCGCTCGTCAACGAGAACGCCGATCTCGTGGCCGAAAACCACCGCTACGTCATGCGCATCACCGGCAATGACAAGGACGGGCAGGATCAACTCGGTAATTTCATCGACCCGGAATCGCCCTATCCTGTACTAGTCACGACCTCGCGGCTGCTTTCGACCGGCGTGGATGCGCAGACGTGCCGGCTGATAGTGCTCGACCGCGATGTCGGTTCGATGACCGAGTTCAAGCAGATCGTCGGCCGCGGCACCCGCGTGCATGAGGACACCAAGAAGTTCTATTTCACCCTGATCGACTTCCGGGGTGCCTCCAGCCATTTTGCCGATCCCGATTTCGACGGCGAGCCGGAGCAAATTTACGAACCTGGTGCGGACGATCCCATGGCGCCGCCTGAAGACGTGCAACCGACCGGTGGGGACGGCGAGAAGCTGCCCGAAAAGCCGGGTCAGGACGAAACCGTCGTCGCGGGCCAGCCCGACCCGCTGCCGCTGACAGGCGGGAAGATGCGCAAGGTCTATGTCGATGGTGTCAATGCCACAATCGTAGCCGAGCGCGTCGAGTATCTTGACGAGAACGGCAAGCTCGTAACCGAATCGCTGCGAGATTTCACCAAGGCGGCCTTAAAGAAGCGCTTTGCAAGCCTCGACGGTTTTCTGAAGCGCTGGAAAGCCGCGGAACGCAAACAGGCGATCGTTGAGGAACTCGAAGCCGAGGGCCTGCCGCTCGATCCCATCGCCGAGGAACTGGGCAAGGACCTTGATCCCTTCGATCTCATCTGCCATGTCGCCTTTGACAAGAAGCCACTGACGCGGCGCGAGCGCGCCGATAACGTCAAGAAACGCGACGTGTTTACGAAATACGGCGGACAGGCCCGAGCCGTTCTCGATGCGCTGCTCGCCAAGTATGCCGACGAGGGCGTGCTCAATCTCGACGATGCCAACGTGCTACGGATCCCGCCGCTAAGCTCGCTCGGCACCCCGTTGCAACTCATCAAGGCGTTTGGTGACCGGCAAGGCTTCGAGCAGGCCGTCCACGAACTGCAATCCGCCCTCTATCTGGAAGTCGTCTGAACCATGTCAGTCCGCACTATCGTCAAATCCATTCAGGATATCATGCGCCAGGACACTGGCGTCGATGGCGACGCCCAGCGCATCAGCCAATTGTGCTGGATGTTCTTCCTCAAGATCATCGACGATCAGGACCAAGAACTCGAAATAACACAGGACGGCTACCGGTCGCCGATCCCCAAGAAGTACCAATGGCGCACATGGGCAGCGGACCCCGAGGGCATCACCGGCGAGGAGCTTCTCGCCTTCGTCAATGGCGAGCTGTTTCCGGCGCTGAAGAACCTCCCCACCTCAACCAAACCCGGCGACCGGCGCCGCGTGGTCAAGGATGTGTTCGAGGACGCATACAATTACATGAAATCCGGACAGTTGATGCGCCAGGTGGCCAACAAGATTTCCGGTGTTGATTTCAACAATCTCGCTGAGCGGCAGCATTTTGGCGACATCTACGAGCAGGTGCTCAACGACCTGCAATCCGCCGGCAATGCGGGCGAATATTACACCCCGCGCGCGGTCACCGCTTTCATGGTGGACCGCATCGACCCACACCCCGGCGAAATCCTTTTCGATCCCGCCTGCGGCACCGGCGGCTTTCTCACCTGTTCGCTGCGCCACATGCGTCACCGCTATGTGAAGAAGCCCGAGCACGAGAAGGCAATGCAAACCGCCTTGCGGGCGGTCGAGAAGAAACAACTGCCGCACATGCTCTGCGTCACCAACATGCTGCTGCACGGGATCGAGGACCCGAGCTTCGTGCGCCACGACAACACGCTGGCGCGGCCCTATATCAGCTACACGCAGTCCGACCGCGTGGACATCGTGCTGACCAATCCGCCTTTCGGTGGGCGCGAGGAGGACGGCATCGAGTCCAACTTTCCCGCGCATTTCCGCACGCGCGAGACCGCCGATCTGTTCCTGGCCCTCATCATCCGGCTGCTGAAGCCAGGCGGACGCGCCGCCGTGGTACTGCCAGACGGTTCGCTGTTCGGCGAGGGGGTGAAAACGCGGCTGAAGGAACATCTCATGGAGGAGTGCAACCTGCATACCATTGTCCGCCTGCCCAATTCCGTGTTCAAGCCCTACGCCTCGATCGGCACCAACCTCTTGTTCTTCGAGAAGGGCGCGCCGACCAAGGATATCTGGTTCTGGGAGCACCGCGTGCCCGAAGGCCAGAAAGCCTACTCGATGACCAAGCCCATTCGTTTCGAGCATCTGCAAGGCTGCATCGACTGGTGGGGCGGGGGGAAACGTGGGGGACGCGAGGAATGCCCGCAAGCCTGGAAGGTGACGGCGGATGAGGTTAAGGCGCGTGGCTACAACCTCGACATCAAGAACCCCCACACCGTGGCCGACGATCACGGCGACCCCGAAGAGCTGCTGGCGGACCTGGCCGCCACAGAGGCCGAGACGGCGGGCTTGCGCGATCAATTGAAGGCGATCCTCGCCGAGGCGTTGGCGCGATGAACGCGGATCGCCTGCTGGCGCATTACGGGCAGATCGCCGACGCGCCCGATGCGATTGCGCGCCTGCGCCGCTTCATTCTCGATCTGGCCGTGCGCGGCAAACTCGTGCCGCAGGACCCGAAGGAGGAGCCGGCGTCGGAATTGCTGATGGAGCCCGCAATGCGAGAACTACCCAAGGAGCGATTCGAACAAGTGGGGGGTGTTGAAAACGACGGCCGTTCAGACACTCGCCTTTGATTTTATGCAGCACAAGGAACTGCCTGCCAAGTTCGAGCCGCGACCACAGCACGAGGCCCAAATAGGCGACATTCTGGTTACGCGCGCGGGACCAAAGAACCGCGTTGGGGTGTCTTGCGTCGTCGATAGAATCGAGCCGCGGCTGATGATTTCGGACAAGCTGATCCGCTTTCGTCTCATAGAGGGTCTTAGCCCGAGGTTCTTTGCCCTCACATTGAACGCGGGGGTAACAAATGCCGCGATTGAGGAAGCAAAGTCGGGCATGGCTGTGATGCAGATGAATATTTCTCAGGACAAACTCCGCGCAGTTCCTGTTCCCCTCCCACCGCTCGCCGAGCAACATCGCATCGTCGCCAAGGTCGATGCGCTAATGGCGCTCTGCGACCGGCTGGAGGCGAGCCTCACCGCCACCGCCGCCACCCGCCGCCGACTGCTTGATGCACTGCTCGCCGAGGCGCTGGCGCCGGCCGAGGATCGCGAACTGGAGGCAGCCGAATGACGAACACGTTGGGGCGGCTAGAAAGCCAAGCACAATTGACCGAGACGGTCGAAAGTCTCGTCGCGTATAGTCGCGAGAACGATCGTGTTTGCCCATTACCGCCGACGTGGAACCGGCTTTGGCAAATGTTGCCGGGCCGCTCGCAGTCTGGCGCGGGATGGCAGCCCGCCCCGCCCCTAATCCTTGCCGCATGGCACGACACCCCTCCAATGCTCAAGATGCTTCGCTTGGCGGAGCACATTGAGTGGGCCGCTAAGCATGGATCGCTGGAAGCGGTCGGGAAATTCTTGCGCGGGCTGCGCGAAGACGAATGGTTTCACATAGGGGATTGAGCGAATGTCCAGCCTTGCCACCGCCGACGTGGCAAAAAGCCAGCCTAATTTAGGGACGCCTGGTCGAGTTAATCCAAAAAACGCCAGATTGTTTCCGACAAACCGGCATTGATCGGTTTGCGATTTAGACCAGCAAGCGCCATCCACGCGCCGCTACCAATCGCCGCGAAACCTCGCAAATCATGCGATATTATTTTGCCTGGATTGGCCACTTCAAAAATGTGGCGATTGCCCTGCGGATTGAATCCATAGACAAGCAGTTCCAATCCCAGATCGAAGCGGGCCAGTGCTGCTGCATATTCGCCGTAGATGTCTTTGCCTAGTTCATTGAACCCGTTTTTTCTAAAATCCGAAATGTCCGAATATCCAAATCGCGCGAGATGCTCTCGAAAAAACCGCTCGTGGAATTCTTTTTCATAAGCCTCTAGGACGGCTTTTCTCACCTGTTTTTCGTCGGCCGGTGGATCTGCCATGCCTCCAGTGAAAGCGAGCGCATCATAACAAGAGCTGACAACGGGAATGAACGCGCTGGCATCACTTGCTGCAAACATCATTCCCCAGGTTGAAGCTATTTTCCGGTTCTTCATCGTTCCGTCGTCAGCCGCCGGAATAGCCTCCCCGTGGGATATTCGGGCGTCGGAAACCGTGACAATGAATTCAGTGGCCGTTAAACCCGCGATTGCTATCGTCATATCGCCATCTATCTTCCATGGTTGAGGGGGAGGCCTTTCTCAGGGCCCTCCCTCGTTGTTTTCGTTGACGTTTTCGGCCAGCTAGCGGCATTTCTCCCGTCGTGGACCCGGCACGGACAACCCTTTAGGGCGGCTTCTAGGAAGGCCGTCTTAGGGGCTCGCCGTCGCGGCGGTACGAAGGGCAGGCCGATCCGGGGGAACGCGCCTATGCCCGCGAAGGTGTGCTGTTCGTTATCAACCGACCAAGATTTAAATCTGTTAGGCTGCACGGGAAAGCGGGGTAGCGTAGCTAAAGAACGCCTCTCGTTTCCCCTGCAAAGTCTTTAAACCAGGTAGGTTAGGTCGGTTAGGTCGGTCCGTTTCGGAACGCGCGCGCAGGAGCTATCCCATGCTCACGGAGCAACGCCTAGCTGAACTCCACCAACTCCGCGCCGAAGGTCTATCGATGCGCAAGTGCGCAGCCATCTTAGGCACCAATGAATCAATGGTGTACTCGGCGCTGCATCCGAAAGTACGTAAACCGAAACTGAAACTGCCGCCACCACCAAAGCGCCCATCAACATTGCCAGTCAGAGAATTGCGTGACCACTATTATTGCCCAACCCCAAAGTTCAATCCGACGCGGCGTCAACAAGCGCCAGAACTCACCCACGAGGATTTTATCGAGGCGTGGAAAAATACAGCCAAGCCGCCAACGCCCGCCAATCGGCAACGCCGCGGATGCGGCCGGTGTTCGTAATACAGGTGCGCACCTAGCCGCGCGCGCGCAACGCCTTGCGTCTGGAACATTTCCGAAAGCATCTTGCACTTCGCTCGTCAGCCGCGCGGGGCAAAGGCTGCGCGGACGCCGAAAAGCTAACCGTTGCTAGTGGCGACCTTTTTTGATCTTGGGTAACGGCTTGGGTTCGTCTTGGGGCTGTGGCTGCGTGTTGCGCACGGCCTGTGCCAGCATCTCGCGTAGCTCGGCGTTGGTCTTGTTCGGTTTGAGCGTCGATTTCAATGAGATCGTATATTGGGTCATACAAACTGCCTCGCTTGGTTTCATGCCTCTGGCAAGAGCCTCCGCCAACGAAATGATGTCAGCGTCATCTACGCTACGCAGCGCAGAATGCCAATCACAGTGACCTGCGGGTGATGGTTTCGTCGTCGGTCATCCGCTTAGCATTTTGCCAGTGATCTTGTTGACGAAATGGAGCCGTCCGCAGCTCAGGCAAGTCACAGCCTCGTATGCATCTGGCTTGTCGGCCGGTGTGCTTTCGGGCAACCAGACTTGAACGTTTAATCCGGTCCGGGGACAGCGGATGATGAAGTGCGCCATGGCCCATGATGAGCCTGGCTTCCAAAGGCGGATTGATCTGCCGCAAGCTGACCCGGAAACAACAGAACTCTCATTTTTAGTAACGCTCGGGCCGCTTGCCGCACTGATCGCACTTGCAGCACAGGAACTTCATCGTTCCCCTCCCGCCACCGGCCGAACAACGACGCATCGTTGCCAAGGTCGACGAGCTGATGGCGGTTTGCGACCGGCTGGATGCGAGGCTCACCGCCACCGCCGCCACCCGCCGCCGCCTGCTCGACGCGCTGCTCGCCGAGGCGCTGGCGCCGGCCGTTGCGCGCGAGATGGAGGCGGCGGAATGAGCCGGGCGCCGCAAAGGCCCGTTCCAGATCGCCTCGACCCGGAGAAGGTTGCCTATTCGGTTCCCCAAAGCGATGACGGACTTTCCGGAGAATACAGCAAAACCCGCCCACTTAGGATGCGCTCTCACGCGGCTTAATTGCAGAACGTGATACCGCTTGCACACTGTTCGTTTTTTGAGCATTGTACGAACAGTAGATCATCCGCAGGGGGCGAAACATATGGCGAAATCACATCTCTCGTTGGTGGCACCGCGCACCGTAAATCGAACAGTCACACCGAAGCGCCGTCCCAACGCCGACCTGCGCACCCGCGAGTACCTGACCGAGGCCGAGGTCGAGCGGCTGCTGAAAGCCACCAGGGCCAACCGCTGGGGTCACCGGGACGCCACGATGATCCTAATAGCCTACCGTCACGGTCTGAGGGCGAGCGAATTGACGGACCTGCGCTGGGACCAGATCGACTTCAATGCCGGCACCATGGCCGTCCGTAGGGCGAAGAAGGGCACGCCCAGCACGCACCCGATCCGCGGCGACGAGATGCGCGCCCTACGCCGGCTACACAGCGCGAGCAGGAACCGAAATCGGCCTTCGTCTTTACGTCGGAGCGCGGCGCTCCGTTTACGACGGCGGGCTTCGCCCGCATGATCGAGCGCGCCGGTCAGGCCGCCGGGTTCAAGTTCAAGGCTCACCCGCACATGCTCCGGCATGCCTGCGGGTTCGCCCTGGCCAACAAGGGACACGATACCCGGAGCCTTCAGGCGTACCTGGGCCACAAAAACATCCAACATACCGTGCGATATACCGAGTTGGCGCCGACAAAATTCAAAGACTTTTGGCGCTAGCAGGAGGCACAATGAGGCAGGTAGTATGCGAGTTCACTGAGGATGTCTTGGCGGTTCAGGAAGGCCAAGACCTGTATATCGAGATAAACGGAAACAAAGTCGCCAAGTCCACGGAATATGGCTGGGAAGCCATTGCCCCCGGCTGGAAGGTAGAAGATGACTACCTTGGGGCAATCACCATCACCAGTAACGGCGTATCCGTACATTAGGCCCTAGATGACTCAGAAATGGCCGCCAGAGTCGTTTTGGCTCTGGTGGCTATACCCCTACACGATTCACCTAACGCGCATCCCCGACTCGCCCTGAGTCATACGCGAGTGCTTGTTTTGCTCCGGATGTGGTGTGCAACGTCGGTCTGGTCGTCGTCATCTTTCGTGAGAACGACCTCGTGGCTTCGAAAATTCAACCAGAGCAGTAAGCATCCGGCTACGATGAAGTAGACCGTCAAAATATCGCGCAACATGCCTTTTACCGCCTCGGATTGGATTGAATGGTTTGGTTTCGTGTTTGGCCTCCCTATGGCTCTCTTATGTGTAGGACTAGTGGCCGCATGGATCGTGGGCGGCCTCCGCAAAGGCAAAATTCAAATTAGGACACTACCCGATGCTCGATGATTCAACGCGCCCTTGCGTGTCGGCGGCACCTTGATCTTGCAGCTAACCTGAACATTTAAGGCCGCTGATGAAATGTTTGGAGCTGTGGATGACAAAAATTGGGCCTTTTAGCTGGCTCAGGCGTCGGTTATAAATAGTATAGTTAGGCATGGAGCCTCCCGATTAGATTGAACGAGGGGAGCTGCTCTGTGTCGAAAAAAGCCTGGCTATTGCGCCCAAGTCACGTCCGGCGCGGAATCCGCGCGGTTGAATCGGCTGGTAAGACCGCTTCGTCTGTAAAGATCGGCGATGGCTGGTTCGAAGTCCTGATCGGCGGCCACGAAGAGCGCTCTGATCTCGGGTCAAGCGAAACATCCGAAACACTGCGGAAGCTTATCTCTGATGATTAAGCCGCCGCGCACTGCCCTGCCCTTGCCGCGCTACGTCGAGCGTAGGCCGCTCAAGTCTGGAGGGTGGGGCCACTTCTTCCATGTGCCGAGCAAATACAAGAGGAACGGTTGCCCACTGCACGATGAACCGCTCGGCCTCGACTACGATGCTGCGGTGAAGCGTGCCGAGACGATACTGCTTCCAGCATTCGATGCGTGGCTGTCCGGCGATACCAAGACCGCAACGATGCCAGCGGTCGCAGCAGTCGGAACGCTCGACTGGGTATTTGCCGAATATCGCGCCGATCGCCGTTACACCAAGCTGGACCCGAAGAGCAGACGGAACCACGAAAACGGTTTCAAGCTGGTGGGCGGCTTCAAGCTGAAAGACGGAACATTGCTCGGCGACCGCCGCGCCGCTCAGATCGACACCAGTATCACCGATAAACTGTATGAGGCGCTGTTGCCGCTCAAGGATGACGACGGCAACGTGATCGGTGAGCGTCGTACCACGGTCAACCACGCAATGAAGTCATGCCGCCGCGCTTGGAACATCTGTGCGCGCCGCAATCCCGGCAAGCTGCCACTGGTGAATCCATTCGCGCAAATGGGCCTGCGATCTTCTGACCGCGAGACACCGACCGCGACCTTCGAGGAATTGCAAAGCTTCCGAGCCAAGGCGAAAGAGATGGGGCTGCCGTCGCTCGCCACTGGCGCTCTGATTGCATGGGAATGGCTGCAGCGCGAGGTCGATATCTTCGCGACCTTCGATGTCGCTCACTATCGACCGAAGGAACGGCCCAACATGGTGCGCGTGGTACATGAGAAAACCAAGGAGGAAAACTGGGTGCCGCTGTTCACCGACGACGGCAAGCCGGTCTACCCCGAACTGATGGCCGAGCTTGACGTGATCAAACGCGAGCGCATCGGCGGCCTGATACTGAGAAGGGACTGGGGCGAGCGCGGACCGTGGCCGACATGGCCGAAGCCTGATCAACCGGATTTCACGCACCTGAGCCGCAAGGTGAAGGAAGTCATTCGCGCCGCCGGATTGCGCGACGAACTGTCCTTCACGTCATTCCGTCACGGCGGATTCACCGAGACCGGAGACGCTGAACTGACCGACCGCGAGATCATAGCGCAGAGTCGGCACAAGTCGGTCAAGGTGCTGCCTAAGTATGTGAAGCGCACTGCAAAACAGGTCACCACTGGCGCGAAGAAACGGCGCGCCTATCGCGACAAGCAAGATGCGAACAATGCGTGATTCTGGTCCGAATGAGCAGCAGCACGCCGGTCCGAATAGAAAACGGAGGATGCGAGAAGTGCCTGATTTTATTGGAG
>Ga0210408_10004685_pt1 | contig 12165 bp, 10 predicted proteins | sample IncBWH4MmetaG_FD_155471 | JGI IMG/M metagenome (GOLD analysis project Ga0210408, IMG submission 155471) | Forest soil microbial communities from Barre Woods Harvard Forest LTER site, Petersham, Massachusetts, United States - Inc-BW-H-4-M | ecosystem: Environmental > Terrestrial > Soil >... | reverse complement strand
GTCGGCGGATTTTCGCCGGCGGGAAGCTCGGTGGCCTTCGGTCCGGCGGTGCGGTCAGGACAATTCGATCCATGCGACCTCGATCCGCTCCGCCAGGTCCTGGGGCAGGAGATCGATTTTTCGGCGCTGCGCTCGCGGGCCTGCCCAAGACTCCTGATCGCGGCAACGCGGGTTCGCGACGGCGGGCTCAAGATTTTCCGCAACCAGGACATCACGGCCGATGTCGTGCTGGCCTCGACCTGTCCGCCGCTGATCCACTGCGCCGTCGAGATCGAGGGCGAGTCTTACTGGGACGGCGGTTACGCCGCCAATCCCCCGATGGTCAGGCTGATGCATGAATCGGATGCGAGCGACCTGCTTGTCGTTCAGATCACGCCGGCGCGCGACCACTACATTCCGATGACCATGGCGGCGATCGACCGCCGTCTCGATCAAATCACGGCTAATTCGACCCTCAATGCCGAGATCGCTGCACTCGAGACGGCGCGTGACGCGGCGTCGGCGTCCCGGCGTGTGTTCCGGATCGCGGCGGAAGACGAGATCGACGGGCTTGCGCAGCGGAGCGCCGTCGACCTCGGACGCGGCTTTGTCGAGATGCTGCACCAGAGCGGCCGCGCCGCCGCCGATCGCTGGCTGAAACATGGACCGGACCAAAGGCCGCCCGCCATCGGGGACAGGCTTGCCGAATTGGCGCGATCCTCGGCCAGGGAGGCCGCGGAGGCCTGACATCCGCAATGCCGGACGCAGATCGATCCATCGCCGACGAAGTCGAAGCGGCCATCAGCGCCGGCTCGGCGGAAAAACATCTCGAAACGATCAAACGCGTGACGGATCTTTTTCTGTCATCTGCCGATAGCTTCAATGGCGAGCAAATCGAGCTGTTTGACAATGTCCTCGAACGCCTCATCACAACGATCGAGCTCCGGGCGATCGCCGACGTCAGCGCCCGCATAGCGCTCGCCGAAGTGAGCACTCAGCTTGCGTCGGTTTCAAAAGCGCCGCCTGCCGTCATCCGCCGGCTCGCACGACACGACGAGATCGCCATCGCCGGACCGGTTTTGACCGAATCGGCCCGCCTGACCAACGAGGACCTGATCGAGATCGCGGAAACAAAAAGCGAGCCGCATTTGCTGGCGATCTCCGGCCGCTGGTGGTTGAAGGAGGTCGTCACCGATGCACTCTTGGTTCGCCGCTACCCGGCCGTCAGCCGTCGATTGGTCAACAACCCCGGCGCGCGGGTTTCCGCCAAGGGATTTGCGATCGTGCTGAAGCACGCCGAAGCCGATCCCGAGCTTGCCGTCGAAACCGGTCTTCGGGTCGATCTGCCGCCCGAGATCCGGCATCAACTGCTGCGGCAAGCGACAGACACCGTCAGATCGCGGCTGTTGTCACGCGCGCCGCCTCATTTGTTCGAGGAAATCCGAAACGCGATTGCGGCCACCTCGGCAGGCGCCGATCGCGAGATGTCAGCGGTTCGCGACTTCGGTGCAGCCAAGCGCTTGATCGCGCGGCTACGCGAGAACGGCGAACTCAATGAAGCGGCCTTGCTGGGGTTCGCCAGAGCGCGGAAATACGAGGAGACCGTCGCAGCTCTTGCCGAACTGTCCCAATCCACCTTGGAGGTGGTTCGACCGCTGATGCAGAGTCTTCGCGACGACGGCGTGCTGGTGCCCTGCAAGGCGGCGGGGCTGGGCTGGGAGACCGTGAGCGCCGTCCTAAACTGCCGCTTTACCTCCGGCTCGATGGGACCGCACGAACTGGCGAGGGCCAAAGACCAATTTGCGAGGATAAGGCTCGACGACGCACTCCGCCTGCTGAGATTCTGGCAGGTCAAGTCGAATTCTCCGCCCTCCAATCTCAACTGAGGCGCTGGGACGGCGATTCTTGATGCGGGCTAATGCAGAATCTGACCTACGGCTCGCTCGGATCCACGCGATCCCCTGGGGATCGATGGCGCGTCGAGGTAGAGTTTGACGCCGTTCTGGTCGAGCAGAAATATTGGGTGGTAGCCTCGAACGTTCTGGTCCTCGACCATGATCATGTGGAGATTGTCCAGCATGACCCAATTTCCATTGAGCCGTGCCGCCACAACGGCGTGGTCTTCTTCCCGGATGTCGCGCCGCAGGATGACGATCCGAAGGTCATCGGCGGCAACACCGGCGTCCTGCAGAGCGACGAATTTTGCGATCGCGTAATCCTCGCAGTCCCCGGCGCCGGCGGCGAACGTGGCCAGCGGCGAACTCCAGACATCCTCCACGCCGTAGAGTGCCATGTCGCTCATTGACTTGATTTTCAGATTGATCGCGCGGTTGATCTCGCCCAGTTGCGCCCGTCCTTCCAGGCTTCGTGCACTGTCGACGATGGCCAGAAATTCGCGCGCCGGCTGCGACGGGCACGATGCAGGGTCGTGCTCGCAAATCTTCAGCACTTGTTGTTCGCTTGCGACTTCACGCTCGACGCGGAGCCATTTTTCCAGCAGCGGACCCGAGGTGATGGCCGCGGTCGAAAGTCCGAACGGCTCATCGGCGCCGGCGACCGCTGCCGGCGAATTCGACTCCGCGGCCTCAACGCCCGCTGGCGCGCAGCTCAGCACGCAGATCATCAGAATGGCGCGCCAAGCGCGCAAATTGCCCACTCTCGACATTTGGCTCTCTAGATATCTCGCCTCAGCAAATCTTGTGAGCGCCGGCGCGCGACGAACGAATCGAACGCGCGCGTCATCGCCACCGGCGGCGTTGCCAGTGCAACGATCCCAAAGCTCCAATGATGATGCGTTAGCTCAGGCGATGCTGAAGCGAAGGACTACGGCAGCCCTGAACACTGACGTAGATACAAAACAGCTGAATCCAAGCGCCCTTGAACACGGATCGATCAAAAAGCCGTGTTCGCTTAAACAGGGCGGCCAACATCAGCGAGGCCCACAGAGCTGTCGTCTCAACCGAGCGACGTGGAAGCGCGTGACGGCGGGTCCTACCGTGCCGTCCCGCGCCATTCACTCGCACGCAGCCCTCACGCCGCGCGGCCAAGCTCCGCACCGAGATGCTTCAGGCGCGGCATCACTTCCTGTTTTAGGAGGCTGAGCGAATGATGCCAAGCTTCGGGCTTGTGCTTGTAGTCAAAGCCGAACACCAGCAGGACGCCGAACCCGCCGACCTCGCGATAGATCTTCTCGATCTTCTCGGTGACGGTCGCGGGCGAGCCGACGACCCAGTTGTGACGGGCGCAATATTCGACCGTGACCTCGCTATCGGGCACGTCGGGTGCGGCCTTCAGGTAATCCTTGAAACCGAAATGACCGAGCAGCGGCAAAAAGTATTCGCTCATCATCCGGCCCATCATGTCGCCGACGGACAGCTTCCATGCCTCTTCGTCGGTATCGGCGACGAACACTTCGCGCACCAGCCGCCAGTCTTGCCGGTTCGGCTTGCGGCCGGTCCTGGCCGCGCCTGCCTCCACCGATTCCCAGTGGCTTCCGACATAGGCCGGGTTGAGGTTGAGGCTCATCGGGATAAAGCCGCGCTCGCCCGCGAGTTTCAGTGTGTCCGAACCTTTGCTCAGTCCTGCGACCCCGATCGGCGGATGTGGCGCCTGCTTCGGCTTGAGGTGGGGTTTTAGGAAATCGAACATGGTGTCGGGTTTTGTGACCGTCCAGAATTTGCCCTTGTGGGTCCATGGCGCATCCTCGGTCCACATCTTCAAGATGATCTCGAGCGACTCGCGCGTCATCTCGCGATTCTCGCCACTCATCCCGTCGACATTGAACATCGCCCAGTCGCTCGGCAAACCGGAAGCCGCGACGCCGAAATTCAGCCGGCCGCCCGAGAGGTGGTCGAGCATGGCCACGCGGTTCGCCAGTTCAGCCGGATGATGATAGGGCAAGAGGAAGCCGCCGGGGCCGAGACGGATGTTCTTGGTCTGCAAGAACGCCTGCGCCAGCAAGAGGTCCGGCGCCGGGTGCGGCTCCCAGGGCGCGGTGTGATGCTCGCCGATCCAGGCTTCCTGATAGCCGAGCTCGTCCAGCCATCGCAGCACCTGAAGGTCGAAGTCGTGACCCTCCTTCAATCCGCACTCCGGCGGATGCGAGGGCATCGCGAAATATCCGAGTTCCATGAGCTTTCCTCTCATTCGTTTTTTGAAGCGCGTCTTGATGCGCGCGAGCGAGAGCATAGCACGCGAGAGGTGCGGCGGAGGTATGACAAAGCTGCGAGGTGAGATGCGCGCGCGGCACGACGGTTTCTTCCCCTCCCTCCCCTTGTGGGAGAGGGGAAGAACATCCCCCTACCGCGCCCCGAAGCTGGTGGCGCCGAACAGCGCCTTTTGCGTCGAGGGCTGCGAGCGCCAGTATTGCGGCGGGGCTTCGACCTGGCCGCCGAGTTCGACGGCAGCGTGCCAGCCCCAGCGCGGGTCATAGAGCATGCCGCGGGCAAGCGCGACCATGTCGGCCTTGCCGGATGCCACGATCTCCTCGGCCTGCTTTGCTTCCGTGATCAGGCCGACTGCCATGGTGGCGACACCGGTTGCTTCCTTGATGGCTTGCGCGAACGGCACCTGGTAGCCGGGGGAGAGCGGGATCTTCTGCAAGGGCGAAACGCCGCCCGACGACGCATCTATCCAGTCGACGCCGCGTTTTTTCAATTCCTTGACGTATTCGATTGTTTGCGCCAGGTCCCAGCCGCCCTCGACCCAGTCGGTCGCCGACAGCTTGACGCCGACTGGCTTGTTCTCCGGAAACGCCGCGCGGATGGCGTCGAAAACTTCCAGCGGATAGCGCATGCGGTTTTGCAAGCTTCCGCCATATTGGTCAGTGCGCTTGTTGGAGATCGGTGAGAGGAACTGATGCAGCAGATAGCCGTGGGCGGAGTGCAGCTCGATGGCATCGAGGCCGAGCCGCTCGGCGCGTTTTGCGGCTGCAACGAATGCGTCGCGCACGCGCGCAAGGCCTCGTGCATCGAGCGCCAGCGGCGCCAATTCACCCTCCTTGTGCGGCACCGCGGATGGGGCTTCGGTCTGCCAGCCGCCGTCGGCGAGCGGGATCTGCTGCCCGCCATCCCATGGCACGTGGCTCGACCCTTTGCGGCCGGCATGGGCGAGCTGCATCGCCACCGCGATCTTGGAGTGCTTGCGCACCGAGGCTATGATCGGCCGCAGCGCCGCTTCGGTAGCATCATTCCACAGGCCGAGGCATCCGGGCGTGATACGGCCGATCGCCTCCACATGCGTGGCCTCGATGCAGAACATCGCCGCGCCTGACAGCGCCAGCGTGTTGATGTGGGTAAAATGCCAGTCATTGGCCTCGCCGTTCACGGCCGAATATTGGCACATCGGCGCGACCATGACGCGGTTGGGAAGTTTCAAGCCGCGCAGCTGGATCGGGGAAAACAGAACACTCATAAGGGGGATGTCCGGTTGAGGGAAAAGACCACCGTGCCCTTATCTAACGAGGCGCTGTATATTCCTCAATCCGCGACAATAGAGAGAGGGAGGCGCGTTTATTGCAGGGCTCGTGGGAGAGTACGCTTCTGATGAGGAATAAGCGACCAACGACGGCCAACTGCTATAACAATCAATCCGATCGAAGATGCGTCAAGTTCGCGAAGCCCAGGCCATAGCTCCGGCTGTTCGACCGCCTCATAGATACGGTCGATCACACTCCAGATTGCTTCTTCTGTGATCGGTGCGTCGGCGCCCGTGTCGATGAAGCCCTGATCAATCCAGCTGAGCTAGTTTGAAGCGGTCCCCGACTTCCTCATCCATTTGTATGAAGACAGCCTTCTCCGGTTCAATAACTCTGCAAGGGACGAACCAGGCGAGGAGGCCAGCAACCCACCCGTGTGCGCCTTTTCAGGGCGAAATCAAAATCCGGACAGATCCGGCATGGGGCAGTGAGCCGGTGCAGCCCGCTGTTACTTATCTGACGAATGCTAAAACACAGGAGATGAGCGATGACTCAAGATGCCGAGCTCGACTTTCTCGAGGACGCTAGCGGCGTTGACCTATCTCTCAATCGGGAACGCCGTGCCAGGATCATCGTGGCACTCGTGACATGTGCTTTTGCGGCCGTTGCGGTGCTGACCATGATCTCCGAATCACGCCTCAAGATTGAGCAGCGGTTACAGCTGCTTGAGTCATCCCATTCGTATCCATGCGATCGAGCGTGAACAAAAGTTGTACAAGCGGGCGTTCGCGGTAAACATTTCTTGAAATGTAATGCGGATCACAGCTGACTTCAGCGACGTCAGGTCATCGTTTGCGCAAGCTACCTTACTTGCGGAGTTTCAAAGATGAGACAAGCTCCATTCATCGCAACTGAGTTGACTTCCCACGAAATTGCAGTCGGTCGCCAAAACTCAAAGAAAGGCATTTTCGCAGCAATATTCGAGGCGTTGCATCACTCGCGCCGACTTCAGGCGGCGCGCACTCTGCGACAGTATCACCACCTTATCGATAGAGCCGAACGCGACACTCTCTGCGAGCTGAATAAACGTTCCGGAGCATGAGCATGTCATTAAATGAGAGGCTATTTTGGCGCAATCGGTGGGTGCAATTACCGGCACCTGGCGAAAAGACGCTGGTTGCGACCTCATTGATCGCATTCTTAATTCTCCACGTTGTCGCGGGTGCGATTTTGCAGCGCGCTGGTTTGGAAGACGACGCGTCCTTCCTGGATAAATCTCTTTCGCAATCGAGTGATTGACACGGATCACGCACGAGCCGGAGGGTCTCATGGTCGGCCTCGGACGCGGCTTGCTCCGTTTCGGCGTGCGACGGGCCGATAATATTGCGGCGCCTCACGACGCTCGAACATGCCGTAGTCCCGTTCGACCTCACACACACGGACGCTGATCGTTTCGGCAGACGCAGCACCTGGCTTGCGGTTCGCAAGCGATTCCAACAGCATCCCTGCGGCCTCCAAGCTCGCGGCATCGTTAAGCGACAGAAATTCCCTCGGCCTATTCAGGCTTTCGAATTGATCAGATGCTTTGCCGCCCGTCGGCCCTCCGCGCGACGCCACGATCACGACATAGCGTGGCGTACGGGCACCCGGTTCATTGTAGGACGACGGGCGCGAGGGTTTCCAGTCGCCTGCGTCGGGCGTTCGCGCGAGAACGACATCGGCAATTCGCAGCCTGTAGTCAGCGAACACATGTTCCCGGCCGGCAACCTGGGCATGGTGATGTTGCTCGAACGTGCGCCAGGCAGCGAGCGAGGCTTCATCGCGCCAAAGCGAATGGGACAAAATTATGTCCGGGTTTAATAGGTTGCGATAGCGATCGATGAACAAGAATCCGTCATGCGCCTCCAGCGCCGGTCGCAGCGCCGCGGCGATATCGAGATAACGCTGGTAGCCGTCGCGCTTCGGTGTGACTTCAAACAGCAGAGCGAGCATCTGAAGACTTCCAAGTCGAATGACCATTGAAGGCCGCCACCTATCCAAACCACCCGGGCCATGTCTAGAACGGCATTGCTATTTCTTGCGAGCGCTGTCGCGATCAAACATTGCTCAACATCGTCGACTGCGCAACACTGCGCGCCAAGCTGGCACGAACGCGCGAAAGAAGGTTTCTCTGGAATTATGGCAGAGAACTGGGAGTCATCTAAAAAGCAGGCACGCCGACCGTGGGGCGGGCGGCCGAAAGCGCGCTTCGCCTTGTGGCGCCCGGCTGCCGTTGCCGGAGTCGAACTCCAGATCGGAACACAGATTAAGGCGTATGCCCTTCCGGTTCATTTCCACGATTCCTATCAGTTCGACGTGATGCTGGAAGGCGAAAGGTCCTGGGAGCGGCGGCAGGGTCGATGTGTGGTCGGAGCCGGACGCCTTAGCGTCGCGCACCCCGGCGAGGCCCATGCTGTCAACGTCGTCGGTGAAGTGAATTCGTTTCGAACCATGCATGTTGACGCCGCAAGGCTTTCCGGAACCTATGAAAAGATACGCGGCCGGCGGCAATTACCTCGGTTCCCCTTCGATATCTCGGCCATGCCAACTATCAGTCGCTTTCTCCATGCGCATCGGATGATGGAATGTGACGAAGGTCCCGCCGCCGAAAATGCCTTGACTGGATTCCTCGATTACCTTGTCCGGAACCACGCTGACGGCGAGTGCTGGCGGAGCGAGGCCATAAAGCACACTCAATTGCGCAGGGCCCGCGATTTCATCGATCAGAATTTGAGCCATGAGATTGCGCTGGGGACGCTTGCTGCGGTGGCTGCGATCAGCAAATTCCATCTCGTGAGGCAGTTCACTTCAGCATACGGCCTGCCACCCCACACGTATCAGCTACGTGCCCGCATCGCCCGGGCGCGCGAACTTCTCGCTAAGGACGTTGCTTTGAAAAGGGTGTCGGCCGAACTCGGCTTCGCTGATCAAAGTCACTTTGGCCGCCATTTTCGCAAGCTCACAGCCCTGACACCAGCGGAATATCAGCGTCGCGTCACCGGTCGCAGCTGTGCCGACCTTGTTATAGGTCAAACGTGAAGCACCTCATTCCACCAGCGTGAACTGTAGCAGCAGCGTACGCTGGATCATCGAAAAATTGTCGTCGGAGATCATCGTCAGCACGGTATCGCCCTCCGCCGTGACGTGCGCGTCGATGCCCTCCATATTGTCGATCTCCTGGCCGAGATCGGCATTGAAGATGCTGGGGCCGTCGACGACGGCGCCCGGCGTGAGCAATTTGAGCGGGATGCGCCGGATGCGGATGCCGAGGCCGCCGAGCCAGGAAAACTTCCGCTCCAGTATCAAGAGGTCGCCGGGCGGCAGCAGCACCGCGTCGCTGACGTCGAAATTGTCGGTGCGGCGAACGCTGAACTGTCCCGGCGCAGGCCCCCCGACCAGAAACGCGATCAGGTTGCCTTTAGCGTCGAGCCCGCGTTCGGAGATCGCAATCAGCGTGCCCGCAAGCGGCATGCCTTTCGGCACGAACACCAGCGCTTCCAGCCCCTTGTTGAACGGCAGCTTCTTCACCGCCGGCGGCATCGGCACCACCTCGCCGCGCGAACTGGTAAAGCCCTTCGAAAAATCGAAACGCACCACCTGATTGACGCGCTCGATCCCGATGTAGACGAAGGGCCCATCGAGCGCGATCGATTCCGTATCGAACCAGCCGCGCGCGGCGAGTGGCCTGCCGTCGGGCCCGAGCATGGGCGCGGCCTCGACGTCGGCAAGCCCGATCATCTCGTGGCCCCGATAAACGATGCGGCCGGTGAACCAGCTTCCCTTGTCGCTGAAGGAGATGAAGCGCTCGCCCTTCGCGTCGAGCCTTATTCCCGACAGCCCGCCAAAACCGCGAAAGCCCGAGGTCAGGATCAACCCGCTGCGATATTCGAGCGAACCGAAGCGCACATGCTGATGGTCGCGGGTATCGAACGCGGGCAGCGGCCTGGCCTTGACCTCGATCGAGACCGGTGCGGCGACGGAGTATTCGTCCGGCGCGGACGATTTTGGTGGCGGCTGCGTGGCGACCTGCGCCTGCGCGATGTCGGGCATTGCAGCTGCCGAAAGCCCGGCCGCCGTGAACTTCAGGAAACGGCGGCGGCTGACGCGTGCACGCATGAAATCAGGAATGCAATCGGCGGCGCTGACTGCTCGCGGCCGGGGGCGCGCCGTGGGTTTCGCTGAAGAGTTCGGCGAGCTTTTCGGTGATGGCGCCGCCGAGCTCTTCGGCATCGACGATGGTGACCGCGCGGCGATAGTAGCGCGTGACGTCGTGGCCGATGCCGATCGCGATCAATTCCACCGGCGAGCGGGTCTCGATTTCCTCGATGATGTGGCGCAGATGCCGCTCAAGGTAATTGCCGGGATTTACCGACAGCGTGGAATCGTCGACCGGCGCGCCGTCCGAAATCATCATCAGGATCTTGCGCTGCTCGGCGCGGCCCAACAGCCGCTTGTGTGCCCACTCCAGCGCCTCGCCGTCGATATTTTCCTTCAATAGCCCCTCGCGCATCATCAGGCCCAGATTCTTGCGCGCGCGCCGCCAAGGCGCGTCCGCCGCTTTGTAGATGATGTGGCGGAGATCGTTGAGCCGGCCCGGGTTCGGCGGCTTGCCGGCGGCAAGCCAGGCTTCGCGGGATTGGCCGCCCTTCCAGGCGCGGGTGGTGAAGCCGAGAATCTCGACCTTGACGCCGCAGCGCTCCAGCGTCCGCGCCAGAATGTCGGCGCAGGTCGCCGCAACCGTGATGGGGCGGCCGCGCATCGAGCCGGAATTGTCCAACAGCAGCGTCACCACGGTATCGCGGAAGGTCGCCTCCTTCTCGTGCATGAAGGACAGCGGGTGATAGGGATCGGTCACCACGCGCGACAGCCGCGCCGGGTCCAAGATACCTTCCTCGAGATCGAATTCCCAGGCGCGGTTCTGCTGCGCCATCAGCCGGCGTTGCAGGCGGTTGGCGAGCCGCGCGACGATGCCCTGCAGATGCGCAAGCTGCTTGTCGAGATAGGAGCGCAAGCGCTCCAGCTCATCGTGGTCGCAGAGGTCTTCGGCCGCGATCACCTCGTCGAATTTCGGCGCAAAGGCGTGATATTCCGGCCCGCGCGGCTCGTTGGCGCCGCGTGAATTGGGCCGCGTCGCTTCGCCGGGCGTCTCGTCGTCACCGAGCTCGCCATCATCGAAGGTGTCGCTGGTGGAAGCCTGGGCGCTTTCCATCGCGCTTTCGGACATTTCATCCGTGGTCGCCTGCGCCTGGTCGGCGCTCATTTCCTGCGCGGCGTCAGAGTCGGGCGAGCCTTCAGCGCCGGACTGATCATTCTCGCCGTCGGCATTGTTGTCGTCGTTGTCGTCTTCGTCGGTATCCGCATTGCGGTCGTCGCCAAGCTCGAGCGCGGACAACAAATCATGCACCGCGTCGCCGAACTTCGCCTGATCCTCCGCGATCCGGTCGAGCCGGTCGAGCCTGGTGCCGATCTTGTCTTCCAGGATCGGGCGCCACAGGTCGACCATTTTCCGCGCCGCCGCAGGAGGCGCGAGACCGGTCAGGCGTTCGCGCACCAGCATTGCCAGCGCATCGGATAGCGGCGCATCGGCGCGGTCTGTGATCTCGTCGAACTTGCCGCGATGGAAATGATCGTCGAGCATCGCGGTGAGGTTTTTGGCAACGCCCGTCATGCGCCGCGCGCCGAGCGCCTCGACCCGCGCCTGCTCGACGGCCTCGAACACGCCTCTAGCCTGCGGATTGCCCGGCATCAGCTTGCGATGCACTTTCGGGTCGTGGCAGGCGAGCTTGAGCGCGATCGAATCGGCGTGGCCGCGCACGATCGCCGCATCGCGCCTGGTCATCTTGCGCGCCGGCTCAGGCAGGCGCGCTTTGCCCGGCGCGAGACCCGGGCGCTCCGCAGCGAACGTCACCTCGAGCTCGGGCGTCTTCGCGATCGCGCGCAGGCAAGCGGTGACCGCGCGCTTGAACGGCTCGGTCGGGGCTTCCTTTGCGCCGGTGCGGAATTTGGTGTTGGAGGTACTCATAGCGTTTTTGTAAACCAATGGCGCGTCACGCCGCCCGGATAACCCTCGATCGAACCGAATTCCTTATAACCGCATGTTCGGTAGAAACCCGGCGCCTGAAAACTCATGGTGTCCACATAAGAACACGTGGCCCCGGAGCGTCTGGCTTCGTCTTCAATCGCCCTTATCAACTTTGTCCCATGATCCTTCCCGCGAAGCTTCTGTTCCATCCAGAACAACTGGATGAACAGCACCGTAGTCCAGACCTCTCCGACAATCCCGCCGACGATCTTGTCGCCTTCACGCAGTGAAATGGCAAAGCGCTTGTACTTCTGCTTCCCCATCTTCTCGGTATTGTAACCGATCAATCCGCTGAGCACCGCCTTCTTGGTCTTTCCAATCGTGCGCTCGACGGAAATCGTCGGCATCGCATCAGCTCATCGCCACGTTGACCGAGGATTCCGCGAGCTCCATGTTGAAGCAGCGCTGATAGAATTCAGCCACCAGCGGACGTTCCAGCTCGTCGCACTTGTTGAGGAAGGTGACGCGGAACGCAAAGCCGATGTCGGAGAAAATGTCGGCATTCTCAGCCCAGGTGATCACCGTGCGCGGGCTCATCACCGTCGACAGATCGCCGTTGGCGAACGCGTTGCGCGTGAGATCGGCAAGCCGCACCATCTTGTTGACGATGTCGCGGCCTTCCTGGGTGCGATAGTGATGCGCCTTCGCC
>Ga0210408_10004684_pt1 | contig 12166 bp, 11 predicted proteins | sample IncBWH4MmetaG_FD_155471 | JGI IMG/M metagenome (GOLD analysis project Ga0210408, IMG submission 155471) | Forest soil microbial communities from Barre Woods Harvard Forest LTER site, Petersham, Massachusetts, United States - Inc-BW-H-4-M | ecosystem: Environmental > Terrestrial > Soil >... | reverse complement strand
CATTAGAATGGCGTCGGGCGGAGCGCGATTCATGATCGCGAAGGCCTCGTTGAAATCGTCGGGCTCGCGCACCCCCACCGCTTGCACCTCGACGCCGATCGCCTGCGCCGCTTTCGCGGAGGCCTCATAGCGCAGCGACATACCGAGGTCGTCCTTGTTCCACAGCATCGCGACGCGATGAAGTTTCGGCAGCGAGTCCTTGAGCAGCCCCAGCCGCTTGGTGCTGAGCGTCGTCGCCACGTCCGATATGCCGGTGATGTTGCCCGCCGGCCGTGCCAGATTTTCCACGAGGCCGGTTGCAACAGGATCGCCCACGCCAAATCCGACGACGGTTGGAATACCGATCGCCTTTGCGGCAAGCACGACCGGATAGCCCCAGGCCACAATGACGTCGACCTTGTCGGCCTTTGCCTGCTCCAGCAGCTTTTCGGTCGGGGCCTGCCCGGATCCGCCAGCAGCGCCCTCGAACATCAGATTTTTTCCAAGCTCATAGCCGAGCTGGGCAAGCGCGGTGAGAAGAAATTTTGCGTTCGGATTGGATTGCGGCACGAGTCCCTGCGGACTGATCACCGCCAGGCGATAGGCTTTCGCAGGCATCTGCGCGACCGCTTGTCGAGGCGCGGCAATTGCCAGGGTACCGAGAAGGGTGATGAATTGGCGCCGTTGCATGTGCCCTCCGGGGAGTGTCTTCGGCCTAAAGCTTAGCACGCAGCCACGCGACCGAATTGGTATGCACGGATGACAGCGGTCGATCAATAACCCGTCATCTCCAGATATCCCACACCGCTGTGGCTGCCCGCAAAGCTGATCGGTCCTTCCCAATAGGAGAAGCCTGTACCCATCCAGCTTCTCTCATTCAAGGGCGCGCAGTCGATCGACAGCCCAAGCGAAGGGATCGCGACGTGCCAGGCGACCGGCAGCCGGTGACCTTTGATCTCGATTGGCGCCCTCGGCGTCATGTCGATGTCGGCGGATGCGATCTGCCTTGGCTTACCGTCCGGCAAAATCCAGTTGCCGGACGCGTAATGGTGGCCGTCGGTCTGACGCATCCGATACAGCATCAGCCTTTCGCCGGTCGCAAAATGCAGCGCGAACCAGTCCCAGCCGGTTTGATCTGACGCGAGCGGCTGGCTGCTCCACTCGCGGTCCATCCAGGCCTGACCGGTGACATCGATCGGCTTGCCGTCGATTGCGATTTGGCCTGCCGCTTTCAGGAAGGGCTGGCTGTAGTAATACGAGGCCTGCTCGCGCTCGGATTTTTTGCTGTAGCCGCCATCGCCCTGCAAGATCAGCGGCCGATCGGCGGTCAGATGCAGGGCGTAGCTGAAATCAGCGCCCGATGCCCGCAGCTCGAGTGGCGAGATCGTCATGGCGTTGGTCTGATCCGATCCGCGCATTTCCCAGGCATCGATCCAGGCGGCAAACGGCTCTGCGACGACGCCGGCCTGGCCGACGCCGCCGCGCGCAAACGTTTCGCCAAAGCGGTGGGTGACGGCGCTGGTGACGGCGGCATGGCCCATCCAGAGCTGAAGGTTGGCCCATCCTTCCTGCTCGCGGCTCGGCGCCATCGCCTGACGGAACAGGGTCCATTGCGCGCCATAGGCGGCCCCGCTCGCATCCGCCAGATTCGCCGTCACATACCACCATTCGATGCGGAAATCCGGATGTGGGCCGTGATCGGAGGGAAACGAAAATGTCTTGCCGGCAACGACAGGCGCGAATCCTCCTGCGCTTTCGCCGAGGCCGGCAAAACCCTGCGCCAGCACGGGCCTTCGAAGCCCGAGCAGGACGAGGCCGCCGGCAAAGGCGCGGCGCGATATCCTGAAATCAGCGCTCATCGGCAAAGACCCTGATCAGGCTTATCGGTTGCATACGCGCCAATCGGGCGACCGGAAGCAAGGCCGCGAACAGCGCGGCCAGCATGGCAACGCCGAGCAGCTCGAGCAGTTGCAGCGGGAAGATATCGAACGGCAGCCGCCAGCCGAATGCCTTCACATTCACGATCGCGATCAGGCACCATGCGACCAACAGGCCAAGCGGCAGCGCAAACAGCGCCGTGATCAGCGCGACCGACAAGGTTTTGGTCAATTCGATCGCCGCAAGACGCCGGCGCGTGATGCCGATCGCCCATAGCGGCGCCAATTGCGGCAGACGGGAATTGCCAAGGGTCAACAGACTGGTCAAGAGCGCAATGCCGGCGACGCCAAGCGTGAAGGCGTTCAAGGCAGCCGTGACCGCAAAGGTCCGGTTGAATATTCGCTTCGATTCCGCCTTCACCGTCGCCTGATCGGAGACGCTGCGGTCATCCAAGCCAAATCTATCCTGCAGGTCCGCCATCAGGGCTGGGATTGCACTCGGAAAGACGCGCAAGCCCAGGCGCGTTTGCGGTGTTGCGGGAAAGTAGCGGATCAGCGCGGCGACATTGACGGTGACCTGGCCCTTGGGGTTGCCGTAATCGGCATAGATGCCGATCACCTCCAGCGGCCAGTTGGCCGATGGCGTCGGCAGTTCGATATGATCGCCGATCTTGAGATTGAGCCGCCGGGCGAGCTGTTCACTGACAAAACCGGTATCGCCGGGGCGAAGGCGCACCCACGCGTCTGCCGCCGATTGCAGCAGCGGCCAGTTATCACGATAGGTCGTGTGATCGGCAAGGCCGAGGATTTCGACCGGCGCGCCGTCGAGTTGCGTCTCGGCACGGCCACCCGGCAGGATCGCCCGCACTTCGGGTCGTTCGCGCAGCCACTGCTTGATCGCGACGGCCTGCGCGTTGTCCGTCGCGCTGATGTAGATGTCGGCGGCGAGGCGTCCATCCAGCCAGGTCACGAATGTCCGGCTAAAAGTTTCCACCATGGTGCCGACCCCGACATTGACCGCCAGCGCCAGCAGCAGCGCCATCAGCGCCAGTGACAATCCCGACAATTGCTGACGGCTGTCGGCCCAGAACCACGTTGCGAGCGGCCGCCGCGCCAGCCGCTCGCCGAGATGAAGCACCGCTTCGAGCACCGCGGGCAGGATCAGCGCGGCGCCCAGCAGCAGCGCCGCGAGCACGGCAAATCCCGCCACCAGGGAATCGCCAAAGCGCAGCAGCAGCCCCGCGACGGCGAACACGGCGAGCGCCAGCGCGCTCTGCGCCATCAGCCAGCGGTGTTGCGCCTGCCGCCAGGCCTGCGGCTGGGCGGTGGCGAGCAGCGGCAGCCGGATCGCCTTCGCCAGACTGGTCGCGGCGGCCGCGAGCGCGCCGAGCACGCTGATGGCGATCCCGGCGAGCCACCATTCGACCCGGAGCGTCAACTCGCCCGGAATCTGCGCGCCATAGAGTCCGCGCAGGGAAGCGGCGACGTCGGGCAACAGCGCCGCCGCGATCAGATAGCCGCAGACCAGCCCGATCAGCCCGGCGACCAGCGCCAGCGATACCAGCTCGGCCACCAGCACCGCATTCAGCATGGCCGCTGACACGCCGCAGGCGCGCAGCGTCCGCAGCACGGAAAGGCGCTGCTCGAACGCAAGCCCAACAGCCGAGTTGACAATGAAAAGGCCGACGACAAACGACAGCAGCCCGAACGCAGTGAGGTTGAGATGAAAACTGTCGGTGAGGCGCTCAAGGTCGCTCTCCTCACTGGGTTCGAGCAGGCGCAATCTGTCGCCCGAGATTTTCTCCAGCGGCTCATGTTGCCCCTTCATCTTGCCGATCAGCAGGCGGGAAATCTGGTCCGGCCGGTTCAGAAGCTTTTGCGCGATCCCGATGTCGACCACCAGAACGTCGGGCACCAACTGCGCCAGCACATGCAACGGCGGCAGCGACGCGCCGCTGCTTAACGATGGCGTGGCGCCCTCAGCGAGATGCAGATCGGAAAGTGTCTCGGGCGCGAGCAAGGTCTGTCCCGGTGGCGTGACGAAAGCTTGCAGGCCACCCCGTCCGATCGCCGGCGCACTGCCGATCTCGGCGGGCAGCGTCACCGGCTCGATCCCGAGCAGGCGGAACGATCGACCGCCGATCTGCACGCGACCCTCGAGCACGGGTGAGACCGGCCAGCCTGCCCGGCGAAAATCGACAAAGAGTTGTTGCGGAAAAGTCGCGCCAACGCGTCCAACCAGCATGGCGGTTCGCACGCCGCCGAATGTTGCGGCCGCGCGGTCATAGGAGATGCGGGCCTGCTGGTTCAGCGCTTGCACGCCGCTCCACAGCGCGGTCGCCGAAACCAGCCCGATCAGCAAGGTCGCAAGCTGCATCGGATGCCGCCGCCAATGGCTCAGGAGCGCCGCAAGGACCCAAAGCATGCGCCTCATGCTGATAGCTTCAAATTCACCGCACGAGCCCCGTATGAAGCGTGACCTGGCGATCCAGCGTCGCGGCAAGCCGGGCGCTATGGGTGACCATCAGCAAGCCGCAGCCGGTATGAGCCACCAGATCGCGCGCCAGCGCAAGCACACCGTCCGCGGTGGTCTCGTCGAGGTTGCCGGTCGGCTCATCGGCGAGCAGCAGCAGCGGTCTTGCGGCGAGCGCGCGGCCGATCGCCACCCGCTGCTGCTGTCCGCCGGACAATTGCTCAGGGTATCGCTTCAGCAAGCCGCCGAGCCCGAGCCGCTCGACCAACTCGGCATGCCAGACGGCATCGTGACGGCCGGCGATCCGCGACTGGAAAGACAGATTGGCTTCGACACTCAGGCTCGGGACCAGGTTGAACTGCTGGAACACCAGGCCGATCCGATCGCGCCGCAGCGCCGCGCGGCCGGTATCGGAGAGCTCGGTCACGGCGGCACCCGCGATCCTGATCTCGCCGCCGTCGGCCGCATCGAGGCCTGCGATGAGATGCAAGAGCGTGCTCTTGCCGCTGCCGGATTCACCTGTCAGCGCAACGCGCTCGCCGGCCGCGACATCGAGATTGACGCCGCGAAGAACGCTGACTTGCTCGCCGGCCGTGCGATAGGTCTTGGTCAGGTTGCGGACGCTCAGCACGATATTGTTGTTGCCTGCCATGCCGGGCGCTGCAAAACCTTTACATCGGCTTCTGATACTTTAGCACGAATTCGTCGACCGGCACGGCCGGCTTGAACACCGGCACGTCGCGGGGATCCTCCGGATGATGCAGGAAATCGCCTTCCGCGGCGAGCTTGAAGCCGGCCGCTTCGATCTCCTGGCGCAATGCGCTTTCCTCGATACGGTGCAATGTCTTGCTGACGGTCGTGCCCTCGCCGGGTTTTGCCGAATGGTCGGCAATGATGAGATAACCGCCGGGTTTTAAAGCCGCGAACATCTTCTGGTTCATCCTGGCGCGATCGACCGGCATATAGGTCGTGTCATGATAGAAGAAGAAGAAGGTGATCATGTCGAGCCCCGAGACGTCAGGCGGGATCGGGTCGTCAAAATTCCTGACGACATGGACGACATTCTTCATCACGGGCTTTTGAGCGCGGATATCGAACTTGTCCTTCACGAACCGTTCGATCACATCGGCCGAATCCTGGGCGTAGATCGTGCCGGTGGGGCCGACGGTGCGGGCCAGCAATTCTGTGCTGTAACCGGCGTTGGCGGCCATATCCAATATCTTCATGCCGCCTGTGGCGCCGGTGAAAGCGAGCATCTTGGCAGGCTGGCGGCGCTGATCGGTCTGCCGGTCGGCGTCGCTTCGGTCGGCGGAGGCGACGATCGCTTCATAGTCGGGCGCGCTCGTGGCTTGCGCAAGCACGGCCCCTGCCAGGATCGAAACGGCAAACATGCTGACGGCAGCGAAAATGACCCGCTTAGCCATGAGAACTCCCTCTGGTGCTCCGAGTTCGCATCATTTTGCGGCATCCTCTTTCGCGAACTCCGGATCGAAAGGGCACCAGAAACCTATGATTCTAGTGTGGTTTTGGTTCACGAGTTCTCTTGACGAACCGCCACGCGACAATGAAGAGTTCGTCTGAACCGCCACACCAGCTTTGGACAACATATCAAGGCCGTGGTGGCAGATCATCGTCTCAATGGTGTGACGACGCAATCGTGATCCATGACGCCGGTTGCGGCGCGGCGTCGAGACCGGGTCAGACGGTATCAAACTGTATCAATAGGATGAGTTGCAGCGCCCACCCCCGGTCAAAATGTCCCGTTGCGTCGCCGGGGAACCCATGGCTAGCTCTGCCGCCCAAAGCCGAATCTCATGGGGCAGGCGAACGGTAAACCGGAGAACACCATGGCCACGCAACCGACGCCCAAAGGCGCCTGGAAAATCACCTTTCTCCTGTTTCTGTTCATGCTGGTGAATTTTGCCGACAAGATCGTGGTCGGCCTGGCCGCCGTGCCGATCATGACCGAGCTGAAGCTCGGGCCGCAGCAGTTTGGCCTGCTGGGCTCCTCATTCTTCTTCCTGTATTCCATCGCGGCTATTGTGGTCGGTTTCATCGTCAACCGAATCGACACGCGCTGGGTGCTGCTGGTGTTGGCGACGATCTGGGCGTTGGCGCAGTTTCCGATGGTGGGCACGGTCGGTCTCACGACGCTTTTGGTCTGCCGCATCATCCTCGGCGCCGGCGAGGGGCCGGCTTTCGCGGTCGCGACGCATGCGGTCTACAAATGGTTTCCCGACGAGCAGCGAACGCTGCCGACCGCGATCCTGTCGCAGGGCTCGGCGTTCGGCGTGATCCTCGCGGTGCCGGCGCTGAACTGGGTGATCGTCAATCATAGCTGGCATTACGCGTTCGGTGCGCTTGGCGTCGTCGGCCTGATGTGGAGCGTGGCCTGGCTTATCCTCGGCCAAGAGGGTCCGCTGGTGCAGACCCAGCAGATGGCGGCGGACGAGCCGCGCGTTCCCTATTTCCGGCTTCTGACCTCACGCACCTTTGTCGGCTGTTGCGCCGCGACGTTCGGGGCCTATTGGGCGTTGTCGCTGGGGCTGACCTGGTTCACGCCGTTCATCGTCCAGGGCCTCGGCTTCTCGCAACAGGAGGCGGGGTGGATTTCGATCCTGCCATGGGTGTTCGGCGCCGTCGTGGTGCTGACCACCGGGTGGGTTTCGCAGGTCTTGATGGCGCGTGGCGTTTCCACCCGCGGCGCGCGCGGCATATTGGGCGCAGTACCCCTGGTTATCGGCGGATTGATTATCGCAACACTGCCTTACATCGACGGCGCGGGTCTGCAGATGGCACTTCTGGTGCTCGGGTCCGGCCTCTGCGGGTCGATCTATGTTGTCTGCCCGCCGATGCTCGGTGAGTTCACCCCGGTGTCGCAGCGCGGCGCTGTGCTCGCGATCTTCGGCGCGATCTACACGCTGGCGGGTATTTTGGCGCCCTATGTCATGGGCAACGTGATTCAGGGTTCGGCGAACATGCTTAACGGCTATATGATGGGCTTCACCATCAACGCCGTCATCCTGGTCGCCTCCGGTCTGCTTGGCCTGTTGCTGCTCTGGCCCAACACCGAGCGCGCCCGCCTGATCGGCGAGGGAGCGCCGCAGCCGAAATTCGCGTGAGGGAATGGCCACCTACAAGCTCCATTGCAATGGCGGCTCGGGCAATTCCTACAAACTGGCGCTCTATCTGAATTGCGCCGGCCTCGATTGGGAGCCGATCGGGGTTGATTTTGCCGGCGGCCAGACGCGCGATCCGGACTGGCGAGCCGGTACCAACACGATGGGCGAGGTCCCGGTGCTCGAAGTGAACGGGCAGCGAATGTCGCAGTCGGGCGCGATTTTGGTCTGGCTCGCTGAAACCACCGGCAAGTTCGCACCCGTCGGTCCCGAGCAGCGTTACGAAGCCTTGCGGTGGATTCTGTTCGATAATCACAAGTTCACAAACAACTATGCGATGCACCGGTTTCAGAATTCATTGACGCCGGAGCCGGCGCATCCGGCAATCCTGTCGTTCCTTCGTTCGCGCGTGCAGGCGAGCTTTGCGATTGCCGACAAGCATCTGGCGGATAGCGCCTTCGTGCTGGGCGATAGGCCGACCATCGCGGATTTCTCCATGGCAGGGTACGTGTATTACCCTCCGGAGGAGACCGGCTTCGATATAAAGGCTGATTTTCCGGCTCTCCATGCCTGGCGCGAGCGTCTTGCGGCTCTGCCGGGCTGGAAGCCGCCTTACGAACTCATGCCGGTGGGATCGTCACTGCCCGTTCGGGTGATGCAAACAGTCTAGAGCTTCGATCCGCCGTCGACATGGAGGGTGTCGCCGGTGATCCAGCGGGCCTGTTCGGACGCGAGGAAGGCGACGGCGCCGGCAATGTCGTCCGGCTGGGCCAGCCGCTTCAAAGCCTGCATGCCGAGCGCGTAATCCCGGCCTGCGTCGGTTTTAGTGAATCCCGACATCTCAGTCGCCACCACGCCCGGCGCGACAGCGTTGACGCGAATGCCGCGCTCGCCGAATGCCGAGGCGAAGTGTCTCACCAAGGTATCGACGGCGCCCTTGGTCGCGGCGTAGGCCGGCAGCGTCCCCACCACCGCGCGCGCCGCGAGCGACGAGATCAGGACGATGCTGCTGCCGTTTGACATGATCGGCAGCAATTGCTGCACGAGGAAAAAAGGTGCCCGGACATTGACGGCAAACAGCCTGTCGAAGTCCTCGACCGTCGTGTCCTCGATGGTCGCCGCCTTGGAGACGCCGGCGTTGGCGACAAGGATGTCAAGGCGATCACCGACAACGGCTCGAGTCTCGCGGGCGAGTTTGCTGGCGCCGTCCGCGGCGGCAAGGTCCGCCGCTATGGCATCCGCTCGGCCACCGGCTTTACGTATCTCTGCGACGACACCGTCGGCTTCATTCGCGCCGCGGCCGTAGTGCACGAGAACCTGGGCGCCGGCGGCCGCGAGCGCGAGTGCGCTGGCGCGTCCCATGCCGCGCGAAGCTCCGGTAACGAGAGCGGTTTTGCCGGTCAGATTAGGCATGTTCATCGTCCTGGTTGTTGCTGTACTGGGCCACGTGACGCTTTCGATTCTTGAACGCTTCTGTGTTCGTGCGTCGACAGAAACATCGAGACATGACGGACGAAGAGTTCCGGATACTGGTACTGCGAGCCGTGATTTGCGTCGGGATAGAGGATGAGTTGGGCGTTCGGCAGGTGCTGCTGCAGGATGAACGAGTTCACGGAGTGAATGATCACGTCCTTTCCGCCGTTCACGACCAGCGTTGGCTGGCCGATCGTCTTGAGGTAGTCGTGCGACCCTTTGAACTGGATGCCCCATTTGCCCAAGGCTTCGAGCTGGGCGAGCGCCACCTTCTCGTTGACCTCGGGGTCTCGGTTCTCTTTGCGCAGGCGGAACCGCTTGAGGAAGTCGCGGCCAGCCGCCTGGCTTGCTTCCGACCTAGTGAAATGGACGGCGAGCCAGAGGTGGTCTGGTTCTTCATAGGTTGCGCCGAAAATCTGTTGCGCTTCGGGCGTCAGACTGGCCATACCCTCGCCCCCACGTGGTCCGGTCCCGACAAGGATCAACCTGCGGACGAGGCCCGGCGCCTGGCCGGCGATTTCCTGAGCGACGAAGCCACCGATGGAGAAACCCAGCACGTCGACTTTCGAAAGACCCAGCGCTCCGATGAAGGCAATGGCGTTGGCGGCCATACCCTCGATGGAAGTTGGCACTTCACCTGAACTGCTGGAAACGCCGGCATTATTGAACAGAACGATTTCACGCTCTCTGGCGAGACCGTCTGTCACCGCCGGGTCCCAATGGTCCATTGTGCCTTTAAAATGCTGGTTGAAGATCAGCGGCACACCGCCCGCCTTTCCGAACCGGCGATAGGCGAAGCGGATGCCGTTAGCTTCGACGAACTGCGTCGGCGCGGTCTGGTGGGTGTGGATCATTTGGTCGGCGTTTCTTACTCAGTCGGCGCCGGATCGGGCACGAGCGCGAGCGCTGCTCTTGCGCAATCGACGTCGTTCTGCACCGTGGGCGCCCCGCTCACCCCGATCGCCCCGACAATTTCTCCGTCCACCTTGATGGGAAACCCTCCGCCATACGCCGCCACACGCGCAAGCGTGGGAATGCCGGCCAACAGCGACGGGTCGCCCTGGATAAAGTTGAAGAAGTCCTGCGTGGAGACGCCGAACAGAGCTGTGTACGCCTTGTTCTGCGCAATCTCGATCGAAAGGAGCGGCGCCCCATCCATCCGGCCAAAGGCCTTGAGATTGCCACCGTCATCGAGGATCGCGACGTTCTCGGCGACGCGAAGTTGTCTGGCTTTCGCCATCGCTTGGTCCACCATCTTCTGGGCCAGATCCGAAGAGATACTGTGCTTCTTCACCACGTTGGCCATTGGACTCCTCCCGCGAAGTGGGATGTATTGCGTTGATCGGGTGTGGGTCGTAATCGTCGCGCCCGGACGGGATCAGTTAGCGGCTTTTGCCGCCGTCGACGTTGAGGATATGGCCGGTGATGAATGAAGCCTCGTCCGACGCCATGAAGACGATCGCGTTGGCGAGTTCCTCCGAGAGGCCGAGGCGACCGATCGGAACGGTCGTCACCAGAGCCGCCTTGTTCTCCGGCGTGCCCGTAAAGCGGGTCAACATGCCGGTGTCCGTAGGACCGGGCGCCACGCTGTTGACACGGATTCCCGACCTGGCGATCTCGAGCGCCACCGACTTGGTGATGCCTTCGACGGCGTGCTTGCTGCCGACATAGATAGAAGCCCCGGCCGCGCCCTCGTGCCCATAGGTCGAGGAGATGTTGATGATGCTGCCGCTGCCCTGCCCCTGCATGACGCGTACTTCGTGCTTCATGCTCAGGACCACGCCGAGAACGTTGGTGTCGAACGTCGCGGCGTAGCTTTCCGCGGTCTGGTCGGTGATCGGGCCAACCTTGCCTTCGGTGCCAGCATTGTTCACGGCGACATCGAGACGGCCAAACCGCGCGACGGTCTTGTCGACCAGCGCGCGGACATCATCCTCCTTGCGGACGTCGGCGTTGATGAACTCGGCCTCCGAACCGAAAGCGCGCAGCTCCTTGGCGAGCGCCTTGCCGGCCTCATCACGCCGACCGGCAACGACCAATTTCGCGCCCTTCGTGGCGAAGGCGATGGCGGTGGCGCGACCGATGCCGGTCAAGGCGCCAGTGATCAAGACTACTGGGTTGCTCATGTGCAATCCTCACAATTTGCTGCCCCACCGGCAGAGCATGGAAGTGGAACCCTCTGGCTGTGGCTTTGAGACCGAGACCAGTCGCACGGTGCTGTCGTTTAAGCCGATGTAGTCTCCCCTGGCGCTCGCGAAAAATACTTTATAGGCTGAGGGGCATGCCTCGGAGATATGGAGAGCGCAATGGAGCTACGGCACCTTCGCTATTTCATCGCGGTCGCCGAGGAGGGCAGCCTGACGCTTGCGGCAGAGAAAAGGCTGCACACGGCGCAACCTTCCCTCAGCCGCCAAATCCGCGATCTCGAATACGAGGTTGGCGTGGAGTTGATGAGCCGCAGCGTGCACGGCATCGAACTGACCGCTGCCGGCCGCGCCTTTCTCGACCATGCGCGGCTGGCGCTTACCCAGGCGGAAGCGGCCACGGCGGCGGCGCGGCGAGCGGCTCAACCTGCCAAACCGACCTTTGCCCTCGGATTTTTGACTGGACAAGAGATGGATTGGCTTCCGGAGGCGATGCGCATCCTTCGAGATGAACTGCCCAGTATCGAGGTCTCAGTCTCCAGTCAGTATTCTCCCGACCTTGCGCAGGCTCTGCTGAGGGGGAAGCTCGACTTGGCCTTCATGCGTCCCGAAGCGGAAATGCCCGACCTGGACTATACGGTCATCGTCAAGGAGCCGCTTGTCGTTGCCATGCCGAGCGATCATCGCCTGGCGTCGCAGAACGCCGTCGCGCTTCAAGACATTGCGGGCGAGGCATTCATCGGCATGTCGAACACGGCCCCCACGCTCCAGGTGGTTATAGATGACTACCTGAAACGATCGGGGATGGATTTCCGGCCAGCACACAGGGTCGACAATCTGGCGATGGCGATGTCGCTGATCGCATCGACCAGGGGCGTGGCGCTGCTGCCTGCCTATGCGAAGAACTTCCTGCCGTGGTCCGTGACCAGCCGTCCGCTCGATGGTGAGGCACCGACGATCGATCTCGTCATCGGTTACAACAAGACCAACACCTCGCCGATTCTCAAGCTGTTCCTTTCCAGGATCGACGACCTGACCACCCGGACATCCGGCAAGGCTCGCCGAGATCGTTAAACTGCGTCGTTGCGGCGAAGCTGGCTC
>Ga0210408_10004682_pt1 | contig 12171 bp, 20 predicted proteins | sample IncBWH4MmetaG_FD_155471 | JGI IMG/M metagenome (GOLD analysis project Ga0210408, IMG submission 155471) | Forest soil microbial communities from Barre Woods Harvard Forest LTER site, Petersham, Massachusetts, United States - Inc-BW-H-4-M | ecosystem: Environmental > Terrestrial > Soil >... | reverse complement strand
GACGCCCTCGCGAGTGATGAAGGGCATCCGCGGCCCAGGGCAGATGGGCAACCGCCGGGCCACGCAGAAGGGCCTCGAGGTGGTCGCCGTCGACGCCAAGGAGAACCTGCTGCTCGTGCGTGGCTCCGTGCCGGGGCCGACCGGGGCGATCGTGGAGGTTCGCAGCGATGCCTGACGCACCGCTACTCGCCGCCAGCGGCGCGACCACGACCGCGTCCTCGCCGAAGAGGGTCAGCCTCGACGACACCGCCTTTGGGGCCCGCTTCAAGGGTCCCCTCGTGCACCAGAGCGTGCGGGCCGAGCAGGCTGCCCGCAGGCGAGGAACCGCGGCGACGAAAACGCGTGGACTGGTCTCTGGCGGCGGCGCCAAGCCATGGCGCCAGAAGGGAACGGGCCGCGCCCGTGCGGGCTCGAACCGCTCGCCGATCTGGACGGGCGGAGGCATCGCGTTCGGCCCGCACCCCCGCTCCTACACCTTCAAGGTCAACCGCAAGGAGCAGCGTGCGGCGCTGCGCAGCGCTCTTTCGCTTCACGCCGAGCGTGCGTCGATCGCGATCGTCGACACCTCGGCGTTCACGACGCCGAAGACGCGTCAGGCGCTTGAGCTGCTCGAAGATTGGGGCCAGCCGAGGCCGACGCTCGTCGTCCTCTCCGACATCGAGTCCCCGGCAGCACTCTCCTTCCGCAACCTCGCACGGGTGGCGGTGCTCACCGTCGAGGACGTGGGCGTCACCGACCTGCTCGGTGCGGCGTCGCTCGTGGTCGCCGAGCCAGCGCTCGCAGCGCTCACGGCGCGCGCCGCAAGCGCGGCTCCCGCGGAGGCCAAGGCCTGATGGAGCCCTCCCAGATCCTGATCCGTCCGGTCGTCTCCGAGAAGAGCTACGTGCTCTCTGCGGCTAACCGCTACACCTTCCGCGTCCATGGGGACGCGCACAAGACGCAGATCCGCCAGGCGGTCGAGGAGCTGTTCGATGTGCACGTCGTGGACGTCAGGACGCTGAGCGTGAAGTCCAAGCCCAAGCGCCGCGGGACGACGCGAGGACGGACTCGGAAGTGGAAGAAGGCCATCGTGCAGGTGCGCGAGGGCGAGACGATCCCGATCTTCCAGGGCCTCGCGGCCCTCGAGGCGTGAGAACTAGAGCATGCCGATTCGCAAGCCCAAGCCCACGAGCCCCGGAATGCGGTTCGTCTCATACCCCGACTTCGCCGAGGTCACGAGGTCCGAGCCCGAGAAGCGACTCGTCGAAGGCCTGACAAAGAGCGGCGGGCGCAACCGCCACGGACGCAAGACCGCCCGCCACCGCGGCGGCGGCGCGAAGCGCTCCTACCGGCGGATCGACTTCAAGCGGCGCAAGGACGGCGTCGACGCGCGCGTGGCGGCGATCGAGTACGACCCCAATCGCTCGGCCTACATCGCGCTGCTGCACTACGGCGACGGCGAGAAGCGATACATCCTCGCCCCGCAGCGGCTCAATGTCGGAATGACTGTCGCCTCCGGCGCGGGCGCCGACATCGCCGTGGGCAACTGCATGGAGCTGGCCCGCATGCCAGTGGGCACCGTCGTCCACAATGTCGAGCTGCAGCCTGGCCGGGGTGGCCAGCTGGCCCGCTCGGCCGGCGCATCGGTCCAGCTGATGGCCAAGGACGGCGATCTGGCAACGTTGCGACTGCCCTCCGGCGAGATGCGGATGGTGCGCGCGGAGTGCCGCGCCACAGTGGGCGTGATCGGCAACGCTGACCACCAGAACGTGAAGGTCGGCAAGGCCGGGCGCAAGCGCCACATGGGCGTGCGCCCGCAGACGCGCGGCACCGCGATGAACCCGGTCGACCATCCGCACGGCGGCGGCGAGGGCTCTACGACGGCGGGACGCCACCCGGTCACGCCGTGGGGCGTGCCCACCCTCGGCTACCGCACGCGCAAAAAGCATAAGTCGTCCGACCGCTACATCGTGCGCGGACGCAGACGCGGGAAGGGCAAGCAGCGATGAGCCGCTCGAGCAAGAAGGGCCCGTGGGTCGAAGAGCGCCTGATCGCGCGCATCGAAGCCCTCAACGCGGCGAACAACAAAAAAATGCTGAGGACTTGGTCGCGCGCCTCGACGATCTTCCCGCAGATGGTGGGCCACACGATCGCGGTGCACGACGGCAAGAGGCACGTCCCGGTTTACGTCAGCGAGTCGATGGTCGGCCACAAGCTCGGCGAGTTCGCGCCCACGAGGGTCTTCCGCGGACACGCCGGTTCGGGGAAAGTGCGATGAGCGCCGAGGACGAGACCACCGCGCCGGAGCCGCAGGACGTCCCCGGCGAGGCGCCGGCGGAGGAGCCGCGGGCCCCGAAACGGGCCGCCGCGAAAGCCAGCGAGGGCGGGGAGAAGAAACCTGCCTTGCGCAGGAAACCGTCGGCTCGCAAAAAAGCGGCCACCGAGAAGCAAGCTGCCGAGAAAGAGGCGGCGACCGAGGAACAGCCGGCCGCGGAGAAACAGCCGGCGCCCGAGAAACAGCCGGTCGCAGAGAAACAGCCGGCCGCGGAGAAACCGCTCGCCGAGGAGAAACAGCCGGCCGCGGAGAAACAGCCGGCGGAGAGCTCTGAGGAGAAGAAGCCCGACGCCGGAGAAACCGCTCGGCGGAAAAAAGCGCCGGTCGCGAAACCCGACGCCGATGAGCGCCTCGCCGGCCGCCTGGCGAGGAGACGGACGGGTGCCGCGCCTGCCCCTCGCCGGAAAGTGGTGAGGGCCCACGCGCGCTACGTGCGCACCTCTGCTCGGAAGGCCCGCATGGTGTGCGGGCACCTGCGCGGCAAGTCCGTGCAGGAGGCACGCGCTATCCTCGCCTTCACCCCTCGTGAGGTGGCGCGCGACTGGAGCAAGCTGCTCGAGTCGGCCGTGGCAAACGCCGAGAGCAACCATGAGCTGCTCGAGGACGATCTCATCGTCCGGGAGGCATATGCCGACGAGGGACCGACGATCAAGCGCTTCAGGCCCCGCGCGATGGGACGCGCAACGCCGATTCGCAAGCGCACGAGCCACCTCACGATCACACTCACCCCGAGCGCCGAGCCCGGGACAACCTCGAGACGCGGCTGAGAGACGAAGAAATGGGACAGAAGGTTCATCCAGAGGCTATGCGCGTGGGTTACATCCACGACTGGAAGTCGAACTGGTTCAGCGAGAAACACTTCTCCGAGTACCTGGCCGAGGACATACACGTGCGGGAGCACATCACCAACAAGCTCGCCCATGCCGGCCTCTCGGACATCACGATCCGCAAGGACGCGAACGAACTCGAGGTCAACATCCACACGGCCCGGCCGGGCATCGTGATCGGCAAGTCCGGCAGCGAAGTCGACGCCCTTCGCCGCGACCTGCATCAGATGACGAAAAAGCAGATCAAGGTGAACATCCTCGAGATCAAGCGTCCGGAGCTCGATGCCAAGCTGGTAGCGCAGTCGATCGCCGAGCAGCTGCAGAACCGGGTCGCATTCCGCCGCGCGATGAAGCGCGCGCTGACGAGCGCGATGCGCTCGGGCGCGAAGGGCGTGAAGGTCCAGGTCGCCGGCCGCCTGGGCGGGGCAGAGATGGCCCGCACCGAAAGCTACTCCGACGGCCGCGTGCCGCTGCACACGATGCGCGCGGACATCGACTACGGCTTCTACGAGTCGCGCACCACCTTCGGCCGCATCGGCGTCAAGTGCTGGGTCAATAAGGGCGAGATCATGCCCGAGGGCTACACCGGCACCGACCTCACCGACATGACCGCGCCGGCGCAACAGAGCTCTGACCGCGATGGCCGGGGCGGTCGCGAGGGGCGCGACGGCCGCGGGCGCGGGCGGGGCAACGGCGGACCTGGCGGCGGCGGTCGTGGAGCTGGCGGCGGTGGACGCGGCCGCGGACCCGGCGGACCTGGCGGCGGACCTCGCGGCCCGGGCGGCGGTGGACGCGGGCCCGGTGGGGGCGGTGGACGCGGGCCTCGCTCCGGCGGCGGTCCCGGCGGAGGTGGTCGCTGATGCTCTCGCCCAAGCGCGTGAAGCACCGCAAGCAGCACCGCGGACGCCGGCGCGGCAACTCGCGCGGACAGCTCCACGTCCAGTTCGGCGAGTACGGGCTCAAGGCGCTCGAGGGCGGCTGGCTGACCAACCGCCAGATCGAGGCGGCCCGGATCGCGATGACGCGCAAGATCAAGCGTGGCGGCAAGGTGTGGATCAACGTCTTCCCCGACAAGCCGGTGACGAAGAAGCCGGCCGAGACGCGGATGGGCTCGGGCAAGGGCTCACCCGAGGGCTGGGTCGCCGTGGTCAAGCCTGGACGTGTGATGTTCGAGCTCGCCGGCGTCCCCGAGCCGCTGGCTCGCGACGCGATCCGCCTCGCGGCTCACAAGCTCCCCGTGAAGTCGAAGTTCGTACTGCGTGAGGACTGATGAGCACGATGAAGGCCAAGGAGCTTCGAGACATGGAGAACGGCGAGCTCGCCAAACAATTGGCGGAGCTGCGCAAAGAGGTGCTCGGCCTCCGGTTCTCCCACGCGACCGGCGAGCTCGACGACACGGCAGGCTTACGTCGGGCCAGAAGCGACCTGGCCCGCGCCTTGACCATTGTCCGTGAGCGAGAGCTCACGGCCGAGTTCCGCGACGAACATGGAGCTAGAACGGACCCGAATGGCTGAGAAGAAGGACAAACAGGGGGCCGAGGAGCCCGAGAGCGCCGCAGCCGCGGCGCAGCCTCCCGAGGCGGACGCGGGCACCTCGGCGGACTCTCCTGAGCCCGCCGCCACCGACGCTGCTCCGCAGGCGCCCGCGCAGGTTGCGCCCGAGCCAGAGCCGGCCCCTGACGCGCAGGCCGCGCCTGCGGCCGAGCCGGAGCCTGGGGCAGAGCCCGAGCCGGCGGCCGAGGCAGAGCCCGATGGTGAGGCAGAGCCCGAGCCTGAGGCAGAGCCCGAGCCGGCGGCCGAGGCAGAGCCCGATGGTGAGGCAGAGCCCGCGTCGGCGCCCGAGGCCGATGGCGACGGCGATGCAGAGCCCGCCGCACAGGACGCGCGTACGCCGGCTCCGGCGCCCGCCGAGCAGCTTGCTCCCAAGGAGCGCCGCCGCCAGGCGCGCTCTCGCCACGGCGGCGATGCACGGCCGCCGCGCTCGCCCGAGGAGCGCCACGCTGAGCGTCAGGCCGAGCGTGCCCGCAAGGCGTCGCGTCGCCGCGCGCGGCGGCTGGCGGAACGAGCCAAGGCAGCCGAGCGACGGGCCGCTGCTCCCGCCCCTGACCAACTGGCGCCCGTTCACGCTCCCGTCGAAGGCAAGCGCAGGGAGCGGACCGGTGTCGTGGTCTCGGACAAGGCCGAGAAGACGATCACGGTGCGTATCGATGTCGCCCGCCGTCACCGCCGCTACGAAAAGATCGTGCGCAGCTCGAGCACGCTGCACGCGCACGACGAGAACAACGAGGCTCATGAGGGCGATGTCGTACGGGTCATCGAGAGCAGGCCGCTATCGCGCATGAAGCGCTGGGCGCTCGTCGACGTGCTGGAGCGGGCGCGATGATCCAGAACGAGACGCGGCTGCGCGTGGCCGACAACTCCGGCGCTCGAGAGATCCTGTGCATCCGCGTGAAGGGCGGCTCGCGACGCAGGTACGCGTTCGTGGGGGACGTGATCACCGCCACCGTCAAGCAGGCCAACCCGCAGGGGACCGTGAAAAAGGGCGAGGTCGTCACGGCGGTCGTCGTGCGCACGAAGAAGCCGATCGGGCGCGATGACGGGACCTACATATCTTTCGACGAGAACGCCGCCGTGATCATCGACGACCAGAACAACCCGCGCGGGACGCGCGTGTTCGGGCCCGTAGCCCGTGAACTGCGCGAGCGCAACTTCATGAAGATCGTCTCGCTCGCGCCCGAGGTGCTGTGATGGCTCGCGCAACGCAGAGCGGCAAGCGCCGTAACCTGAAGATCCACTCGGGAGACCACGTCCGCGTGAGGGCCGGCAAGGACCGTGGGAAGAGTGGCCGCGTGCTGCGTGTGGAGCCCAAGAAGGAGCGCGTCTACGTCGAGGGCTTGAACATGGTCAAGCGCCACGTGCGCCCCAAACAGGTGGCCGGCGCGCACACGGAGGCGGCTCTCGGCGGGGTGATCGAGCGCGAGGGTCCGATTCACATCTCAAACGTGATGATGCTCGACGCTAAAGGCAAGCCCACCCGGATCGGCATCGAACGCGAGGCCGGCCGGCGTGTTCGGGTCGCCAAGAGCTCGGGCTCGAGGCTGGATTGATCTGATGGCGACAATAACCGACATTGCCCCGCCGGCCCGGCTGAAGACGCGGTACCTCGAGGAGATCCGCCCACAGCTGATCAGCCGCTTCGGCTACTCCTCGGTGATGCAGGCGCCGAGGCTCGAGAAGATCACCCTGAACATGGGCGTCGGCCAGGCCAAGCAGGACTCGAAAGCACTCAAAGCCGCCGTAGATCAGCTGGCGACGATCGCCGGCCAGCAGCCAAGCGTGCGCCGCGCGCGCAAGTCGATTGCCGCCTTCAAACTGCGTGAGGGCATGCCTGTGGGCGTGGCGGTGACGTTGCGAGGCGAGCGCGGCTACGAGTTCCTCGATCGCCTCGTCTCGATCGCGATTCCGCGGATCCGCGACTTCCGTGGGCTGAACCCCCGCTCCTTCGACGGCCGAGGCAACTACTCGATGGGCGTCAAAGAGCAGGTCATCTTCCCTGAGGTCGACTACGACGCGATCGATCAGGTGCGCGGGCTCGACATCACGATCACCACGACCGCCGCCACCGACGCCGAGGCGTTCGCCCTGCTCTACGCCTTCGGCATGCCCTTCGCCACCCAGGGTCGCCCGAAAGGCTTCAACGAGGCGGCCGGCGTGGAGGCGAACGGCGCGCCCGAGGACGAATCATCCGCGCCTGAAAGCGACGCCAAGCTCGCCGAGGCCTCGTCGCTGGCAGATGTCGCTGAGGACGCCGAGCCCGAGGCGGCAGCGCCGCAGGCGGACGTGACCGAGGATGTCGAGCCCGAGGAGGCTGCGCCGCAGGCGGATGTGACCGAGGATGTCGAGCCCGAGGACGCAGCGCCGCAGGCGGACGTGACCGAGGACGCCGAACCCGGCGTGTCGCCCGAGGCGGACGCCGCCACTGAGCAACCCAACGTCGAGTTCGCCGACGCGTCCGCCGAGGAGGCCGAGCCCGCCGCCCAGGCGGGCGTCGCGGAGGAGCGTCCGCTCGAGGCGGGCGCAGATCAAGCCGAGGCCGCCGCCGAGGCGCCAGATCCCGAGCAGGTAGCCAAAGCCGAGAAAGAGAGCAGTGACTGATGGCCAAGACATCGCTTCGCGTCAAGCAGATGCGTACCCCTAGGTTCAAAACCCGTGCATATACTCGTTGCAACCGCTGTGGGCGCCCGCGTGCGGTTTATCGGAAGTTCGGGATCTGCCGGATCTGCCTGCGCGACCTCGCGCACAACGGCCAGATTCCCGGAATGACGAAGTCCTCCTGGTAGAGGCGCAGCCGTCGGGCGACACCGACAACTCACCGCACTTTCACAAAAAAATTAACGAACAGGAACAGCAGCAACCAGTCAAATGTCGATGACCGATCCCATAGCCGACTTCCTCACGAGGGTGCGCAACGCGATCCGCGCAGCTCATGAGACCGTCGAGATCCCGGCATCCAAGCTCAAGGGCGAGCTCGCTCGGATCCTGGCCGAGCAGGGATACATCGACTCGTGGTCGGTGTTGCCCGCGCCCGACGGGAGCGCCGGAACGCTGATTCAGATTCGTCTCAAGTACACCGAGGACAGGCGCTCGGCGATCTCCGGCCTGCGCCGCGTCTCGCGGCCGGGCCAGCGGACATACGTCGACGCCAAGCACATACCGAAGGTGCTTGGAGGCATGGGCACCTCGATCGTATCGACCTCGCATGGCGTGATGACGGGTCACGACGCGCGCGCCGCGGGCTTCGGCGGCGAGGTCCTGGCTCAGGTTTGGTGAGGCTCGCCCATGTCGCGAATCGGTAGACAGCCCATCCCAGTTCCCTCCGGCGTGACCGTAGCGATCGAGCCCGAGTCCGTCAGGGTAAACGGCCCCAAAGGCGAACTCAGCGAGCGCATACCCAGAGACATCGACGTCAAGCAGGCGGGTGAGGAGCTGCTCGTGACACGGCCAACCGATCGTGGTGAACACCGCGCCCTGCACGGTCTCACGCGCACGCTGGTAGCGAACATGGTCGAGGGCGTGACCGCGGGATATGAGAAGCGCCTCGAGATCCAGGGAGTCGGCTACCGCGCGCAGCTGAAGGGAAAGAACCTGGAGCTGGCCGTGGGCTACTCGCATCCCGTCCCGATCCCCGCGCCCGAGGGGATCGAATTCGAGGTGCCCCAGCCCACGCGCATCGTCGTAAAGGGGATCTCGAAGCAGCTCGTCGGCGAGACGGCGGCGATCATCCGCAAGCAGCGTCCGCCCGAGCCATACAAGGGCAAGGGCATCCGCTACGAAGGCGAGCACGTGCAGCGAAAGGTGGGCAAGCGCGCATGACGGTGATGACCAGGGGCGAGCGCAGGCTTAAGAGACGCCGCCGGGTGCGCGCGAAGATCTCGGGTACAGCGAGCCGTCCGCGCATCTCGGTCTTCCGCTCCAACCAGGGGATCTCCGCGCAGCTGATCGACGACGTATCCGGAAGCACGCTGGCGGCCGTGAACTGGTTCGAGCCCGAGCTGCGCTCGCTGGCCAAATCCGAGCGGGCGAGGCGTTCCGGCGAGGCGCTCGCCGAGCGCGCGCGGGCCGCCGGCGTCTCCGAGGCCGTCTTCGACCGTGGCGGCTACCGCTATCACGGCCACATCCGGGCCTTCGCCGAAGCGATCCGCGAGGCGGGCATCGCCGTCTAGGCTTCCAGGGCGCTCCCTGCCGCTACCCTCTCCCTGCTCATGTCCATATCCCCAGATCGCTCAGTCAACCCGGCAGGCCTCGACCTGCAGGAGCGCGTGGTCGAGATCAACCGCGTGGCCAAGGTCGTCAAGGGCGGCCGGCGCTTCTCGTTCACCGCACTCGTCGTGGTCGGCGACGAACGCGAGGTCGTGGGGGTCGGCTACGGAAAGGCCAATGAGGTCCCGCTGGCGATCCAGAAGGGCGTCGAGCGAGCGAAGAAGGACCTCTTCCGCGTCCCCCGGCACGGCAGCACGATCACCCACCAGACGACGGGGATCTTCGGCTCCGGACGGGTGTTGCTGAAGCCGGCGTCGCCGGGCACCGGCGTGATCGCCGGCGGCGGCGTCCGCGCGGTGCTCGAGCTCGCCGGGATCCACGACATCCTTTCCAAGAGTCTCGGTACGCAGAACCCGATCAACCTCGTGAAGGCCACCGTCGCCGGCCTGCGCGGGTTGCGCACCCCCGAGGAGGTCGGACGCCTGCGCGGGCTCTCGATCGACCGGGTCCTCGGTCTCGGTGGCGAGAAGTCGCCCGGCGTGGCCGACGGATCGGTCTTGGCGCCCGAGCCGGCTGGCGAACCAGAGGCCGCGGCTGCACCCGCCGCCGAGGAGGCACCGGCCTGATGGCCTCGGTCAGCGTCACGCAGCGCCGCTCGAAGAACGGCGCAAACCAGAAGCAGATCGACACTCTGCGCTCGCTCGGCCTGCGCCGGATCGGCCATACGGTGCAGGTCAAGGACACAGAGCAGGCGCGCGGGATGCTGCACGCCGTACGCCACCTGGTCGAGGTCGAGGAGCGCACGTGAGCCCGCAGCGCCAGACGCAGCCGGAGCGGGTCGGCCTGCACAGCCTGGCCCCCGCTCCCGGCAGTCGCAGAGCGCGCAAGCGCGTCGGTCGAGGGGAAGGCTCGGGCACCGGCAAGACCGCGGGCAGGGGCCAGAAGGGCGCGGGCGCGCGTTCGGGCGCCAAGAGCAGGCCCAACTTCGAGGGCGGTCAGATGCCGATCCACATGCGCATGCGAAAGCTGCGCGGACCCCACATGAAGAAGTCGATGCCCTTCGAGCCCTTCCGCACGCACACCCAGCCCGTGAACATCGCCGACCTCGAGAGCCGCTTCGATGCGGGCGCCGACGTCACGATCGAGCTGATGAAGGCCAACGGCCTCGGCACCCGCAAGGACGTGCCCGTCAAGGTCCTCGCCAAGGGCGAGCTCAGCAAGGCGCTCACGGTCCACGCCCACGCGTTCAGCGCGAGCGCGCGTGAGCGCATCGAGGGCGCCGGCGGCAGCTGCAAGATCGTCGACGGCTGACGAGGAACGGGCGCCGTGCAACCGGCGGCGTTGGACGGCGCATCCACTAGAATCGGCCGTTCCGCGGGCAGCTGAGCACCTCCCTTACCTGCTGCGCGCGCTGAAAGCCCATGCTCGCCACGATCCTGAACGCCTTCCAGGTTGCGGACATCCGCAAGAAGATCGCCTTCACGGCGGCGATGCTCCTGATCTACCGCCTCGGCTCGCACATCCCCGTGCCCGGCGTCAACCTGTCCGCGGTCAACAACATCCAGAAGCAGTTCGGCGGCTCGAACATCCTCGGTCTCCTGAACCTCTTCTCGGGCGGCGGACTCTCGCGCATCGCGATCTTCGCGCTCGGGATCATGCCCTACATAACGTCATCGATCATCCTGCAGCTGCTGCAGGTCGCCGTGCCCTCCCTGGAGAAGCTCTCCAAGGAAGGCGAGGTGGGGCAGGCGCGCATCACCCAGTACACGCGTTACCTGACCGTGGGCCTCGCCTTTGCCCAGTCGATCGGCTACGTGTTCCTGTTCCACACTCTGCAGGCGAAAGCCGGCGAATCAGTCGTCACGCACTTCGACGCGCCGCACATCTTCCTGATCGTCGTCTGCCTGACGGCCGGCTGCGTGCTGCTGATGTGGATCGGCGAGCTGATCACCCAGCGCGGCATCGGCAACGGCATCTCGCTCCTGATCTTCGCCTCGATCGTCGCTCGCCTGCCGGGCGGCATCCAGACCTGGTGGACGTCCAACGACCAGGTGTTCCGGGTGATGATGCCCTTCCTCGTGCTGGCAGTCGTCGCGGGGATCGTCTTCGTGCAGGAGGGGCAGCGGCGGATCCCCGTGCAGTACGCCAAGCGAATGATCGGAAGGCGGATGACCGAAGGCGGCCAGACCTACCTGCCGCTGCGCGTGAACATGGCGGGGGTGATCCCCGTGATCTTCGCCGCGAGCATCATGGCCTTTGCGCCGACGGTCGGCCAGCTCGTGAAAACCCACTGGGGAACGCAGCTGTCTGACTTCTTCTCGCCCAACAGCTGGCACTACGTCGTCGGAGAGTCGATCTTCATCATCGTCTTCACTTACTTCTACACGGCCGTCACGTTCAACCCGGTCGACCAGGCGGACAACCTGAAGAAGTACGGTGGCTTCATTCCCGGGGTGAGACCGGGCCGCCCGACGGCGGAGTTCCTCGACCGGATCCTCGCTCGCCTGACGTTCCCGGGCGCCCTGTTCCTCGCCGCCGTCGCGGCACTCCCGACGATCCTGATCGCCCGCACGCACCAGAACATCCCGCTCGGGGGAACCTCGATCCTGATCGTCATCGGCGTGGCGCTGGAAACGATGAAGCAGCTCGAGGCGCAGCTGATGATGCGAAGTTACGAGGGCTTCCTGAAGTAGCCGGGTCGCCGGGCGATGGCGGCCGCGGTTGCCCGTTTGCACCACTGGAAACCGCGGCGCGCGAGCGGATAGTCTGCCCGGGAGTTGTCCGACCTGAACCTGATCCTGCTCGGTCCGCCGGGCGCCGGCAAGGGAACGCAGGCCGAGCGCCTGCGAGAGGATTTCGGTCTCCCGCACATCTCGACCGGCGACATCCTCCGCGCCCAGGTCGCCGACGGCACCGAGCTTGGCAAAAAAGCGCAGCGCTACATGGAGGCTGGCGAACTCGTGCCCGACGACATCATCGTGGGCATGATCCGCGATCGGATCAACACCGGCGATGCCCGCGACGGGTTCCTGCTCGACGGCTTCCCACGCAACGTGAGGCAGGCGGACGCGCTCGCTCAAGCGCTCGGCGAGCTCGACCGGCGGCTGACGGCTGCGCTGCTGATCGACGTCCCGGACGATGAGGTCGTGCGCCGCCTGGCGGGGCGGCGCGTGTGCGTCAAGAACCCGAGCCACATCTACCACGTTGAGTTCGACCCGCCCAAGCACGAGGGGGTCTGCGACCAGGATGGCTCCCGCCTGATCCAGCGTG
>Ga0210408_10004680_pt1 | contig 12172 bp, 10 predicted proteins | sample IncBWH4MmetaG_FD_155471 | JGI IMG/M metagenome (GOLD analysis project Ga0210408, IMG submission 155471) | Forest soil microbial communities from Barre Woods Harvard Forest LTER site, Petersham, Massachusetts, United States - Inc-BW-H-4-M | ecosystem: Environmental > Terrestrial > Soil >... | reverse complement strand
CTCGTACAACTGCTCCTCCTTAGTGAACGCATATCCCAGGCTGGCCCTGTTGCCCATGTCGGGAATCTCGGAGGAATCGAGATCGGAAAGCTGTCCTTTGTAGTTCTGCAGCGCTGCGAGCAGGCTGGTCGCATCGTTGGTGAAATCGTGTAGGACCCGCAAGCGAGACCCGAGAGCGTAGAGGGCGATGCGATCCTGCGGGCGGAGCTGCTGGAGAAACTTGATTATCCGCCGGTTTGCGAAATCTTGGTCTGCGATTGGCGTGTTGAGCGCGTCGAGTAGAATTACCGTAATGGTTGCTGGTGTTTCTCCGGGCCTCGGAACTCGGCTCGAGTAAGTGTTTGGCGGGAGCGGAGGGCTCGACGTCGGTTGATTAGTTGTAACTGAAAAAATCTGGATATCTTGCGGCTTCCCATCGTCAAACAGCGTGAAGTCACCCTTCTTCAGGTCGGCTATCGGTTCATCATGGTTATCTTTCACGACCACACTCAACTGCACCAGGCGGGTCATCGCCCTTAGCGGAGTTCCCGCTACGTTCGCCTGTTGCTGCGAAGAGACGGGCTGCGATTGCTGCGGCGCGGAGGACTGCGCCGGTAAAGACTCCCACGCCCGAGAGAGGAGGAAAATTATGACAACAGTCGCGAATTGAATCCGGACCCTTATCATTGGCTTGAATCAACCCATCGCGGACCGGGAAAGTCGGCATGGCTCCCGTCACCGCGAGGGGAGATTTTAGCTGATGGCACACAGCTAACGCCAGCGGTTCTCACGTAACCGTTCGGTAAAATCCGAGCGCCCATGGCTTTGATCCCTCAACGAATCCAGGGAATACACTTTGGAAAAATGGCGTCTCTTTTCATTCCTCGACGCGTGCACATCGTGAATTCCGGAAACTGGGAGGTTTCCGCGCCCGCTTAGGGCGGTTTGATTATGGTAGAGTTGCGGGCCGATGCGGATATTCGTACTGGGCGCGGGCGGGACCGGCTCCTTGCTGGCACATCTGCTGAAGCGCCAAGGGCACACGGTGTGGTGCGGCGATCGCGACCCGGAGCGCGGACGCCGGTTCCTCGGGAAAAAAAGCGGCATCGAAGTTGTCGAAACGAACGCGCGCAATATGTGGGCGATCGTGCGCTCGGGGCGCGGCGCGAATTTGGTGGTCAACGCATCGCCTCCCGTTTACAACGAGATTATCCTGCGCGCCGCGCTTCGGCTGCGCGCGCACTATCTCGATCTGAACGCCCATCTCACGCGCAGTCTCTTTAGACCGGAGCAATACCGCTTTCACAAGCGGTTCGTTGCTAAGAATCGCGCGGCGCTGATCTGTACGGGCGTCGCTCCCGGGCTGACGAACCTTCTGGCCAAGCGCGGTGCCGAGTTGCTCGACTCGGTGGACTCGATTCACATCCGGCTGCTGGAAAGCACAGAAAGCAAGGATCCGGTTTCGACGTGGTCGCCCGAAGCGGCTTACGATGAGGCAATCTCGCGGCCGCGCGTTTATCGCGAGGGGAAGTTCGCGCTGGCGCGCCGCTTCGACGGTCGCGAAAAATTCCGTTTCCCGGCGCCCATCGGCGAGATCCCCGTTTATCTAGCGGCGCAGGACGAAGTTTGCATGCTGCCGTATGAGATTCCTGTGCGCGAGGTGGATGCGAAGATTGGAGGAAACGATTTCGAGCGCATGCGGCGATGGTTTCGCCAAGGGCGGCTCAACCGTTCGCAGGGAATGGTGCGAAAGAGGTTTCCGAACACTCTTACGCCCAAGGGGGTGGCGAAGCTGATCCGCAAGGGAGAGTTCGAAAACGCGCGCTTTGCCGCCTCCGTACTGGTGCGCGGAATGAAAGACGACCAGCCGCTGCTGGTGCGCTGGGACGCCAGCTTTCCGACGCTGTATCAAATCCGCCGCCGGGGGCTGATTGCAACGCCGATCGTTTATGCCACGGCGCACATGGCGGCGCTGTTCATAAAACATTTTCCACGCGATTCGGCGGGGGTGATGGGCCCGGGGGCGCTGCCGTCGGACGTGAGGCGCGCCATTCTGGCGGAAGCGCGCTCGCGGGATTTCCGGATCGCGCTGAAGATTACGCGGCTGAAGAAAAACGAAGACGAGGAATTCTAGTAAGGCGCAGCGAGCGGCTTGAGAAGGCCGAAATCGATTAGGCCGTTGGCTACGAACTGCACGGCCAGCGCGACGAGAAGCAAACCCATCAGGCGCATCAGGATGCGAATTCCCGTTTCTCCCATGTAACGCCGGACGCTGCCTGCGCCCGCGAGAATGAGATAAGAAGCGAACGACGAGAGAAGAATCGTCGCGTAGACGACGACGTGCTGCCACCAGGAGTGCGACTCGCCCACCAGAACCATGACGGTTGAAATCGCGCCCGGCCCGGCCAGCATCGGCATGCCAAGCGGGATGATACTCGCGTCGGCTTTCGCCACGCCTTCCTCCGTTTCCTCGGGCGTGCTCTTCGTGCTGGACTGGCGCGCCTGGAGCATGTCGAGGCCAATCTGCAAAAGGATAATGCCGCCGGCGATTTTGAAAGCGGGCAGCGTTATGCCGAAGGCTTTGAAGATAAGGCTGCCGGCGAAGGAGAACGTGCAGAGGACAATCGCGCAGGTCCAGGCGGAACGCCGCGCCATCATGCGGCGCTCGGAGTCGGACGAACCTTCCGTGATGGCGAGAAACACGGGGATCACCGCGAAGGGATCGACGAGAAAGAATACGGAAGTGAGCGCGAGGAGCGCGAACTCAAGGACGGAAGTGAGCGTGTGGGACATTATTAGACATTAATAATAATGCGGATCAATGTTGTGTAGCTGGCCGCGCGCTCTGAGCCTTCTCAGATCTCGAGCAGGGCCAAAGTAACACTTTTGCGCGTCCGCGTGTAGCGTCGCCCGCAACGCGCGCCCTACGGGCGCGTCTATTGCCTGTTTTTGGAGGTGCTGCTACACTGTCGCGGCAAGAGCTACTCTGCTGCTCCTGCCATACTTCCTGTAAAAGGTTCATCCATGTCTGGACATTCTAAGTGGGCCACAATCAAGCACAAGAAGGCGGCTACGGACGCCAAGCGCGGCAAGGTTTTCACGAAAATCATCCGTGAACTAACAATCGCCGCGCGCACCGGCGGCGCTGACCCGGTAACGAATCCGCGCCTGCGCACCGCCATTCTAGCGGCCAAGGGCGAGAATATGCCCAACGACAACATCGAACGCGCGATTCTGCGCGGCACCGGGCAGCTGGAGGGCGAAACGCTCGACGAAGTAATGTTCGAAGGCTACGGCCCCGGCGGCGTGGGTGTGCTGATTCAGGTGGTGACGAGCAACCGGAACCGGATCGTCAGCGAGATTCGCCACATGATGTCGAAAAACGGCGGTAACATGGCCGAAAACGGCGCCGTAGGCTGGATGTTTCATCGCAAGGGCGATATTTTGGTGCCAAAAGAAGCGGCGGACGAAGACAAGATGATGGGCATCGTGCTCGATGCCGGCGCGGAAGATTTGCGCGACGACGGCTCGGCCTGGGAAGTGACGACGCCTCCGGAAGCCATGGAGAAAGTACGTGAAGCTCTCGTGGGCGCGGGGATTACGCCTGCGTCGGCGGAAGTCGGCTGGATCCCGAAACAATTCGTGAAGCTGACGGGCGCGCCAGCGCAGCAGATGCTGCGCCTGATGGAAACGCTGGAAGATCACGACGACGTGCAGCACGTTTACGCGAACTTCGACATCGACGAACGCGAAATTCAAGCGGCCGTCGCGGGATAGCTTTGAGTTTCGTTCCTTGGCCACCCGCAGATGACCACCTCGACAGGGCTTGTGCACATAGGTAGTTCCCTTCGCGTCGCTTTGCCGCAAATAACGCTACCCCCTGTTTCGGGCGCGAAAGTACACTTGTGCGCGTCCATGAGTTCCCTGCCTGTCACGAACGGAAAAAAGTTGCGCGTGCTGGGAGTCGATCCAGCGGTTGCCGGAGCCACCGGATATGGAATCGTGGAATTCGAGGGCACTTCGCAGCGGCTGGTGCGATTCGGCGCCCTCAAGCTTCCCGCAAAAGCTACATTTGCTTCGCGGCTGCGCGAAATTCATCAATTGATCGTGCAGCTTGTGGAAGAATTTGCGCCCGATGCAGTGGCCGTAGAATCCGTCTTCACTGCGCTGAACGCGCGGACAGCGCTGAAGCTGGCGGAAATGCGGGGAGTGGTTTTGCTGGCGGCAGCCCAAGCCGAGGTTCCGGCGCACAGCTATTCGCCGCGCGAAGTGAAGGCCAGCGTCGCGGGCTATGGCGCGGCGTCGAAACAGCAGATGCAGCAAATGGTGAGCTCTTCGCTGGGACTGGCGGCAGTGCCGCAGCCGACGGACGCTTCCGACGCACTCGCTGTGGCGCTTTGCCACGCACATCTTTCGCGGGCGCGAGACCGCATGGCGGCCGCCATGGCCAAGAAACCCGATCGAATCGCCGTGCGTCCCGTAACCGAGCTATTACGGGGCGAGGCTTGCAGCGGGCCAGGCAGCCGGAATCCGGCCCCGCGCATCCAACATTCTCGATGAGCGTGCGCGAACTCATCAAACCCAGCTCAGCGGTCCCCGCCTTTGTGTGTTCATTCGCTCTTTTTGCGGCGGGTATTTCGCCCGGCATTTTGCGCGCGTCAACGGCTAAGCCGCTCATCATCGGGACGGCTATTACGTCGAACGGCACACCAGCTCTAAACGCGCCAAACGGCTCTGCAACGATCACGTTTCGCAAAGTATTCAAAACGAGCTATCCGGAATTCGTGGAGATCAAAGTGAGCAACCTCGGAACGGGTACGTACGACATCCGCGCGCTCGACGAAGAAGCAAGCCCGCAAACGTTCGCAGTCAGCCCGCCCCTGGCGCTGCGGATTTTCGATCTGGCGGCCAAGCTGCACGATTTCCAGGGCATCGATCTGGCGGTCCACCGGCGGATTGCGAATCTGGGGGAGAAGACGTTTCGTTACGAGAAAGGCGGGGAAGCGCACGAGGTGACCTTCAATTACACGCTCGACGACTCCGCCACGCAGCTGCTCAATATCTTTGAAGGAATTACGCGGCAGGTGGTCGATCTGGGCGATCTCCAGCGCACCATGCGCTACGACCGGCTGGGTGTGAACGACGTGCTCAAGCAAATCGACGCGGACTTCGAGAACAAGCTGCTGCCTGAACCCGGGCAGTTTTTGCAGACGCTGGATCAACTCGCCGGCGATGAGAAATTTCTGGAGCTGGCGCGACAACGTGCCCGAACTCTGGCAGGCCGCATCCGTTCGGCGCGCTGACGGTTCATTAGAAGCAGGCGCCGCCATTGCGAGTTGGGAACTTGACAGTAATGGCAAGCGCTACTAGGCTCGTCTCAAGGTCTCAGGTCTCAAAAATGAATCATCGTCCGGTGGATTCCCGTGGCTCGCTGGACGCGTATCAACGGATGCAGATTCTGAGGAATTCTAAAATGCAGGACACAGGTGCCATGAGAAAAAATCCGCTGCTTTCCAAGCTGTTGGCCGTCGCAATTCTATTCTCCTTACTCCCCGTTCTTACTTTCGCGCAAGCGAGCAACGCGGTGCCGTTACAACCGGGAAATGTGGCGTCGCGAATCACTCAAGCCATCGACGAATCGCAGCTGACGCTGCTAAAAGGAAACACTCATCCGCTTGCTCGCACAGAATTCGACCGCGGCGCGGCAACATCCGGCATGACGCTGCATCGCATGCTGCTGAGTTTGAAGCGCAGCCCCGAGCAGGAGTCCGCGCTCAAGCAGTTCCTCATGGACCTGCAGGATAAGTCGTCGCCGAATTATCACCAGTGGCTGACGCCCGATGGGTTCGGCCGGCAGTTCGGCCCATCCGATCAGGACATGCACACGGTGATTATGTGGCTCGAGTCGCACGGGTTTCAGGTGACCAACGTCACAAAGGGCCGCACGGTCATCGAATTCACCGGTACGGTGAGCCAAGTGAATGACGCGTTCCACACCCAGATTCACAAGTACTCGGTGCAGGGCGAAGAACATTGGGCGAATGCGAGCGATCCGAAAATTCCCGCAGCGCTAACGCCGGTGGTGGCGGGTGTGGCGACGCTGCACAACTTTGTAAAGAAGTCGCATCTGAAAAATACCGGAATGGTGGGACGCGGCTTGTCGAAAGCGGGAGCGAAACCGGCGATTACCTTCAATGGCGGCGATCACGGAGTCGGGCCGGCGGATTTTGCGAAGATCTACAACGTTCCTAATGTGTTTAACGGCGGCGCAACGAATGGCGACGGCGTTACGATCGCCGTGGTGGGCCGTTCGAACATTAATGCTTCGGACGTCCAGGATTTCCGGACCCTATTCGGCGTGCCAAATGCCTTCACGTCCAGCAACATAGTCCTGAACGGCCCGGACCCGGGCAATCTGGGCGGCGGCGAGGAGTTCGAAGCCGTCCTGGATGCGACCTGGTCCGGCGTCGCGGCGCCGAATGCCGTCGTGAAATTCGTGGTTTCGCAGACGACGGAAACCACCGATGGCGTGGATCTCTCGGAAGTCTTCATCATCGACAACAACCTAGGTCCCGTCATGACCGAGAGCTTCGGCCTTTGCGAAGCACTCGCTGGAAACGCTCAGGCGGCGACTGAAGCAAGCGTGGCTGAGCAAGCCGCGGCTCAGGGCATTACGTTCATTTCGTCCACGGGAGACGCAGGCGCTTCCGGTTGCGACGATCCCAATTCGGAAACCGTGGCCACGCAACCCATCGGGGTTCAAATCCCCGCGGCCCTGCCTTTTACCGTGGCGCTGGGCGGCACCATGTTTATCCAAAACGACGCAGCCTTCTGGAACGCCACAAATGCGAACGGAACTGAAGAGTCCGCCAAGAGTTACATTCCGGAAGATGTGTGGAACGAAAGCTGTGCAACGGTGGCTACATGCGCCGCGGACGTAATTGCGGGCGGAGGCGGTCCTAACATTCTGGCTGGTGGCGGCGGCGCCAGCACCATTTTTGTCAAGCCTGCGTTTCAGGCTGGAGTCACCGGCATACCGGCGGCTAACTTTAGAGTGGTCCCGGACGTATCGCTAAACGCGGCCGTGTTTCATGATTCCACCGCCCTTTGCGTCGCGGACCAGCAGACCACTCCCAACTGCGTGCCTAACAATGCCGGCAATTTTTCAGTTGCACTCGTCGGCGGCACATCCGTCGCCGCGCCATCGTTCGCGGGAATAATGGCGCTGGTCAACGAGGTGGCAGGACGGCAGGGCGAAGCCGGATTCGTACTGTACAAGCTCGCTGCGGCCGAAACGTTTTCCACATGCAATGCATCGATGGGGTCCGGCCCGGCTTGCGTTTTCAACGACGTAACCTCCGGAAACAACGCCGTACCGGGCCAGGCAAACTTCGGCAAAGCAAGCGCACAGTTTCAAGCGGGCACTGGATATGACGAGGCGACGGGCCTCGGCTCGGTGAACGTAGCGAATCTTTTGAGCAAGTGGAACACGGCGCAACCGAATCAGAGCAAGACGACGATTGTCAGCCTGGTCGCACCTGCATCACATGGCGGTTCGGCAGCTGTCAGCATCACCGTCGCCGCCAAGACAGGGTCGGGAGTACCTACCGGCGACGTTTCGCTGATCGCTAACACCGGCGCATTCGGCCAAACGGGAGGTATCACGCTCGCGAAGATGACGCTCGCGGCCGGCGCTGTCGTCACCACCACTACGGCTCTTCCGGGCGGCAGCTACAGCGTAACCGCGCACTACGAAGGAGACGGTACGTTCATGCCCAGCGATTCCCCAAGCATGAATGTGAACATCGGAAGGGAAAACAGCAACGTGCAAGTGCAGGTCAATTTCATCAATCCCACGACAGGCGTTGTGACGAACGGCGTCACTTCCGTGCAGTTCGGTTCGAACTACCTGATCCGCATTAACGTCACGGGGGCATTAGGGAGTTGCGCCGGCAACGCTCCCGGCTCGTCCGGCTGTCCTACGGGATCGGTCACGCTGAAAGACGGAGCGAATCCGCTGGACGCCGGAACCTTTAGTCTAAACGCTAGTGGATATGCGGAAGATCAAGCGGAATCGCTCGCTTGCTGCGTTTCTCATACTCTAAACGCATCGTATTCCGGCGACGCCAGCTTCAACGCAAATACCGGATCGACCACGGTGTCGGTGACGCAGGCCGCAACAACAACCGCGGTCACCGCCGCTCCGTCGGTGATCACATCCGGCGCTATGGTCAACTTTACGGCTACTATCAGCACGCAAAGCTTCGGCGCGCCTCCTACGGGAACCGTTACGTTTTTTAACGGCACCACGCAGCTCGGCACCCCGGCGGCCGTGGCTGGAAGCACGAATTCAAACACTGGATTCGCGCAAGGAACCGCATCCACGACGGCGACAATCTCCGGTCTCATGCCGCTGAACGCGCCGAGGATGCAGAATCCTCCGAAGTTCCTGGCGCCATTACTGGTGCTTGGAATGCTTGTGACTCTGGCTCTGGTGTTCCGGTTCAACGCGGCGAACCGCAGAAGGTACGCCTACGTGGGCCTCACTTTTGCTGTTTTCATGCTCGCTGGACTGGCAGCTTGCGGCGGAGGCGGTGGCGGAGGTGGGGGGCATTCCCACAGCGTGACCGTCACGGCAAAGTACAGCGGCGACACGAACTACGCAGCTTCCAGCGGAACGGTAGTCGTAACGGTTCAATGATCGCTGGATAAGACTGCAGCACGGCGGCTGCACCATCCCGGTGCAGTCGCTGGTCTGCGAATATTTTGTTCCCGTTAATTTTCGCGAGGGATGTACAGTAGAAACGCTTCAAGCGGACCAGTGAAAAGGGGTGCGTGATGCGCCATCATGAAAATCTTGTGACCTTCCTCGCAGCTTTTATTCTGGCGGCTTGCCTGCTGCCCACTCTGGCAAAAGCCCAGGAGTCCGAACATCCTGCCGGTTACAGCTATGCTCGAATCGTGCGATTGAGCCTGGTAAACGGCGACGTGCAGTACATGCGCCCGGGTGAATCGAAATGGCAGCCTGCAATCGCCAATATTCCGATGCAGCAAGGATTCACGATCGGAACCAATTTGGGACGCGCGGAAGTGGAGCTCGAGAACGGCAGCCGCATCTGGCTGGCCGAGAATTCCATGCTGCAATTCACCGAGCTTGCTCTCTCGAAAGGCGGCCACCTCAACGCCCTGTCGCTCGCATATGGTACGGCTACCTTCAGCGCCGACCTCAAAGTGGCGGACACGTTTGAGGTGATCACCACCAAAATTCAAGTGGCTGTGCCAGGCAAAACGTCCGCATTTCGCGTGGACGCGGCGCGCGACACCAGCTCCGTCCGCGTGCTCAAAGGAAGCGTCACGGTGCGTCACGCGAGCGGCACGGAGAACGTCGCCAGCAATCCTGAATACGTGGCCAAAGGCCAAACGATTACTGTGTCGGGAGCCGCGCCGGCGCAGATCGCTGCCAGCAATCGCGCGACGTCGGACGCCTGGGATGTGTGGGTGACCAACCGCGACAATCTGGTAACCAGCGGAACGCAACAAACTCTTCAATACGCGAACGCGGGATTCAATTATGGGCTGAGCGATTTGGCGAGCTACGGCGTGCTGAATTATTTCCCCGGTTACGGCTACGGCTGGCAACCGTTTGGAATGGCGGCGGGTTGGCAGCCGTTCTCGTCGGGAGAATGGGGATTTTATCCCGGCATCGGTTGGACGTGGCTGAGCGAGGAACCATGGGGATGGGCGCCTTATCACTTCGGGCAGTGGACCTATAATTCCGGCTTCGGCTGGTTCTGGCACCCGACCGATTCCGCGTTCTTTAATCCCGCGCCGGTGCAGTGGATGCAAGCCGGAAACAAGATTGGATGGATTCCGCTGGGCGCTTCGGCGAAGACCACTCCCGTGGTCGTAAGCGAGCGGGGCCTCGGCAAGTGGGGGCCGTCGCGGATTTTGCCCGCTGAGAAAGCGGGGGACAAGCTAAGGGAATTGTCCGCGCCGCCGCTGGCGAACGGAAAAGTTGGCATGGTTGACGCGAAGGTGAATTCCCGCAACGGAGGTGAGGACCGCGTTGTCGTTCCAGTGAGCGCCGACACGCGAACAAATCACAACTCCACAGCTTTGAAGAATGCCGCCTTGGCGCTGCCGCCGCTGCCGCGGAGCGCGCCGCCGGCGAACTTCGAGCGGCAGCCAATGCCGAATGAATCAGGCTATCGCGCGTCCGCTTCGGCACCGCCTCCGGCATCTGCCGCGAGTCGCAGCGGCTTTCCCACCGAAGCATCTTATCCCGGCGTAACAGGCGCGCCATCGAGGGCGTCGGCGCCTCCAGGCGCTTTTTCCGGCGGTGAAGCGCGAGGAAGCGCGGTGGCTTCGCACTCGTCCTCGGGCTCGCCTTCTAGCTCGTCGTCGGGCAGCGGCCATCCGAAGTAAGCCCGACTTAAACGAACGAAGTTAACGTACACGGTCGGCGGACAAATTCAAAAAAATCAAAGGACTATCACGCCGGCGTAGCCGACCACTTCGTTCCGGTCGCCGGTAACATCGCCGGAAGTTGCGTAGCGAACCAGCCGCGCTTCGCTTGCGCCCAAATCCCGCATCGCGATTAGCATCGCCACGGTGGCCGCGTAACCGCACATCGTATTCCCGTCTTCGCGCACCGTGTCGAATAGCCCGCGCGGATCGAGCGCCAGAATGCGCGCGAGTGCGCGCTGGTCCTTCTGTCGCGTTACCTTGTCGCTCTCGTAGTGATTCATATCCGTGCTCGCTATCACCAGAACGGGTTCGGAGTGCGCTGCCACAACTTTCGACACGGCGTGGCCCAATTCCTCAATCATAGGATAGCGATCGGCCGCGAGCACAACAGGAACGAAGCGCAAATTTTTCACAAGCTGCTGGAGGAACGGAAGCTGCGTCTCGAGGGAATGCTCTTGCTCGTGAGCTACAACATCTTCGCGCAGCCGGGGACATGTGCGCGCTAGTTCCAGCGCCAATTCCGAATCGACCGCCGCATTCCCAAGCGGCGTCTCCCAGCTTCCTTCCGTGAGAATCGCCATGCGTTCGCCGCGGGGAAAGTGCCGAGGGCCAAGCAGGATGCATCGCGAAGGAATTGCCAGCGAACCGTACACGGCGCCTGCCACGTGGCCGGAGTACATGTAGCCTGCGTGCGGCACGATGCAGCCGCGCGCGGAAATTTTTGACGCTTCGCTGAAGGCATAATGTTCCACCTGGCGAGCGAGCTCTTGCGGGTCGGAAGGATAAAAGCGGCCGGAGACGGCGGGAGGGCGAATCATTGGATAGGATTACATATCAGAATTGCGTCTCGAGCGAAAATTCAGATTGGCTTCGACGGTCTGCCGCGAACGTCGATTGCTTGCGTCGTGCCCTGCTCGTAGAGGATTCTCACTTTGTCGCCGCTCTGGTAGCCGCCGCTGTCGAGAATTTTCTGCATTTTGTCGCGGAGCGACGATGCGTACGTGAAGGTATAAAGGATGAGCGAATTCTTGGCGTCGTGAACCATGATGGAGTTGTTGTCTGAATGGATCACTACCGCGCTCAGCCAGACTTTCTTCGCGGGCGTTTGCTTGACGACGATCGGCGGAGTGTCGCTGACCTGGGCGCGCGCAGGCGCGGCGGCGACGGCCATTCCCGCGGCGATCGCGAAGGCGGCTGCGAAGAGTTTAGGGTTCTTCATAGCCCTTCACAGTTCTTCATCGAAGGAAATCTTCAGCGACTTCAGGAATTTGATATCTTGCGGGGTGATTTCGACTTTTGGCTCGAGTGAATCCTCGTCGAGAATTTCTTCATCCACGCGAATATGCAGGGATTCGAGAAAGCGGCGGTCTTGCGTGGTCATCTTGGCGTCGTTGGGCTGGCGGCGCGCCAGGCCGATGGTCGCGTCGAGTTTCAGAACGATGTCGAAGCCCGCGGCGCGCACGCTGGAGATGGCTTCGGCAATGCGCTCGGAATCGGAAACCGAATCGTTAATCGCGTGACCCAGCTCTCGAAGCAGCTGTTTCATCTTATCGTCGAGTTGCAAGGGCGCACCTCCCGAAAAGCCCTTCCTGGCCCAATTCTAGGGCCGCTGCGACTCCGAAACAAGACCCAGATGCAAACGACGAGCCGCGCCGGTTACCTGTACGTTCGCCGGGGCTGGAACGTTAGCGAATCGGGTCATTGTAGAAGCCGGCTGCGCCAATCT
>Ga0210408_10004678_pt1 | contig 12174 bp, 12 predicted proteins | sample IncBWH4MmetaG_FD_155471 | JGI IMG/M metagenome (GOLD analysis project Ga0210408, IMG submission 155471) | Forest soil microbial communities from Barre Woods Harvard Forest LTER site, Petersham, Massachusetts, United States - Inc-BW-H-4-M | ecosystem: Environmental > Terrestrial > Soil >... | reverse complement strand
GTCCGCCTCGAGCGTCGCACGCTGCCAATCGATGCGCAGCCCCACCGCCGTCGCTTCCTCTTGCGACAGCTTGGCGTTCAAATCGGGACTGTCGATGAGGGCCATTACCTGTCCCTTCGACACGCTGTCGCCCGCGTGCACCTTGAGCGTGACCGTCCCCAGCGCGCTCGCATACAGAGTGGGACTGACGGCCGCCACGACCTGCCCGTCGGCGGCAATGTCGCGGACGAAGCTGCCGCGCTCCACCGTGGCAATGGACAGCCGCGAGCGATCGACCGAGAGCCCTGCTCCGGAATAGCGCAGCAACAGAGCCAGCAGGCTGCCGAGCGCGATGACCGCGGCAAGAGCGGCCACGAGCAGAGTTCGATGGCGCTTCCAGAGAGGGGCGGCTTCGATCATGCGGTCCTGACCTGTGGTGTCGCGCAACATGACGGGTTCCTTGGGCAGCAGCCGGATGCTCATGAGCCGGCCTCCACGAGCAGTTCATCGATGGCGAGGAGATCGCGCTCGCTCAGACGCCCCGCCTGTTGCTTGAGCGTCAACACATTCGTCAAATAGTCATAGCGCGACTGATTGTAGGCGCGCAGCGCCGCGTAGTAGTTGTTTTGCGCATTCAGCAAATCGAATTCGGTCCCGGTACCGAACTCCACATTTCGCCGGCTCGCCTCGACCGCGCCGTGCCCCGAGTCGACCGCGCGGCGTGCGGCGCCGATGCGCTGGACCCCACTCACGATTCCTCGGAAGGACGCGCGCGTGAGCCTTTCCGTGTCGCGTTGCGCCGAATCGTAAGCCGCCTGCGCCTGGCGGTACAGCGCGCGCGATTGCCGTACCGCCGAGGCCACGGCGCCGCCCTGAAACAGGGGCCAGCTGAAAGACACGCCGACCGTGTCGAGCGTCTGATTGCCGCCCAGCACCTGGTCTTGCGTGAGCTTGGAACTCGAACCCGTCAGTGAGAACGAGGGCAAGCCTCTGCCCCGCTGCACCGACACCTCGCGCGCCGCCGCTTCCATCTTGAGCTCGGCGGTCCGCACATCGAAATTATCCTGCCGAGCGGAGGTCACCCACTCATCGGCCGAGGCGGGCTCGGGAGCGGCCAGGGGGATGTCCTGGCGCAGCGGCGCGATCGCCGGCGTGTGCGGGCCCACGATTTCGGTGAGCGCCAGGTTGGCATCGTCGAGCGTATCTTGCGCATCGATGACGCTTTGCTCGGTCGCATCGTAGAACGCCTGCGCCTGCTCGACGTCGCTGCGCGGACCGACGCCGGTTCGCTCACGCGTTTTGGCCTGGTTGAGCAAGGTCCCGAAGGCGTCGCGCTCGGCACGGTTGGTGGCGAGCTGATCGGCGGCCGACAGGATGGCGAAATAGGCCTGGGCAACGCGCAGCAGAAGATTCTGCTGCGCACTGCGGAAACCGGTCTCGGCGGCCGCGGCCTGAAAATTCGCTTCCCGGAGCTGGCTGAAGGCCTGGTAGCTCCACAGGGTCTGCGACATATTCACGCCCAGGCCATGCACGGTGCCATAGCAGTGCTGAGCGCCGGCGGCCGCGTTGAGCGCGCAATCGGCGGACTGAGTGCCGGTGGATGGGCCGGTGTTGAAGCCCGCGCGCTCGCGCGTGGCGGAGGCGGCGGCCGAGACCTGCGGCAGCCACAGCGCCCGCGCCTGGGGACGAGCCTCGATCGCGGCGTCGCGCTGGAATCCGGCGGCCTGCAGCGAGGCATCACGCGTCAGCGCAAGCTCGTACAGCTCCTTCAGATCGTTGGCGCCGGCAGGACTTGCCGCCAGAGCCATCGCGAACAACGCCCATGAGTAGCGCAACTTGTCCTCGCCTGTGAAGTGGAATCTCACGAGGAACGAAGCAAGTGCCGTGCCACGGGATGGGATCATGTAAGTGTTTGTTTTTGCACTATTTACCTAGTGCCGTGCCAATTGAAAGTGTCCGCGGACACTGTCCGCGGACGATGCCGGACACCGGTGCATCTGACGGACGCCACGAACACGAGCCGCACCGCGCTTGACGATATCGGGAAGGGCCGCTGGGACGAGGCGCTCTGCGAAATGTTAACCGTGCCGATGAGCGTTCTGCCTGAAGTGCGGGACAGCACGGGCGAATTTGGCGTTACCGACAAAGCGGTGCTGGGTGGCAGCGCCGGGGCGAGAGATTCAAATATTCGGATGGCGCAGTGCGCTGCGGCGGGTAAGATCCACCTGATGGAGCAAACTTCCACCTGATGGACCTTTCCGCGTTCATCGATCGCTTGAGTCCCCGCGCCCTTCGCGCCACCGGCAGCACCATCGGCCCAGGAGTCGCCTCCACCCTGATCGTGGCATTGGCCGCAACGTACCTCTCGGATCACTACCACGCGCCCCCGGTGATATTCGCGCTGCTGCTCGGCATGGCCTTGAATCAATTGTCGGCCGAAGCGCGCTATGCGCCGGGCATCAATGTTTCCGCGCGCACGCTCCTGCGAATCAGCGTCGCATTGCTCGGGTTGCGCATAACCTTTGGTCAGATCGGCGAACTGGGATGGTCGACCGCGGCAATGGTCATCGTCACCGTTCCGCTGACCATCGGATTTGGTTGGGCTCTGGCCCGGACCATGAAACTCGACGGCCGGTACGGCGTTCTCTCTGGCGGCGCCGTCGCAATATGCGGCGCGTCCGCGGCCATGGCCATCGCCGTCGCATGGCCGCGCAAGGACTCCGAGCGCGACACCGTGGTGGTGATCGCGTGCATCACCACCTACAGCACGATTGCCATGGTCCTGTATCCGGCGCTGATTTCATATCTGCATCTCGATCCATTGCAGACCGGCCGATTCCTCGGCGGATCGATCCACGATGTCGCGCAAGTGGTTGCCGCCGGCTACGCCTCCTCCCCGCAGGCCGGCGACTCGGCGACCATCGTCAAACTCATGCGGGTCGCCATGCTCTTGCCAGTGGTGTTGATCATCACGCTCCTCGCCGCGCGAGGAGCTGCCAAGCACGATCCCGCCCAGGACAAAGTCGCCCTGCTGCCGGGCTTTCTCATCGGCTTCGTCGTGTTGGCCGCGCTGAATGGATTTGCGCTCGTCGCCAAGCCGATCGCATCGGTGCTGACGGAAGCGTCGAAATGGCTGTTGGTCATTTCGGTGGCCGCTTTGGGTATGAAGACCAGCCTGCGCGAAATGATGGCCGTCGGCACCACCGCGATCGCTCTCATCGCGGCGGAGACGATTTTCTTGGGCCTGCTGGTGTTGGGCTGGATCACGCTGCTCGGCGGTGGTCACTAGGGCGCGAGTCCACGCGAACGGCCGGTGTTCCCGCTAACGGCCGGTGTCCACGCTAACGGCCGGTGTCCACAACAATGCGGCCGCGAATTCGGCCTTCCAGAAACCCGACGGCGCGGTCGATGACTTGCGACAGACCGATCTCCTCGGTCAGGAATTCGAGCTTATCCATGTCGAGGTCCTGACCCAGACGGCGCCAGGCGGCCAATCGATCCGCTCGCGGGCACATCACGCTATCCACGCCGGCCAGCGTGACCCCGCGCAAAATGAACGGCGCCACCGTCGCCGGAAAATCGAGACCGCCGGCGAGGCCGCACGCCGCGACCACGCCCCGATAGCGCATCGAGGCGCAAACGTTGACCAATGTGTGGCTGCCAACCACATCGATTGCGCCCGCCCAGCGCTCCTTTCCCAGCGGCTTACCCGGGCCCGCAAATAGCGATCGTTCCAAGACTTCCGCGGCGCCCAGGCGCTTCAGAAAGTCGGCCTCCGCCGGGCGGCCGGTCACGGCCGCCACCCGAAACTTAAGCTTGGCGAGCACGGCAACCGCAATACTGCCCACGCCGCCCGCCGCCCCCGTCACCAGGATCTCTCCGCTCTCGGGCGTCACTCCATGGCGCTCGAGCGCGATGACGCACAACACCGCCGTGTACCCGGCGGTTCCGATGGCCATGGCTTGTCGCGCCGTAAAGGTTGGGGGCAAGGGGATGAGCCATTCCCCCTTTACCCGGGCAACCTGCGCAAGCCCGCCCCAATGCTGTTCTCCGACGCCCCAGCCATTGAGCAGAACCCGGTCTCCGATTTTGTACGAGGGATCCGCGGACTGCTCCACCGAGCCCGCGAAATCGATTCCCGGCACCATGGGAAATTGACGCACCACGGGCGCGCGGCCCGTGATCGCGAGCGCGTCCTTGTAGTTGAGCGTCGAATACTCGACGCGCACGGTCACATCACCCGCGGGCAACCGGTGTTCCTCGAGTGCCGCAAAGTTCGCGCGATAGGGGCGTTCATCGCGCTCGATCAGAATTGCATTGAACATTTCAGCCTCGAGCCCCGGCGGGTCTCGCCATCATCATCAAGTCGCCTGCTGGACACATTGAAGCAGTATATTTAACGCGGATTCGAGGTGCTCGACAAGGAACGCATATGAAGCCAAATCACCACCGGCGAGTGCTCGCCATCGACGTCGGCGGAAGCCATGTGAAGATGCGCGTTTTCGGCCGTCGCGAAATGCGGCAATTTGAATCGGGGCCGGGTCTGACTCCCCGTCAAATGGTCGCGCATGTGCATGGGCTCACCGGGGATTGGACCTACGACGCGGTTTCCATCGGATATCCGGGAATGGTTCTGCACGGCAAGGTGGTGGCCGAGCCGCACAATCTTGGGCAAGGCTGGGTCGGATTTGATTTTCGCAAGGCGTTTGGCCGGCCCACTCACATCTTGAACGACGCGGCGATGCAGGCGATCGGCAGCTACGAAGGCGGCCGCATGCTGTTCCTCGGCCTGGGAACCGGACTCGGATCGGCCATGATCGTCGATGGGATCGTCGCACCGATGGAACTCGCGCATCTGACCTTCAAGAAGGGACGCAGCTACGAGGAGTACGTGGGCGAGCGCGGTCTGCGGCGATTGGGCGAGAAAAAGTGGCGCCGCAAGGTCAACGAAGTCGTGGAGCAGCTGAGTACTACACTGGAAGTGGACTACGTCGTCATCGGCGGCGGCAATGCGCGCAAGCTGAAGCGCTTGCCCAAAAATGCGCGCCTCGGCAGCAACGACTTCGCCTTCATCGGCGGATTTCGGGTGTGGCGCGGCGCGGCCGCACCGCCGGCGGCCGCGAAGCGTACCCGGCGGCGCATCGCCGTTCCGTAACCTGCGGCGTGTGACGGGGTTAGCAAATTTCGCGGGCTCGGTTTTGCGGAAACTTCTATTGCCTGTAAATTTGCGCGCGATACATTGTCGTGGCACATTTATTATTCAGGCATAATGTTTACGTACGAGCCATGGTTTTATTTAGACTCAAGGCTTTCGGATTGCATCTGACTGCGAGCGCCTCCGCGCTTTCGCTCATCCTCGGCACGCTCTACCTTGGATGGTACCACTGGCCGGGCTGGTACCTGGCCGAAGTCGCGCGCGTAGTTCTGGTGATGGTCGGAGTCGACGTGGTGCTCGGCCCGCTCCTCACGCTCATAGTCGCCCGCTCGAGCAAGCCGCGGCGGGTACTTGTGCGCGACATCGGAATGATCGTTGCAGTCCAGCTCATCGCGCTGACCTACGGCACGGTGTCGCTCTGGAGCGGACGGCCGCTGTACTACGCGTTTTCCGAGTCGCTACTGCAGCTCGTGCAGGCGTACGACATCGACGCGGATGAACGGGCGCTCGGCCGCCTGCAGAACCCGGAATTGAGTCCCCATTGGTACAGCGTGCCGCGCTGGATATGGGCGCCGCTGCCGAAGGATGCGACGGAACGCGGAAAGATCGTCGGGTCGGCGATCGCCGGAGGCGACGATGTGATCGCGATGCCGCGATTGTTCAGGCCTTGGGAGCAAGGCTTGCCGGAGCTTCGAACGCAATTGAAGAAGGTCGACGACCTTGCATACTTTTTCGGTACCGAAAAAAAGATACTGAAGGAGCGCATGCGGGCCGCTGGGTTTGACCCGGAAGCCGCCGATACCATGGTGCTGACCGGGCGAGGGCGGCCCATGCTCGCGGTGTTCGACCTCAAAACTTTGACGATCACCGCGATGTTCACGGCCACCTGAGGTCGCTCCGGTCGAGCCGCTACTGCATGTGCTGGCCGCCGTTGATCGCGATGTTGGCGCCGGTCAAAAACGCCGCCTCCTCGCTCGCCAGGTAGGCCACGAGTCCGGCGACCTCTTCAGGCTTACCGAGCCGCCCCATGGGTATTTGAGGAATGATCTTCGAATCAAGCACCTCTTTGGGGATCGCCGTGACCATTTTGGTGCCGATGTATCCGGGTGAAATAGTGTTGACCGTGACGCCCTTGCGGGCCACTTCGAGGGCCAGGGCCTTGGTGAAACCGTGCATGCCGGCCTTGGCAGCGGAGTAGTTGGTCTGTCCGAATGCGCCCTTCTGGCCATTGACGGACGAAATATTGATGACGCGCCCCCAACCCCGATCCACCATGCCGTCGCACACCTGTTTGGTCATGTTGAAGCAAGAGTCGAGGTTGGCGTGCATCACCGCGTCCCAGTTGATCTTATCCATCTTCCTGAAGGTCATATCGCGGGTGATGCCCGCGTTATTCACCAGCACATCCACCGGTCCGAGTTCCGCCGTCAGTTGTTTGATGCAGGACTTACAGGAGTCCCAGTCGACCACATCGCAGGGATAGGCGTAAAACCGAAACCCCTGCTCCTTCATCGACCCAAGCCATTGCTCAACTCTGGTGCTGCCCAGCGAGTACGTCGTTGCGACCGTGTCGCCCTGGGCGGCGAGTTTCATGCAGATCGATTCGCCGAGGCCACCCATGCCGCCGGTGACGAGCGCTATTCGTTTCGTGGTCGCCATATAAACCGCCCCCTTTGGTGATCGTCGAATTCGTTATTGTTTAATTCCCGTAGGCCCGCGGGCTACTTTTGCAGCGCGGGCTACTTTTGCAGCACGTATTCGCCCGGCGCATCGACTATCGGCGGGTAGCCGGCCGCACTGGATCCAAGCGGCGGCGGCGCAACCTGCGCTTCCGTGGAATGCCGCGCCAGCCAATGCTGCCACGTCGGCCACCATGAGCCTGCCTGAGGCTGCGTTGATTCAAACCACACGTCCGGAGGGAGCGATTCGACCGCGTTCAACCACGTGCGAACGCGGTGCCGTCGGCGCGGGTGCACGGGCCCACTGACGATGCCGGCGTTGTGGCCTCCTGAGGTCAATAGAAAAGTGTAGTCATCGGAGCGCGCCAGCCCGCGCGCCTTGTAGACGGACTTCCACGGTGCGACGTGATCGGTCTCTGTGCCGACGACGAACATCGGCATCTTGATTGCCGCAAGATCGACGGTGCGGCCTTGTGCTTGGAACTCGCCGCGCGCCAGCGCGTTGTTGAGGTAGAGTCCGCGCAAGTATTCCGCATGCATACGGCACGGCATGCGCGTGCCGTCGGCGTTCCACGCCATCAGATCATTCGGCGATTCGCGTTTGCCGCGCAGGTAAGTGTTGACGGCCGGCGTCCACAGCAGGTCACGCGAGCGCAGCATCGCGAAGGCCCCGCCCATTTGTTCGCTTTTCAGAACGCCAGCGCGGTCCATCACCGCCTCCAGCATGTCGAGCTGGCTCGGGCTGATGAAAACCGACAGCTCTCCGGGCTCGCTGAAATCCTGCTGACCCGCGAGCAGCGTCATGCTGCCGAGCCGCTGATCACCGGCGGCGGCCATGGTGGCGGCGGCGATCGACAGCAAGGTACCGCCTATGCAATAGCCCACGGAATGAATCTTCCGGTCAGGCACGATTCGCGAAACAGCCTCGACCGACGCCTCAATGCCGAGCCTCAGGTAGTCGTCCATACCCAATCCGCGATCGCTGGCGTTCGGGTTCTTCCACGACACGATGAATACGGTATGGCCTTGCGAGACCAAGTACCGCACCAGGGAATTCTCCGCCGACAGATCGAGAATGTAGTATTTCATGATCCAAGCGGGGACGATCAAAATCGGCTCGGCAAAAACCTTTTCGGTACTCGGAGCATACTGAATCAGTTCGACGAGCTCGTTGCGCATCACGACCTTGCCGGGCGTGGCGGCAACATTGCGCCCGACGACGTATTCCGCCATTCCGCTCGGTCCCTTACCGCCCAGGGTGCGTTCAACGTCTTCGAGCCAGTTACTGAAGCCGCGGATCAGGTTGCGACCGGATTCGGCGCGGGTCGCTTCGAGCAACTCCGGGTTGGTGACCAGGTAGTTCGCCGGAGAGAGGACCTCGAGTGCATTGCCGGCCACGAAGTTCAAGGTCCGTTCGGTCTCGGCCGCAACCCCCGGAACGTCGGACCATGCCTTGCGCCACCACTCGGCATAATTGCGATAGCCGTGCGCATACACGTTGAAGGGCCACTGTGCCCACGGGTCGCCGGCGTAGCGAGCATCTGCTTCGGCAGGCGGGACGGGCTCGCCTGCGGCCGCCTTGAGTGCGAAGTTCCAGGTGTCGGCCGTTTTGGCCAGCGCGTCCTGCAGGATCTGCAGCTGCTTGGGCGGTTCCTTGGCCAGGTTGAGGTACCAATCCCACCACGCATTCACGTAAGGCTGGGGAGCCAGTCCGCCCGACACCGTGGCCAACTGCGCGCGCACGACGCGTGCCCAGCCTTCGGCATCCAGCGGCGCCGTGGATGGGTTAGATTCGGTATTGGTATTGGTCGTGGAGGCCACGGTGTTTGCTGTCCAGAGGGTTCAAACTGTAGGGTCCCTACAGCATACAACTATACAGCGTTTGGCAGGAGCGCCGGATGGCGCCCCTGCCTATCGTCGTCAAACGATCTTGAAGATCGGCGGCAAGGGCCCGCCGATATTGCAGGATCAGGCCGCTCGCTTGGTCGTTTCCGCAACCTTCGCGGTTGCTTCCTTGGTCATGGACGCGGCTTTGGCCGTGGCTTCGCTGACCACCTGGGTGAAGCTGGTCTGTGCTTCGGTCGCCAGCGTGACGAACTCTTGCGCACGGACGCGGAGTTTCTCGCTGAGTGCCGTGGCCAGTTCGACCTGCTTCGTCACCAACTCGGTCGGTGTCTTCAGGCTAGCCGCCGCTGTGGCGTGGGCAAGGCTCCACTCCAAATAGTCGCCGGCAACGGCGTACTGATATCGGCCCAAACGCTCGATGGCCTTGACGCTTTCCTGCTGCGCCTTCAGGGCGGGCGCAAACGCATTGCGATAAGACTCAAAGAAACTGCTGGGATCAAAGGGTGAGGTAATCATGTTGTTGCTCCTGGTCGTGGGTGGTTTCGCTACTGGGGCCAGTATAGCCCATTTTGTATGCAATGCAAGAAGAAATGTTAAAAGGCGCCACACGAGGGTATGCATTTATAACTAATTGTTTATAAACAATGTTTCTATAAATAATGGCTGCTACACGCAAATATCATTAATTAAATTTGCACTGCAAGAGGAATTAACGGATGCATCGACGCTGCCTCGAGCCCGGGCGCATACTCTTTAAGGGACGGACCAAAACGGGTGGCCGGATGACTTCGATCCCCGACTGCATTCATGCCCTCGAGGCTTTTATCGCGCGCAGCGGCGCGAGCCTGCGTCGTACCTCGCTGCCCGACTGCGTGCAGGCCTTTGTTTACCGCAACCTCATTACGCTGCGCGCCGGATTGAGCCCACAGCAGGAGCTTGTCACGCTGGTCCACGAACTGACGCATTGGCTGGCGCATCGGGAGGCGCGCTGCGGCATGGATTGCACGCTCTTTGAGTATGAAGCCGAGGCGGTCGAGGCGCTGGTCATGGCGCGTCTCGGTTTGCCGCACTCGAGAGTGGATTCCGAGCTTGACCCCGCCAGCCCCACCGACAATCTTCTGGCGGCGTCGGTCGCGCGCGTGATCTGGGCCAGCGGACGAATCTGCGCCGCGCTGGGTGTAGTGGCGCAGACGCGGGTCTCAGAGGCGCAGACCGCCATCGATCTCGAGACAGCGGCCGGTAAAGAAGTCGTTTTCGAATATGAACAACACGGAATGGGCGATTTCCTCGGGTTGCCCGAGCCGCTTTAGCGGGACCGGTTCCGTCAATTTGTTCAATATTTCCGGCCGCAGCGACGCGAGTATTTCAGTGTGCGTGAACCCGGGCGCAATGGAGCCCACCCGGATGCCGTAGCGCGCGAGTTCCTTCGCCCACACCACGCCCATCGATTCCACACCGGCTTTGGCGGCGCTGTAGTTGCTCTGGCCGGCGTTGCCGACGCGAGATATGCTCGAAATATTCACGATCACGCCGCCGTTTCCGAATCCGATCATCTGCGCGGCGGCTTCGCGCGCGCACAGAAATACGCCGCTCAGATTCACGCCGATAACCGCGTTCCATTGATCCATCGTCATGCGCCCGACCACGGCGCCATCCTTCACCTTGACGAGCAAGCCGTCGCGCACGATACCCGCGTTGTTCACGAGCCCGTCCAGGCGTCCGAAGTCGGACGCGACGCGCATCATGGCGGCGGACACATCGCCCTCGTCGGCGACGTTCACGCGATAGGTGCGCGCCTGCACGGACTCGGCCTTGCATAGAGAGCACGTTTCATCGAGATCGGACTCGTTCAGATCGAAAAGCGCAATGTCCGCACCGCGGCGTGCGAGCTGCAAAGCTATCGCGCGACCGATGCCGCGCCCCGCGCCGGTCACGACCACTGTTTTATTGCGAACGTCCATAAGCTGTCATTTACCTTTCTTGCTGTCATTCTGTGTATTGACGTCGGTCTCGGCGCCAGATTTAGAGGCGGCGGGGCCGCCGCCCATGAACGCGTCGCGGGTGGCGGCCTGCATCTTCTCCCACAACTCCAGGTTGGTGCGTGCCAGATCGCTCAACGGCGCAAACGGCGTCTGCAATGCCTTGACCATTTCGGACTGCATCGCTTCCTGCTGCCGCAACATCGACGTAAAGGCCTGTTCGAGGTAGCGGCTGAGGAGCGCTTGCGCCGGACGGCCATAGAAGCGGATGATCATTTCGAGCAACTCTGAACCCAGGACGGGGGCACCGAACTGCTCCTGCTCGGCGATGATTTGCAACAACACCGAACGCGTCAGGTCCTCACCCGACTTGTCGTCGACGACCTTGATTTTCTCGCCCGCCACAATCAGCTGGCGCAGATCTTCGAGCGTTACGTGACGGCTGGCGCCGGTGTCGTAGAGGCGGCGATTGGCGTATTTGCGGATGAGGCGTTCTTGTTGCATTTTTTTCAAAATCCCCGTCGGCATCCTAGGCGATCCTCTCGCATTGCACAACTACCGACCGCGCTAGTGATATAGTTCATGTAGCTATAATGGTGTTTTGGACATTAAAAACAATGCGTTATGCCTTAATTTCTGAATTCTTAATAGGACCGAGCACTCGTTTCGGCGCCTGTTGCATTGCATACGGAGTGGCGCGCTTTGCAGTCTGACTCATGGCAGCAATGGCAGGCGTATGCCGCACTGTTCACCCCCGGCGCGCCGGCGCCCCAGGCGGGGGCAGGCGGCGCCAGCGCGCCCTCGTCCGCGCCATTCGCCGATGTCGCCGAGCGCTTCAGCGCCGCAGCGCGCGCCTATCTCGACGGCGCGGCCAATGCGTCGTCGCCGTCGCCGTCGCCGTCGCTGAACGAGGCGGCGCGCGCCTTTAGCGACCACCTGCGCGATATTTTTGCCGACTTTCAACTGCCCTGGAGCAATGCCAGCCCCGGCGGCGGGTTTGGCAGCGCCTCATCGGCTTTCTCACCGAACTCGCCCGCGCTTGGCGTGAGCCGTGAACACCAGCAGCGCTGGCAGCGTATTGCCGACGCCGGGCGGCGCATGGATGATGCGCAGCGTCGGCTGCAACGCTTGGGGGCAGACGCGCTGCGCGAAGCCGCCGCAGCCTTTGCGGTTCGCTTGGGGCCCGCGCCTCCTCCCGTGGTCAGCCCCGAGGCGCTGCGCAAACTCTACGACACGTGGATCGACTGTGCGGAAGATGAGTATGCCCGCGCTGCCCACAGCGAATCATTCTGCAACGCGCTCGCCGAGTATGTGAACGCCAGCAGCGAATGCCGCCGAGATCTGCAGGCGGGCATTGAACACTCGGCGAAATTCTTCGATCTGCCCACACGCAGCGAACTCAATACGCTCAACCTGCGCGTGAAATCCCTCGAAGAGGAATTGCGTGCCGCGCGCAACCGAAAACCCGAAGCCGCGAAAACCAAAGCTGCGAAACCCAGAGCTGCGAAACCCAAGGCTGCGAAACCCAAGGCTGCGA
>Ga0210408_10004677_pt1 | contig 12177 bp, 9 predicted proteins | sample IncBWH4MmetaG_FD_155471 | JGI IMG/M metagenome (GOLD analysis project Ga0210408, IMG submission 155471) | Forest soil microbial communities from Barre Woods Harvard Forest LTER site, Petersham, Massachusetts, United States - Inc-BW-H-4-M | ecosystem: Environmental > Terrestrial > Soil >... | reverse complement strand
ATTATCTTTTTCTAATTCATCAATTCCAACTGCAGCTTTAACTTCGACCAAAAAATCTAATTCAGTATTACCCATGAATTGTATGGATGAACTAACTTTTCTCCATTCTTGTATCCTAATTCTAAAGGCATAAATTCCAACCGTGTCAGCCTGATAAGTAAATGTGCCGGTTAAATTATTGATCATTGAATTTGAAGGAAGATAATAAGTAGCGGCAGGACTGGAAATACAATTCACTAAGGAATACGACAAACTATCTCCATCAGAATCAAATGCACCTGGGTTATATACTACAGGGGTACCCTTAGTAACGGTAAGCATCGGAACATTCGTAATTGCAGGAGAAGAATTTGGGCCCGAGAAGGCGTCAATTCGTAATACACTGTTTAATAACATGGATTTACTTTGTGAATTAAAGATATTCTCGATATTACTTAAACGCAAACTGTCATTGCAATTCAAATTGTAATTTCCGGGACCGGAATAAGTATTGGTTGTTGCATACCTGTAAAGGAATACTTTTCCCCCTGGAGAAGCAGTGCTTGTCAAAACCACGGAATTACTATTAATGGTTACTGATGTATGTGTTTGAAGCGCTAATGAATCTAAAATCAAAGTGCATTTGATAGAATAAGTATAGCCGCTGCTCCATTTATATTCAAAATAACCGCCTCTAATATCTTGAGAAAAAAAAGATCTTGAAAAAAGTAAGGAAGAAACAAGTAAAATTATTTTTACAAACCTTTGCATATATTAAAGGTAGTAAAATATCAGCCATTTAGAGGGCTGAATGAAAGAGGTGTGATTAATGTTTCATTTAAACTAAAAGAAAACAAACTCGAAATAAAAATTACCGATAATGGCATTGGTATTGTTCAGGCTCAGCAACAAAAAAATTTATACAAAGAACATAAATCGATGGCAATGCAGATTACTCTGGAGAGATTGAAATTGTTAAATAAATCAAAGAAACACAAACTAATTTTTGATATTAAGGAGATAAGTGAAGGGGATGAAAAGAAAGGAACCGAAGTTACATTTTCAATACCTGTATAACTAAATTGCATAAACTAAAGATCATAATTGTTGATGATGAAAAAAGAATAAGGACTTCGCTTATTCATGTTTTGAAATTACATTATCCTGATGCAATCGTTGTTGCCGAAGCAGAAAACATACTTTCAGCTGCAGAAGTCATTGAGCAATATAAACCTGATGTTATTTTACTTGATACTAAAATGCCTGGAGGTACAGGATTCGATCTTTTAAAACAATTAATGCCCCTAAAATTCAAAATTATTTTTATAAGTGCTTTTGATAATTATGCTGTTCAAGCTTTTAAATTCAGCGCTTTGGATTATCTTTTAAAACCTATTATCCCGGCAGATTTAGTAAAGGCTTTGGATAAGGCTTCAGAAAAACTTAATGAAGAAAATGAAAATCTTAAATTAAGAACCTTTGTAGATAATCTTAAGAATGAAAACGAAAAAAAAATAATTTTAAACACGCAGGAAGCTACTCATGTTATACCTATTAATGAGATTATTCGCTGCGAAGCTGACCGGAATTACACGCATTTTTTTCTTTTAAATAAAAAAACAATTCTTGTCTCGGGTGGTTTAAAAGAATATGAAGAAATGCTAAAACCTTATGGTTTTATAAGACCCCACCATTCGCATGTAATTAATCTAGCCTTTATTACTAAGCTGGAAAAACGGACAGGAATGTTAATATTAAAGGACGGCTCTGAAGTTCCGGTTTCCATTCGAAAACACCCTGAACTGATTGAAGTGTTGAACAGGTTTTAACATTCATATGAACATTAAACAACAACACTAGTACATTTCTAAAAAACAGGCCCCTATTTTAGCTACATTTACTAATCTAAATAAGCCTCTCCAATTTTTAACCGAGCATTAAATCAATATAAATGAAAATTAATTTTTTACAATTCAGAAAAGTGTTATCGGTAATTTGTTTAACGCTTTGCGGTGTAACAAATTTAAATTCTCAGATAATCAGCACATTTGCAGGTACAGGATCAAATAATTATGATGGAGATAATTTACCTGCTTTAGCTTCATCGCTTTCTGTACCAGAGTGCATCGGTTTATTAAATTTAGTCTTTTTTTTGCAGTTAGCACCAGTATTTACCAAAGGGTTCGCTGTGATATTCTTTTTCCGTCAACGGTAATTTTTGTCGACTCAAAAGGTTTTACGCCGAATAGTCGTCTGTGGGATTCTATTTCTTGTATTTCGGAATCTGTTAATTTTGAAGGGTCAGCGACACCGTAATAAAAATACGGTTTCTCTCTTTTGAACATTCTACTTTGGTCGTACATCCATGCGTAATCGGAGGGTGCGTATTGTCCTTTTTTTAAAGCGTCGGTCAACATGTCAATGTACTTTTCGTTTCCTGGTAGTCTGGCAGTGTGATGAAATAAAACCCAAACATTTTGATAACCTTGACCGCCAATGTTTTCTTCGGATGGAAAACCATTTTTCTGAATAAGTTTTATAAGATAAAGAAACACAACGGAATCAAGATCAAATTTGTTTTTGGGGAGTGATGCGGTATCAATTTTATAATTCCCTTTCACATATTTATTTCCTCTGATAATGTTTTGGTCTATAAAGTACAAACTATCGATTTCTAAAGCGTATTTTCTATTTATTCGGGTAAGATAATTTTGATGAAAAATTTCAGCGCTATCTTTAAGGTCTTTAAAGCGCTTGTAATGTTTAAGTTTTTTATAAACCTTGTCGCTTACAGCCGTAGGATCAACACCATTAAGTATTGATTGTCGAAGGTATATTGTCGACATTTGTTTATTATCAATTCGTGAGGCGGCACTTGCAGCTTTTTCGAGCTTTTCGGCATGTTGATAATGAACTAATGCAAAAGCTGAATCATATTTTTCAAAAGCCAACTTGTAATTTTTTAAATAAGTCTGCTTGTCACCTTCATTGCAAAGGTTGTAATACCGAATGTAGTCGTCGCTTTTTTGTCCGAATACTTTTGTCAAGGCGAAAATTAATATAATATATACGTTTGTCCTCAATATTGGTGCTAAAGTTCTCGGGGCTGCCGTCAGTTTTTGCTTGAGCCTCCGGAATTTCGTATTAATAAAGATACAAAATTATTATTGATGTTAACCCGTTAGGGCTAGCGAGGGGGTGCCTGATCGCAGTCGAAGACACATCAATAGCTTTATTTTTTTTCTGATAAAAATCTCGCCTCCTTTACATCAATCCGTTGTCCGTTTTTAAAGGCGACAACAAAGCAATCTTTAAAGCCTGCTTCATTTAATTTTTTCTGATGTTTTGCAGCTTCACTCATTGTTTTAAATTTTCCTGAAGTATATTTTAAAAAACTTCCAACTTTATAAAAACCTCCGTTTTCAATAACGGCAAATTTACTTTCTTTCAGATCCAATTCTTTATCGCTGCTCGCAAATTGAACTTTAAATTCAATGATATCTGTACCTTCGTCGCTGATGCCTGGCCTGATCTTGTCCTCTTTTTTTATTTCGGATTCTTTTTCTTTTTCAACAACCGGTTCCTTCTTCATTTCCGGTTCTTTTTTTACTTCCGGTTCTTTCTCTTTTTCTACAATCGGGACTTTTATTTTAGCAGTATCTTTTATTTCAATTACATCCTTATTCTTATTGGTAACGCTGTCATGGTTAGCTTGCCGAACTATTATTTCCGGATTTTTTGGACTGTCTTTAATTTGTTTTTTTGTGGAATCTTGTTTGTCGTTTTCATCTTCAATAATAAAATCTTCAGCAGTTGGTTTGCCTGTATTTCCCGCTTTTAGATTTTCATTTTCCAGAGGCTCCATTTTTTCGAATTCATCATCATAAACTTTTTTGCTGCCTTCAAATTCATCTTTGTATTTTCTGAAGCCATTAAAAATACTCGCGGCAATATATTTTTGTCCTTTTTCCGAGCCTAAAAATTCTTCTTCTAAGGGATTTGTTAAAAAACCAATTTCAGTTAATATACTTGGCATCGCTGTTTTCCACAACACCAATAAACTTTGACGGTGTACACCTTTATCAACTCGTCCGGCTTTTTTTGTGTATTCAGCTTGAATTTTTAATGCTATTTGTGCACTCTGAATAACATAAGCAGAAGTGTAATTACTCATAATGATATAACTCTCCTCACTCTCAGGATCGAAACCACCATATTTTTGCTCGTAATTATCTTCTAATAAAATGGCAGAATTTTCACGCTGCGCAACTTTCATTTTCCCTTCTTCATTTTTTAAACCCATCACGTAAGTCTCAGAGCCAAATGGAATAGGATTTACAGTTTCTACAGGAACACGTTTGCCGCGTTTATTGGTGTACGTTTTCACTCTTAGTTTCCCGGTTTTTTTATCTTTTACCATTACAGGTTTACCGGCAGCATTACAATGAATGCAAATAAACAGATCAGCTTTATTTCTGTTTGCAATTTGTGCGCGTTCTTCTAATTCAATAAAAACATCAGTCTTGCGTGTGTAAATCACTTTTACATCCGAACAATTCTCCTCAATTAATTTCCCAAGGCGTAATGCAACGGCTAACGAGACATCTTTTTCCTTAAATGTTACGCCATTACAGCCAGGGTCTTTACCGCCATGTCCTGCATCAATAACAATGGTCTTAATATGTTTTGGATCATCCTTATGAAAACTACTAAGTATTATGCCCAAAATGAGGCAAAACGCAAGCAAAAGCCCTGTTTTTTTAAGGTTTTTTATTAATATCTTAATTAAGCCCACCGTTTTAAAGCACCAGTATTTAGTAAATTTACGTCTTATCAAAGTTAATTTATAAGCTTGATTCCTATCCGGAGGGTAATATTAGTTTTCTTATGGGCAATGTTAATATCTATGCCCATTTTTACTTATTCACAAACTTTAACACCTAAGGACACAATACTCAAAACTACTACAGCCAAGGACACATTATTCAAAACAACAGTAGATACCCTTGCCGATGAAGAAGCTCCATTAGATAAGAAAGTAATTTATAACGCGCGCGATTCAATAAGATACGAAGCCGCCGCCAATAAAGCATACCTTTTTGGTGATGCTTATGTTGAGTATGGTGACATGAGTTTAAAAGCTGAATTTATTGAAATTGATAATAAAAAAAATTTAGTCACAGCATATGGCACTACAGACTCAACAGGAAAAAAAGTAGGAACTCCAATTTTTAAGGATAACACGCAGGAATTTAATGCCGAAAAAATAATGTATAACCTTAAAACAAAAAAAGGTAAAATTTTTAATGTGCTCACTAAGCAAGGCGATCTATTGGTGTTTGGAAATGAAATTAAAAAAGACAGCACTAATATTGTTTACATGAAAAATTTAAAATGTATTCCTTGTCAGTTTGAAGATGCAAAAACTGTTTTCAGAGCAACCAGAGCAAAAATAATTCCGGATGATAAAATTGTTACCGGTCCTATGTATTTAGAGATTGCCGGTGTGCCAACACCGTTAGTTTTACCTTTTGGTTATTTCCCTAATTCGAAAAAAAGACATAATGGTTTGCTGCTGCCATTTGTTGGGAATTCACCCGGACAAGGTTATTTTTTTAAAGATGGCGGTTTTTATTGGGGAATTAGTGACAAAACGGACATGGTAATTCATGGAGATATTTATTCGAACGGAAGTTGGGGATTGCGGACCACTAACGATTATATGGTTGCGTACAAATATAATGGTATGGTTAATTTAGGCTATTCTGAATTTGTTATTGGTGATAAAGATGTCCCTGCGCAATACAGCAAACGCAAATCTTACAATATAAACTGGATCCACAATCAGGATAATAAAAACAATCCTTCTGTTCGTTTTAGCGCTAATGTAAATTATTTAAATCAAAAATATAATAAATTTAATTCGCTTAATTCAGGACAATACCTTGCAAATACATTTCAATCGAACATTAGTTTAACAAAAAGTACAAGGTGGAGTTCGATAAGTATAAATGCGATGGGAAGTCAGAACACAATAAGCGGTGCAGTTGATCTAACATTTCCTCAATTAACGTTTAACGTAAACCGTTTTTTCCCATTTAAAAGAGCTAATGCCGTTCGCCCAAATGTGTTCGATAAACTTGGTGTGAATTATTTATTGGAAGCGCGTAATACTTTATCCGGTTACGATTCTGTTTTATTTAAAGGTAATATTGAAAACCGCATGCGTTATGGAATCCGTCACACCTTGCCAATATCTACAAACTTCAACGTATTAAAATATATTACCGTTACACCTGCTTTAAATTTAAGTTCGGTAATGTACACCAAAACAACTAGGAAAGAATTTTTGAATGATACTAAAACTTTAAAAACCGATACTGTCAATGGTTTTGTGGCCGGTTATGATGCAAACTTTACAACGGCCGTCTCCACCAAATTATTTATGGATTATTATTTTAAATTTAAACGCATTAAGCAAATACGTCATTTATTAATTCCAACCGTAACTTATTTATACCGGCCTGATTTTGGAAAAGAACATTATGGTTTTTGGAAGCAAGTTTCCGTTGATACACTCGGTCACAAACAATACTACACCGTTTTCCAGAATAATATTTTTGGCGGTCCTGCACTGGGGATGCAAAACACTTTAAATTTTAACTTAAGTAATAATTTAGAAGCGAAAGTAAGGCAAAAGACCGATTCCGGGTATATTTATAACAAGAGAACGCTGTTACAGAATTTTAGCGTGAATGGTTCTTATAATTTCGCTGCCGACAGTTTTAGGTTAAGCAACATTAATGTAAGCGCGAGAAATAAATTATTTAAATTTTTTGACGTTGTAGGAAATGCAGTTTTCAATCCTTACGTTTATGACACATTGCGTAAAAGGAATATTGCGAAGTATAAATTCAATGAAACAGGGTCGTTAGCTACTTTTACAACAGCCAACATCGCCATTAATGCCGCTTTTAGTTCTAATGTGGTAGAAGCAATTAAAAATGCGCGAAAACCACCTAATATGACTAACGGTGCGGAGAGAGGGGCAGAAAAGAAACCGGTAACAGAAGGTCCTTTGCCATGGAACCTGAATATTTTTTATAACTTAAATATTTCCAGACCTAATCCGTTTTTAAAACCAAAATACACGCAGAGTTTAAACTTTAGCGGCGCTATTAATGTCACGAAATACTGGAAGCTGGGAGCTACGAGCGGTTATGATTTTACAAATAAACAATTAAGCTATACCAGTTTAAATGTTTACCGCGATCTAAAATGCTGGGAAGCGAGAATTGATTGGGTGCCGTTTGGATTCAGAAAGAGTTATAGTTTTACGATTAACTTAAAAACCAGTATGCTTAGCGATATTAAAATTCCGCGACAAAGACAATGGTTTGATAATTTCTAGAGCTTAATACCAATCAAGGTCATATCATCTGTCTGTTCATTTCTTCCAACCCAGCCTGAAATTTTATTATCAACTTTTTGTTTTTGTTCTTGTACCGGAAGTAAATGAATACTCATAAGTAATTCGCGCAACCGTTTAATAGATAATTTTTTATTATTGTCGCCGCCGAACTGATCTGTAATTCCATCCGTAAAAAGATAGATCATATCGTTTTCAAGATAGTTCATTTTTATTTCTTCGAATTTTTTCGCACCGCTCCGCAACCCACCAAGTGTATTTTTACTTCCCTTAAATTCATGCATAATCCCATCTCTGATTAAAATAGCAGGACGTTTTGCACTGGTAAAAACAAATTCTTTTTTTGTTTTGTTTACGGATAATAATGCCAGATCCATTCCGTCTTGAATAATTTGAATGTGATCTTTCTGTTGTTTTAAAGTGGAGGTAATTTTTTCATCCAGTTCTTCAAGAATTTTTGAAGGAGTGGTATTCTTTCCTTCCGCAACAATTTGAGTTAGCAGGTTGGAACCAATTACTGTCATTAATGCGCCGGGAACCCCGTGTCCTGTACAATCGGCACAAACTATAATATAATTATTGTTATCAATTTCATGAAACCAATAAAAATCGCCGCTAACGATATCGCGTGGTTTATAATAAATAAAAGAAAGAGGAATACTTCTGAGAACAGCTTCTTCCATTGGGAGAACTGCATACTGAATACGCTTTGCATAATTTAAACTCGAAATGATCTCGTGCTTTTGTATTTCAAGTTCATCATTATTTTTTTGCAATAAAATTTTCTGATTGCGGATCTGCTTTCCTGCTTTATTTTGTGCTTTTACAAATTCTGAAACCAGGTATACATTTAAAATTAATGGAATGAGTGTAAGATATTGCATAAAGCCTTCGTTTAGCGGATCGGCCATTTCCGACGGGAATTTGAATAAAGAGCAATGCGTCGCCATATTGTAAACTCCGGTACAAAATACAATTACTACAAAAAGAAAAGTATAAAATCCCCATCTTATGCCTAATATCATAAATGCTACTAAAACAAAAAGCAGAAAAAATAATATGCCCTGCATTTCGGTTCGTCCGTTATCAATAAGAAAATGTGAAACGTTCTGGAAAGCATGATTGGCTAAATAAAAAATGGCTGCCCATTTAATGCTTTTATATTTTCTCAGAATAAAAAATACTAATCCCAAACCAATTATAGTTGAGTAGGCAAGCAAGATGTGAAACCAGGTTAAAGTAAGGGCAAGTGCAGCGTAAGGAAGGTTGGCAATGAAGAAAAAAGCAGTGAAATTAAAAAGTACTTCAACTTTAGCTTTTTCAAAAACATCATCAGTTGCGGATACAATATCGCCAATAAAATAATTCTGTACTTTTTTAAATGGGTTCATAAATAAAAAAATACTTTCCTTTAAATAATTTGTGGTTTGGTTTTAATAAATATAAATAAAAGCAAATTACGATTCAACTCTCTTAATTGTACAGCCAATTGATTTGGTTTCCTGTTTTGCCGGCACAGTATTTTTTACAACCGCATTAAGCGCATCTTTTAAATATGTTTCTTTTACAGCCGCTGGATCTTTTACGTTATCGTCAATGGCGCCTTTGTAAATAAGTCCTTTTGCATTAAACAAAAAACATTGAGGTGTACGCGTAGCACCAAAGGCATTCGCTAATTTTGAACTTGCATCAACAGCATAATAACATTTTAATTTTTGAGCGGCATAGTATTTAGTCATTGCATCAAAACTATCTTCTTCATTACGTTGTGCCTCATTACTGTTTACAATAATGCAGCCAATGCCATTTGCTAAACAATAATCGCTGTATTCTTTAATACGGGTTTCACTTAATTTCACATATGGACAAGTATTACAAGAAAAAATAACCAATAAACCTTTTGCGGTTTTGGCTTCATCTAAAGAAATCTCTTTTCCGCCCACATCTTTCATTTTATAAGAACCATTGGGCATCGCGGCATTAAGCGCTAATTCATCAAACGGGGGAGTGCCAATAAATGCGGAACTTATTACAACTATTACAACAGTGGCCAGAAGAAATAATTTTTTCATGGTTAAGGTTTTATATCATTTAAAGGTACAAAAATTCCGGTCCGTTTACAACTATTAAAACCACCTAATTTTAATGTTTTACTAAGATTAGGTAGTTCATTCCAATCGTATTTTGGGGTTAGTTATATAAGTTAAATTGTAAAAGTGTTTATTCGGGTTTCTAACTTTATTGTTATATATTTACTTATCTAACATTTTTATCATGATAAGAAATCTAATAATTTCAGGAGCGCTGATTTTCTTTGCAGCTTGTTCACCTAACGGGAAAGAAACAAAAGAAACCGAAAGCAATTTGGTTTTTGATAGATTAGTTGGAACCTGGAAATTATCGGAAGAAGATCAATTTGAACAATGGACTAAAAATAATGATGGTTCTTACTCATCGCGCATGTACACGGTTGTTGGCGCGGATACTAATGTGATGGAAGATGTCAAAATTATACCCGATGCCGGAAAGTGGAATTTTATTACTCTTGTAAAAGGACAAAACAAGGGAAAAGCCGTAACTTTTACAAGTACGGTTTTAAAAGATACATTGGTGCAATTTGAAAATCCCGCTCATGATTTCCCGCGTATCATTAATTACCGTTTACCTTCCGATAATACCATGCAGGCCTTTATTGGCGGCACTACCGATACCATTTATTTTAACTTCTCGAGGGTAGTACGTAAGTAACGTTTCGTTTATTAAAACGTTATTGTTTAAATAAAACTAAGTTTACCTTAAATGCTTTTGATTTTATTTTCACCTTTAGTTTAGTGGAGAATAACATTCAAATACCTGAGAAAAAACCATTCCGGCCATTTCGTTTTTTTATGAAAACGGTTGTGTGGCTTTCCGTGATCACAGTGGTGCTGGGCCTCGCGGTGGTTTCGCTTGTTTTTATTTACGAAGATGAAGTGAAATCTGCGATCATTGACGAACTCAATAAAAATTTAAGGTCAGAAGTAAAAGTCGATCCTAAGAATATTGATTTAACATTTATTAAGTCATTCCCTAAATGCGCCCTGGAGTTTAAGGATGTTCTAATTTTAGAAGCTATTGATAAAAAACAAAGAGACACTTTAATTTTCGCGGAAAATATTTTACTGCTATTTAATTTGAAGGATATCTGGAACAAAAATTACACCATCAAAAAAATAAACATCAACGGGGCTAAATGTGATCTCAGAATTGATAAGCAAGGCCGCCCAAACTATATTTTCTGGAAAAAAAGTGAAACTAAAAATTCGGATAATTTAAAATTCGCTCTTGCAGAAATTAGTCTGGCTAAAATAGATCTTAGTTACAAAAACGCGGAACAAAAAGTTAAAGTCGCTTTATTTTTTAAAGAGGCAACCTTTTCAGGAAACTTTTCCGACGAACAATATGCTTTGCAAACGCATGGGAAGGCACGTTTAGAATATTTGCAGATCGGCAAAGACAATTTATTAAAACAAAAGGATCTTAAATATGATCTGGAGTTAGATATAAATAAAAACAATTATAAAATTCATAAAGCTGAATTAGCTCTTAACGAAATGAATTTTGCCATTGACGGTAACTGTAATTACAAGGATAGTTTAGAAACAGCCGATATAAGTTTTAATGGGAAAAACCTGGATATTGAATCTGTTCTTTCATTGCTTCCCGGTAAATATGCAGAAAGAATGAATGATTATAAAAGTGAAGGAGATTTTTTTAGCAAAGGAAATTTGGTTTATAAAGCGGGACAAAAAACAAATATCAATGCCGAGTTTGGTATAAACAATGCTACCATTACGCATAAACAGCAAAATATGCAGCTGAAGAAAGTGAATGTGCAGGGTAGTCTAAGTGTAAACGAGAAGGATGATTTTTTGAATCTGAAAAATATTTCAGCAGAACTGGGTAATAATACCTTAAACGGGTATTGTTTAATTACAAATCTTTCGGATCCTTATTTAAATCTTGGCGGTGCAATAAATGCAAAATTAGAAGATATAAATAATTTTTGGCCGATCGATACATTGCAATACCTTTCAGGCAGCATCCAATTAAATGCGCAGATAAAAGGAAATTTAAACGAAATGAAGCGCTCGGCTTTTTCGCCTAATATAAGTGCTGGAGGTTCTGCAACTTTAAAAGACATAAAAACAAAATTTAAAGGAAAGGAAAATGAAATAAATATTAGTGAAGGTGGTTTTGTTTTGAAAGACCGGAATGTAGCTGTAAATAATTTTAAATTAGTAATTGGAAATTCAGATGTTGAATTGAATGGTGAGTTACCCGGTTTCTTAAATTATTTATTTGATGCGCAACAGCCTTTGGTTATTAATGCGGGATTAAAAAGTAATAAGATTGTATTGGAAGATATTTTATACGGTGGCAGTAATTCAGCTTCCGGAAAAGTAAATATATCTGCCAATCTGAATTTCGATTTAAATGCAAATATCAGCAATTTTAGTTTTGCAAAATTTGAAGCACAATCGGTTTTAGGAGATATTTCCATACACAATCAAAAAATTGTTGCTCAAAATATTTTGCTGAACACGATGGAGGGAAAAGCAAAAGTGAACGCAATTGCAGATGCCAGCGGTGAAAATATTGTAATTAAAGCTGAAGCAGATCTGCAAAAAATAAATATTTCTAAATTGTTTTTAGAGTTTAATAATTTCGGGCAAAATACTCTTAACGATAAACACTTGAAAGGTTTTGCAACCGCTAATTTAAGACCG
>Ga0210408_10004675_pt1 | contig 12178 bp, 14 predicted proteins | sample IncBWH4MmetaG_FD_155471 | JGI IMG/M metagenome (GOLD analysis project Ga0210408, IMG submission 155471) | Forest soil microbial communities from Barre Woods Harvard Forest LTER site, Petersham, Massachusetts, United States - Inc-BW-H-4-M | ecosystem: Environmental > Terrestrial > Soil >... | reverse complement strand
GAGATCGACGTGGCGGTGCGCGACATCATCACGAAGGCCTTCGAGCAAGCGACTGCCATCCTGCGCACACGGCGCACCGACCTCGACGAAGGCGGCCGCCTGCTGCTTGCCCAGGAGACGTTAACCGTCGATCAATTCCCCGCGATCCGGCCCGTAACGAAGCAGCCTGAAACGGTGGGCTGACGGCTTCGGTCCTTCATCATCGCTTGTCGCGTCCGTCGCTCCTCAAAAGGTGTTGGCGCAACTATTCACCGTCGCATGAACGAGAATGTCCGTTCGCCGAAGCCGTCATTAGCGGTCCAGGTTGTGGCCGCCGTGGCTAGAATGCTCCTGCCGCTTGGGGGCGCGAAATGGCCGGAGCGCGAGACCCGTGAGGCCGCTGAGACTCGGCTCATCGCGTTCTACTGAAGCAAGCGGTTCCAGGTCTAGCCATATCCAAGAAGGTCCTTAGATTATTGTCGCTACGCTCTGCTTGCTCGGCCAGCGCGATCCTCAGCGGCTCCTCCTTCTGTTACCCTTTGGACGCGACCGCGAATCAGGAGGTATCGATACGGATTGTCCGGATCCTTCTTGAGGGGCTCGCGCGACCTCCTCACATCGATTGTGTCGAGCTTGGTCGTAACCCTGGCCCGCGTGATCCCAACGTACGCTGAGCTATTTGCGCCCGAATCAGCCATCAACCGCACGCGAGCGGTCAGAACGAATGTCCGCGTCGGTCATGCCACGTCGCGCTTCTTATCCGTGCCTCAGGTCTCGATCAATCAAAACGGCCAGGAATAGAGCAGGACCACCATGAGCGTTCCAGGCGTGGTTGGTCCCGCGCTGGATGACCACGTTGCCTGGCCGCAATCGAGTTTCGCCACTTTCGAGGATGAGAGATGCTTCTCCCTGCAGGAGACAGATGATGTCGATCGATTGGGTCTCATGCATTCCCGGGTGGCGCGTCTGATCGATGATGTGACCAGCGCCGCCAATTTCGGCAAACCGTTCGCGCATGGAAGCGTCAAGCGCGGGCTTGGGTACGCCCTCCGGCAGGGGACTAATTACGAACCATCGCACCTGGAAATTGCCCTTTCGGGGTCCGAGCACCGGGCGCGTGGCCCCGAGATCTTCGTCGGCGCTCGGCGTCAAAGTCCCGAAGGCTGCATCCTCCCAGATTTCGAAGAGTCCGCCCAGATCGGGATTGCCGATTTCGGAGGAGGGGCCGCCGTCAATGATAAGGACGGACTGGCCCTGGGCATTATCTCCAGTGATCACACGGCGCATTGCGTCCGGAAACTTTGACATCAGTTCTATCCTCCTGAGCAGTGGAACTTGAGGCAGCATCGACCGCTGTTCACTATAACCTCACCGATGCTCTGATAAGCTGGCGGACACTGAGCATGCAAACCCTCAAAGCGAGGTACCTGATAATCATAGCAAGTTCGTATTTTGTTTGATCAGAATTGGATTTGGCTGCAAGAGTCGTTTGTTCGTTTCGCAGGAGTGCTGCGCGAGAAACAGGCTGAAGATTCTGTCCGACGACAGTCTCGCCGGCCATAGTGTATGAGAGTGAGGAGATCGATGATGCTCTCACTTCCGTGACTGAAAGACTTGGGCAGGGTATCCGCGACGACTAGTGAATTCAGTAAGCTTGTAAGCGCAGCTAAGAGAGAGTTTACGAAGCGAAAGTAAGTGCCACAATTCGCGTGATGTCAAAAGCGTCAAGCTGCCGGAGCAATGTGCAAGCGAAGCTTGGCTCTAAAGGGTTGAAACAGTTTCTGGACACGGGGCTTACCACGCCAATCCATCCAGGGCCGAGCCTAGATGCTCACTGCTCTCCTGAATATTAGCCGTGTTCGACTCTTTGGCTGCCCCTTCATCTTGTTGCTTCTTCAGCGGACCGGCGTCAGTCGTAATGGCTATATCGGTAACGTCACGCCAACCAATTACCCCAGCCGTCGAGCGTATCCGGGTTCGAACGGCATTATGATCGTTACCGGAAATCGCCAGCACTTGATCCGGACCGATGACCTCCACCACCTGGAATACGTGATGCTCCTTTACACCGATTGCTCCGGGACGAGGACCGGGAAGCGGACGACCAGCGTTTAGCCAGTTGCGAGCGGCGTTGTATTCCGAGCCGAAGTGACCACCCAGATGTTGCCGCATCCACCAGCCACACCACTCTGCCGGTCGGTCTCCTGACCCCGCCGCTGTCGCTTCTGTCCCTTCAATCCCTTCCGGTTTCGGTGATCGGCAGGATATCCCCCAACTAGCCCAAGCATTCCGAGGATAATTAAGGCCGTCAGGAAGATACATCCGGTGGCCACGGAGGTGACACTCGGCACCTGAATGCTGATTGGATGGATGTGCATCGGCTGCGCTCTCCGCGAAGAAAGTGATCGCGGCAATAGTCGCGATATATTTGAAAAAATTCAAAATTCGTGTTCCCTTGTGACGGCTCGAACGCAGGGCCTCAGAACGAAATTATCGGCCGAGCGCAATTTTATTCCGTCTCTTCTGGTACAGCAATCACCCTATGTGCAAGCTGTTGGCAAGCCGGCCGCAAGTCGGCAAACCGGGAGCGCCGCAAGCACCGAAGGGGCGCACGACGGAGACTAGTTCGCCGCTGATGCCTTATCCGGGTTTTCAAGTGGTATTTGTGCCGCAGCCAACATGCGGCGGCGCGCCGCCTCCTGCTGCGGTGTGAGTTGCGGCTCGCTCGCTGCCACTTGACGGCCGAGCGCGACAAAGCTTGGAATCTTGTCCTCCGGCAACGGCGCAACCTTCTCCTTCCGTCTCATCGCCTGCTCGATGAAAGGCGCAAGTTCTTCATGCTTACGCTTAGCCCGTGCTTCCTCGCGTTCGTCGAATTCAGGCAACACTTCCCGTGCGAACAGTTCTAACGATTGGCAGATGTGCTCGTGCCGGTTCTTACCGCCCTGCTGGATAAAGGCCACCTGATCGACGCCTGAATCCTCGAAGCTCTTGAGATGCGCTCGCAGCTGCTCGGGCGTGCCAATGCCGCGCGCCGCACCGGCCTCCGGGAGCTTGGCCCGAGCCTTCTCGTATGCCGCCCAGATATCGGTGTGACCTGGCTTGTGCTCCCCAAAGATGTAATGATGACCTAGCGCATAGCCAAAGAACTTGAAACCGTCCTCACCGCGGCGTTTCGCTTCATCAGCGTCAGGATGCACAGAGAACCCCGTTACCATGGCAATATTGGCATTCACCGCATGACCAATTGGCACACACTCTGTCTTCAGGATGCGATAGTAGTCTTCTACCCATTGCTTGGCCTCAGCCGGGTCGACAAAGGCGAAGGTTAAAGCCCCAATACCGAGTCGTGCCGCGAGCTTAATCGTCTCGCGGCTGGAGCAGGCGACCCAGACCGGCGGATGCGGCTTCTGCAGTGGCTTCGGTATGACATTGCGGCAGGGCATGGAGAAAAACTTACCCTCATACCCAGGATAGGGCGTCATCACCATCATGTTGAGACATTGCTCGACCGACTCACGCCACGCTGTGCGTTTCTCAGCGACGTCGACACGATAGCCGCCCAATTCGAGGATCGAAGCGGATTCACCGGTGCCGAATTCGACTCTCCCGTCCGAGACGAGATCGAGCGCCGCAATGCGTTCAGCGACCCGAGCGGGATGATTGTAGCCCGGTGGCATGAGCACGATGCCGTGACCAAGACGTATGCGCTTTGTGCGTTGCGAGCACGCCGCCAGAAACACCTCAGGCGCCGAGGAATGGGAATACTCCTCCAGGAAATGGTGTTCGACCTCCCACGCATAGTCGATGCCAAGGCGGTCGGCGAGCTCCACTTGTTCGAGCGCTTCGCGATAGATTCGATGCTCAGCATTAGCGTCCCAGGGTCGCGGAATTTGGTGTTCATAAAAGATGCCGAATTTCATGTATCTATCTCCTGAGCCGTGCACCTCTGGCCATTCTTTTGTGGGATTAAGCCATGGCGCGGAACCGACACTTACTGACCTACCCTGTTGACATCCAGCCGACATCATGGGCGAACCGCCGGAGTTTCGATCCTAAGTCCGTTGGCTCGCCACGCCATGTAGAGTTCGAGCTCGACGTACTCGATTGCATCATCAGGATATGGCTCCGCACGCATTCCAGTGAGGCAGTTGCGTAAGCGACGCTGCAACGAGCCAATCTCCTGCCACTCCAATCGATAGGCTGGGTATCCAGTCGGTTGCGCTTGCGGAATGACGTTGCCAGCCAAGCGCCTACCCCAGTTGTCATCGTGGCACTGGGCACAGGATATATTGAGTTGCCCCTGGCGACCTTCGAAAAGTTCGCGCCCCGCATCAAAAAAGGGCTTCAAGCGTTCGTCGATTGCAAGCTCAATTAACATTCCACGCGACTGATGAGCGACAAACGCAGCAAGGGCTAAGAGCTCCCTGCTCTCGGGCGGCAATGGAGTGGCATTCTGCCGCCGCTTGCGACAGATGTTAATGCGTTCCTGAAGATCGACCGGCCGCTTGTAATCAACGTCGTACGCTGGGTAGCGAGCAGCAATCCCACGCATACTTGCGCCGGAATGGCAATCGTCACACGATACGCTCAAGACTCCATCCTTTTTGTTCCAGAGACCTTCCCCGTCCAGCACCGAAAACATTCCAGGATTGGTGCCGTCATCGTCCTGGATTGCCCTCGTATCCGGACTCATAAATTCGTAGTCCGATCGTTTTTCGGCAGCTGGAATTTCGCTGCCTGAGGCGCCTGAGGCGACTACACTCAGTGCTGCGAGAAGGAAAGCAGCGCAAGTGCGGTGGCCCAAATGTTCAGGCATCGCACTCATGCGACCTCAATGTTCGCCTGTGCCGTTTGCGTATTGCCGTGATCGTCAGTCCAACGGAACTCAAACGTGCCGCTTTCAGTGGCGACTGTGAAGAACGATAGGAAGGGATTGGCGGCGACTGCGGGAAAGAGATCAGCCTGAAATACCTCAGTTCCGTTGTAGACGCACACAAACCGGCTGATGATGTCGCGCGAAATGAGGTTGCCCATGTTATCGCGGCGATACCCCGTCTCCATCGGGTGCGAGAGCAGGGTCTTGATTTCAATGATCTCACCGCGCCGAGCTTTTCGCGGCACGTTGATGAGCGCACGGGCCATTAGCGCAGATCCTCCAGGCAAGCCGCGAGAGTTACCATGACGTCGGCGCTGTCGTACCAGAAGGTCTCGTCGCTAAGCCGCGCGATCGCGACTACCTTCTGTGAATCGGCAAGCCGGATTCGCGTCGATATGCGGGCACGGCCGGCGCGCGGATTGAGATGGAATATCGTCACGTTCGGCTGCGGGTTCTTTTCATTAAAAATATGGATGCTTTTTACATGATCCAGTTCGCTCATCGGGCTGTCGATCGACACAGTGACTGAGACGGTGTTGCCATTTTCAACCAACGGAGGAATATCGAGCTTTACCCTGCCTTGGTGCAACGCAGCCTCGCCGACCACCTCACGGATCGCCGCCGCCATTGCGGAGGGTGTCGCGGTAGCCGGTCGCAAAACGAGGGTCGGCGCAACTCCGAAAGCGCCAACCAGGCTGCCGACTCCGGTCAGGAAAATGCGGCGCGTTGCCGTCGGATGCGGAATAATGTCCATTTCGTCGACCTAACGCTGCAAGGTTACCAGAAAAGCCACCACATCTTCGATCTGCTCGGCCGAAAGAATCGGCTTACCATGCCAAGCAGGGTGCACTCGAGTGAGTCCTTCGACACGATAGAACGGCGGCATGATGGTTGCCGGGTTCAGCCTCGCTGCATCGACAATGCGGAGCCTGAGCTGGCCTTCCGACCAACGCGAGCCAGCTCCAGTAAGGTCAGGCCCGACGTTGCCCTGAAACCTCTCCTCCGGGAAGGGACCTGAATGGCAGAGGAGGCAGGTACTCTGTCGACTGAGGACAATCGCGCGGCCAACGGTGGGGTCACCTTTTGACCCAGTCAAGGAATCAGGTATGGCGTCCCCGACGACCTCGTAGCGGCGAAGGAGCGGCTGCTCTGCGGCCCAGACGGCGTCGGCCATCGTCCAGATCCCCGCCAGCAGCAAGCCGATGACCTTCGCATGAACCGAAGACTTCCGTAGTAATCGTCCTGAACCATTCATTGGCGAGTTTTGCTTCGGCAGAGCGGGTCGCGAGTGGTACATCGGCTGGACTGAGACCGCCTGATTCCAGTACCTCTGCCAACTGACCGTCGGCCACATGATACACGCCGGCAACAGAGATCCCGTAGTCAGGAGCTACCAAACTATAGCAGGTGTTGATCAATTTTGGGGAGACAGGCGTTTCGTCGCGCAGCAGCTTCACCACGGCCAGGGCGCAAATCTTCGCCTGCGCATTCGCGCCGAATGCAGATTTCGGCATGGCGCCCGCGATTGTTGCGTCGCCGATAATGTGAATGTTGTCCTGCAGCTTCGACCCGAAGGTTACTGGGTCAATCGGGCACCATCCGCTCGCATCACTTACACCCGCCCGCTCAGCGATAGTTCCTGCCCTTTGTGGCGGAATGACATTGGCCACATTCGCTTGATACTTCTCAAAATCGGTCACGAGAGTGTTTGTATCTGGATCAACCGCGGTCACCTTGCCTCCCGCAGACAGCGAAACCCATTCAAGTATGTCGGGGTACAACTCCTTCCACGCGGCCTGGAATAGCCGCTGCTTCGAGAAAACATCCTTCGCGTCAAGAATGATTAGCTTAGAGTGGGGCTTGCGCGTTATGAGGTAATGCGCGATCAGGCTCGCCCGCTCGTAAGGTCCCGGCGGACAGCGAAACGGGTTGGCCGGTACGGAAATCACCACCAGGCCACCATCTGCCATTGCTTCCAGCTGACGGCGCAGCAGCATAGTCTGTTCGCCGGCCTTCCACGCGTGCGGCATCTGCTCGGCGGCCGCCTCGCGATAGCCCGGCAGCGCCTTCCAGCTGATGTCAATACCTGGCGCCAATACGAGGCGATCGTAGGCCAGGCTCTGACCATCCGCGAGCGCAACCTTGCGCGCCTGTGGCACGACTGCAGTTGCGCTCGCCTGAGCCAGCGTTACGCCGTCGGCGGCAACCTTTTCATAGGTGAATTGCTGAGCATTGAGCTCGCGCAAGCCGGCAATTACCGCGTTGCTGAATGGGCAAGCTGTGAATGTGGGATTTGTCTCAACCAACGTCACCTGGATTTGCGGATTGAAACGCTTGAGCTGCCGGGCGCAGGTGGCTCCGGCGAAGCCTCCGCCAATGACGACGACGCGAGCAGTACCCTGCGCTATCGCGCGGCAGCCGAACCGATAAACTCCCGTCGATTGACTTGCCTGCCGCCCATGACCTTGATACCGATCTTCTACCGTTGCGCCTGATACCAGGCCGCAATGGCCTCGATCTCGGCCTCAGAATAGCCCTTGGCAATCCGATCCATAACGGTCGCGTCGCGCTGACCAGATCGAAATGCGCGCATCTGTGTCACGATTTCCTGGGCGTCGCGACCAGCGAGTGCCGGAACGCCTGCTTCAGCAGCGGAGCTGGCTGGATGGCAGCCAGAGCACGCGGAAGCTCCCACCGGTGGGTCCAGCGCGCCCGCCAAAGCCGCCGTGACAGACAACAGGACAGTTGCCGCGGGAACGAAAGCAGGAAGCAATTTCATGGCCGGTATTCACCGAGCGAGCGGCCGCCCTTTAGTTGCGTGGCTCCGGATTTATGCGAATTGTATGTTATGATTCTTGAGCGGAAACGAGCGGACCCGCTTGCCAGTCGCACTAAAGAAGGCGTTGAGCACCGCTGGCGCGGCAACGCAGATCGTCGGCTCGCCAACCCCGCCCCAGAAACCGCCACTCGGCATGACGATGGATTCGACCTTGGGCATCTGCGCCATCCGCATCGAGTCATAAGTGTCGAAGTTCTCCTGTTCGACACGCCCGCCGTTGATCGTGCACTCCTGATAGAACAATGCTGACAAGCCATAGACGAAGGAGCCTGCAATCTGTCGTTCGATTTGCGCTGGATTGACCGCCGTGCCGCAATCAGTCGCCGCCACTATCCTGTGGATCTTGATCTTGTTCCCGGTATCCACCGAGATTTCAACGGCCGCCGCGACGTAGCTGGCAAATGACATCATCTGCGCGATCCCGCGATGAATCCCTTGCGGCGGGGATTTTTCCCAACCGATCCTCTCGGCGACCGCATTGAGCACGGCGAGATGTTTGGGATGCTGTGACATCAACTTGCGCCGGAACTCCAGCGGATCTTGCCCAACCGATTGGGCGAGCTCGTCCATGAAGCACTCGAGATAGATGGCGTTCTGGTTGATGTTCACGCCGCGCCAGAAGCCTGGCGGAATCGGCGGATTCCGCATTGAATGGTCAATTAGCAGGTTGGGGATCGTATAGCCGATGCCGCTTTCTGGGCCGCTCGGATTGAGACCCTGGAACGTAATTGGGTCACGTCCGTTCTGCATTCTCTCCGGAAGTACCGAGGCGAGAATAGATTGTCCGGAGATCCGCATGTGCAACGCAGTGAGCGTCCCATCCGCATCGAATCCACCAGTCATCTTTGCCTGGGTGACGGGATGATAATGGCCATGGGTCATGTCCTCTTCCCGCGACCAGAGCAACTTCACCGGGGCTCCGGGCGTTTCCTTAGCAATCGCCACGGCTTGGCGAATGTAATCGGTAAAGGTTCGCCGGCCGAAACCGCCGCCAAGCGGTACTTTGTGTACGTCACATTTCGCGGCGGGGAGACCTGACGCCTCGATTACTGCCGCGAGCGCGGTATCGCCGTTCTGGGTGGGGCACCAAACCTCACATTTGTCCGCTGTATAGAGCGCTGTCGTGTTCATCGGCTCCATGGTGGCGTGGTTCTGGTAGGGGTATGAGTAGACTGCCTCCACCCTCTTTGCTGCGCTTGCAAGCGCCGTTCTAGCATCACCATTCTGATTGCCAACGAACGCCTGCTCGGCATCAAGGCCGGCCTTTAGCCACTCCGCAATCGACGCGCTCGAAGTCTTGGCGTTCTCGCCTTCATCCCACTCAATCGGTAGGGCATCGAGCGCTGTCTTGGCTTGCCACCAAGTGTCGGCAACGACGGCGACCGCCGACTCGCCCACCGGGACGACTTTCTTGACGCCTTTGATGCCTTGCACCTTCTCGGCGTCGAAGCTTTTCAATCTGCCGCCGAATACAGGGCAGTCCTTGATGGCGGCGTTGAGCATTCCCGGCAACTTGACATCAATGCCGTAGACCAGTTTGCCCGTGAGCTTATCCACGGTGTCGAGCCGTTTCAGCGGCTTACCAGCGATCTTCCAGTCCTTAGGATCCTTGAGCTGGATGTCCTTTGGTGGTTCCAGTTTACTGGCGGCGTCTGCCACCTCGCCGAAAGTAGTCGTGCGTCCCGAAGGCGCATGCGTGATGACACCCTTCGCCGCACGACACTCGGAAGCCGGAACAGTCCACGAATTCGCAGCGGCCTGGATCAGCATCTGACGAGCTGCGGCGCCTCCCTTACGCACGAGCTCTTGCGATTCTCTGATGCCCCGACTGCCTGCGGTGAACATCGTGCCCCACACTTGTTTACGGGCGAGATTCTGGCCGGGAGTAGGATACTCGATCGAGACCTTGGACCAATCGCAGTCCAATTCCTCGGCGACCAGTTGAGCAAGTCCGGTGATCGTCCCTTGCCCCATTTCGGACTTTGCTACGCGTATCACCACTGATTCATCCGGTCGGATAACAACCCACGCATTTACTTCCGGCCCGCTGGATTGAGCTGCTGCCGAGTCGGGTTCACCAGGGAGTTTCAGCCCAAGGGCGAATCCGCCGACCGCAGCGCTGCCGATGACGAAACGGCGGCGATCAATTCGCATAGGTTGGTACATAGTGTCCTCCCTTCACGCGCTAGCTGCAGCGTGAATCGCGGCGCGCACCTCTTGAAAGGTGCCGCACCGACAAATGTTGGTGATCGCGCTGTCAATGTCCGCATCGGTGGGCTTGGATTTATTCATTAGGAGCGCTGCTACCGCCATTATCATGCCAGCTTGGCAGTACCCACACTGCGGCACGTCGTGCTCGAGCCAAGCTTGTTGAACAGGATGCAAGACACCATTCTGGCCCAGCCCTTCGATCGTCGTGATCTGCTTCCCCTCAGCCTCGCTCACAGGCAAAGAGCAGGAGCGCATAGCAATACCGTCGACGTGCACAGTGCACGCTCCGCATTGCGCGATGCCGCAACCATATTTGGTGCCCGTTAGGCCGACCTGCTCCCGCAAAGCCCAAAGCAATGGCGTGTTGGGATCCGCATCGATATCATAAGATCTACCGTTCACCGTGAGGCGGGGCATCTTCTCCTCCCTGATTAGATTAGGCGTCGGCTCGGAAATAAGTCAGTGCAGCCCCGGGCTGATCTATGCGATGCCTGTTTACCATGAAGAACCATACGACTCTGCCCCTCTCGTTACCAGCCGGCCGCAGAAAAAAATCAGGGTGCTGCTCGGGCCGACCAATTCAGTAGCTGCGCAAAACGGCTGACGTGAAAGCTGCCGAATTGACGAATGCGCCTCACATACTGCTGTCGCAGGAATTCCCGAAAAACCACCACGCGAGTAAAAATGGCGCACTCACTTGCCCAAGACCGAAAGTGCAAACCGACCCCGCATTGCGGACCTTCTGGACCGGGGCAGGCGGAAATCACCTCCGGACTGAATGGGTAGCGAAGTACCGCACCTTTCCTATCATCGTTGAGCGGCGGGCCATGCGCCGAAGCATCTTCGGACCAGGGACGAGCGCCTCGCACCGGCCGTCAGCGTTCGGCGTTGGTTACCTCCGCGTTTCGTTCCCAGGAATGTCGCTAAGTGGAATTTCGCCAAGCGGTATTTCGGGGCACCGCTTATATATGGCGGGCCGACCCACTTCCGTTCCACGTTCAAATTGCATTGTGACAAGGAAATCGGTGCCGTCGATATTTTCGTCGTGCCAGATTTCGCGGCTCCGCGAACCTCCGCAATTGAGGTAGATCGTGTCCGTATGCCATGCTGGATGACCTGAACTTAAGACCTGCATTACGCGGCAGGTGTCATGTTCTCGGTTTACGACATGCGGCAGAACGTTTTGAAAATTCTGCTTGCAATCCTGCGCTGCTGCCCAAACTCCTTGATATTCCTCAGGGACTGTAGCGGCGGCCATTGCTGGGATTGCTAGACCGAGAGTTATTAGAGTTGTAATCGTGATATTCTGCATCATTTCACATATCCATTGTCCTTACCATTCAACGCTGTTTCGATCGTCGGCGATGAGGGCGATCACAAAAAACAGGCAGGTTATCGTGCACGTTTCAGGTCATTGCTCAGACGCACGGCGCGGATCACCGGATTCAGCGCCCGGACATCGGCGCTCATCATTTCACGGTTACTCTGATGACAGCTGACATCATAGGCGGATGGAACGGAAGATGCGACCAATCTCCTAGCACCAGCTGGAGTGTATGCTCGCCCGGTGGCAATTCAATCATCGCCTCCGTCTGGCCGGCGCCAAAATGAAGATGGTTCTTATCCTGTGGGATTGGCTCGTTCGAGTTGAGGGGTTCATTCACGTCGATCAGTAGATGATGGTGACCCGTGTTCGGTTTGTCCACACCGGCCGGCGCAACCCCCATGCCGGCCAGGCCAAACTGCACCTTGAAAGGATTGGCGACGGCATCGCCATCCTTCGGGCTGATGATATAGACAGAGGCATTGGGCGGGGCAGCGGTCTCTCCCAGCGCCATGCCAAAGCCGGCGACTATCAAGATGACGAGAAGTGGGGGCCGGCTGAGAGCTGGAACAAACATAATGTCGGTTCTCCCGGTTGCGGCGCGGTTATTCGCGGCCTTATTTTACCAAAAATGCTGATGGCGTGCACGCGCCTGCTAGAGGCGAGAGCCTTTCGCTTTCTTTGAGCACGGCGCCTGTAAAAGATGGTACTTCAAATCCGTTCGCGCTGAGACGATTTCGAACTATGTTTCAATGCCGACTAAACGCGGCGCCGGAAACGAAAAAAGGACCTCGGCTTTAATCGAGGCGGATTCAAGTAGCCAACGCATAATTGAGTGATGCGATGATGGGGTAACCTCTTGAGATTGCAAGAGGTTGCCGATGAGCAAGTACCGGCGAATAAAGTATGAGGATCGCTGCCAGATTTATGCACTGAGCAAGCGTGG
>Ga0210408_10004674_pt1 | contig 12179 bp, 6 predicted proteins | sample IncBWH4MmetaG_FD_155471 | JGI IMG/M metagenome (GOLD analysis project Ga0210408, IMG submission 155471) | Forest soil microbial communities from Barre Woods Harvard Forest LTER site, Petersham, Massachusetts, United States - Inc-BW-H-4-M | ecosystem: Environmental > Terrestrial > Soil >... | reverse complement strand
TATCGAGGTAGCTCCAGGTGGTCCCCATCGCCTCGTCGCCGCGGTTATTGATGAAGTAGGTGCGAAACACCTTGTCGCCGTCGCGGAAGAAAACGTTGTGGCCGTGCCATTCGCCGACGCCGAAGTCCACGTCGAAGCTGTCGGTGATTGTGTACCAGGGCATCTGCCAGCCCATCCGCGCCTTCAGGCGCGCGATGTCCGCCTGCGGCGCCCGCGAGGCGTAGGCAAGCATGGTGTCGCGAACGTTCAGATGGGCGAGGTGGGCGACCTGATCGGCGCCCAGGGAGCAACCGCGGCAGGCGTGGTCGGGCCAGCCGAACACCCCGGGTTCGAAGAAGGCGCGATAGATGATCAGCTGACGACGGCCTTCGAATAGGTCGAGCAGGCTCGCCTTACCCTTCGGTCCCACGAATTCGTACGCCTTCTCGACGGCCATCCACGGCATCCGGCGGCGTTCGGCGGCCAGGGCGTCGCGGGCGCGCATCACGGCCTTCTCCTTCACCAGCAGCTGCTCCCGCGCAGCCGCCCAGGCCTCCTGCGACACAATCGGCGGTGTGTCCATTGCGAGATGTCCTTGATGGTGCTTCATGTCTTCGATCTTCATGGCCGTCTCCTGATCTAGCGGTGGTTGGTTGTGAAATAATCTACGCCCCGGGTATCCATAGATGGGAGTTACAAGTGTGACGGGATTGCGATGGACTCGCTGATCACGGCCGCGGCAGGTGCGAGCGCGCGCGCATTCCATGTTCGCGCCGGGAGGTTCACCCGGTGCCGCGATAGCCAGATGAGCAGTGCGATGATGCTGCCGCCCGGCAACAGCAGCTCGATCGCGGCATAGGGTCCCAGGGCGCGCAGCAATGCGGGGAGCCGGGCAACCCATAGGGTGAGTAGTGCTTTCATCGTGATCTCTCGTTGACCGCTCTTCGTTGATGACGAGATCACCTTAGCCCTGATATCGAAACGCTGGGAGTGACAAGTGTGACGGGATTGCGATGGACTCGCTGATCACGGCCGCGGCGCGCGCGCTTGCCGCCGGCGATGTGCTCGGCGCATTGAAGCGGGTCGCCCTGCGCGATGACGCGCCGGCGCTCGCGCTGCGAGGCATCGCGATGGCGCAGCTCGGCGATCTCGTTCGCGCGAAGGCTCTTCTGCGAAGTGCTGCGCGTGCCTTCGGGCCGAAAGAGGCCGTCGCCCGCGCGCGGTGTGTCGTCGCCGAGGCGGAGATCGCACTCGTCTCGCGCGATCTGGGTTGGCCGGCAAAGACGCTCGACGCCGCACGGGCGACGCTCGAAGCGCACGGCGACCAGGTAAACGCCGCGCACGCGCGCAATCTCGAGATTCGCCGTCTGCTCCTGATCGGGCGCCTCGACGAGGCGGAGCGTATGCTCGCCGAGCTCGACCCCGCGCCTTTCCCGCCCGCGTTACGGGCCGCCCACGAATTAATCGTTGCGGGGATCGCGATGCGACGCCTGCGGACGAAGTTGGCGCGCGCTGCGCTCGCTCGGGCCCAGCGCGCCGCGCGCGAAGCAGATATTCCTGCGCTGACGGCGGAAGTCGACAGCGCAGCCCTCGTCCTGACCACGCCCGCGGCGCGGCGGATTGTGCGCGGCGAGGAGCGGCTCCTCCTCCTCGATGACGTTGAAGCGCTGCTGGCGTCGCAGGCGCTCGTCGTCGACGCGTGTCGCTATGTTGTGCGTGACGAGGGCAAGGTGGTCTCGCTCGCCACTCGCCCGGTATTGTTCACGCTTGCGCGCGCGCTGGGAGAAGCTTGGCCTGCAGATGTGTCAAGGAGCACGCTCATCGCCCGCGCCTTCCGCGCGAAGCACGCCGATGAATCGTATCGCGCGCGGTTGCGGGTCGAAGTCGGGCGGCTTCGCACCGTGCTTCGGACGCTGGCTGGCGTTAGCGCGACGAAGGAAGGCTTTGCGCTGGTGCCGTATCGCGCACGTGAGATCGTCGTACTGGCACCGCTCGTCGAGGAGGAGCATGCGGCGGTGCTCGCCTTCCTTGCGGACGGCGAGTCGTGGTCGAGCTCGGCCCTGGCAATTGCGCTCAGGACGAGTCCGCGCACTGTGCAGCGGGCGCTCGATCCGCTGGCGGCGGCAGGCAAGGTGAAGTCATTTGGCCGCGGGCGAGCGCGTCGGTGGATGACCCCGCCCGTGTTGGGATTCCCGACAATCTTGTTACTCCCCGGCCCGCTGCCGGTTGACTAGGATGGGACAATGAAACGATCTAAAGCCGAAATCCTCCGCGAATATGGACCCTTTCCGGGACTCGACCGCGTGAATGGGGTTACGTTTGACGGTCAGCACGTTTGGTTTGCCAGCGGAGATAAGCTCAACGCCCTGGATCCCGCGAGCGGAAAGACGGTGCGCTCGATCGATGTCGCTGCGCACGCGGGAACGGCCTTCGATGGCCAGCACCTGTATCAGATCGCCGAGGATCGCATCCAGAAGATCGATCCGAAGACCGGTCAAGTGCTCACAACGATCCCAGCGCCCGGCGGCGGCGGTGACTCGGGACTTGCGTGGGCCGAAGGCACGCTTTGGGTGGGTCAGCATCGAGGCCGCAAGATCCTTCAAGTCGATCCCCAAACCGGCGCGATTCTTCGCACCATCGAGTCCAACAAGGTCGTCACCGGGGTCACCTGGATCGACGGCGAACTCTGGCACGGAACCTGGGAAGGTGACGAAAGCGATCTGAGGCGAATCGATCCTGAAACGGGAAAGGTGCTGGAGAAGCTCGAGATGCCTCCCGAAGTGGGCGTGTCGGGGCTCGAGTCCGATGGCGGTGATCAGTTCTTCTGCGGGGGAGGAAGGAGTGGGAAGCTAAGGGCCGTCCGCCGGCCGAAACGAGGCTCCGCGGCAGGCAGAACCTAAACTTCGAAAGCGCCTTCGACTCCACGGGGCCGAGTCATTGCGGCCCTCGCGGGCGAGCGATCTCCTTCGCCTGAAGTCAAATAGGCGCTGGCGCCAATGTTGTAGTTCCCGGCTTTTGCGCGAATACTGGGTTCTCGTCTCGGACCTTCGGATGGCACCGCGCGTGGCTAAAATCTCTCAGTACTGGTTTCCGGCGAAGCGCTACGGCTGGGGTTGGGGGCCGCCTACTTCATGGCAGGGGTGGGCAGTGTTGGCTATTTGGTTCGCAGCTGTATTGATATCAGCGTTTACGTTCTTGCCTAAACGGCCAATCGCCTTTCAGATATCAGTGGCAGGTTTGGTTTTGGTGCTGATATTTGTCTGCTATATCAAAGGTGAACCACCGGCATGGCGGTGGGGTGACCGCAAGTGACAAACTCCCGGTTCGTCTAACAATCGAGCGGTCGCGGAACGCACGTATGGCGGGGCAGGTCAGTGAGCTCGATTTTCGCAAATAACGATTCGGGATTGACGTTGCGCCATCATCGTCGTCTCGCCATCGCTGCTGCGCTCGCGCCGACAATGCTGGCTCTCGCCGGCTGCGGCGCACAGAGCGGTCCGAACAGATTGCAGCTGGAACAACAACAGGCCGAGTCGCAAAAAAGAGGTTCTCCGCTACTTCTCACAGCTCAAGTCTTCCGCCGCGCAAGCCCGCAACCTTGCGAGAGCCCTCCACGTTCTCTCGGGCGCCGCCGGCCGATTCATGGCTAGAACATGGGCTGACGGTTCGTGAGCCTTGCGCTCGATCAATAGTCACGGGCAGAGCGACTGACTCAGCGCGGCGCGAGGCGCCCAGCCGGCATCAAGTGACACGCAATGACACCGCCGCCTTCGGCGCGGGCCAATCACCGTCGACCGCGGCTGCAAATGCCATACCGCCCGATGCGCCTCGTCAGATGTGACTCCGCACACACAACGTCTGTGGAATCAGGACTGACCGCTCATTAGATTGAGTGACAGACCACTACCATGGGTCCCAAGATCGTGAGCCTCGATGCACCGCAGTTAATCGCGTCTGCGGCGGGACCCAGCCCGAAACTCGAACAATTATCACCGAGGTCTTGAACCGATGACGATTTTTTCTAAGTTGACGCGTGTAGTGACCGTATCGTTGACGCTGGCCGCCCTGGCGGCGTGTGGCGCCGGCAGCTCAGGCCCTTCCGGCACCAACGGAACCAATGGCACTAACGGTGTTAGCGGCACCAGCGGTCTGACCGCCCTCGTCGCGGCTGTCGCCGAACCACCTGGCAAGAACTGCACCAATGGCGGCAACAGGGTCACCAGCGGCCTGGACACCAACGCCAACGTTGTACTTGACCCGAGTGAAGTCACGAACACCCAGTATGTCTGCAATGGCGCGCCCGGGAGCACGGGTACGGCAGGGGCGGCCGGCGTCAACGGCGAGACGACTCTGGTCGCGACCAGCGCGGTGGCGGCGGGTGCGAATTGCCCCAATGGCGGCAAGCAAATCAACATCGGTTTGGATGCCAACCGCAATGGAGTTCTCGATCCCAGCGAGGTGACATCCAGCAGCTACGTGTGCAATGGTGCTAGTGGCGCTAGTGGCGCTGCTGGTGCTAGTGGCGCTACTGGTGCTAGTGGCGCTACTGGTGCTAATGGCGCTACTGGTGCTAATGGCGCTACTGGTGCTAATGGCGCTAATGGCACCACTAACCTGGTCACCATCGTGCCTGAAGCGGCCGGTGCCAACTGCGCCTCCGGCGGCAGCCTGGTGTCCAGCGGCCTGGACACCAATGGCAACGGCATCCTCGATCCAGGCGAAGTCACCAACAGGCAGTATATTTGCAACGGCGCAGCCGGTGCCGCCGGCAGCACCGGCTTGAAAAGCCTGATCAGCACATTTTCGCTCGCCGCGGGCAACGCCAATTGCGCAAACGGCGGAACCCAGGTCAATTCGGGCGTCGATGCCAACGGCAACGGGGTTCTCGATCCGAGCGAAATCACCAACACACAGGACGTGTGCAACGGTGCGCAGGGTACTACGGGTGCCGCAGGCAGCAACGGTGCGCAGGGTGCTACGGGCGCCGCAGGCAGCAACGGTGCGCAGGGTGCTACGGGTGCCGCAGGCAGCAACGGCCAGAACAGCCTGGTCAGCTTGACCACCCTCGCAGCCGGCAACGCCTTTTGTCCCAGCGGAGGCACCGAGGCGCAGTCCGGCATCGACACCAATGGCGACGGCATCCTCGAAGCCGGCGAAATCACGAACACCGCCTATGCCTGCAACGGCGCAGCCGGCGCCACGGGCGCGACAGGCGCGACGGGAAGCAACGGCATGAACAGCCTGATTGCTGAGACTCCGGAGCCGGCAGGTGTCAATTGCACCTATGGTGGCGTCACGGTCACGTCCGGAATCGACGCCAATGGTGACGGCATTCTTCAAGCCAGCGAAGTGCAGGCCACCACCTACGTCTGTAACGGTCCACCGGGGCCGGGCATCACTTGGGTTGATGTCACGGGCACCAATGCGCAAGCGGCGTCAAACCAGGGCTATCTTGCCGATAACGCCGCGAACGTCACGATCACACTACCGACCGCACCGGTACTCGGCGACATCGTCAGTGTCACGGGCGTGGGCACTGGTGGCTGGATGATCGCGCAGAATGTAGGTCAGTACGTCCGAACCACAGGCCTGCCGGGTAGCCGGCTTGCCACGGACGGTTGGATTCTGTCGAGCGCCCCCAACAATGGCTTCTGGTCGTCGGTCGCTTCCTCAGCGGACGGCAGCCACCTGGTGGCTACGGTTCAACCTGGAGGCATCTACACCTCAGCGGATTGGGGCACTACCTGGACCCCGACGAGCGCGCCCGGCAATGTCTACTGGTCGTCCGTCGCTTCCTCAGCGGACGGCAGCCACCTGGTGGCTACGGCTTACGTAGGAGGCATCTACACCTCGGCGGATTCGGGCACTACATGGACGCAAACGGCACCCGGCATTGCCTGGACCTCCGTCGCTTCCTCAAAGGACGGCAGCCACCTGGTCGCGGCGGTCACCCACACCGGGGGCATCTACCTCTCGGCGGATTCGGGCACTACCTGGACACTATCGAGCGCACCTTTGCTCGACTGGAACTCCGTCGCTTCCTCAACGGACGGCAGCCACCTGGTCGCGGCGGTCTACAACGGGGGCATCTACCTCTCGGCGGATTCGGGCACTACCTGGACGCTGTCGAACGCACCCACCAAAGCTTGGTCGTCGGTCGCTTCCTCAGCCAATGGCTTCAACCTAGTGGCAGCAGTCGCTACTTCAGGCGGCATCTACGTGTCACATGATGCGGGCACTACCTGGACGCAAACGAGCGCACCCAACAATAGCTGGTACTCCGTCGCCTCCTCAGACGACGGTAGGTACCAGACGGCAGTGGTTTACGGCGTGGGTATCTACACCTCAGCGGACTATGGCAGTACCTGGCAGCTAACGAGCGGAGTCCCAAATGACGCGTTTTACGTAGCTACCTCAGCGGATGGCAGCCGCCGGGTCGCAACGAGTCCCACCGGCATCTACACCTCCGTCTTCGAGCAGCGGACGACACTCGGCACAGCGGGGTCGATCAGCGGCTCACAGGATGACGCGATCGAATTGCAGTATGTAGGAAATGGGGTGTTCATTGTGCTGGATGACACGAGCAATTCCGGCGCCTTTACGCTGCAGTAAAAGGTAAGCGATGCCGGCTTGACGCCGCTGCAGATTCTGCGCAGCGCGACCACGAACGGCACGCGGGAGATGGGTCGATCGGATCTTTGTGGAATCGCGCCCGGTAAAATTGGGGATCCAGCCGAGAACGCGCGGCAGCTGCTGTTGGTCGGGCGGGCGGTCTGGCGACTGTTCGGAGCGCAGTACTTCGCGTACCGAAGCAGCGTGCCGAGATGGATCGGGAGATCCTATTGACGCGCCGCGGTAGGTTACTTTGCATTACAAAGCGAGTGTTGATATATTCGGCGGACGCCACGGGTGTTTGCCCGCGTTCTCGCTCGGAGTAACGATGCATCAGTACCCCGCTTCGGTTCTCTCGCTCAGCAGGAAACCAAGTGCCTTTGTTCCGATGTTGATGTCGGTCACTGCGCTGGCCCTGCTTCTGGGCAGCATCGCTATCCGCTCTGACGCGGCCCGCGATGTCGACGAGGGTGCCATTGCACATATCTGGCAATTACTCATGGCCGGACAGCTGCCACTACTGGCGTACTTCGTGTTCAGGTGGCTCCCGCGCGTGCCGCGGCAAACACTCTATGTCCTGGCGTTGCAGATCGGCGCGGCGCTCGCCGCCATGGCCCCGGTGTACATTCTCGGACTCTGAGCGGCAGCCCGCCGGAGTGCTCAGGGTGAGCCGTCAGATTGTCTCGCGCACTCGAGAGTCTTAAGGAGCGAACCCGGACGACCACAGTGGCGCTTGTGGTGAACAACGAGTCAGGCAAAAAGCCCCGAATGGCCTTGATACATATACACCGTTCATCAGCAGTGCCGGATCCACATTGTTTTCCGAATTCAAAAGCGGCCGACCGTAATTGGGTTCATAAAGCCGCGACGCGTAGTCGGTAGCGCACGCCGATAGCATCAGACATAGGCCCAAGGACGAAATTAACTTCATGCTGCCCCCAATCTAGGTCGCGCGTTTCGATTGTTTTAATAACACGACCATGAAATCGAAGCAACTGACGCTTAGGGGGGCGCTGTTGGCTGTTACTTCGAGTGTGCTGGATTCTGTCTATGATTGGCGCCGGGGATGTCGCCTTCGTAGACGCTGGGAATTATCACGGCTGGACGCTCCCGTCTGCCACAATTCCCAGTAAATCGAAATTGCCCGCCATCACCTCCTTCACTCTACCGGAGCGCCAATTGGCAATCGCATCACGCACCAACGGGGCAGATCCAAAGCGATAGCGGCGCACGACAGTCGCACTTCGCATAGCGGTGTGAGGTAGGTTCATCGGCGGTGCGATGCGTTGATCGGCGGATTGGGCGAGTTCGCGCGTGCTGGCGCTGACACGGACCGCCGCTCGGGGGGGGTTTGCGACGGAGTTTGGTCCGGCTGATTCCGTTTCAAGCACATGAAGGCCGACTTCCTGCAGCAATCGCGGCTCGGCACCGAATCCATTGATGGCTAACACCGTCGACCCCGCCGGGCCGGGGACCTCGTGCATTTGCATGCGGCGAGCCTTTGCCCATGTCCGATACATGTGTGCAATTTCCGCCGACCATTGGGCTGTGCTTCCCTTGTCTCCGGCCGCTTCCAGGACGGGCTCTACCGCCAGTAGCACCTCCCTCGGCGGTCCCCGCGACGCATCGTCGATGCCGCATTCCAGCAGGAACAGCTGCAAGGCCAAACGATTCGCCAGATCTTTTGAAAGCCGGGCCGCCTCCGAGTTGCCTGCGCCGGCGGCAACCGCGTCCGAGGGATCGGGCACCTCGCCGGTATCCTTGGCGTCAGGATCGACGAATTCCACCTCGATTCCATCGCCGGTGCCGCGCACGAACAAGAACTGCTCGCCGCTCGGAAAGCGATGCTCGACAATGTTGCTGGCGAGCGGTGCGACCACATACTGTTCGATCGCCCGCTTTAACGGACGAGCACCCATCTGAGCGTTGAAGCCGCGATCGAGCAGAAAATCGAGCGCGGAGGATTCCCACTCCACCGCCCATTCGCGATTCTTGAGACCACGGCGCTCCAGAAGCCGCTTCAATTCCTTTTGGAGGATTGCGCGCATGTGCTCGCGATTGAGGGGTTGAAATACGATGACCTTGTCAAGTCGATTGACGAACTCAGGCCGAAAGCTACTGGCCACGGCGCGCATGATTTGTTGACCGGCAAATTGATCGCTGCCCGGCGCGAATCCGACGCCGCCCCCTTCATGCGCCCTCGCGCCAATGTTCGATGTCATCACGATGTAGGTCTGCCGGAAATCGGCGGTTTGCCCGGCCGCATCCGTGAGCCGTCCGTCATCGAAGACCTGCAAGAACAGGTCCCATACGTTTTGATGGGCCTTTTCAAACTCATCCAGCAGGATTACGGAGAAAGGTTGCTTGCGCACCTTGTGGATCAGTGATTCCGATTCTGCCTCGTCGCCCGCGGCTCCGATGATCTTGCGGATGCTCTCGGGCGCCTGCAGCTCGCTCATGTCGAGCCGCAGCATCCTATCGACGTTTCCGAACAGATATTCCGCCAGGGTTTTGGCCAGTTCGGTTTTGCCGGTTCCCGTGGGACCTGCGAACAGGAACACGGCCACCGGCCGGCTTGGATCGGTCAGTCCCGCCTTGAGCATGGCGATGCGCTCGACCACCGCGGATACCGCCTCGGACTGCCCGATGACGCGCTGGTCGAAGTATCGCCGGATCGCGGCCAGTTCGATCTTTTCATTGTCGTCCAAGATCGCGCGCGGCAGCCCGGTGGCCTGCGATAGCGCGCCCAGCAGGCTTTCCCGAGACAAAGAGGCGGCGCCGTTGGCGACGGTCCAGTTGCTTGCCAGCTTCAGGAGGTCCAATACGGATCCGGGCAACTGCAGCGCGCTCAGATACTGAGCCGCCAGTTGGAGCGCGAGAGGCACCACCGGCGCTTCAATTGTCACGCCTTGCTGACGCCCGACGCGCGCCGCGAACTCCTGTGCGATTGGAGCGATCGCCTGGCGGGTGATGGGCGGCAGGCGCAGAACCTCCATGCAGGTGCGCAGAACAGGCCAGCGCTGCTGAAGCACCGTCAGCCCGCTCGGCGTGCACTCGCTCAAGAGCACCAACCGGCCGGCGATCATCGCCGGCAGGACTTGATCAAGGATGGTGGCGGTCTGGCCGCGATACGCACCGCTCGTGGCTAGTTGCAATAGACTGGGCACGAACCACACGACCCGCTTGCCGATCGACAGCTCATCTACGATCCGCCGCACACGGCCTTCAAGTTCGCCGATGTAAATCTGCCCAGCCATCAGTTCCGCCGCGCTGGCTTCGAACACCGAAAATCCGCGCGTCGCCAGCCTTCGGGCGGCGCAACGCGCCACGGAGGTTTTGCCGGTTCGCGCTTCACCAACCAGAAGCACCGAGCGGGCAGTCGATGCCGTCAAGGCGGCCTCGCACGAGAGTATGGATTCGCTGATCAAGGCATGCTCGATGAGCAGTGCATCCTCGTCCGCTGTCCAGAACCTGCCGACCGTCGCCAGATAATCGCGGTTCAACGTATTCAGCCGCCAACTGCGCAATTCATCCAACAGCGTCTTGGCAAATGGATGAGCGATTCGCAGCAACAGTTCGTCGATCCCGTCGAAGTCGTCCGAAGTCAGACCGGCCAGTGCACCGCCGAAGTCCGCCGTATCCCCGAGCGCCTCGCGCTGCTGAAAGTGGTCGACGAAAAACGATACGACCATCGGATTGTGCTCCCAGTGGTCCGCCGGCCGCAGCAGCACCGAGCCCACCGGCGGACGCACGGGCAGTTTCGCAACGTAGTCCAATGCGTAGTAAACCTCCCAGCCGCCGGTTTCTTTGAGCCTCTCGAGCAACGCCTTCGAGGCTGTGGCGCCATCCGGGCGCTGCGAAAGAGCGGCGAACGCGGCACACGAGATGGCCCAGTTTGCGCCGCAGGCGTAATCGATCAATGTTGCCACCGACACGGAAGGGTCGGATAGGAGTTCGACCGCTCGGATGAACTCGACGCGGCCGCGCAGATCGCGCGGATGCGACGCGGTTTTTCCAAAGGTATCGATGGCTGCGCGCAGAGGTTGCAGGCGGCCGGTGAGATCGCTGGGTTCCGGCGCAGGGGCGCCGGATGCCGGTTTTACTACCGCCGTTTCAGGCGATATCGGCTTCGATTGACGGCCCCAAGGTCGCCATCGATTCAGGAGCAACCCCACGCCCATACCAAGGATGAAAACGACAAGGAAGGTCATGGTGCATCTAGCGTAACAGAGTGCCCGGAATCGCTTCGTACTCCGGACGAGTGCCAATCGCAGCTTTTCGTGCTCGATTTGCTTGCGCTCTGCAACGCCGGTGCTGCGGAAAGAGCGACTTGGACACGCCGGACGAAGCCGAAGAAGCCTAGATTGCCGTAAGTGCAAAACGGCCTTTCTGTCATGCCACTTGACTCACCCGCTTCCGGGGGCGCGCAATCGAACCGCATTGCGCTGAAGGTGCTGCTGCCCGCAAGCATCGTCGTCGGCATCGCGTTCACCGCCGCCCGCCTCAGCGGCAACCCCGCCGTCGTGCAGCTGCTCGATATCCTGCATTGGACCGTCTCTTCCAGCGCGGCGGCGGCTCTGGCCTGGCTCGGGGCTCGCACCGCAGTTGGGCATGACCGCGCTCCGCGCCGCTGGTTTGCCCTTGGCCTGATGTTCAATTTGCTGGGGCAAGCGGTGTGGGACGTGGAGGGAATCACCAAGTGGACGCTGATTCCGAATCTTGTCGACGCCTTGTTTCTGGCACCCGGCCCTTGCTGTGTTCTGGGTCTGATCGCAACCCTTCGAACGCGAGCTCCCACGCTGGGTCGGCCCTTCATACTCGATGTCACCGCGCTTGCTCTGGCGATACTGACTCTGACTCTTGACCTCTACGTGCCGCGGCGGCAGGAGACCATCGATCTTTTGCAACTGGGCATATTGGTCGCTTACCCAATCAGTCTATTTACGCCGGGCTGCATGGGCGCCGTGCTCGCTCCTACGCTGAGATGGCGACTCGACGCTCGCTGGGCGTTCCTTTTGTTCGCGATGGTGCTGAACGGCATCTTGTGGATGATCTGGAACGCACAATACTTGAGTCACTCTTTGCAGGGTGCCTCATGGATGAGTCTGGCATTTTCCGTCACCACCCTGTCGATGGGCTACGGGGCCTTCGTGTGGCATACCGAGACCCGCCTCGACCTGGTGTGGCAACGACGCTGCGAGAGGGTGCTGCGTCTGATCCCCTTGTTTGTTGTCGGCGCGGCCGTCATCAGTGTCGCGCTTGTCTGGATACTGCCGAACGTCTTGCCCTCGGTGAAACTCGCGACGGAATGCGGCGCGGCGGTGGTCACCGTGCTTGCGGCGCTACGGCAAAACCTCTCCTTGCTGGAGCACGATCGATTGGTGGCTGCCGAGCAGCATCTCAGTGAACGAACGCGGGAGTTGCAGGCAAGCAATACCCGCCTGGCGGCGCTCAATGAGCAACTGGTCGCGGCCACGGAACGTGCCACTGAAATGGCGCAGATCGCGCGGGTCGCGAACGAAGTGAAGGGCGAATTTCTTGCCAACATGAGTCATGAAATTCGCACTCCCATGAATGGGGTAATCGGC
>Ga0210408_10004672_pt1 | contig 12181 bp, 11 predicted proteins | sample IncBWH4MmetaG_FD_155471 | JGI IMG/M metagenome (GOLD analysis project Ga0210408, IMG submission 155471) | Forest soil microbial communities from Barre Woods Harvard Forest LTER site, Petersham, Massachusetts, United States - Inc-BW-H-4-M | ecosystem: Environmental > Terrestrial > Soil >... | reverse complement strand
CGCCCTATGGTGTGCTTCGTGAATGTCGAGAGCGTGGATCGCATCATCTATTCCATCTTCCAGAGATTCAACCTGGAATGGAAAACCCGCACCCTCAAACTATTTACACAAGCAGCTTGACGTCACCATCCAGTGGGGGGACGACCGGCAGCGTGACCTCGGGAGCGGGGGTAGGGTCGGCCGTAGCCTGGGTAGGCGCGTCCACGGTCGCCTGGCGCATGTAGAACGCAGCCGCCGTGGCCCTCTGCCAGAAACGCATCCCCAGCCACAGAACCAGCATTACCTGAGTAACCACAAAAGCTCCCAGAACGTTACTGGATGGCACAAACGAATGCCAGACCCAGATACCACCGGCCAGAACCGCCAGGGCCAGCAGGCAAATGATTCCGTATGCCGCCAACAGTGGGATCAGATTCTGCTGGGTGTACCCGAATGCGGCTATAACCGACTTCCGGACTGCACGCTGATCTCGCACCACCACATCCACTTGGGCCAGATCAAACCATACACGGATGACGGTGAGGACCAGGAATATGACCCCTAGCGTCGCCAGATTCGTATAAAACGGCAAAAGTTCGTAGGTGCTTTTTTCGGAGGCATGTACCAACGCGACATGGCCGCTAAAGAGCGCGCCGCCGATCAGTCCGGCGACGATGCCGTAAAACACGAGCACTCGAACAAACCTCCAGAGGTTGCGCCCGCAGCAGCGAAAGAAATCTTCGCGAGAGGGCCTGCCCTCGGATGTATAGGCATCGAGAACTCCAGGCATGCAGAACAATGTCACGATGAAGAACAGGATCGTGAAGTACATGGCGGGGACGGCGGAGCCCGGGGATGAACCCCATTCTGGGCGCGCGACCATCTCAAGGTAGACACCACGATCGAAACCCTGCAGCAGGCGGTCGGCGAGCAGGCTATGGTCCAGAACCGTATGCAGGCGATTGCGGACCGCTGCGGTACCGAACTCGGCCAAGCTCAAGTTCAGCAGCCACAACCAGAAGATGTAGCCCTTGTGACGGCTAACGATCCGGAGGCCGGCCAAGATCAAATTGGTATCTTCCTTCACGTTCGCTCTCCTAAACCAACCACCAAGCCAGGAACTGCGAGAGAGACTGCACCACAAAGGACCAGTAGTTGGCCAGCTTCCGCGCTGGCGCCTTGTTGGGCTCCATGGTTCGACTGTTGTTGAAATTGTCGCGATCGAGATAAATCGTATGGTCGGGATCGATCTCGGCCGACTCGATCTTCGCTTTCTTTTGATAGTTGAATTTTACCCAGCGATCCTGGCCGTCCCACTGCTCCCGGACTCTCTCGCCATTGTCGAATCGGATCTCAACCTCGACCGGGAAAGTGAAATCCCCTTTGCGATGTAACAGGACTCTCGATTCGTAAAGAGTTTCGCCCTTCTTTTCCTTCAAGTCCTTCTCGTACCAGTTCACGGGGTCAGAACTGATCTGCATTACCTCGTAGTCGAACACCTGGGTACCGTAAACCGCCTGGTTGAAATACCAGCGCAGGTCTCTGCCGGAAATTTCCTCGATCGTTTTGAGAACGTCTTCCTTGGTCGGATGCGTGAAGCGATAGCGCATAAAATAGGTGTGCAGGGCGTTGCGCATCGTATCTTCGCCAACGATCTTTTCCAGCGTGAGCAGGACACAGGCGGTTTTGCCGTAGGTAACACCCTCATAGGAATGGGAATTGGCATACTGCCATGCATTGCGCGCCATGGGATCGAGGTCAGCGGCGCCGATATAGAAAAGGCGCTGGTCCTCACGTTCTCCGTACGTCGCTCCGAAGAGGTTCCGGATCGAAGTATCGGGCCCGAAAATCGAGTCCATGACCTTGACTTCGGTGTAGCTGTTGATGCCTTCATCCATCCAGGCGTCTTCAAATTCGTTGGTTGCGACCATCCCGTACCAATACTGATGCCCGAATTCGTGCTCTACGACCAGCTCGGGCTCGTGGATAAGTGCCGGCATCCACCAAGACGTGCCACCCGTTATGAACGTGGGATATTCCATCCCGAAAGCCGCCGAATCGGGCTCCGGGTCCACGAGCGTCAGGGTCTTGTAAGGATAGGGCCCATACCAGCGCTCGAACTGATCCAGGCTTTCTTTGAGGATCCTGGCGTGGCGTTGTTCCTGATTCCAGTGTGCCGGCTGCATCATCAACCGTAGCTGAACTGTCCCCATGGCGCCCTGGAACGTGTCCTCGGCTACGCGGTAGCGCGGGCTAGCGGTCCAAGCGAAGTCATGAATGTCGTCGCCATGGTAAGTAAGCGTCTGAGTACCGTCGAAGTTCTTGGCCTCTTTCACCCGGACGCCGCTGGCACCCACAACTTCGTTTTGCGGCAAAGTCAAACTGACGTCATATACACCGAAATCGGCGAAGAACTCCGTGGTCGCGTGATACTGATGGCAGTTCCAGGCGCCGTGCCACCACACACCGACTTTCGGAAACCACTGTCCTCCGAGGACGAAATCACGGTTCCAACCACTGCGGGCTTGGGTCTCGGGTAACTGGTCGTGAAACTTGATCTTGAACTGGACGTAATCTCCGGGCGCCACGGCCTTCGGCACAATCACCCGCACGACGGTTTTATCGTCCTTGTTGCCGTCATCCGGTTGAATGAACTCCAGCTTTGAGGTCAGGTCACCCATGCCGACGACTTCGAAGCTCTTGATTTCGTCCGAGCCCCGGTCCTTCTCCTCCCATTCCTCGTAGCTGGTATCCCGGCTCCCCATCGCCTTGGCTTCGCGGACCCAGGTGGCTTTGGGTTGGAAGGCATTGAGATAAAGATGGAAGGGAAAACGGTCGAGCGGCTGGCCAGTCAGGTTGTGGTAGGTGAGAAGCTCGGTGCCGTCCAGCGTGTGTTTCACGGCGTCGTAGTTCGCGTCGATGTCGTAGGCGACAACGCGTTGCGAGAGGGGCGCGGAGGAGTTGATCGCCACTGTGGTATCCGGAATCAGAGGTGCGACGACCGCAGGGTTCGCCGCCTCGGCTTCCGCAATCTGTGCCACCGCGACCAGCGGCGCCAACGTCGTTACCAGCAAAAGCGTCAACGTCTTGCAAAGCGACATCTTGCTGCCTCCGTTTGGGTAACACGAAGCGGGCAATGATACCCCAATGTGAGAACTGGGGGCATGGGGATGGCATGGGAACGCTGGACCGGGGCGAAACCCGCTCGAATTATTCGAGACGTCGATTGCTTTGGGCTAGTGTGCTGCCATCGACCCGGCGAGGCCATCGGTGCTCAAGTGATGCAGCCGCGCTTTTAATTCTGGCAGTCCCTGCTCGACGGCGGGGGAGAGAGCTCCACCTGTTTCGAGGGACTCTCCGCCGATCGAAACGAGGTATGCCTTTGGACAGGAGCCGTACAACTCCGACCAGAGGTCAAGCAGCGCGGCTGGAGAGAGATGGTCGGTAAAGGCGACCGGAGGGGACTGTGGGCACACATCTTCACAATAGAATTCGCCCGGGTTGCCATTTCGTCCGCAGTCGACGAACAGCACAGCTTCTGCGCGGCTGACCGGCTCGCCAGTTCTGGCCTGAGTTGGTGGCATGAAAGCACCTCGACATCCGGCGACGCATTCGCGCGGAACAACTGCACGGCTAGCTGCCGGCCCCGACCATCGTCAGAACGAAGAGGATTACTGTAACCGAGGACCAGAACGGTTACCATGAAGCACCTCCTGTGGTTTCAGCAGGGTCTTCGGACTTCATCCAAGATTTTCAGGCATTTGCAGGTTCAGCCAATTCCACCAGGAGCCTGTCTACGACATTCTGAGCGCGAGTGAGAGCGTTCTGCAGTGAACTTCTGAACACCCTGTGACAGGCCTGCTCTTGCGCTGATATTCCCGGGCTCAACTCCTATGACGTAGCAACAGCACGGTAGGTCCCCAAGGAAGGCTGCTGTGGCCAGCACTTCGCCGGTGTTGCCCTCACTGGCTTTTGTCGAACTGCCTGACGGTAGCGAAGTACGTCGGATCCCTCGAGAACGGAAACCGTTCTTCTGGCGTCCCGAAGCCGCCGCATCCAGTACCACCAAGGCTTCGACCGGCGATTCGGCTCAGCAGTTCCAGACCTTGGGTACCCCCGGTCGACGAATTCCGATGAACCCACCGGCATACCGATACCCGTTCGGCCAGATCCGTAAGCAGCACAGGGCCTACTCACTCGTCGCCCAATCGGACATCTCCCACGGCCAGGACCAGGATGGGCGCGGTGTAGCCGCAGGGGGACGATTCAGTTGTCCTATTTCATGGCTCCTGGTCGCAACATCAGGATGTGCGGTTTTTTGGTTTGCGCTCACGGGCGTGTAGTGATATTGGTCCCAACGACGAGTGAACCATCCTGCCGCAACCGGCCGGACATCCAGGTTCGTTTCCGTGTCCCGCACAAATTCCCTCCAGATCGGTTAGGATTTTTCGTTCGCCAGCCGCAAGCCCACGCTTTGCTTCCGATAGAATGGGCACTTCGCTGCCATTGGCGACTGGGAGGAAAGGCCGCGTGATCATCGGTGTTCCGAAAGAGACGTATCCCGGAGAGCGGCGCGTCGCGCTGGTTCCGCTCGTCATTCCTGCTCTGGTTAAGGCCGGCTTCGGGGTCGTGGTCGAGTCCGACGCTGGGTTACAAGCCGGCTACCCCGACTCCCAGTACTCCGAAAAGGGCGCTCAAATCCTGACAGCGCGGTCTGCCGTGTTTGAGAAGGCGGACATCTTGCTCCAGGTTCTCTGTTACGGCTCGAACGACGTCACTGGCAAAGACGATCTTCCACTGCTTCACAAGGATCAACTACTGATCGGTTTCCTTCGTCCCTTCGGATCGCGAGAGGCGGTCCAGCAAGTCGCCGACCGGGCCGTGACGGCTTTTTCGGTCGAACTGGTGCCCAGGACAACCCGCGCTCAAAGCATGGATGCGCTCTCCTCGATGGGGACGATTTGCGGGTATAAAGCGGTTCTGATTGCGGCCGACAGCCATCCCCGGATCTTTCCCATGCTGACCACGGCCGCGGGCACCATCACTCCGGCCCGCGTGTTTGTGATCGGCGCCGGTGTCGCCGGATTGCAAGCGATTGCTACGGCACGGAGACTCGGCGCGGTGGCGTCCGCCTACGACCTGCGGCCCGCCGCCAAGGAGCAGGTGCAAAGTCTCGGCGGACGTTTTATCGAACTTCCCATTGAAGCGAAGGACGCCCAGGATGCTCGTGGTTATGCTCGCGCGCAGGACGAGAGTTTCTACAAGCAGCAGCGCGAACTGTTGGGGCGCGTGGTCAAGGAGAGTGACGTCGTAATCACTGCCGCCGTGATCCCGGGGAAGAAGTCCCCGATCCTGGTGACCGAGGAGATGGTCCAGGGGATGGCCCCCGGATCCGTGATCTTCGACCTGGCCGGCGAGCGCGGCGGGAACTGTGAACTGACCCAGCCCGGTGAGACCATCGTGAAGCACGGCGTGACCATCATTGGCGCGATCAACGTCGCCAGCGGAGTGCCTTACCACGCCAGCCAGATGTACGCTCGCAACGTAACAGCGTTCCTGTTGCACCTCATCAAAGACCAGAAGCTACGGCTCAATCTGGATGATGAGATCGTTCGCGAGACCCTGGTGACCCGCGCCGGAGCAGTGGTCAACCAACGTGTGCGCGAGTTCTTCGCCATGCCAGCGCTTGCGATGCAGGGCTAACAGAACTCTGGAGGACAGATGAACAGCTCGACCCTGATCAACGGCCTCTTTATCTTCATGCTGGCGGGGTTTATCGGATTCGAAGTGATCCGGCGCGTCTCGCCCTTGTTGCATACACCCCTGATGTCGCTCACAAACGCTCTGGATGCGATCGCGGTCGTGGGGGCCATCGTGCTTGTGGGCGAGCACAAGAGCACGCTTTCCGCGGTACTCGGCACGCTGGCGGTCATCGCCGCCACCAGCAACATCGTAGGTGGATTTCTGATCACCGACCGCATGCTGAAGATGTTCAAGAGCAGCCGTCCGGCAGCCAAATCATGAACGAATTCGCTGCACACCAAGTCGTCATCGAAATCATTTATCTCGTCGCGAGCGCATTGTTCATCCTTTCCTTGAAGTGGATGAGCTCTCCGACGACAGCTAGGCACGGCGTCTGGGCCGGCGAGCTCGGTATGCTTCTCGCCATTGGCGGAACCCTGCTGCACCACGGCATCGTTGAGTACAAATGGATCGCGATCGCCCTCGTCTTAGGAACCGTCATCGGAGTCCCTCTCGGCCGGGTGCAGATGACGGCCGTGCCGCAGCGGACCGCCCTGAGTCACGCCTTCGGAGCGCTGTGCGTCACCCTGGTGGGCACGGCCGAGTTCTACCTGCGCTCTCCCGACATTTCACGCTTCATGATGTCCGTGCTGTCGATGGAGGTCATTCTCGGTTCCTTGACGTTCACAGGCAGCTTGATGGCGGCGGGTAAACTGCAAGAGATCCTTCCCCAGCGTCCGCTTACCTATCGCGGACAAAATTTCGTTAATTTCCTGCTGCTCGCAATTGCCGTCGTGCTGGCGGTCTGCCTGGTGCTTCATCCAGAGGCCAGGCAGCTTTATCCGTTCATGCTGGTCATCGCGCTGGCTTTCGGTGTCCTGCTTGTGATCCCCATCGGCGGCGCCGACATGCCCACGGTCATTTCCTTGCTAAATGCTTATGCCGGACTGTCGGCGGCAGCCATGGGCTTCGTCTTGAACAACAAGCTGCTGATCGTCGCGGGTGCGCTCGATGGATCTTCGGGCTTAATTTTGTCGGTGATCATGTCGAAGGCGATGAATCGCTCGTTCACCAACGTTCTGTTCGGAGCTTTCGGCCAGGTGCAGGCTTCCGCGGTGACTGGGCAAGAAGCCAAACCGGTACGGAGCGCAACCGCCGAGGAAGCGGCTGCGATTCTTTCGGCCGCAAATAAAGTTGTCGTCGTTCCCGGTTACGGCATGGCCGTTGCGCAGGCTCAGCACAAAGTCCGCGAACTCTATGACGCTCTCGGCAAGCGCGGCGTGGACGTGCGTTTTGCCATCCATCCGGTTGCGGGTCGCATGCCGGGACACATGAATGTACTGCTCGCCGAAGCCGACATCCCCTATGACCGGCTCATGGACATGGACGACATCAACGGGGACTTCCCGCAGACCGACGTGGCCCTGGTGATTGGCGCCAACGACGTGACCAATCCCGCTGCTCGGACGGATGCCTCTAGCCCCATTTACGGGATGCCTATCCTCGATGTAGACAAGGCTCACACCGTGATGGTGATCAAACGCGGCATGAGTCCCGGCTTCGCCGGAATTGACAATCCTCTTTACTACCTCGACAACACCCTTATGCTATTCGGGGACGCGAAGGCTTTCGTGGGAAGCATCGTTCGTGAGTTGACGGGGGGCGGGCACAGCTAGTCGTCAAGCCGTAGAGAAACCGCCCAGCACTCCGCGCTGAAGTTTCACTATGTGCGCTATCCTCTAGGAATGCGAGCACCCGCTCTGCCTGTCGGAGACCAAACCCTGGTCCAGATCGTGGATGCAGCCCTAGCGGACGCAACCCGCAGAAGCGGCTCCTGGCTTGTTTGCCGCCCCGGGTGCACCCAGTGTTGTGTCGGAGTTTTTTCCATCAGTCAACTCGACGCCCTCCGACTTCAACGCGGTCTTACCGAGCTTGCCCGCTGTGAACCCGAACGTGCTGCTCGCATCCAAGCACGCGCTCGCCAGTCAGTAGAACGATTATCACCACGATTCCCCGGCAACCCGGAGACTGGCGTGCTCTCTGAAGACGTGGACGCAGAACAACGGTTCGAGGGTTTTGCAAACGAGGAACCCTGTCCGGTACTCGATCCAGCCACGGGAACTTGCGAACTCTATAGGTCGCGCCCGATTACCTGTCGATCGTTCGGACCGCCTGTCCGGTCGGAGGACGGGTTAGGCGTCTGCGAACTCTGTTTCCACGGAGCCACCGACGAACAGATAGCCGCTTGCGAAATGGAAGTCGATCCGGATGAGTTGGAATCCAAGCTTCTGAAGGAGCTGGCGGACACGAACGGCTGGCACGGCCGCACGCTCATCGCCTTCGCGTTATCAGATTGAGTTCTTGCGGTGGGTTCAACCTCTACTTCGAGGACCTGCCTCCGAGAGCGCCCAAAACCGTCTCCGCGGCCCGCACTCCGCGAAACTGCGCTTCTTCGAAGATCGAGAATCCACTCAGATCAGAATTCGCAAAGAGGAGCCGGCCATTGAGGCTCGCAAACTTGCGGCGCTCTGGGGAGAAGATCGCACCCGGACGGGGCCTCGCCATCGCGTGGCCGAACCGCATGATGTCGATGCGCGCGACGCACTGGCGAATATCCGGATGCACCCGCTCCAGGTCATGAAGAATCGCTTCCTTCCAGTAGCTCCAGTCTTTTTCCAGGAGCAGTCGCCGATTCTCCGACGGTGTGCTCTCAGCCAGCGCCCAATAAAATGTCCAGACCGTCCGCTCGACATGGCTGCGCAGAGTCTGGTGCATCGCGTCGACGTAGCCAAGGGTCGGCGAATCCATCATCACATTGTCCCAAGTTACATCCGCTCCGTAGGTTGCGGGCAATCGCTCTAGCGTTAGATTGGCCGTGAGCCAGGGCGAATATTCGAAATCGTGGAGAGGCGCTATCCCGTCGACCAGATATGGGGCCAGGAATGTCGGCGCGGCAAAGATCACGAACTCTGTGCGATACTCGGTTTCACCGGCGAAGACGCTGTACCCACTTCCTTGTCGCGCAATGCGGTACACCATCTGCCCCGTTCGGACGAGCCCGGAGACTCGTTCCAGCAACCGCTTCACAATCCAACCATTTCCCTCAGGCCAAGTGATCGGGCCCTTCTCTTCCGGTTCCCGCGATGCGAAGTAGTGGATTCCAGCCCACGCCGAGGTATCCGACGCCAGCGCCCCGTAATCGTCCCGGCAACAATAGTTCATGTACCACTTTAAGATCTTCGAATCCGTTCCTTGGCTGTGGAGCCAGTCGCTGAACGGAATCCGGTCGAGATCAGCGCTACGCGGAGAGAGGCCTCGTTCCATCGGGATGGTGAACTCACCGCTCTCGCGGAATTTGTGAAGGGAATCTTCCAGACGACGGAACTGCTCGCGATCTTTCGTGCTTAAACCGACGCCGGGCTCGATTCCCTCTTGCCACCGGCCATAAAGAAAAAGCCTCTCCTGCGGTGTAAAGCAGAGGAACCTCTCTTCCCACACACCGTTGTTCAGTACTCCGACTTCCTCAAGCAGTTCTCGAACATAGGTCGCCTCGGGTCCGGGAACGGGGATGTAGTGCGCACCCCACGGGTACGCAGTGATTTCGTTCTCCCCCCAGCGGGAATTGCCACCCGCCTGATCGTTCATTTCGAGGAGGACGAAATCGTTGAAGCCTCGTTTGTGGAGTCGCCACGCCGCGCTCAGCCCCGCAATGCCGCCACCCACAATAACGACGGGATGCTTCTCCACGGAGCGTGTTGCGGGGAATGCGCTTCGGTCCCGAAGTTCATGGCCTAACTGGAAGGCGTCGTTCACGAACGAACCTGCGATCGGGCGGCCACCTTTAAGGGAGAGACCTATTAAGGCCGCGCTGCCAGCCTCAAGAAACTTCCGTCGCGAAACCCTCAATGGCTGATGTCCTTCCAGTCTTGGTCGTAGGCTCGCACCAAAACCTGGTCGTTGAGCCGGTTGGGCGGCATGGGCATCGGCGACATGTCGGGCGGGAACTGAAACATGGACGGGAGTCCGTCAACGTTGACGAACCGCAAGCCGGTAGGCAGCAAGGTAGGAGGCACGTACTCGTGGGAAGAAGCGATCACAAAGCCCCACTCCCCGAATGACGGCACATACACATGGTAGGGGTAGGTTTTCAGCCCCGCTTGCTTCAACGTCTCCACGATGCACCAGTACGAATCGCGAGCAAACATGGGCGAGGTGCTCTGCACCACCATCAGCCCCTGCGCGCTCAGGTGCCGTGCTGCAGCTTTGTAGAAGGCGGTCGTGTACAGCTTGCCCAGCGAATAGTTGGTAGGATCGGGAAAATCGATCACGATGAAATCGAAGCTATCCGTGTTCGAATCCACCCACGGAAACGCGTCTGCGTTGATGATATGAACTCGCGCAGACTGAAACGACTTCTGATTCAGCCCCGTAAGCATTGGGTGCGTGGAGAACAAACGGGTCATCTCGGGATCCAGATCGACGAGCGTTACGCTTTCCACCTGCGGATATTTCAGAATTTCGCGGACCGCCAGTCCATCCCCGCCACCTAGCACCAGCACCCGCCGCGGTGCGGGGACCGCCGACAGGCCCGGGTGAATCAGCGCCTCGTGATAGCGATATTCGTCTCTCGAACTGAACTGAAGATGGCTGTTCAGAAATAAACGGATATCATCCTTGAAACGGGTCAGTACGATGTGCTGGTAGCGTGTGTCTCGGGCAAAGATGATCTCATCCGCGTAGATGTTGTCCTCGGCGGCTGCCGTGATGCGTTTTGCTTGAGCCAGTCCCCCGGCCAGCCCACACATGACAACCACGCACGCGACGCGCAAGCCGCGTGTCGAAGGCAACTGCCTCGCAAAAAGAAAAGTGCTCCACAACGCCACCGCCACGTTCACCAGTCCGAAGAGCATGGCCGAGCGCACCAGGCCAAGGTAGGGAACCAGCAGGATCGGGAACAGCAACGAAGCCCCAAGCGCTCCCAGATAGTCGAAGGTCAGCACGTGCGCGACCACGTCGCGGAAGTGATAGCGCTCGCGGACGATCCGCATAAGGATCGGAATCTCAAGCCCCACCAGCGTCCCGATCACCACGACCAGCGCGTACATGAGGATCTGAAATCCTTGCGAATACGCAAAAGCAAGGAAGAGCAGGGCGGAGGAAAATCCGCCGATCACCCCCAGCAGCAGTTCGATCCACACAAACCGATAGGCCAGTCCGCGATGGATGTAGCGGGAGAGCGCGCTCCCGATCCCCATGGCAAACAGGTAGCAGCCGATGATGGTCGAGAACTGCAGCACGCTGTCGCCCAGCAGGTAGCTGGCTAGCGTCCCGGCAATCAGCTCATAGATCAGCCCACAGGCCGCGATGAGCAGGACCGTAATGAAGAGCAGGATGCCCACGAGTTTAGTGAACCGCCGCCGCGATAATGATGCAGATGCCGATGGACATGGCGCCTACCAGAATCGCCAGCGCCGTGTTGTGTTCCTGCACGATCTCTTTCCACAGATGGTAAGGTGTGAGTTTGTCCATCACCAGAAAGGCCACGGTGAATACGACAATCCCAAGAAAAGCGAAGACGACCGCATTCTCGACGCTGCCCACTAGAGTCTGGCTCATTTCATTTGCCTCCGGTGTAGTGGTGATAGGAGTTGTAGACGGACCGATAGGACCCCGGATTGTCGCGCACCGACCGGGGAACATTCTTTACTTCGTTGATCGTGGCCAGGCTCCAGCCCCGGTATTGCGCAGTACTGAGCCCCAAGAGCACGATTGCGCCGTACACGACATAAAGATTTCTAATCATCGTCACTGCTCCCGAATTTTGATTGGAGGATGGTCACTCTCGGCCCAGCGCAGATGTTCGAAGCTCAGCGTCCTCCATGTCAGCAGGATCGCAGGCGCCAGAAGGGCAAGCAGGGCCAGGCCATAGAAGCTGTATTGGGGGACATCTCGCTTGATGGTCACGCTGTAGTAGGTGACTCCATACGATGGATCGCCCTCCGGTTCCACGCGCAGGTAGTAACGGCCCGGAGGCACGCTCGGCACGGCGACAGAGTCATTTTGTCCGCCCTCCGACCACGATCCGTCGGAGTCATATCCGTGGTAGTAGCTCACTTCGCGCCCGAAGTCGAATGCCTGTCCAGTCTCTTCGTTGATCAGCGCATAGTTCAGATAGATCCAGCGATTGTTCAAATCAGTGCTGGTGTCCACCTCCACGTTCGAGGTGTGCCCCTTAAGCTCGAAGTCATCGGTAACGAACGAAGCGTCGGCATGTTCTCTGGAATCGAATTTGTACGACCCGCTCAACACCTGTTCGTTGCGGGCCATCATGTCGAACCCGATCATCAGCACAACCAGCAGGAGCAGAAACGCCGCAAAGGCCACCCAGATATTTCTGGTGTCGGCGCTCATGGGAGACGGCTGGTTTTCATAGACACCGACGGTCTCGGGGGCGCTTCCG
>Ga0210408_10004669_pt1 | contig 12183 bp, 10 predicted proteins | sample IncBWH4MmetaG_FD_155471 | JGI IMG/M metagenome (GOLD analysis project Ga0210408, IMG submission 155471) | Forest soil microbial communities from Barre Woods Harvard Forest LTER site, Petersham, Massachusetts, United States - Inc-BW-H-4-M | ecosystem: Environmental > Terrestrial > Soil >... | reverse complement strand
GACGTCACGGGATAGGTCAGGTCGAGCAAGGGTCCGATCGCACCCAGCTTGAACCTGCCTTGCAGCCAGCGCTTGCGCAGCCGCGCGTTGACCAGCGCCGCCTCGCGGCGCGGGTTGGTGCCGATGAGCAGACAGAGGTCCGCGCGGGCGATCCCGGCGATGGTCGTATTGAAGAGATACCCGACGCGGCAACCAGGATCGAGCGCGGCGCCGTCTTGGCGGCAGTCGAGATTGGGCGAGCCCAGCGCCGTCATCAGATCCTTGAGCGCAAGCATCGCCTCGGCATCGACGAGGTCTCCCGCGACGGCGGCGATGCGCGTTCCCGGGACGCCCTGGAGGCGCGTCGCGATCGCGTCGAAGGCCTCACGCCACTCGACCTCGATCAGCTTGCCATTTCGGCGCAGGAGCGGCCGATCGAGACGCCGCCGGGACAACCCGTCGGCGGCAAATCGGCTCTTATCGTTGAGCCATTCCTCGTTCACGTCCTCGTTGAGCCGCGGCAGCACGCGGAGCACCTGAGCACCGCGGGAATCGACCCGAATATTGCTGCCGACGGCGTCCAGCACATCGATGGACTCGGTCTTCGCGAGCTCCCAGGGACGCGCGATATAGGCGTAGGGCTTGGAGGTGAGCGCGCCCACCGGGCAGAGGTCGATGATGTTGGCCGAGAGCTCCGAGGAGAGCGCCTTTTCGACGTAGGTGGTGATCTCCATGTGCTCGCCACGGCTGGTGGCGCCGAGATCCTCGACCCCCGCCACCTCCGTCATGAACCGGATGCACCGGGTGCAGTGAATGCAGCGGTTCATCTCGGTGGAGACCAGAGGACCGAAGTTCTTCTCCTCCACCGCGCGCTTGTTCTCGATGTAACGGCCTCGATCGAAGCCGTAGGCCATCGCCTCGTCCTGCAGATCGCATTCGCCGCCCTGGTCGCAGATCGGACAATCCAGCGGATGGTTGATGAGCAAAAATTCCATCACGCCGTGGCGCGCCTTGCGGGCCCGTTCGGATTCCGTGTGGACCACCATGCCATCAGCCGCCGGCATGCAGCAGGACGCCACCGGTTTTGGCGACTTCTCGATATCGACCAGACACATCCGGCAATTGCCCGCGATCGAGAGGCGCTGGTGATAGCAGAAATGCGCGACCTCCACGCCGACCAGCTGGCACGCCTGAAACACGGTGCTGCCCGGCGGAACCTCGACTGCAATGCCATTTACGGTGAGCTTCGGCATCTCGGTTCCCTCAGGCGGCCTTCGCCGCAGCGGCGGTGCGGTAGGCGGCAATGCGCCGCTCCAACTCCGGACGGAAGTGCCGGATCAGCCCCTGCACCGGCCAAGCGGCGGCGTCACCCAGCGCGCAGATGGTGTGGCCCTCGATCTCGTAGGAGACGTCCAGCAGCATGTCGATCTCGCTGACTTCCGCCTCGCCGCGCACCATGCGCTCCATCACGCGCCAGACCCAGCCGGTGCCCTCGCGGCACGGCGTGCACTGGCCGCAGCTCTCATGCATGTAGAACTTCGAAAGCCGCGCGATCGCTTTCACGATATCGGTGGACTTGTCCATCACGATGACCGCGGCCGTGCCGAGGCCGCTCTTCACGTCGCGCAGGCTATCGAAATCCATAACCACGGTGTCGCAAATCGATTTCGGAATCACCGGCACCGAGGATCCGCCGGGAATGATGCCGAGCAGATTGTCCCACCCGCCGCGAACGCCGCCCGCATGGGTCTCGATCAGCTCCTTGAGCGGAATGCCCATGGCTTCCTCGACATTGCACGGACGGTTCACGTGACCTGAGACGCAGAATACTTTCGTGCCGCTGTTCTTCGGCCGGCCGATGCCGGCGAACCAGGCAGCGCCGCGGCGCAGGATGGTCGGGATGACCGCGATGGTCTCGACGTTGTTGACCGTGGTCGGGCAACCGTAGAGCCCGACGGCCGCGGGGAACGGCGGCTTGTTGCGAGGCATGCCCTTCTTGCCTTCGAGGCTCTCCAGGAGCGCGGTCTCCTCGCCGCAGATGTAGGCACCGGCACCGCGATGGAGATAAATCTCGAAGTCGAAGCCGGAGCCGCAAGCGTTCTTGCCGACGAGGCCACCCGCGTAGGCCTCGTCGATCGCGGCCTCCAGTCGTTTCGCCTCGTTCACGAACTCGCCGCGGATATAAATATAACAGGCATGGGCACCCATGCCGACACTCGCGAGCAGACAGCCCTCGACCAGTTTGTGAGGGTCATTGCGGATGATATCGCGGTCTTTGCAGGTACCGGGCTCGGACTCGTCGGCGTTCACCACGAGATAGCAAGGACGCTCGCTGGTCTTCGGCATGAAGGACATCTTGAGGCCGGTCGGGAAGCCAGCTCCGCCCCGGCCCCGCAATCCCGACTCCTTGACCTGCTCGATGATCCAGTCGCGCCCCTTAAGGACGAGGTCCTTGGTCCCGGCCCAGTCGCCCCGCTCGCGCGCGCCGGCAAGGCGCCAGTCTTGATCACCGTAGAGATTGGTGAAGATCCGGTCCTTATCCTCGAGCATTCGGATCTCCCGCCAAGCTAGGCTCCTTGAGCGTCGTCTTGCCGCCCTCGGGCGCCGAGCCGTGGCGTCCTCTGACTGAGCCAACCGGCGGCGTCTCGCCCCGCCGGAGCGCGTCCAGCAGCGCTTCCGTCGAGCGGGCGTCGAGATCCTCGTAGAAATCATCGTTCACTTGGATGATCGGCGCATTGACGCAGCCCCCCAGGCACTCGACTTCAGCCATGGTGAACAAGCCGTCGGGGGTTGTCTCGCGCATCTTGATGCCAAGCTTGCGCTCGCAAGCCGCCACCACCTCGTCCGAGCCGCGGAGCCAACAGGGCGTGGTCGTGCAGATTTGCAGGAGATACCGACCCACCGGCTTCAGATTGAACATCGTATAGAAGGTCGCGACTTCGTATACGCGGATCCGCGCCATCTCAAGCATGTCCGCAACCACGTCCATCGCGGCGCGCGGCAGCCAGTTGTCGTGCTGGCGCTGCGCCAAGTCCAAGAGCGCCAGCACCGCACTCGCCTGCCGCCCGGCCGGATATTTCGCGATGATGGCCCGGGCCTTCGCGAGGTTGTCTGGCGTGAAGGCGAAGCTCGCGGGCTGCGCGATCCCGGCGGCGTCGGCGGCCACGCTCATCGGTCGATGCTTCCGAACACGATGTCCATGGCTCCGATGAGCGCCACGACGTCTGCGAGCATGTGACCGCGGCCGAGGAAATCCGTCGCCTGCAGAAAGGCGAAATCGGGCGTGCGGATCTTGCACCGATAGGGCCGGTTGGTCCCATCGGAGACCAGGTAGACCGCGAACTCGCCCTTCGGCGCCTCCACGGCCGTGTAGGTCTCGCCGGCTGGCACGTGGTAGCCCTCGGTATAGAGCTTGAAGTGATGGATCAGGGCCTCCATCGAGCTCTTCATCTCAGCCCGCGGCGGCGGCGTCACCTTCCGATCGTTCACCACGACCGGCCCGCTCGGCATCTTGTCCAGAGCCTGCCTAATGATGCGGAGCGACTGTCTCATTTCCTCCATGCGCAGGAGGTAGCGGTCCCAGCAATCGCCGTTCTTGCCGATGGGTATGTCGAAATCCATATCGGCGTAGACCTCGTACGGCTGCGCCTTGCGCAGGTCCCAGGGCACGCCAGAAGCGCGCAACATCGGCCCGGTGAATCCCCAATCGAGCGCGTCCGCCGCGCTGACTTTGCCGATGTTCACGGTACGCTGCTTGAAGATGCGGTTTTCGGTCAGGAGCTCCTCGATGTCGTCGATGCGGGCCGGAAAGGTCTCACAGAAGCCGAGGATGTCCTCGGCGAGCCCGGCCGGCAGGTCCTGATGCACCCCGCCCGGCCGGAAATAGGCGGAATGGAAGCGCGCGCCGGAGACCCGCTCATAGAACTCGAGCAACCGCTCGCGCTCCTCGAAGCCCCAGAGCAGCGGCGTGATCGCTCCCACGTCGAGAGCAAATGTCGTGACGTTGAGGAGGTGATTGAGAATGCGGGTGATCTCGGAGAACAACACACGGATATATTTCGCGCGCGGCGGCACCTCGATGCCCAGCAGCTTCTCCACGCCGAGCGCGAAGGCGTGCTCCTGGCACATCGGCGAGACGTAATCGAGCCGGTCGAAATAAGGCACCGCCTGCAGATAGGTCTTGTACTCGATGAGCTTCTCGGTGCCGCGATGAAGCAGGCCAATATGCGGATCGGCGCGGTGGACCACCTCGCCGTCCATTTCGAGCACCAGGCGCAGCACGCCGTGAGCCGCCGGGTGCTGCGGCCCGAAATTCATGGTGAAGGTCTTGATCTGGGTCTCGGCTTGGACGGGCGCCGGTGCGACATCGGTCATGGCTTGCCGCTCTCCTTCGCCTTCTCGTCACCGGGCAGGACCTGGGTCATGCCCTCCCAGGGAGACAGAAAGTCGAAGCTGCGGAACTCCTGCTTGAGCTTGACCGGCTCATAGACGACGCGCTTCTGATCCTCGTCATAACGCATCTCGACATAGCCCGTGAGCGGAAAATCCTTCCGCAGCGGGTGACCCTCAAATCCGTAATCGGTCAACAGACGGCGAAGGTCCGGGTGATCGGAGAAGTAGACGCCGAACAGGTCCCAGGTCTCGCGCTCGTACCAATTGGCCGAGCTGAACACGCTGGTGACGGACGGAACCGGCTCGGTCTCGTCGGCCGCCACTTTGACCCGGACGCGATGATTATGCTTGATGCTCAGAAGATTGTAGACGACCTCGAAGCGCTCGGCGCGATCGGGATAATCGACCCCGCAGAGATCGACGAGCTGCTTAAACAGCAGGCGCGGATCGTCGCGCAGGAACGTCAGCACACGCACGATCGCCGAGCGCTCGGCCCATAGGATCAACTCGCCGCGCACCGTCTCCGTTCGGATCACGTCGGCGGGCAATCCCGCGGCGATCTGGTCGCCGAGCTCTTTGAGGGGCTCTGTCATCGATCGATCCCGAATCCGGCGCCCTCAGCGCGCGAAAACCCGTTGGCGCCTGATCTTCTTCTGGAGTTGGAGGATGCCGTAGAGCAGCGCTTCCGCTGTCGGAGGACATCCGGGCACGTAGATGTCTACCGGCACGATACGGTCGCAGCCGCGCACGACGGAATAGGAATAGTGGTAATAGCCGCCGCCGTTGGCGCAGGAGCCCATCGAGATCACCCAGCGCGGCTCGGACATCTGGTCATAGACCTTGCGGAGCGCGGGCGCCATCTTGTTGCAAAGCGTGCCCGCGACGATCATGACGTCCGACTGGCGCGGGCTCGGGCGAAATACCACCCCGAAGCGGTCGAGATCATAGCGGCTCGCGGCCGTGTGCATCATCTCCACGGCGCAGCAGGCAAGCCCGAAGGTCATCGGCCACAGCGAGCCCGTGCGGGCCCAATTGACGAGCTTGTCGATCTGCGCGACGACGAAGCCCTTGTGCTGGATCTCGTCCGCGACCCGCTTGAGAACCGCATCCTGGTCCGCGCCGGGCATCAGCGCGGCGCTCGTGCCCGCCGTCATTCCCATTCCAGCGCTCCCTTTTTCCACTCGTATATGAAGCCCACGGTCAGCACCGCCAGGAAGACCATCATCGACCAGAAACCATACAGACCCAGCGAGCCCAAGGTCACCGCCCAAGGAAACAGAAACGCCACCTCGAGATCGAAGATGATGAACAGGATCGCCACGAGGTAATAGCGGACATCGAACTTGCTGCGGGCATCGTCAAAGGGCGCGAAGCCGCATTCGTAGGGCGCGAGCTTCTCGGGGTCCGGCCGCTGTCGGGCGACCAAAAACGAGGCGAGCACGATAACGAGCGACAGAGCCACGGCGATGCCGAGGAAGATCAAGATGGGCAGATACTCGCGCAGCAAACCTTCCATCGCGCCACGCTCCCTAGGCTCGCCAAATCCCCACCTTGCAGTCGGCGCCGAGCCCAATCGCTGCTCCGCCGGCCTCGACCCGCATCACCATGAACAATATGGGAGCCGATCCCCCGCGACGACAGCCCCGATCGGCCAATGATGGCGGGAGCGACGGGGCTCGAACCCGCGACCTCCGGCGTGACAGGCCGGCGCTCTAACCAACTGAGCTACGCCCCCGCGGGACGCATTCCGCGGCGGCGACTAGTACCCCGCTGTGCCCGGAAGTGTCAAGCACCAGAGGCCGCGGAATCTCCTTTGTTTTCCGAGGTTTTGCGGAGCGAGATGGCCGCGCATCGAAAAACCGCGCTGGTGGGCGATGAGGGATTCGAACCCCCGACCTCCTCGGTGTAAACGAGATGCTCTACCGCTGAGCTAATCGCCCGATCAATGGCGCCGCGGTGTACAGCGTTCGGTCCCCGTACAACGTTTCCGCGCCGGGAGCAATGTGCCTCGGATACCCCTCGATGGCGCTAGCGAGACGAGCCGCACGAAGAAAGGGCCGATCGCGAACGACCGGCCCCTCCGACGCTCGGCGGCGGCGCGGGTCAGTTGACCGCGTCTTTCAGGCCCTTGCCGGCTTTGAACTTCGGTTGTTTCGAGGCGGGAATCTTGAGCGGCTCGCCGGTGCGGGGATTGCGGCCCTGAGAGGCCGCGCGCTTGCGCACATTGAAAGTACCGAAGCCGACGAGACGAACCTCGTGCCCCTTCTTCAGCGACTTCGTGATGGAATCGAACACGGCGTCGACGGCCTTCGCGGCGTCGGCTTTGGTAAGCTCGGTCACTGCGGCAACTGCATCGACGAGTTCATTCTTGTTCACGAGCTGGCCCCCCTCCTGTTCAGTGCGAGATCGATTGCTTGGATCAATTTGTCGGATTGCTTCCGTAGAAACGGCGAAGCGGCCAAAAGTTTAGATCGACGATCTTGCGGGCGTCAATCGCGCTACGGCGGAAATCCCCAGCTTTTCGCGCACTGTTGCGCATTCGGCACAAAGAGAAAGGCCGTCGCATGAGCGACGGCCTTGTAACAGACGCGGTAAGTCGTTGAGAACGCGCGCTCGCCTCAGTGCGTGATGAGGCCGGGACGCTCACCTTCGCTCGCCGGCGGCAAAACCGCAGGCGTAGGCGCAGGTGCGGCGTCCTCGCTCCACTCGATCGGCGCCACCGGCTTGACGAGCGCGTGCTTCAGCAACTCGTCCACCGTCGCGACCGGGACGATCGTCAAACCGCTCTTCACATTGTCCGGAATCTCCGCGAGATCCTTCTCGTTCTCTTTGGGTATCAACACCGTGGAGAGACCCCCGCGCAATGCCGCGAGCAGCTTCTCCTTCAGGCCGCCGATCGGCAGTACGCGACCGCGCAAAGTGATTTCGCCGGTCATGGCGATATCTCTGCGCACCGCGATGCCCGTGAGCACCGAGACGATGGAGGTCACCATGGCAACACCCGCCGACGGTCCATCCTTGGGCGTCGCACCCTCGGGCACGTGCACGTGGATGTCCTTGCGATCGAACAACGTGGGCTTGATGCCGAATACGGCGCTGCGCGATTTCACATAGCTCTCGGCGGCCTGCACCGACTCCCGCATGACGTCGCCGAGCTTGCCCGTGGCCGTTACTTTACCCTTGCCGGGCACGGTCACAGCCTCGACGGACAGGAGCTCGCCGCCAACCTCGGTCCAAGCCAGACCGGTGGTCACGCCCACCAGATCGGTCTCCTCGACTTCACCGAAACGGAAGCGCCGGACGCCCGCAAACTTCTCCAGGTTCTTGGAGGAGATCGTGAGATGCTTGCGCTTCTTCATGGCGATCTCCTTGATCGCCTTGCGCGTGAGGTTTGCGATCTCGCGCTCGAGGTTCCGCACGCCGGCCTCGCGGCTGTAATAGCGGATCAGGTCCCGCAGCGCGTCCTCGGTGATCGACCATTCGCCCTTCTTGAGCCCGTGCTGCTTGATCTGCTTAGGGATCAGATGGCGGCGGGCGATCTCGACCTTCTCGTCCTCGGTGTAACCGGGGAGCCGGATCAGCTCCATGCGGTCGAGCAAGGGCTGCGGCATGCGCAGCGTGTTCGCCGTGGTGACGAACATCACGTCCGAGAGGTCATAGTCGACCTCCAGGTAGTGATCGTTGAAGGTCGAGTTCTGCTCGGGGTCGAGCACCTCGAGCAGCGCGGAGGACGGGTCGCCGCGCCAGTCGGCGCCGAGCTTGTCCACCTCGTCCAGCAGGAAGAGCGGGTTCGAGGACTTCGCCTTCTTCATGCCCTGGATGACCTTGCCGGGCATCGAGCCGATGTAGGTGCGCCGGTGACCGCGAATCTCGGCCTCGTCGCGCACGCCGCCCAGCGACATGCGCACGAAGTTTCGGCCGGTGGCCCGCGCCACCGACTTGCCGAGCGATGTCTTGCCGACGCCCGGCGGGCCGACGAGGCAGAGGATCGGTCCCTTCACCTTGCGCATGCGTTGCTGCACGGCGAGGTACTCCAGGATGCGCTCCTTCACCTTCTCCAGCCCGAAATGGTCGTGGTTCAGCACTTTCTGGGCGGCCTTGATGTCGCGCTTCACCTTGGTACGCACCTGCCACGGGATCGACAGCATCCAGTCGAGGTAATTGCGCACCACCGTCGCTTCGGCCGACATCGGGCTCATAGTGCGGAGCTTCTTGACCTCGGCGAGCGCCTTATCGCGCGCTTCCTTCGAGAGCTTGGTCTTGTTAACGCGCTCCTCGAGCTCGGCGAGCTCGTCGCGGCCCTCCTCACCCTCGCCCAGCTCCTTCTGGATCGCTTTCAGCTGCTCGTTCAGGTAGTACTCGCGCTGCGTCTTCTCCATCTGGCGCTTGACGCGCGAGCGAATGCGCTTCTCGACCTGGAGCACGCCGATCTCGGCTTCCATGTAGCCGAATACCTTTTCCAGCCGCTCCGAGATCGTCTCGGTCTCCAAGAGTTCCTGCTTCTCCGGGATCTTGAGCGCCAAATGAGAGGCAATGGTGTCGGCGAGCTTAGAGGGGTCCTCGATCTGGTTGATCGAGACCAACACCTCCGGCGGGATCTTCTTGTTAAGCTTGATGTACTGCTCAAACTGCGACACGGCCGTGCGCGCGAGCGCCTCGAGCTCCTGCTGGTCGCCGGGCTTCTCGACGATGGTCTCGCCATAGGCCTGAAAGAACTGGTCGTTCTCCGCGAAGCGCAGCAAGCGCGCACGCTGCCCACCTTCGACCAGCACCTTGACCGTGCTGTCGGGAAGCTTCAGGAGCTGCAGCACCGTGCCGACGGTGCCGACGGAGTAGATGTCGGCGGAGGTTGGATCGTCTTGCGCCGCGTTCTTCTGGGTGACCAGAAGGATCTGCTTGTCCTCCTTCATCACGTCCTCGAGCGCCTTCACCGACTTTTCGCGCCCGACGAACAACGGCACGATCATGTGCGGGAAAACGACAATGTCGCGCAGCGGCAGAACCGGGAACAGCGCACCGCGGGAAAGTTCGAACATAGAACCTCTTTCTCATGCTGCCCCGGAGCGTCGGATGGGCGCTCCGGGCAAGGAAAACCTGCCGCCGCTGCCCCGCGGCCGCAGTAGTTTCTAAAGTGGCGTCTCTGCGAGCGCAGTCAAGGCCCGGGACCGTCTAAGCGACGGTTCCCTAAGTATTTATACGGATTCAGGCGGGGGTCCCGACGTCGCCGCGGCGGTCCGAATAGATGTAGAGGGGCCGAGCGCGACCCTCCGCCACCTCTTTGTTAATCGCGATCCCCGTCACACCGTCGAGACCGGGCAGCTCGAACATGGGATCGAGCAGGATTGCTTCCATGATGGAGCGCAGGCCGCGGGCGCCAGTCTTCCGATTGATGGCCTTCTTGGCGATCGTGCGCATGGCCTCGTCATTGAATTCGAGGCGCACGTCTTCCATCTCGAACAACCGCTGGTACTGCTTAACGAGCGCATTCTTGGGTTTCGTGAGGATGTCGACCAGGGCGTCCTCGTCGAGATCGTCTAATGTCGCGACGACCGGGAGGCGCCCGACGAACTCCGGGATCAAGCCGAATTTGAGCAGATCCTCGGGCTCCAGGTCCTTTAGGATCTCACCGGTCTTGCGCTCCTCGGGGCCGCGCACCTCGGCGCCGAAGCCGATCGAGCTGCCTTGTCGGCGCTGCGAGATGATCTTCTCAAGCCCGGCGAACGCACCGCCGCAGATGAACAGAATGTTGGTGGTATCGACTTGCAGGAATTCCTGCTGTGGGTGCTTGCGCCCGCCTTGGGGCGGCACCGAGGCGATCGTACCCTCCATGATCTTGAGCAGCGCCTGCTGCACACCCTCGCCGGAGACATCGCGAGTGATCGAGGGATTGTCCGATTTGCGGCTGATCTTATCGACCTCGTCGATGTAGACGATGCCGCGTTGCGCGCGCTCGACGTTGTAGTCGGCGGACTGCAGCAGCTTCAGGATGATGTTCTCGACGTCTTCGCCGACGTAGCCCGCCTCGGTGAGCGTGGTCGCGTCCGCCATCGTGAAGGGCACATCGATGATGCGCGCCAGCGTCTGCGCCAGCAGCGTCTTGCCGGAGCCCGTCGGGCCCACCAGCAGGATGTTCGACTTGGCGAGCTCGACGTCGTTATTCTTGGCGCCATGAGCGAGACGCTTGTAGTGGTTGTGCACGGCGACGGACAGCACGCGCTTGGCGTGCCCCTGGCCGATCACGTAGTCGTCGAGAACCTTGCAAATGTCTTTCGGCGAGGGTACGCCATCGCGCGATTTGACCAGCGTGGTCTTATGCTCTTCACGGATAATATCCATGCAGAGCTCGACGCACTCGTCACAGATGAAGACGGTCGGGCCAGCGATCAGCTTGCGGACCTCATGCTGGCTCTTGCCGCAGAACGAGCAGTAGAGCGTATTCTTCGAGTCGCCGCCGCCGGCTTTGGTCATGACCGCTCCGTCAACAACCGAGACACCCCTCGGTCCTGCAGGCTCTCACTGCCGATAGTACGGCCACACCGGCCCATTTCGCAAACGGGCGACGCGGTGCCTGCCAGGCAATTCAACAATATCTACGGGCTGGCAATCAATAACTAGTTAAAAAAGCGTTCCAACGGGCCAACCACTAACCCCCGGAAGCCGATGATTTCAGGTCCTCGCGCGGCGGCCGGTTCACGACCACGTCGTCGATCAGGCCGAACTCCTGCGCCTCCTTGGGCGACAGGAACTTGTCGCGCTCCACCGCTGATTCGATGGCATCCAGCGCTTTGCCGGTGTGGTGGACATAGATCTGGTTGAGCCGCGAGCGCAGGTGCAGGATCTCGCGCGCCTGGATCTCGATGTCCGTCGCCTGACCCTGAGCACCGCCCGAGGGCTGATGGATCATGATGCGCGCATTGGGCAACGAGTACCGCTTACCCTTGGCACCCGCTGCCAAGAGCAGCGAGCCCATGGAAGCCGCCTGGCCTATGCAGACCGTCGAGACGTCCGGCCGCACGTACTGGATCGTGTCATAGATGGCGAGGCCAGAGCTCACGACGCCGCCAGGCGAGTTGATGTAGAGGCTGATGTCCTTGTTCGGATTCTCGGATTCGAGATAGAGCAGCTGGGCGCAGATCAGGCTCGCGACCGCGTCGTTCACCGGCCCGACCAGGAAGATGATGCGCTGCTTCAGCAGCAGCGAGTAAATGTCGTAGGCGCGCTCGCCACGGTTGGTCTGCTCGACCACCATCGGCACCAGCGTATTCATCTGTGGCTCGAAAGGAACCTGCATAACGTGGCTCGCGTCTTTCTGCTAAATCGAACCCGACCCTAGCTCTGCTTCTTGGCGCGCCGTTTCTTGGGCGCGGCCGTCGTCTCACTCTCTTCCGTCGCCGACTCGGCTTGCTCCTTCTCGGCTTTGCCCTTGGCCTTACTCTTCGTATCGCTTTCGGCTTCCGCGGCCTTCTCCTTCGCGTCCTCGTCGTCGTCCTTCAGCAACTCGCTCACGGGCACGCGGCGCTCGGTCACCTCAGCCTTTTCGAGGATGAAGTCGATCACCTTGTCCTCGAATATGGGCGCCCGCACCTGGTCGATCGCCTCGGGGTGGTTCCGGTAATACTCGATAACCCGTCGCTCCTGGCCGGGAAACTGGCGTGCCCGCTCGGTAAGGGCGCGGTTGATCTCGTCCGGCGTCACACTAATGTTGTGATTGCGGCCGACCTCCGCAAGGAGCAGGCCGAGGCGCACGCGCCGCTCGGCGATCGCGCGGTATTCGACCTTGACCTCCTCCTCGTTGATGGCCTCCTCGGGCTC
>Ga0210408_10004667_pt1 | contig 12185 bp, 11 predicted proteins | sample IncBWH4MmetaG_FD_155471 | JGI IMG/M metagenome (GOLD analysis project Ga0210408, IMG submission 155471) | Forest soil microbial communities from Barre Woods Harvard Forest LTER site, Petersham, Massachusetts, United States - Inc-BW-H-4-M | ecosystem: Environmental > Terrestrial > Soil >... | reverse complement strand
TCGACCTTCACGTATGCCAGCTGGGCATCCGACAAGTCGACGCTGTCGCGCTCGCGTGCGGCGGGCACGCCGGATGCATCGCCCGGCGCGGCGTTGGCGTTCGCCGCCGTCGCCAGGCCGGGCCTTGCCGCATCGCTCCAGCGCCATCCCCCGTAGGCGAGGAGCGTGGCAGCGACGGCCACGCCCATGAGCATGACCGCAGCCCGGCTGTTGGTTACGGGAAGCGCCATTCGATCAACCGCTTTCCGGACGGAAATTCGCGCGACAAGGCCTTCGCCCGGCGCCGCCGTCTACTGTGATTAATCGCAGGCGTCCGAACTAACTTACGACTTCGACAATCGGACCACTCGCATCAATCATAGTCGCCTGTACGAGTCATGACAGTTGACCCCCGAGATATGCACCGGTTTTCGCCGGCTTGAGCCGGAACGACCCCTCCCCCGGGCAGATCTCGCCGCTGCCGGCCGGCCGCGCGCCCGGCGACAGGCGCTGTGATTGATCACAGTTCAATCGCGGGGTTGAATATTCGATAGTGTTGCGCACTGATCACAGCCAATACCTGCCGGATCGGAAATAATGCCAGGCTGCGGTCGGAAAAGTGGTGGGGCGTTCGATCGTTTCTCCGTCAGTTGCCACAGTAGTGTCGGTTGCAGATGTCCGGCCCGTCGGTCAGGTGGTTGAACGCGGGGGCCGCCGCTCTCGCCGCCTCGATGCTTTTGGCGGGTTGCGCGGTCGGTCCGGACTTCCTCCATCCGGCGCCGCCCGAGGACGCCGGCTACACCCAGGAGCCGCTGGCGCCGCGCACCGCATCGACCGATGCACCGACCGGCCAGCCGCAGCGCTTCGCCAAGGGCCGCGACGTTCCCGGGCGATGGTGGGCGCGGTTCAAATCGCCGGCGCTCAACGCGCTGATCGAGCACGCGCTGGACAACAATCCGACGCTGCAATCGGCGATCGCCACGCTGCGGGCCGCCAGGGAGCAGGTTTACGCCCAGGAGGGTAGGTTCTTCCCGCTGGTCCAGGCCAACTTCAATCCGACCTACCAGCGCACGTCCACCGCCCTGACGCCGATCCCGGCATCGGGCGCCAACATCTTCGCGCTCCATACCGCGCAGGTCGAGGTGTCGTATACCCTCGACGTCTGGGGTCTCAACCGCCGCACCGTCGAGTCGCTCACGGCGCAGGCCGACGCGCAGCGCTTTCAGGTCGAGGCGGCCTATCTGACCCTCACTGCGAACGTGGCGGTCGCCGCCATCACCGAGGCCTCGCTGCGCGGCCAGATCGACGCCACCAACGAGCTCATTGCCATCAACACCAAGATGCTCGACGTTTTCCGCCAGCAGCTCGAAGCGGGCTACACCAACCGCAGCGAAGTGGCGGCGCAGGAAGCGGCCCTGGCGCAGGTCAGGGCGACGCTGCCGCCGCTGCGCAAGGCGCTCGCCCAGCAGCGGGATCTGCTGGCGGCGTTGGCCGGCACCTTTCCCAACCGCGGCCCGCGGCAATCATTCAAGCTCGCCGACCTGCACCTGCCGGCCGATCTGCCGGTGAGCGTGCCGTCGCAGCTCGTCGAGCAGCGGCCTGACATTCGCGCCGCCGAGGAGCAACTTCATGCCGCAAGCGCGCAGGTCGGCATCGCCACCGCCAACACGCTTCCGAGCTTCGCCATCAATGCCAATGCCGGCTTCATGAGCACCGCGCTTGCCCATCTGCTCGCGCCGCAAAACCTGTTCTGGGACCTCGCCGGCAATGCGACACAGACGATCTTCGACGCCGGCACGCTTCTCCACCTCCTCGCCGGCGCGAAGGACACCTACAACGCTGCGGCGTGGAGCTATCGCGGCACGGTGATCGGCGCCGTGCAGAACGTCGCCGACGCGTTGCGCGCCCTGCAGAACGATGCCGACGCGCTACGCGCGGCGCGCGACTTCGAACGGGCCGCCAAGATCAGCTTCGACCTCGCCCGCCAGCAGATGCAGACCGGCAACGCCAACGTACTGTTGCTGCTCAATTCCCAGCAGACCTATCTGCAGGCGGTCATCCAGGTGGTGCAGGCGCGGGCCGCGCGGCTCGCCGACACCGTGGCGCTGTTCCAAGCGCTGGGCGGCGGCTGGTGGAACCGGATCGAGCCGCCCGCCGAGAAAATCCTCGACGTCGGCACCGGCGAGGCGACGACCGTCCTCGAGAAATCCGGCGGTCCCTGACCGCGGTCCGACCGCTCAAGCAGCCCGGCGGTGGCGAGGCGGCTTGCGGCCCGCGATGACCGGCGCCGGTGGCGGCGTGGGCGCCGTTATGATGCGGATCATGACATCAAGACCGGCGGCGAGCATGCTGCCCCGGTTTTCCACGTCGAGTTCGAAGCGGTCGCTGAGAAACATCGTCGCGCAACCTGCCGGCACGCTGTTCTTCGCTGCGAAGCGCAGCGCCGACCGCTTCAGCAGGAAGATGCCGCCGGTTCGCCCCTCCGCCGCGCGCACCACCCAGAAGCCGTATTTGTTTCGTCCGATGAAGAACAGCGGGATCGATGCGCTGAGCACGCGTGGATCGGGGCGCCGCGGGAATTTGGCTGTCGCGCCCGTTACGGCTCGTGCTGGGCCGGTTGCCTTGGGCCTCGTCTCATCGCCATCGGCAACCAGGGAGACGCCTTGCGTCGGAAATCGCGCGCGGTCAGAAAGCATCATTGGCTTAGTCATAACGGTTGCGTCATTCGCAAGGCGCGACGCGACGCTCCATAAACCGCTTTTGCATGGCCCGGCGACAACGCGCCCTCGAGCATGAGCCGGCGGCAACGCTCGATCTCGTGCCTGCAACGCCGAAACGTGGCGTTCGGTACCGCTCGTCTGGTCCGATCGACGAAGGACGCGTCAAGCGCCTGCGCGAGCCTTTGCCAGAAGCCGCGCGGCTTGGCTAAGTGGCCCGCCGGGCCAGGAGGTTTATCGACAGGAATCACCCTCATCGAGGTCTGCCTTGTTCTTCATTCTGCTGGATCTCAATCTGCGCTGGATCGTATATAAATTCGAGATGGCGCCGGGCTCATTCTCATAAGGGCGGCATAGTGAGCGGAAAGTCGCACCGGACCAGTCGGATCTATGAAGACACGCCCAGGTGCTTCTGGCGCCATTTGGGGCCCGGCCCGCGCATATAGTGTAGTTCGGGCCGGTAAGCATCGAAGATCGCCTTTTTCAAGCTTCGCCAGTATTGCAAAGGCCCGCCCAGCATCCGCGAAATCCCTGTCAATCCCGCGGCTGTTACGAGCGCATGATGCGTAACGAAAACAGTCATGGCGATTGATCCAAAAGAATGAGCCTACCTGCCGAAATGTGCTCCCAGCCACATACGAATTCGAGATGGATGAAGGCCCTTTCTTGTAAAGGCGACATTTATACGAAATGCGTATGTCTGATCGTGCGAGTCAGCGCGGAACCGTCGGTAAGAAATTCCAGTCCTACCCCGCCGCAACGCGGCGGCCGGCGCGGACGGATCCGCCGATCTTTCCGATCATAGACTCCGAATATTCGGCGCAGAGCCGCGCCAGGACGTTGGCGAGTTCCGCCTTGCTTTGTGTACCAAGCTCCACAAGCGGCAAGCGAACTCTGGGAGATGCGAGATCGAACAGGCTGAGCGCGTATTTGATCGGAACCGGATTTGTCTCGCGAAATAGCGCAGTGGTGAGTAGCGCGATTGAGCCTGCCAGCCGACGCGCTCTTGCGATCTGCCCCTGCTTCCAGGCCAGGAACATGCTTCGGCACAGGGCCGGCGCGACGTTGGAGGTGACCGAAATGCAGCCGTCACCGCCTTCGGCGAAGTAGGCCAAGGCAACTGCGTCATCTCCAGAAAACAGCCTGAAGTCCAACCCGAGAAGGGCTCGCAAGCGGGCTGGCCGGGTTATGTCGCCAGCGGCATCTTTGAGGCCGATGATTTGCCGGACCTCGGCCAGCCGCGCCACGGTTTCGTCGGCAAGGCCGCGTCCCGCTCGCGACGGAACATCATAGAGGATGATCGGCAATCCCGTCGAGGCGGCGACCTCGCAATAGTGGGCGTAAAGGCCTTCTTGTGTCGGCTTATTGTAGTAGGGCACGACAGACAAGATCGCGTCGGCTCCATTCGCCTCCGCGACTTTGCTCAATTCAATTGCCTGAGTTGTTGCGTTAGAGCCAGCACCAGCGATGACCGGCACGCGACCACGCGATGCTCCAACAGCAATGCGAATCAATTCGCCGCGCTCTGGCCGACTCAGCGTCGGCGCTTCGCCGGTCGTGCCACAGACAACAAGCGCAGTCGCCCCATTCGCGATCTGAAGGTCGCAAAGGTGCGCGAACGCATCAACGTCGATGTCGTCTTGGTCATTGAACGGCGTCGGTAACGCGGGGGCGTACCCCGACAATTTCGAAACATGCCGGCCGATAGCAGACATTGGCGTCACCCGAACCGGCGCTGGCGCTGCAGGTCGGCGGCTGTTTCGCGTTGGGGGACCGTGCCCGGATTGGGGCTTATGTTGAGCTCGAGGTTCCCGGAAACCATCACGACGGCCGGCGCTTGATATCCGTTTTCGGCACGCACGAACCGGAGCGCGGCATCGCGATCCACAAAGAGGCCGCCGCAATTTCCCCTCGGATCTTGAACCACCCAATTTCCACGGCGGTCCTGACCAACCATGAAATGCGGCCGCTGCAGCCACGAGGGAGGTTCTGCCTGTTTCGCTTTGGTCATGGACGTTCTCCTTTGAAAATTCTCCGCCTAACCGGAATTGGAAGCGGATGATCCGGTATCAGCCCGGCCACCCTGTGCAAGACGGCGGCGAGCCAGGCGACGAGCGGATTGCCATGGTTCTTGACGTCAAGCTCAAGGCGGCCAGCGAGAAACATGGTCGCGCATCCGCTCGGTCCGCTGTTCTTCTGGGCGAACCGGAGCGCCGATCGCCTGAACAGCAAGATGCCGCCAGTGCGCCCTTCAGCCTCGCGCGCAATCCAGAGTCCGTCCCTATTGCGTCCAACGAAAATAGCGGGATCGACTCGCTAAGTGTGCTTGGGTCCGGCCGAGGGGGAAATTTGGCCACTGTAGCGGTCGCGGTCGACCGCTGAAGTCCAGGGTGACTCGGACGCTTGCCTTTCACAATGAGGCAGATGCCACGCAGGAACAGCTGATCAACCTCGAGATGTGCAGTCGGTCTTGTCATGATCTTGAGCGCGGCTGGCTGCCGCGATGGCTACTCAGGCTTGCTTCGACTGCACCGTGGAAGTCTTATGCAGTTTATGCACGAGCATGCGACAGCGCGCGACTTCCTGTTTCGCACGGCGCAACCTGATTTCTGGCACCGCTCGCTTCGTCCGATCGACGAAATACGCATCGAGCGCTTGCGCCAGGCTCCGCCAGATGCCGGGCGGTTCATCGACAGGAGTAACGCTCATCGAGGTCTCCCATAGTCGTTTCGTCGCGCCAAATGTGCTCTCGATCGCGTATGAATTCGAGGCTGAACGGACCGCATTGTCATAAAGGCGGCATAGTGTCGTAAACGGCACCGATCGAGCGCGCGTATCGCATAAAAGCGCTAAGAGGCCTTTCACAGCGAAATAATATCGGCGACGGTAAAGATTGCGGGCGGCTTTCATTAAGATGGCGAGACGGACGCAACGACACACCTCAGAACCGGCCGCCCGTATCCAGCTCCTTGCTAAACTGAGCCAGTTTCCTGCAACCTTCGATCCGAGATATTGATCATCCGCCGCGCTTCGGCGACGCGAAGGATGGTGTTCCTCGCTTCCGGATTGGCCTTCATGAACAGCTCAAAATCCGCCCGCCGCAATACCAGAAATTGGCAATAGGTGAGGGCCATAACATCGGCCTGCCGCGACCGGCCTGACAGCAGAGCCAATTCCCCAAAGAACTCGCCGCTGCCAAGGCGCACGTCGCGCTCCGGCAGGACCACCTCGACCGCTCCCGAAACAATAAAGTAGACCGCATCTCCGCGTTCGCCTTTACGAATGATCCGTTCCTGCGGTACCGCAAAGCGGGGACGCAGCAGTCGGCACACGCTCTCGAGCTGACGCTCGTCGAGGCCGGCCAGCAGATCGAGCTGCTTCACCAGTCGATGCGTATTGAGGCCTATATCGAAGCGAGGGCGCTCGGCGGCGCGCGCTCCCTGCGTGTTGCGCTTCAGATCGTCGTAGATCTCAAGTGAGATCAGCCCCTCCTCGAAAAGGCTCTGATATCGGACCATTTCATGATGAAGCGTCGATTGGCGAAGAAACCTTACCTCAAGCTCTGCCAGATAGTCGGGATATTGCCGGCGGAGCGCGTCAAGAGCGCTCGCGATCGCCTGCTGCCGCCGACCGACGACGACGCGGACCTCGACGGCAATGGACGCCCCGAAAAGGGTTGCAACCTTCTGATCGATGAATTGCGTAAGGCGCTCGATGGCAAAGCGTGTCACCAGGAGAATCTCGAGCCTCTCGGCAAGGCGGTCGGCCAGCGGCCAGACGATTCCGAACCGACGGTACAGAAAATAGGCGATATGAAAGGCAGACGGATGCACGAGCGCTGCGTCGCTCGCCTTCTCATAGCCTGCCCGTCCATCGCTCCTTGCCGCTTCCGCTAGGGCATCAGCGTTGCGTACCAGCGCCCGCACTACCCCCGGCGAGGCGATTCCATCTCTGAGCATCTCGATGAACGTGACGCGCTCCCGGTTGCTGAGAGCGACGAGCGCGATCGCCAGGCGGTCTGCTTCGGTCAGGCCATGCATTGCCTCCGCCGCTGCCTCGACGGCCCTCGCCGCTTCGATCTTAGCTTCGTAGGGCGCGATCACGCGCTCGACTGCGGCTGGCGAAAGCGCGTGCGTGCGTGCAATCTCCGCCGCAGCGTCCCGCGCCTCGGCATAAGACAATTCCAGAATGTGGTCGCGGAGCGCTTCGTCCCTCGCCGACAGGCGGTCGAGCCCGAGTAGGCGAATGACGAGGCGCAGCGTGGTTCCGTTGACGAAGAGCGTGAACAGCACGAGGCCGGCGGCAAGGACCGCAACAAAGCGCTGCGTTTCCCGCGGCAGCGTCTCGTTTTCCGTCACCGCCAGCGCCAATACCAGTGTCAACGCTCCGCGCAGACCACCCCAGATGATTGCGAGCTTATACTTCGAGTCAATGCTCTGGACGAAGCCGAGCCGCTCGAGCGGCGGCAACAGCACGAACAACGCGAAAATTCTCGCCCCGAAAGCCGCCGCGATCAGCACCGCCAAGAGAAACAGATCCCACAAGCCGATATCGATCAGGAGACGCGGAACCAGGATCGAGGCCAGTACAAAGATCAACGATCGGCCCCAGAAAGCGATCTGCTCCCACAGGTCGGAGAGGAACGTCCAGTTTTCAGGTGCGATGCGGGAAGGGCCAAGTGCGCTTATGGTCAGGCCGGCAGCCAACACCGCAACGACGCCGGATACATGGACCAGCCGTTCGGCGGCGATGAAGGAGAGATACGCAAACGCCAGCGTCAACGTTGCTTCCGCAAGCCGGTCGCCGGAGACATGACGCATGACCCAGAGCAACAGACGACCGGCAAAAAAGCCAAGAATACCGCCGCCGAAAAACAATACGGTAAACTCGCTGAGCCCTTCGATTGCGCTCGGCTCGCGTCCGGCCTCGATGATTCCGAGAAGCAGAATGAACAGAGCAATCGCGGCCGCGTCATTGAGCAGCGCTTCGCCAGCAACGAGCCACGTCAAGCGCCGCGGCGCGCCGACATCACGGAAGACGGCGATCACGGCCGCCGGGTCGGTCGTGGCGACAATCGAGCCGAGCAGAAGACAAACGACGAGGGAAAACTGGACAAACGGCCATAGCGCCACGCCGATCGCCGCGGCGGTGACCAACGTCGCGACGACCGCGAGGAGCAGTATCGCGGCGGCATCTTCGATTGTCCGTCTGACATCGGTAGCAATCCCCGCCTCGAACACGAGCAGCGGGAGAAACACGTAGATGAAAATGCTGGAATTGACCGGCAGATTGGCAAACAAACCAGCCGCGACGTCGACCGAATGGGAAAAGCCTAATTTTGCGGTAACGGCCGGCAGGATGCCGATCGCTATACCGACTGCCGCCAGCACGACAGATTGTGGCAGCCGCAAGCGGGAGGCGAGCGGTTGGGTCACGCCAACCACGATCAATAGGCCCGCAACGACGAGGAGCACAAGAGCGGTATCAAGCATTTATCGCAAGACCGGGATGGCTTGACGACGCAAAATCAACAAAGAGCCGGTCATGCCGCGGCGCCCCTTGGCCGTCGGGTGCGCAATCCGGGAATTGCCACACGCTTGAGCTTTTTGCGGCCGATCGATCCTAGCGAGACCAGGTCCGGCGAACCAGTGTAAATCGAAGACGGCAAATCCATCCGAAGCAATTGGATCGCCTGCTGCCTTTACGATAAACGCGGCCCGGGCTAAGTACGATCGCCGAGGCAACGGAGCGACGCTGAGAGACCCTATGGCCCATGCTTGATTTAGCCATGTTGGCGCTCGTAGTCGTCTGTTTCGCGCTGGCGAAGGCCTATGCGGGCCTCTGCGACGATCTGCTGGCGCGTCCCGCCGGCGAAGATATCGCCCCATGACCTCAATCGGTTGGCTGCAAATCGCTCTTCTTGCCGCCATTGTTGGCCTTCTGACGCGCCCTCTCGGCGGCTATCTGGCGCGGGTCTATGCCGGGGAACATACGCTGTTGCGGCCGCTGATCGGCTCCGTCGAGGCCGCGCTCTATCGCCTTGCGGGAGTGACGCCGGAAGCCGAGCAAACTTGGTATCAATACACTGTTTCTTTTCTGATCTTCCACGCGCTCGGGATCGTCTCGCTCTACGCGCTGTTGCGGCTGCAGTCCGTTTTGCCGCTCAATCCTCAAGACCTGACTGGAGTCGCTCCAGACCTAGCCCTGAACACCGCGGTCAGTTTCGTCACCAACACCAGCTGGCAATCCTACGGCGGCGAAACGACGTTGAGCTATGCCAGCCAGATGGCGGGCATCACAGTTCAGTCATTCCTGTCCGCCGCTTCCGGCATCGCCGTCGCCATTGCCTTGATACGCGGCTTCGCGCGACGCCGGTCGCCCACCATCGGCAACTTCTGGGTCGACCTGACGCGGGGCACGCTCTACGTGCTGCTGCCGATCTGCGTCATTGCGGCATTGCTGCTGGTGGCGCAAGGCGTCCCACAGACTTTGGCGCCTTCGGCCGAAGTGACGACGCCTGAAGGCGGGCCTCAAACCATCGCCCGCGGTCCGGTCGCCACGCAGGAGGCGATCAAGCTTTTGAGCGGTGACGGGGGTGGATTCTTTAACACCAATTCCGCGCATCCTTTCGAAAATCCGACACCGCTCACGAACCTTGCGGAACTGGTACTCATATTCGCGCTCGGGGCAGCGCTGACGAATTGCTTTGGTCGCATGGTGGGATCCGAGCGGCAGGGATGGATTCTGCTTACCGTCATGGCGATCCTGTTCGCGCTCGGCGTCGGCGGCCTCTACTCATCCGAAACCGGCGGCAATCCGGCTCTCGCCTCCGCCTGGAGGGCCGGCCCGACAAAAAGCGCGCAGCCTCCTCCCGCCGGAAACATGGAAGGCAAGGAAGTACGCTTCGGAATCGCCGGCTCGGCGCTTTTTGCCGAGGTCTCAACGGCGTCATCCGACGGGGCGGTCAACTCAATGCACGACAGCTTCCTGCCGCTGAGCGGGGGCATCCTTCTGGCCAACATGATGGTCGACGAGGTGATTGTCGGGGCTCCCGGCTCGGGCCTCTTTGGCATGCTGCTGTTCTGCATCGTCGCTGTCTTCCTTGCCGGCCTCATGGTCGGTCGGACGCCCGAATACGTGGGCAAGAAGATCGGTTCGCCGGAAATCAAGATGACGATTCTCGCACTGATTTGCGTGCCGGCGGCAACACTCGGTCTCAGCGCCGTTGCCAGCGTGGTCGAGCCGGGCTTAGCGGGGCTCGGGAACGCGGGACCTCACGGATACTCGGAAATCCTCTATGCCTACACTTCGGCCACGGCGACCAATGGCAGCGCGCTCGCCGGTCTGAGCGCCAATTCGCCGTTCTACAACCTCACGCTCGCGCTCGCTATGTTCGTTGGCCGCTTCCTCGTCATCGTGCCGGTTCTCGCGATCGCCGGATCGCTTGCCGTACAGCCCGTTGTCCCGCGCTCGCAAGGCACTCTGCCGACCGAGCGGGTGCTCTATGTTTGCTTTCTGCTCGGCGTCATCGTCATCGTTGGCGCCCTGACTTACCTGCCGGCGCTCGCCCTCGGACCGATCATTGAGAGCCTACAGATTGCGGGCGGGGTATTCTATTGAGCCGGCCCCTGCGGCCAGTGGTTGGCTCATTTGGAAAGCGCCGACCTGCCCCGCGCCACTTATACTTCGATGATGATGAGCGCCTGATCTTCCTGCACCACGTCGTCGACCGCGACCAGAAGCGCCTTGATCGTTCCCGACGCCGGGCTCGATACCGGAATTTCAATCTTCATCGCCTCGACGATGGCAATGTCGTCGCCCGCCTTGACGGCGGCGCCGACAGCGAGCGGCAGTGCACTGACGCGGCCCGCCACCTCGGTTTTGATCTTCATTTCCCCCATGGTTCGCCCTTACGTTCACCGGCCCGGCCGGTGCAGCCTTAAGCGAAGCTCGCTATAACAGATAGTCCATCGCGCGAACCAAGAGCAATCGAAGAGCGGCGCGGCCCTGGGAGGAGCGTATGAACTGGAAGCCCGAACTCGATGAGCTCATGCGCCGCGAAGGCTTCGCGCGCGAAATGGGCGGCGCCGACAAGGTCAAACGCCAGCATGCGGGCGGCCGGCTGACGGTGCGCGAGCGCATTGCCGTTCTCGTCGATCCGGGAAGCTTCCACGAGGTCGGCGCCATCTCCGGCAAGGCCGAGTATGATCCCGCCGGCGACCTCGCCTCGCTCACGCCGGCAAATTGCGTGTTCGGCCGCGGGCTGATCGACGGCCGGCCGGCCGTTGTCGTCGGCGACGATTTCACCGTCCGCGGCGGCTCTGCCGACGCCTCGATCGCTGCCAAGCCGCTGATGGCGGAAGAGATGGCGAGCGAATTCCGCCTGCCGATCGTGCGCGTCATCGAGGGCTCGGGCGGCGGCGGCTCGGTCAAGACCATCGAGACGACCGGCGCCTCGAACCTCCCCGGCGGCGTCGGCACCACGCGCGGTTTCCACTACATGACCGCGAACATGGCGCAGGTGCCGGTGGTCGCGCTGGGGCTGGGCTCAGTGGCGGGGCTCGGCGCCGCGCGGCTTGTGGCGAGCCACTACTCCATCATGACGAAATCATCGGCGATGTTCGTGGCCGGGCCGCCGGTGGTGGCGCGGCTCGGCCAAGACCTCGGCAAGCAGGAACTGGGCGGCTGGGAGATCCAGACCCGCAGCGGCGCGGTCGACCACGCGGCCGATACCGAGGAGGAGGCGCTGGCCTGCGCGCGCCGCTTTCTCTCCTACCTGCCGCCCTCGGTCCACGCCCTGCCGCCGACGACGCCGTGCGACGACGATCCAGAGCGCGCCGACGAGATGCTGATGGACGTGATCCCGCGCAATCGCCGGCAGGTCTACAAGATGCGCCCGATCATCGAGAGCGTCGTCGATCGGGGTTCGTTCTTCGAGATGGGCCGGGAGTTCGGACGCGCCATCATCGGCGGGCTGGCGCGGCTCGAAGGCCGCGCTGTGCTGCTGCTTGCCAGCGACCCCTATCACTACGGCGGCGCGTGGACGGCGGACACTTGCCAGAAGATCACACGGTTCGTCGACCTCGCCGAAACCTTCCACCTGCCCGTCGTCTATCTGTGCGACTGCCCCGGCTTCATGATCGGCGCCGACGCCGAACGCGCCGCAACCATCCGCCACGGCGCCCGGGCGATGGCCGCGATCTACCAAACCACGACGCCCTGGTGCACGGTGATCGTACGCAATTCGTTCGGCGTCGCCGGCGCCGCGCATCAGCCCGCCGGCCGCTACACGCTCCGCTACGCCTGGCTTTCCGGCTATTGGGGCTCGCTGCCGCTCGAGGGCGGCGTCGAAGCCGCCTATCGCGCCGACATCGACACCGCCGCCGACCCGAAGGCCAAGCTCGCCGAAATCGAGGGGCGGCTGAACATGCTGCGCTCGCCGTTTCGCTCGGCCGAGCGCTTCTGGGTGGAGGAGATCATCGACCCGCG
>Ga0210408_10004666_pt1 | contig 12189 bp, 10 predicted proteins | sample IncBWH4MmetaG_FD_155471 | JGI IMG/M metagenome (GOLD analysis project Ga0210408, IMG submission 155471) | Forest soil microbial communities from Barre Woods Harvard Forest LTER site, Petersham, Massachusetts, United States - Inc-BW-H-4-M | ecosystem: Environmental > Terrestrial > Soil >... | reverse complement strand
GTAATCGCAAAATGGCCGGCTGCAACAGTGCGCGAATGCCACAATCACGTCGGACCACCCGTGGAGTGGATTTGACGCTCGCCACCAAATTTGGCCGCGGGCCAGCGATGCCGTTAGTCCTTGGCCCGCTCGACGTAAGAGCCGTCTTCGGTCATGACCACAATCCGCGTGCCTGCGGCGATGTGCGGCGGTACGGCGGTTCGCACGCCGTTCGAAAGCATGGCCGGCTTGTAGGAGGACGACGCCGTCTGGCCTTTGGTCACAGGTTCGGTTTCGACCACTTCCAGCGTCGCACGCTGCGGCAGCTGAATGGCCACCGGCGTGGCATCGTGCATCGACAGTTTCACCGTCATGTTTTCCTGCAAATACGGCGCGGAAGAGCCCACGATGTCCTTGGGTACCTGGACCTGATCGTAGGTCTCGCTGTTCATGAAGTGGAAGCCGTCGGCATCTTCATAGAGATAGTTGAAATTACGCTCCTCGATGGTCGCCTTCTCCACCTGGTCGGTGGTCTTGTAGCGCTCCGCAATCTTTACCCCGTCACTGATTCGGCGCATTTCGATCTGGCTGACCGGAGTTCCCTTGCCGGGATGGATGTTCTCGGCGGTCACAACCACGTAAAGCTTGCCGTCTTGCTCGATGACGTTGCCCTTGCGAATAGAACTGGCGATGACTTTCAAAGCTGTTTTCCCTAAAGTTCTGGCCCGGGACCGGACAGGACATGGGCGTCCTTAAGGCCAGCGAAGCGGTTTCGGGCTGCAACATACTGATTTTGTCCGCCCATGCCAGCATTTTAGGGCCCGACAGGACCGCCGGATAATGGCCGAAAACGACCAGCTTTCGCCCTGGTGGTCCGCCGCCCGGCGCGCCGATGTCAGGCCGTTTCTCTCCGCGCGGACCGCGATTACCCGCGCCGTCCGGGCATGGTTCGACGCGCAGGGTTTTGTCGAGATCGAGACCGGGATTTTGCAGGTTTCGCCTGGCAACGAGACCCATCTGCACGCGCCGCGGACCGAGCTCGTGGCCGCCGGCGGCGAACGCGTGACGCGATACTTGCGGACCTCGCCTGAATTTTCCTGCAAGAAATTGCTGGCGGCCGGCGAGACCAGGATCTTCGAGCTGGCGCGGGTGTTTCGCGACCGCGAGCGCGGCGATTTGCATCTGCCTGAATTCACCATGCTGGAATGGTATCGCGCCAATGCGAGCTACGATGCCGTGATGGCCGACAGCGTCGTCATCATTGCGCATGCCGCGCAGGCCACGGGAATCGGGCGATTTTCATTTCGGGGCCGGATCGCCGATCCCTTTGCCGAACCGGAACTATTGACCGTGGCCAGTGCGTTCGACCGCTTTGCCGGCATCGAGCTGCTCGCGACCATCGCGGACGGCAAGGGCGATCGCGATGGCCTCGCGGCCACAGCCGCGAGCAAGGTACGGATCAGCGATGACGACACCTGGTCCGACATTTTCAGCAAGATCCTGGTCGAGCATGTCGAACCCCATCTGGGGCAGGGGCGTCTGACCGTGTTGCTCGAATACCCGGCGCCGGAGGCGGCGCTGGCGCGTGCCAAAGCCTCCGATCCGCGCGTGGCCGAGCGTTTTGAAATTTATGCCTGCGGCGTTGAACTTGCCAACGGGTTTGGCGAACTCACTGATCAAGTCGAGCAACGGCGGCGCTTTGCTGCGGCGATGGACGAAAAGCAGCGCCGCTACGGCGAACGCTATCCGCTGGATCAGGATTTCTTGGATGCGGTCTCCCACATGCCGGATGCAAGCGGCGTCGCGCTGGGTTTCGACCGGCTGGTGATGCTGGCGAGCGGGGCTCAAAGGATCGATCAGGTAGTATGGACGCCGCCTTCAGGTGATGCATGAGCGAGACCAGTTTCAATATTGCTGCGACGTTGCGCGAGCCCACTGAGCTGGCCGGCAAGGGCCTTGTGCCTGTCACGGCTCTTCTCGAACTGGAAGAGGTCGCGGCGCGCTATGCGGTGGCGATCACGCCGGACCTGGCGAGGCTGATTGACCCAGACGATCCCGACGATCCGATCGCGCGACAGTTCATCCCAAGCGCCGAGGAATTGGTGGCCCAGGGAGGCGAGAACGCCGATCCGATCGGTGATCGCGCGCATTCGCCGGTCTCAGGCATCGTGCACCGATATCCCGATCGGGTGTTGTTCAAGCTCATTCACGTCTGCGCGGTGTATTGCCGGTTTTGCTTTCGTCGCGAAATGGTTGGCCCTGGCAAGGCCACCGCGCTCTCGCAGGGTGCCTACGACAACGCGCTCGACTATATCCGCGCGCATCACGAAATCTGGGAAGTCATCCTGAGCGGCGGCGATCCCCTGATGCTGTCGGCGCGACGGCTCGCCGAGATCATGGCGGATCTGGCTGCGATCGATCACGTCAAGATCATCCGCCTTCACACCCGCATGCCTGTGGCCGATCCGGATCGCGTCGGCGACCAGACGGTGGCGGCGCTGAAGGTTACGGGCGCTACCACCTGGGTCGCGCTGCACGCCAATCACGCCCGCGAGCTGACCGCCAAGGCGCGCGCGGCATGCGCCCGCCTGATCGATGCCGGCATTCCCATGGTGAGCCAGTCGGTCCTGCTCCGCGGCGTCAATGACAATCTGGCCGATCTTGAGGCGCTGATGCGCGCCTTCGTCGAATGCCGCATAAAACCCTATTACCTGCACCACGGCGATCTCGCGCCCGGTACCGCGCATCTGCGGACGACGCTCGCGCACGGGCAGCAATTGATGCGAAGCTTGCGGGGGCGGGTTTCCGGCCTATGTCAGCCGGACTACGTGCTCGACATTCCCGGCGGCCACGGCAAGTCGCCGGTCGGGCCGAATTACCTGGTGGTCGACCACGCGCAAGAGCGTGAATATCAGGCAGAAACGCGCTATCGTGTCTCGGATTATTGCGGTGACGTTCATCTCTATCCGCCCGACCAATAATGTCCGGATGGACACATCGCGCCAAGACGGGAGGAACAAGATGCAAAGACTGATCATGTCACTGGCGCTCACGATCGTATTCGGCGGCCCGGTCGCGCTCGCACAGAGCGGGGGAACATCCAGTTACCCGAAGAACTCGACGGCCGGCTCAGGGGTGCCCCAGGCGCCGGTCGGCCATCGCCAGCCGCGCGCCGGCGATGTGCCGAACGAGAAGAATCTCAGCGATCCGAACAACCCGGTCAACAAGGAAGACGCAGCGCTCGATCGCAAGATCAAGAGCATCTGCCGCGGCTGCTGAAGCGCGCGACGCGTGCGCGTGAGGGGACCCTGACGAGATTTGCGCTCGCGGCGCCACGTTGCGCCTGCGGCTTTTGCAATTTCCGATTCGAATTTCAAACAGCTTGAACCCTCATTGCGAGCGAAGCGAAGCAATCCATTTTCGCCGAGCAAAGAAAGAATGGATTGCTTCGCTTCGCTCGCAATGACGTTGCTCCACACGAGTCCCCGATCTCGCGGCGCGAATAGCGCCCGAGTCATGCATGAAAACTTGTCCCTCGAAAAGAAAGAGGGCGCAGGGAAAGCCGGGTGCCCAATGCACCCGCAGCCTCGCGTGCGAAATAGATAAAGCACACGAGCATAATCACTACGGGTTCACCGAACTGGTCCGGCCTTCCCTGCGCGATGGTTTACAGCTTATACGTGCTCCCCGGTGAACATGGACCACCCAATCAGCTTGTATCCACTCAAGAAATTAGTTTTTAGGCGCAGGCGATTCCGCGCCGTTGAGGACCGGACGAGCGAGATGAATCGGTGCGAATTGATCAAACTGATTTGCCCCCGTCGGCAAAATCTGGCGCAAGGCGGACAGGCATTGCTGCTTCCTAGGCAGTGAACCGATAATTTTAATGGCGTCCACAGTTGTCCGCTTTGATCGCATTACGGACTCGGGCACCGGCGAGGCCGCATGCACGACGGCATGAAAGGCGCACGTCACCGAAAGGACTGCCGCCGAAAGTACTGCGACCGCGAAACGGACACGATTGCACCAGGGAGCATGACTGGCCATTTACCCCGCCTTCGAATGAGCTAGGGCCACACAATTCTAGTGTCCCGAAGTAGATGGTCGGGCGGCTACCGCTCATCCAGATGCCTTATTACCTGACTATTTCAAACTGCCGGAATTAGAGATTTATGAGACCGCTTGGGACACGGTTCCGGATGCCCGTCGATTTGGCAAGCCCACTGTTCGGCTATCGTCTCTTATTAGACACAATCGAAATTCAAGTTGTGCCTGCGACTCAATGGTTTTTCAACGAACAGTAGACACTGCTTGTACTACATTTGGAGGTTGCTGTGACCGCCACTTCAAGCATTTCCACTCGCACTATTCCCGAAATCCACACCCACATTCATGCTCTTAAAGCTATTGCGGTGTTTTGTGCCGTTGTTTTTGGCGCATCCCGCTGCATGGCCACTTATGGTTTGGATTTGCGCGCCGGGTTTTTCTAAGTTTCTTGCCGCCACGGATCAAAAGGTTTCGATCCTCCCTCTGGCGGCGATCGCTCCAGGCTGCGCCAATCGTAGGTGACAGTCCTTCGCGGTACTCCCACCAACATTTTATGGGGGAGATCCTTGAGGCCGCGGGCTGTATCAGGCCAGCTGGAACACGGTTGAGTTTTTAATTTTCGCTGAGTAGCAAATTATGATCCAGGCGCTTTTGCTCAATCTTGCCGACGTTTTTTCGAAGCACCATCGAGAAGAACGGATCTCCACGAAGGAACCGTCTAGCGGCGCTCTCCTGCACTGCTCGCCAGGTGCGGCATTCGTTGGTGCCGTATTAGGTTGTTTAGCAAGTTTGTATCTGAGCGCATTGGGCGTTGATCCAGCAATTGCTTCCGCACTAGCGACGACTCTCCTATGTGGTCAGGTGCTCGTCCTCCAGACAACAAGTTTGCTTCCGGATGAATTGTTCATTGCGATTTATGGCGGCGCGTTTGGCGGGATGACTCCGGTCCTCTGGTTCAGCAACAATGCGCCCGATACGTCGTTACTACAGTTGAGCATCTTGTCGACTTCGCTTGCGATCGCGTGCGGCTGTGCTTTTTGCCTTGTTGCCGTGATCGACACGCGGACGGAGCGGCCGCTTGCGCTTGGCTACGGAGGAAGATCGGGCGCAATCGCGGCTGTGGCCTGCTTTATCTTCGTGGAGTTAGCGTCACTCGCTGGCGCGGATGACGCACTTTTCCGCGTCGTAGGTGCCGATGTCCTCGATGCAAATCCGACGCCAACGGCTTTGGCATTTGCCGCATGCCTGATTGGGACGTTTGCCGTCTTGCTCCCGCTGCGGGGACAAGGCCTCAAGTCCGCGACAACGGCAGATCGAGTCTTTCTCGCTGCGACGATAGCGCTCATTGGTTTGACTAGCCTGTACCTGAGCGGTCTCAACGATGCCGGAACGATGGATGCGTTCTACGCGGGGTGCTTCTTGGGTACGGCGACGCCCGAGCGGCTGAACGGACGGATTGAGGCTGCGCTGGCGGCGGTGCTGCTTGCCGTCCTCTTGGTTCAGGTCAAGAGGCTCCTGCCTGGCGTCGGCGGCAGCCTTGGTTTAGCGGCGTTCCTCACGATGGCCGTGTTCGCGGTGTTGCGCCGGATAACGGACTTTGTGGTGCGGGCATTTCCAGGTCGTAACGAAAATTTAGAGACGGTGACCCACCCATCGGCGGGTGATCGTATCGCGGTCGGCGTCAGTCCCTGGTTCGAACCTCAGCGGTCTTCCAGGGTGGCGATAGTGGGGTGCCGCACGCGCACCACTGCGAACGCTGTCCTGGCATCGCTCGCGATTGGCTGCCTCGTGCTACCGGTTCTCGGCGGGCCCGGAGGGCGGGTCTTGAATATGGCGGCATCAACGCTGGTCGCCGTAGGCTCGGCGTCGATCCCAGAGCAGCCGGTTTTGTTCCAGGCAATCCCTCAGACGGTTGCTGACGCTATTCCGCTCGTCACGCCGTCCGTCGAGGTTAATAAAGCCGACTTGACGATCACGCCGGACGCTTCGGTCGCCGACCAAGGCGTCGACGGCCAAGCGCCACCCAAGGAACGGGGTGATACGGCAAAGCCAGCGACGTCGGAAGCTGCAGCGCCACCAACCACTCAACCTGATATCAACGGCGTTCCCGATGACGTGAGGAAATCCAAGATCTTTCGTGAATTCCTGCAATGGCGCGCCGCCCATTCGGCCGGGATTGCCGAGCCTTCACAGCGGCCGCTTAAAAAGCAGCGCAATCAATCTTCGCGGATTGTCGGACCGCTCGCGACCGCGGCAGCGGGGCAGGCGCAATCGGCAGGCAACCGGCCTCATCACGTGATACCACCTTCGGGGAGGGCGCCCGTCGGCTCGCCCTCCCGTCCGACCAATCCTCGAAGCTCAGTCCGATAACCGACACATGCCGAGGGAATCTCTCCTTCAAGCGGTCGGTGCGGAATCCCATCCAAGGATCCCGGCGCGAACCGAGCGGCTGTGTATCGAAGAGAATGATGCAGCGTGGTGTTGTCGAAACCCTCTACGTCATCCTTATCGGTTTGATTTTGGTTGCCGCTTGGTAAGGTAGGGACCGTGACCCTCTGCACGGATGCGGAGCCCCATTGGGAGGTGACGTTGGCGTCAACTTTGATCGGCAAGCAGGCCGTCGTGATCGGCGCTGGAATGGGCGGGCTCACGGCGGCGGGGGCGCTCGCCGATCACTTCGATAACGTGGTTGTTCTGGAACGCGACACTCTGCCCTCGGAGCCTACGTATCGAGCCGGAACACCGCAGGCGCGGCACGTCCATGGGCTGCTGCTCAGCGGCCAGCGCGCCCTGAGCGAGTTGTTCCCGGGGTTCGAACAGGATCTCGCGCGGGCGGGAGCCGTACCGTTAAGGGTCGGTCTCGACGTTCGCGTCGAACGCCCAGGTTACGATCCCTTCCCGCAACGCGACCTCGGCTGGTTCGGTTACGCGGCGTCACGACCGGCAATCGAGCGCGCCGTGCGACAGCGGGTGGAAAGCCGCGCAAACATCACACTGCGTCAGCGATGCCGGGTGCAGGAAGTGTTGGGGTCGCCAACTGATGAGGCGGTCGCTGGCGTGCGTTACGAGAATGGCAACGGTACGAGCGAGACAATTACGGCGGACCTCGTCATCGATGCCTCGGGACGCGGCGCCCCGACCCTCGGTCTACTGCAGTCGATCGGCCGACCGTTACCCGAGGAGACCACGATTGGCATCGATCTCGGCTATGCCACATCCATATTTTTTATTCCGGACGACGCCCCGACCGATTGGAAAGGCGTCATGACCTTCGGGCAGGCACCCCGGAATAGCCGCGGCGGCCTGATGCTGCCGCTCGAGGGCAAGCGCTGGATGGTTACCATTGGTGGACGCCACGGTGACGTGCCGCCTGGTGATGAGGGGGGATTCCTCACTTACGCCAAGGCACTGCGCACGCCGACGATTTACAACGCGATCAGCCACGCCAAGCGTCTGGACGGGGTCGCGCGCTACGGCTTCCCGGAGAGCGTCCGGCGTCATTTCGAGCGGCTCGACGGCTTCCCGCGGGGGCTTCTTCCCATTGGCGACGCAATCTGTCGCTTCAATCCTGTCTACGGCCAAGGTATGAGCGTGGCAGCGCTGGAGGCGTGCCTGCTAAAGAAGCTGCTTAAGAGATTGGGGGAAGACGGCGATCCAATCGCTGGGCTGGCTCCCACCTTCTTCGCCGAGATGCAGACCTTGATAGAGACGCCATGGTCGGTGGCCATGCTCGACTTCGCGTTTCCCGAGACGCGGGGGCAACGACCGACGGATTTTGAGACAACGCTCAAATTCGGCATCGCCCTGACCCGACTCGCTGCGGAAGATCCGGCCGTCCACAAGCTAACGCTCGAAGTCCAACACCTATTGAAACCGCGCAGCGCTTATCGTGATCCCGCCCTGATGCAGCGCGTGCTCGAGAAAATGGCTGAGGCGTAACTGTTCTCCCGGATTACCTGCCACGGTGGGACGGCAGTCTCCGCAACCGATTTGCCGGTTTACGCCTTGACCGAACCGGCGGTGAGGCCAGCGACGTAGTGCTCGACGAAGAACGAGTAGATCAGCGCCACCGGGATCGACCCGAGGAGAGCCCCAGCCATGAGCTGTCCCCAGTAGAACACGTCGCCACGGATCAGCTCGGCGATGACGCCGACCGGCACGGTGCGCACCGAGCTCTTGGTCAGAAAGATCAAGGCGTAGAGAAACTCGTTCTGCGAGAGCGTGAAAGCGAAGATGCCGGCAGAGATGAACCCCGGCGTGCACAGCGGCAGGAAGATCGTCCACATGGTCTGAAGCCGGCTGGCACCGTCGATCCGGGCCGCCTCCTCGAGCTCCTTCGGAATAGTCTTGAAATAGCCGAGCAGCAGCCAGGCGCAGAACGGCACCAGCATGGTGGGGTAAGTCAGGATCACCGAGGTGAGGGTGTTGCCGAGGTTGAGCCGGTTGATCACGTCGGCGAGCGGTATGAACAGCAGGGGCTGCGGCACGAGGTAGATCGCCGCGATCGTCATCGCGATCAGCGACGCGCCGGCAAAGCGCATGCGCGCCAGCGGATAGGCGAGCATGGTGCCGAGGACCAGCGAGATCGCCGTTGCCACAACCGCCACCAGCATCGTGTTCCACGTCCACAACAGGAAGCTCGACTGGGTCAGAAGGTCGACGTAGTGCTTGAGCGTCGGCGCATGCACCATCAGCGGCATCACGTTCTTGTTGTAGAGCTCGGCGTTCGGCTTGATCGACGTGATCGCCATCCAGTAGAACGGAAATAGCGCCACCACGAGGAAGAAGCCGATCGGCAGCCACACCCGCACGGCCCGCCCGATGCGCCCCTGGCCGGTTACCATCATTCCCTCCGCAGGTAGATGGTCAGCGCGACGATCAGCAACGCGAGCGCCGGCAGCATCGCCAGCGCCACCGAGGCTCCGAGCCCCAGCTGGCCCGCGCCCATCGCGATATCGAAGGCATAGGTCGCAAACAGCTGTGTGGCGTTCGCCGGCCCGCCGTGGGTTAGAACGTAGACGAGCTGGAAGTCGGCGAACGTGAAGATGACCGAGAACAGGGTGACGATCAGGATGATCGGCCGCAATAGCGGCAGGGTGATGAAGCGGAACCGCGCCCATCCACCGGCGCCGTCGATGGAGGCCGCCTCGTACAGTTCGGAAGGCACCGTCTGAAGACCGGCGAGCAGGGTGATTCCATAGAAGGGCAGCCCGCGCCAGGTGTTGATGATGATGATCGAGACCATCGCGAGCGTCGGATCGCCGAGCCATGACGGACCCGGCTTGGGCCAACCCAGGGCCACCAGCAGCCGGTTGACGACGCTGAAGGCTGGGTCGAGCATCCACAGCCAGGCGACGGTGCTCAGCACGGTTGGAACGATGAACGGCAGCAGCAGCAACGCCCGCACCAGGTTCTTCATCCGGAAGTGCTGGTTCATGGCTAGCGCCAGGCCAAGCCCGCCGACCATCTTCAGCAGCGTCGCGACGCCGGTATAGACGAAGGTGTTGATCGCCACCCGCCAAAAGACCGCATCATGCAGGTCGGTCACGAAATTCTTCAGCCCGACGAAGGTGCCAGCGTGGGCGACCGGCCGATCTTCCAGGCTCAACAGGATCCCGTAGAAGAAGGGATAGCCGACGAGCGCCGCCAGGAAGGCGAGCGGCAGGGCCATCATCAACCAGCTGAACACGCTTTGACGGTCAAGCAGCACCGAGAGCGGCGCGCGTCGGCGCGCCGCGTGGGTAAGCACAGGTAGACGCTCGGAAGCAATCGTCATGTGTTAGGCCGAGCGATAGATGCTCTTCAGCTGGGTCTCGGCGTCCTTTGTGACCTCCTTGGTCGACGTACCGGCACAGGCCTTGGCAAACATGTCGATGACGACGTATTTGGCGACGCTCTCGGCCAGTTGCCGGCTCGCCGGAGCGGGCCAACCCGGCAGATGGGCATTTGCGAGCGCATCGCGGAAGGGCAGGTTGCGCGGTTCGACGTTCCACATCGGCGCATTGTCGTAGCCGTGCAGCAGCGGCTGGTAATAGGAATCTGCAATCGCGTACCAGCCGCCCAACTGCTTCGGCTGCATGAGCCAGCGCATGAAGGCGCGCGCCTCCTCACGGACCGGCGAGAAATTGAAGATCGAATGGCTGATCGAGTTGAGCAGGTGGAAGCGCCCCTTCGGCCCCGCCGGGTTCATCGCCTGGTCGGTGACCTTGCCGATTTCGGGAAACTCGCGCTTGGCGAACCACAGAATGCTTTCGGCATTGTTGGTGCAGGAGATCTGCTCCGCCATCCACGCCTTGTTGTTGCTCACGTCGGTCCAGCCGAGGGCGTCGTCGAGCATCGTGTCCTTGAAGAACTTGCGGCAAAAATCCACGGCGCGCGCGGTCTCGTCCGAATCGATGACCACGGTCTTGCCGTCGGGTGCCACCTCGGCGCCGCCATAGGACCACAGCAGCGGGTAGAGCCAGCCGTGGTTATCGCCGAAGCCGTGGCCGAGTTCGAAGCCGAAGGGATGATCCTTGGCCTTCAGCTTCTTGCCGACCTCGTAGAGCTCTTCCCAGGTTTCCGGGAACTTCTTGACGCCGATTTCGGCGAACCAGTCGGTACGCCAGTTCATCAATTGACCGATATTGCTGAAGGGGATTGCCTTCCATTTGCCCTCCACGACAACGGCCTCTCTGCCGGCGTCGTACCAGCCGCCTTGCGCCTTGCCGATGTCTTCCGCCATGTCGCCAAGGTCGAGATATTTTTCGCCGAACTGGATCACCTGAAGCAGGCCGTTCATCGTGATGTCGGCGCCCGACCCGGTCTCGGCAATCGTGCTGATCCGTGTCGGCAAGCTGCCGACACTGGTCACCTCGTAGTTGACCTTGATGCCGGTCTCCTTCTCGTAGGCCGGGGCAAGCGTGCTCGCCACATATTCGTCGAACGGCTTGATGAACGAGCTTTCGTGGAGGATCGTGATGGTCTTCTCTGCAGCCGCTGCCGGCGCCGGCCGGCTCAGCGCCGCTGCGGTGCCTGCGGCCGCAAGCTTGAGAAATCCCCGCCGTGTCGCCGGGTCATTGGTGACCAGCTTTGTCATACCATGTCCTCCCTACGCCAACTACCTGGCGGGCTGGCTGCCCGCGTCTTTGCATGTTGAAGTGCAACACTACATCAAGCCGTCATCCCGCTCTATCTTTTTGTTTGAGCATGATCTCCGCGCAAACACGTTCCGCGTTTGTCGCGAGGGAAAACCGGTGTCCACCCCGCATCAAGTGCGGGGCAGGCTTTTTCCGGATCATGCTCTAGGCTGAACATTCGTGGAATTTTTCGGAGTGCATCTTTCGCCTCGCGGTCACCGCGTCGGCCAAAACGTCCAGCACCTGCTCCGTCGTCTCCAGGTCGATGCAGCCATCGGTAATGCTCTGCCCGTAGGTGAGCGCCGCGCCCGGCAGCACATCCTGGCGGCCCGCGACCAGATTGCTCTCGATCATGGCGCCGACGATGCGCCGCTCGCCGTGCGATATTTGAGCGACGATATATGCAATGACGAGCGGCTGGTTCTCCGGCTTCTTGCCGCTATTGGCGTGACTGGCGTCGATCATCATCTGCTGCGTCACGCCGCAACGCGCGAGTTCGGCGGCAGCGGACTCGATGCTCGCCTTGTCGTAGTTCGGCCTGTTGCCGCCACGCAAGATGATGTGGCAATCGCCGTTGCCGGTTGTTGCCGCGATCGCCGAGCGTCCGCCCTTCGTCACCGCCATGAAATGGTGAGGATGCGACGCCGACTTCACCGCGTCGGCGGCGATGCGCACATTGCCGTCGGTTCCATTCTTGAAGCCGACCGGGCACGACAACCCGGAGGCCAACTCCCGATGAATTTGGCTTTCGGTGGTACGCGCGCCAATCGCGGCCCACGCCACGAGATCGGCGATGTATTGCGGTGTCGTCATGTCGAGGAACTCCGTCCCCGCCGGCAGGCCGAGATTGTTCACCGCGCAAAGCACGTTGCGGGCGAGACGCAGACCCTTGTTGATGTCAAAGCTGCCATCGAGGTCGGGATCATTGATCAATCCCTTCCACCCCACCGTCGTGCGCGGTTTCTCGAAATAGACGCGCATCACGATCTCGAGGCGGTCGGCAAGCCGTTCGCGCAAGGTGGCGAGGCGCGCGGCATAGTCCACC